>Ga0307374_10007132_pt1 | contig 17172 bp, 12 predicted proteins | sample OX3MG_FD_202532 | JGI IMG/M metagenome (GOLD analysis project Ga0307374, IMG submission 202532) | Soil microbial communities from Risofladan, Vaasa, Finland - OX-3 | ecosystem: Environmental > Terrestrial > Soil > Coastal area > Acid sulfate soil | place: Finland: Risofladan, Vaasa | collected... | reverse complement strand
CCTTGGAGTCGATTGCATTCGACGCTTCCGCCGAGCTTGAACTCCGGGCGGCCTTCGCGGCCACCGGCGAGCCGCGTCTGTTGCTCGAAGAAGCGCAAGCCGCCGTGAAGGCCGGGCATTGCGGCGCTGCGATTGTCGCCGTGTGGCAAATCTATCCGCATCTCGACGCCTATTCTTTGTTGGACGTCCCGCGCCCAGTCTGGCTGGCGGCGTACGCCCTGCCATTCGAGTCATCGATTCGCCGATGGTCGGCCCGATCCGGCATCGACCCAATGCTCGTCGCCGGCCTCATCCACCAGGAGTCCGCATTCGAGCCGGACGCGCGCTCCAGCTCGAACGCGCTGGGGCTGATGCAGTTGATGCCGCAGACGGCGCGCCGTCTGGCGAAAGAGGGCCGAATCCGCTATTCGCGCGCGCGTCTCTTCGACCCGGATTACAATGTCCGGCTTGGCACCATCTACGTCGCGGATCTGCGAAAGCAGTTTGGCAGCGTGGAACTTGCCCTGGCGGCGTACAATGCGGGGGAAGACCGCGTGCTGTCCTGGACCGCCGGGCAGAATTATCGCGAGCCCGCTGAGTTCGTCGAGTCCATTCCGTTCACGGAGACTCGCCAGTACGTCCAGATCGTGGCGCGCAATGCCGACATTTATCGTCGGCTGTATGGAGCGGAAGATGAACCCCGCAGGACCCGGACGCGGAACGGCAACTAACTCTCGCCTGTCCATCAAGGCGGAGCAATTCACCGAGTCGGTCATCCGTGAAATGACGCGCCTCGCCTTGCAGTACGGCGCCGTCAACCTCTCCCAGGGCTTTCCCGATTTTCCCGCTCCCGCCGAGATCAAGCGTGCCGCCCAGGATGCCATTGCCGCCGACGTGAATCAGTACGCCATCACCTGGGGCGCAAAGCCGTTTCGCAACGCCATCGCCGAAAAATTCGAGCGCACGCAGGGCGTCGCGGTCGATCCCGAAACTCAGGTCACCGTTTGCTGCGGCGCCACGGAAGCGATGATCTCCTCGATGATGGCCGTCATCAATCCCGGTGACGAGGTCGTCGTCTTCGAGCCGTTCTACGAAAATTACGGCCCGGACGCCATCCTTTCCGGCGCAACGCCGCGCTTTGTAAAGCTTCACGCGCCTGATTGGACATTCGATCCCCGGGAATTGGCTGCCGCCTTCGGGCCCGCCACCAAAGCCATCATCCTCAATACGCCGAACAATCCGACGGGGAAGGTGTTTGAGCGCGCCGAGCTCGAATGCATCCGCGACCTCTGCGTGCGCTGGGATGCCTTCGCCATCTCCGACGAAATCTACGAGCACTTGCTCTACGATGGCGCCCGGCACATCGCGATGGCGTCTCTCGACGGAATGCGCGAGCACTCCATCACCATCAGCGCACTTTCGAAAACCTATAGCGTCACCGGCTGGCGCGTTGGCTGGGCGATTGCCGCTCCGGAAGTCGCCTCCGCCATTCGCAAGGTGCACGACTTTCTCACGGTCGGAGCCGCCGCGCCATTGCAGGCGGCCGGCGCGGTGGCCCTGCAATTTCCCGCGAGCTATTACGAAACGCTCACGCGCGAATACACCGCCCGGCGCGACCGGATGCTCGGCATTCTCGCCGATGCCGGCTTCCTCTGCTCCAAGCCGCGCGGCGCCTACTACATCATGACGGACATTTCCGCCTTCGGTTTCTCCGACGACGTCTCCTTCGCCAAGTATCTCGTTAAGGAAATCGGCGTGGCCGCGGTGCCGGGGTCGAGCTTTTACCGCAACCCAGCCGACGGCCGCACGCAGCTCCGCTTCACTTTTTGCAAGACGGAGAAGACCTTTCAGGCCGCTGCCGAGCGCCTGGCGAATCTCAAGCCCGCCAAGTAGCCGCCGGGGGTTTTGTCGTTCCGCGGGTTTCCGCGAACGCTTCGTCGGCGCGATGAATCTCTCTTCGTCTTCGTGTTTTCGCCGTCGGCCGCTTTTTCAGCGTTCGGATCAGTCGAGATCGACCGACTGTTTGTAGGAGGGAATCGTGACCGGCCAATGATACTGGCTGCTGATCGCATCTCGGAAGGCCCCAAGCGCGACGGGCTCTCCATGCACCAGAAACGTCTGGCGGGGCGGCGTCTGGAACCCCGAAAGCCATCGCAATAGCTCGCTCTTGCCCGCATGCGCTGAAAGCTGGCCCACTTCCACCACTTGCGCCCGCACCGGCACCTCTTCTCCGTGAATCCGCAGGTACTTCGCGCCGTCCAGCAGCGCGCGCCCTCGCGTCCCCTCCGCCTGATATCCCACCAGCAGCACCGTGCTGCGCGAATCCGGCAGCCGTCGCGCGAGATGGTGCAGGATTCTCCCGCCCGTCGCCATGCCGCTGGCCGAGAGGATGATGCACGGCGCAACCACGTCGTTGATCTTCTTCGATTCTTGCACCGTGCGCGTCATGTGCACTTCATGCACGTTCAAGGGATCCCCGCCGTTCTGCCTCCCCTTCTTGAATTCCAGGTCGTAATCCTCGGGATGATTCTCGTATAGCCCGGTCACGTTGATCGCCATGGGGCTGTCCAGGTACACCGGCAGCCGCGGGATTCGCTGTTGCTCCTCCAGTTGGCGGACGTAGTACATCAGCGTTTGCGTTCGCCCCACGGCAAACGCGGGAATCACCACGGCGCCGCCGCGCTTCGCCGTGCGGTTGATCATGTCCGCCAGCTCGTCGGCCACCGATCCGGCCGGGTGTTCCCGGTCGCCGTAGGTGGATTCGCACAGCAGGTAATCCGCGCGCGTCGGCGGCTCGGGGTTCTTCAGGATCGGCTGGTCGTAGCGGCCCAGGTCGCCCGAGAACACCACCAGCGTCTGTTTCCCATTCTCCGTGATCGTCAATTCCAGCCACGACGATCCCAGAATGTGCCCCGCATCGTGCGGCCGCACCGAAAATTGAGGACTGATCTTGAAAGCATCCGCGCGCGGGATGTCGCGGAACTGCGCCAGCGCCGCATGCGATTCCTCCACCGTATAGAGCGGCAGGGGAGGCTGGTGGCTCGCATAGCCCTTCTTGGCCGCGTATTGCGCGTCTTCTTCCTGCAGGTGGGCCGAATCGGGCAGCAGCAGGCCGCACAACTCGCGTGTCGCGGCGTTCGCATAAATCGGGCCGTGATAGCCGGAGCTGGTCAGCCGGGGCAGATAGCCGGTGTGGTCGATGTGCGCGTGTGTCAGCAACACCCAGTCGATCGTGGCCGGATCGACTGGCAGCGGTTCCCAGTTTCTCTGTTTCAGTGGCTTCGAGCCTTCGAACAGCCCGCAGTCGACCAGCAGCCGCTTTCCTTCCGCTTCCACTAAATATTTTGAGCCTGTGACGGTGCCCGCTGCGCCCAGGAACGTGATCTTTGCCATCGGTCGGCTATTCTAAATGAATCCCGCCGCAGCCTCGCTAAATTTTTTTTCGCCCCGTGCCACGTTTGTTCCTGGCATTTTCGTCGCAAAGCCTTCGGCATGGAGCCGAGAGGGCACAGAATGACTCATCGCGCTCCTGTCATCGAGCCGCACCCGGCGTGCTCCACACTCCCATTCGGCGCGCCTTCCGCAAAAATCCCGCCGACGCCTCTGGCGGGAGCGAGGGCAGCATAAAGATTTGTGAGAACAAAAGTTTGCACAAACACAGTTGAAGCAACCGCACCGCTAGGCTAGATTTGTAGACATACCCATGCCCACGCTCCAGGATCAATTTGGCCAGATCGACATCTATCTTTTCGACCAGCTTCTAAAAGGCCGCATCTCTCCCGGAATGCGAATAGTGGACGCTGGATGCGGTTCCGGGCGAAACCTCGTCTATCTCCTGCGGGAAGGGTACGAAGTGTACGCCGCGGATTCGGACGCGCAGGCGGTGGATAGCGTCCGCTCCCTCGCCCGGAAGCTTGCCCCCGCGCTTCCTGCGTCGAATTTTCGAGTCGAAGCCGTCGAACATATGTCTTTCGACGATGCCTGCGCGGACGTGGTCGTCAGCAACACTGTCCTCCATTTTGCCCGTGACGACGCGCACTTCGAGTCCATGCTGCTGGGATCCTGGCGCGTTCTGAAGCCCGGCGGTCTCTTTTTCTGCCGCCTCGCATCCACGATCGGCATGGAGAGCCGGTTCGAACGTATCCGGGGACGCCGCTTCCGATCGCCGGATGGTGCGGAGCGGTATCTGGTGGACGAAGCGCTGCTCGCCTCGATCGCCGAACGGTTAGGCGGCCAACTGGCTGACCCGTTGAAGACCACGGTTGTCCAAAATCAACGCTCGATGACCACATGGGTCTTGCGGAAGAACCCGCTCTGAGAGAAGCAGCCCTGCTCGATGTGCGGCTCCCAAGCGGCGCCGAGCCTTGGTTCCAGGTCAGCAAGCGCGGCCGTTTTCTCATGGCGGTGCTGACGGGGCAAACCAGCAGGCGGGGTTGAAGAAATGGCCTCGGCCCGCTCAACGAAGTCACGCCGCACGAACACTGGTGAAACCGCCCGAACAAACTATTTCTGGAAAAGGTTCCTTGGATAGCGTCCGATTGGTCGGTTGCTCTAAATGAATCCCGCCGCCTCGCTAATTTTTTTCTCGCCCCGTGCGGAATTACTCATCGCGCGCCCGTCATCGAGCGGCTATAGCTGCGAGAGCTAGCGGCTCATCGCGGATAAACTAAGTGAGCGTCTAGGCGGACTGTCCGGGGCATGTCATCGTGCCACCGCGTAATTCGCCCGCGTCAGGTGAAAACAGGCAAGTGTGCGGGCGCGGGTTCGTGGCGAGCCGGCGCAAGCCATCCGACAACGGTTGCCACGATTATGGGCGGCCCAAGTACAGCCAGTCTCACATTTTTAAATTGGTTGGCATGTGCCACAAATTAAAATCGTAACCTTTGCAAATCAGGTTTTGAGCATCCTGTGCACTGGCAATGAGCGCAGGCCAATTCACGGAGAAAAAGACACGGCGAACAATATCTATTGCAATTCCGTCTGGCCGCTGTATTAAAGCTTCGCTGGTTGTCGGAAGCGATAAGGCAATTTCGTCGTCAAGCTCGGAATTAGGACCTGCAAAAGCGCCTCCATAGCTCGGGCGCAACCATGGCACTCCCAGAATGGAGCATAGGGAAAAATCGATCAGGAGTGGCCCTGAGTAACCCATCGCCTGTAAGATTCGCCCCGAGTGTTGAATAAACAGCAGAATGTATCCGACCAACTCGTACGGATGAATACCCTCTAGCTCGCGACGATATGGGGTCTCGAGTTCCACTCCATAGTAAAGCGAGCCCCAAACATTGACCTCCACAATGGACGTGACTCCGGCAGCGGCGTCCAAAACAATGACGCTCTCATGCTGCCAAAGAATGGATCTTCGAGTGAAGTCAGGAAATATTTGTTGTCTCCAGTCCATCATATGGCTTTTGATGTAACCCTCCAGCAGTTCCTGCTCGCAAAGTTGTCGGGAAGGGAAACGAGGAATCACACTGAACTCGAGGAGCGGCCCGACCTTAGTTCTTGGACCGCCGGCGTTGGTGCGTTTCTTGTTGATGTATGTATTGAATCTTTTTCTCGCGCGTTCTATAAGACGGAGCCTGTGCTCTCGCACAATCCTTCTTCGATCAAGCAGGTGTTTGAGTTCATTGTCATTAGCTAGTTGCGCTTCAAAACGTACACTGAACTCATCCGTTCGTACCCATACACCTTTCCTGCCGTTTAGAAAATGCGGCGCAATGTCGCTCTCGGCTACAAAGATGACATAACAGACTTTTCCGTTAGCCGCAGGAGCGGAGATCGGATCCGATACGTCTACAACGAGTGGTGGACTCGCGCCGTCAAAGCACCATTGAACAACTTTCTGCTTATATCCGCTTTCGGGATATACACCGGGCAAGCCTTGTATTCGACCATCCTTGCCATCAGCTTTGGCTCCGATCAGCAGAAACCCACCAAAGGTATTCGCAAATGAGGACAGCTTCTTCAGTAGCTCGTCTTTACATGGAATCGCGCTCTTGAATTCGAGACGAACATTCTCAACGGCCTTGTCGGTGACCAATTCCTGCAAGTCAGCTGCTGTTAACTGCGATAAAGGCGTCGTGTAAATTGACATGCTTTCCGCTTATCCCTTGACTCAGGAGTGTGAAGCTTGTGCCCGAACGAGTCTATCATGTGCAATTAACTGACGAATACAAAGCGAAGGTGTGCGGTACCGCTTTCGGATGGATGAAAGACGAAAAAGGGGCGATCATAATCGCAGCGAGTATCCTCGTGTCGAGGAAGTTCGCTCAGTCGTCGCCCACCTTGGAAGTCGCAATTTCAGATGCAGTCTCGACGCGCCATCCCGAACCCGACCGCGCCTGCTGTATATGTAGGTGAGGGACCGCTCTTGTGTTGTACGTGCCGTCGGCTAAGGCAGCATGAAGCCATGCTGCCTTTCCGCCGTTGCCGCTGCACTACGTTCTCTCAGCGAGCTCCCGCGGCCTTGGCCTGGTCCACGCGCACAACCGGAACGTCGACCACGTGCTCGGCTATGAACCACACCTGAAGCTCGTTGGTGCGGATTACCTGGCTCACGAGCAAATCGTTCGTGCCATCGTCGCCCGCTTCGTCGGCCTGCCCGGCCATGGTGCGAGCTTCCTTCAGGATAATTTCGTGGGCTTCGAGCAGGCGCGAAATCTGTTCGGGCGCTTCCTCTCGGCCACGCGGCGGACGCGGAATCAGCGTCGTTTCGGCCACGTCCGCGGCCATCGCGATGCTCACCGCGCCCAGCAGCTGAATCCGCTCGGCAATCTCGTCCACCAGTTCGTCCTGCTCGCCGTGATGCTTGTCGAACAGCAGATGGAGCTGGTAGAAGGTAGGTCCCGCTACCTGCCAGTGATGCTTCTTGTAGAGATCCCGAAGCGTCATGGTGTCGGCAAGCAGCTGGTTCAGATTCTCGGCGCTGTGCGCGCAGACTCTCTCGTCCAGGGCAATCGGCAATTTCGCGATTTTGCCGTACGGCTGAATTTCGCGTGTGTGTTGGTGTTGGATGGGCTTGGCTCGTTCGCTGCCTGCTTCGAGTGCGCTGTACTTCGGCTCGTTCTTGTCGTTCTTGGGGCTCATGCGTGTTCTCCTAAGCATCCGTGCCGTCCGGCTTGGAAGCCGGCTTGAAGACCCATGATACGCCTCCGCCGCGCCGAGGGCGCAATCCCCGATTCCCACTGGCATCGGCCGCCAGTGAACCGAATTGATGGAGTTAGCGGGATCGGTAAAGTTGTGGAATTTGTGATGGGGATGCTAAGGGAGGGACTACTCGAACTTTCAAACAACGCTTTCGCTCGCGGTGCTCGTGCCGGTGGCCTACATCCGGTGGCCTACATGGTAAGGAGAGCGGCCATCAGGTCGATCCCGTCCCATAGGTTCTGGATGCGCAGGTTTTCATCGAAGCTGTGCTGATTGTCGTCGAAGTTGGCAATCGGGACCACGATATTGGGGATTCCCAGCACTTCCCCCGCCGCGTCGGGCACGGTGGCGCCGGAACTCGGCATCAGCACCGTTGCCCCCCGCGCGCTTTCAACCGTTCGAATCACCTCTTGAGATATGGGAAGATCCATCGGCGTGCGAAACGCTTTCTCGCCCAGCGACCTTGTGATCCAGGCGACCTTGGGATGGGAGCGGCGGACGTCCGCGCCGGGTTCCGAATCCACCACGAAGTAGCCTTGCTTGCGGACGAAATTGATCAAGCGGTCCGCGGTCGCATCGGGATCCATTCCTTTCACCAGGCGCATATCGATCGTCGCGGTAGCCGAAGAGGGAATCACGTTGGACGCCTGGAGGCCGGTGCGGCCGCTGCTCATCCCGCGAACATTCAGGGAGGGCAGCATGAGCAGTTCCGCCAGGTGCTTCGGCGCTCCTTCGGTTGAGCCAAGCCAGAATTCGCGCATCAACTGGGCGTCCATGTCGGGAACCGCGGCGAGCGCCTGCTTCTCCGTTTCGCTCAAGGGCACGATGCCATCGTAGAAATGATCGATGAGGACTCGCCCGTTGTCGTCCTTCATGGACGCCAGCAATTTCGCCAGCATCATGGCCGGGTTCGGCGCCCAATTCCCATAGTGGCCGCTGTGGAGCTCAACATGTGGACCGTACACGGTGATATCCACCCCGCTGATGCCCCGGTCGCCGAAGACGAGCAGCTGCCGCCCGCTTTGATGCGAAGGCATGTCGCAGGTCAGCCACACATCCCCCGCAAAAAGCCCCTTGTTGGCCGCGAGAATCTTCGCGAAATTCGGCGAGCCCGCTTCCTCCTCGCCCTCGAAGACGAATTTAATGTTCGATTTCATGCGCAGCCCGTCCGCGCGGATGGCGTCGAGCGCCGCGAGGATGGCAATGATCGGGGCCTTGTCATCCCCGGAAGACCGCGCATAAATCCGCCACTCGGGATTCACGAGAGTGCCGGGCGCGGGCAAGGGAACCACCGCGCCGTCATTGCCGATCGTTCCGTTGCGCAGCACCGGTTGAAAGGGAGGCGTCGACCATGCTTTGGGATCGAGCGGCGCTCCGTCGTAATGGGCGTAGAAGACGATCGTCCTCGTCGCGCCGGGCGTCTTGATCTCGCCGAAGACAACCGGGTTCGCGCCCGGCACGCTCACCAGCTTCGCCGGAACGCCGCGCTTCTCCAGCATCGACTCGATCATTTCGGCGTTTCTCTGAATGTCCGTCTCATCGCGGGCGATATTGGGGACCGAGAGCAGCGAGAAAAATTCGTCCAGGATGGCGCGTTCGTGATTCTGCCGCCATTGCCGCGCCGCCAGGGCGGCGCCGTTGCCTTGCGCCGCAACGGACCCGGCAAACGCCGCGCAAAGTCCGGCAAGAATAAGACACCGCCTCATCGGCTCCGCCTCCGGGCGCCCATCATACGTTTCATGCGGCCGCGGCACAATCGTTTCACCCGGCCACGGCGTTGTGAGCTTTTCGCGAGAGCGTCATCGTCGCATTCACATCCGCAAAACGTGGATGCGGCGCGGGAACACCGGCGGCGATGCCTGCGCGCTCTCGCGAACGCGTGCGAAATAAAACCGGCCATCGGGAAATCCATGTATGCAGCTCCGTTAAATGGTAGCGAATTCCACCGAGCGGAGCCGGTTGCGGATTTGAGCGCGAAAAAAGCTCCTCTGCCTCGACGAAGCGCGCCCGAAATGGCGGCAAACGCCGGACCCGATGCGACTTCGCGATTTTGCCTTCGGGAAATTATTCCCCGAGCGGCGCGGACCTGCGATTGCAATGGACTCTGTCAAGCTTCCCGGGGGTGGACTAGAAGCAAATAAAATACTCAACCAATTCGTCGCTACAAAAGATTGGCGAAAAACGGGAGGGTGAAACAATGCGGAAATTCATGGGGATGGGGTGTGTCTCGCTGGCGCTCGGACTCGTGTTGTCCGGATGCGGCGGATACCACAGGCCGATGACGATGGGAACAGGCACAACCACTGGTACCGGCACACCACCGGCGGGATGGGCACACCGATGCCGGGACCCTACTCGATCCCGCAACACAAGAGCGGCAGCCCCAATGGTCGCACCAGCGGGACCAGGAGGTAAGCCTCGCCATTTACACATGAGCGGCGGGGCTTTCTTTTTGGAGAGGGAAGAGAGCCTTCGCCGCACCGAGTGTCGCATGACTCGCCTGGTTTGGGATGGATCGTCGTCCACGCACACTCGAAGTGAACTTGGCTTGAGGGTGCCTGTCCAATGGAGCCGCCGGACGGTACATTGGCCTGCCGATAACGCAAGCGGCTTACAAAAACTTCGCGGGACACGCAAAAACAGCCGATTCGTGGCCGAATTGGCTGTTTTAGTAGAAGTTAAAGCCCGTTTAACGCGCCAAATTTGGCTCTTTTTGGCAGCGCAGGGGCTATGGCCGGACTTCCCAGGTATCGCCCGTGCGCAGAAGTTTTGCAAGATCGCCCTTGCCGCACTTCTCCTGCACTTCGCGAATCTGATTGGAGATCAGATCCTCGTAGCGGGGATAATTTTCCCAAGCGCGCAACACGCCGATGGGGGTAGGGAAGCCGGGCCGGTCTTCCATGTGCGCGAGAAGGAACGCATAGGAATCGCGCGGGTCCGCTTCATCGTGCACGAGCAGATCTTTTTCGGTGACGCCGTTGCCGAGCTGCACCACTTCAAGTTCGAGCCCGTTCAGGCGAATGCCCTTGTCGCGATTCTTGCCAAAGATGAGCGGCTTGCCGTGTTCGAGCTGGATCACGTGTTCGCTGCGGGCGTCTTTTTCCGTGATCTCGTCCCACGCGCCGTCGTTGAAGATGTTGCAGTTCTGTAAAATCTCGACGTATGCGGAACCTTTGTGCGCCGCCGCTTTTTTCAGAGTTTCCTTCAGGTGCCCCTGAAAGACATCGACGGAGCGGGCCACGAACGTGGCTTCGGCGCCGATGGCCAGTGAAAGCGGCTTGAATGGACGGTCGGTGGTGCCGAAGGGAGTGGACTTCGTTTTCTTGCCTGCTTCCGACGTCGGCGAAAACTGACCCTTGGTGAGGCCGTAAATCTTATTATTGAACAAAAGAACTTTCAGGCCGACGTTGCGGCGCAGCATGTGAATGGTGTGGTTGCCGCCGATGGAAAGCGAATCGCCGTCGCCGGTCGCGACCCAGACTTCCAGATCGGGGCGCGCAATCTTCAGGCCGGTGGCAATCGCCGGCGCGCGGCCGTGGATGGTGTGGAAGCCAAACGTATTCATGTAATAGGGAAAGCGGCTGGAGCAGCCAATCCCGGAAATCATCACGAAATTTTCGCGGCGAATGCCGAGCTCGGCAAAGACGGATTGCACCGCGGAGAGAATCGCGTAATCCCCGCAACCGGGACACCAGCGAATCTCCTGGTCCGTCTGAAAATCTTTTTTCGTGTAAACCGGTAAAGTAGCGGTGGTCATTTCCATTCTCCCGTTTTTACAATGCCCGCGGCTGCCCGCCGGCGAATGCCGTCTTAGCGGAGCATCTCTTCGATCTTCCGTTCGATTTCGGAAGTTTTGAAGGGCTTGCCCTGAATCTTGTTATAGCCTTGCGCATCGATCAGATATTTGGCGCGCAGGACCATCACGAGCTGTCCCATGTTCATTTCCGGGACGAGCACTTTGTCGTAGCGCATGAGCACGTCGCCCAGATTCTTGGGCAGCGGGTTCAGGTGGCGCAGATGCACGTGGCCGATGCGGTGTCCCTTGCCTCGCTGCGATTTGAGCGCGGCGGTGATGGGGCCATGCGTGGAACCCCAAGCCACGACCACCAGATCGCCCGAATCGTCGCCCGCGGGAACAACGTCTGGAACATCCTGCACGATGGCGGCAACTTTTTCGGCGCGCAGGCGAACCATCTTTTCGTGGTTGAGCGGTTCGTAGTTCACGTTGCCCGTCACGTCCTGCTTTTCGAGGCCGCCGATGCGGTGTTCGAGGCCCGGCGTGCCGGGAATGGCCCAGGGACGCGCCAGCGTGACCGGATCGCGGCGGTATGGCTTGAAGTCTTCCGGATTCGTTTCGAAATGCACGGGAATTTCGGGAAGCTGCGAAAGGTCGGGAATCTTCCAGGGCTCGGCGCCGTTGGCGAGATAGCCGTCCGACAGAATGATGACCGGCACCATGTACTTGATGGCGATTCGCGTGGCCTCAAGAGCGATCCAGAAGCAATCGCCGGGTGTGGAGGGCGCGAGAACCGGGACGGGCGCTTCGGAGTTTCTGCCGTAGAGAGCCTGGAGCAGGTCGGCCTGCTCGGTTTTTGTCGGCAAGCCGGTGGAAGGGCCGCCGCGCTGAATGTCGCAAATCACGAGCGGCAATTCGACCATGGTGGCCAGACCGATCGCTTCGGTCTTGAGCGCCATGCCGGGGCCGGAAGTGGTGGTCAATCCGATGGCGCCGGCGTATGCCGCGCCGATGGCCGAAGTGACCGCGGCGATCTCGTCCTCCGCCTGGAAAGTGATCACGCCGAAATCCTTGTATGAAGAAAGCTCATGCAGGATGTCGGAAGCAGGCGTGATGGGATAAGAGCCGAGGAACAGCGGAAGACCCGCTTTTTGCGAAGCGGCCACGAATCCCATGGCCAGCGCGACATTGCCGCTGATATTGCGATAGACGCCGGGGGCCAGTTTCGCGGGCGGAATTTCGTAGCTGATCTGAAACGCTTCGGTGGCTTCGCAATAGCTGTAGCCGGCCTGCATCGCCAGGCGGTTGGCCTGCACGAGCTGTGGTTTGCTCTTGAATTTGGCATCGATCCAGTGAAGCGTGTTCTCCATCGACCGGTTGTAAAGCCAGTAACACATGCCCAGGGCGAAGAAATTCTTGCAGCGGTCGACGCTCTTGTTGTCGAGGCCCAGATCCTTGAGCGCGGCGCGAGTCAGCTTGGTGAGCTCGACGGGGAAGGTGCGGTAGCCATCGAGCGAGTGATTTTCGAGCGGGTTTTCCGCGGTTTGCGCCTTGCGCAGGTCCAGCTCGCCAAAATCGTTCAGGTTGACGATCAGAATGCCATTGGGCTTCAGGTCCGAGAGATTCATCTTCAGCGCCGCCGGATTCATGGCGATCAGCGCGTCCACGCTGTCGCCCGGCGTGTAAACGTCGTTCGACGAGAAGTGGACCTGGAATCCGCTGACGCCCGGCAGAGTTCCGGCAGGGGCGCGAATCTCGGCGGGAAAATCGGGCAGGGTGGATAGGTCGTTGCCGTAGAGAGCCACCGTATTCGTGAACTGGCTTCCGGTGATCTGCATGCCGTCGCCGGAATCGCCGCAGAAGCGAATGACGGCGCGGTCCACCACTTCGCGCTTGCGTCCAGGTACATTTACCGTTGTCGTTGCCATATTTTCCAGTCCCTTTATAGGTGCGAAGATACGCACACAATTATAACGCTTTGACCTTCCTCAGCATACTTAGATGGGTACTTCCCCTCTCAACGTTGCAATAGCCTAGCACAGCGGAAGAATCGGGAAAATGGAAATTGCGGCGCGGTGATCCGTTGGGCGATTTCAAAGCCACGGCAGCAGGGTGCAAGCCATCGATAGTTTCGGTGAAAATCTTTCGAGGATGTCCGGCTGATGGCGGAAGGCCGAGGCTGCGGTTCGGGCCCGGTTCGGTGGAACGAGCCTTGCCTGCGTTGTGGAAGTCCAACGGCAGGCGCCGCCGCCGGGGGAATTCATTGGCGCTCGCGGCTGCAAGGAGGTCCATGAGTTCCCACCCAAAGGATGCGGCATAAAATCGCGCGTCACGGCGTTGTCAGGGTTGTGAAGTAAATTTTCTCTTGCGCAAGGCGCGGCTCTAATTCGCGATTGCCGAGCGAATGTCTCGCAACCCTTCCGAAGCCTTTCAGCAACAAGTAGGGTCACACGGAATTCCAGGGACGATTATTCGCCGTTGAGCGCTTTCTCGCGGTAGCCGCCGAACTCCCGGATCATATTGAGGGAGGCACTGAATCCCAACTTTATGGCAAACCGCGTGATCGTGCTGTCGAACGTAACGCTATTGCGCGGGTACCAGGCATTTGAAAGCGCCGTGGACATGCCGAATCCGAGGATGCTCGACGTATTGAAGACGGGCGTGCCCGAATCCGAACGAGTGACGACCTCGGACTTGATTGCATAAAAAATCCGCGATTTTATCGAACCACGCCCCTTCCTAAAATAGCGGGGATCCTGATGCAGCAGCGAAGGCAAGAACGCATCCGTGAAAAAACTCCCGCTCGAAATACTCCCGGCATACGAGCCAAATCGCTCCGCGAACGGCCCTGCCCCCGCTCCGTATCTCGGGCTGTAGCTGGCCGCCTGTGACCCTCCCGCAAGCATCAAAGCCTCGATGGGAAGCGAACGATCGAAGGTTCTGTGCCAGAAGATCGCGTATTTCTGCTTTGTTGTTAGGGGAGGCAGAACGGCGTCGGGGTTCTTAACGGTGTCGACTCCGGGGAAAAGATTTAGCGTGCGGGTGTAGGTGAGTGGAGCGGCCGGCAGCGCAGGATCGATTCTGCCCTGACCATGGACGGCGTTCACGCCGACGAGAGCAATACTGAAAGCACACACGAGGAGACGCATTGCGAACAAAAGCACTCCACAACCGATTTCAGGCGGATTGGACATTTGCCTATGGATGCGCCCTTGAGAGCAATAGGTTGGACAATCGGCTCATCAAACAGACGTTCCATGTCGATTCAGCGAAAGAACCCGATTATTAGCGCAACACGGAAAACACGATCGCTCCTCCAGCAGGATTACTCCATCGCTAGCCGAGTGCTTCTCTGCCGTATGTTCGGGGCGCTTCTGACGCCCAAGCTGCCTCCAGCGCACCGTTGCAACGGCTGCCGTCGCCTGGGTGATGCCCCATCTTTAAAGGTAATGATTCCGAGCGGAACTTTGAATTGGCCTTTGCGAGCGCGTCATCTATAGACTTCAGACAAGCCAACACCCCCAAGGTTCGGAAGGTATTCCGAGACGCATTTTCGGTTCACACGATTGGGATCGGGAATATCCGCCGTCCTCTCCGCCAGGATTCCACGGAAATGGAAGGCGCTCGCCGCGCTTCGGGCATACGGTACGAAGGCTGCTGCCATCGCAAGGCATGACGGTTCGCGAGCAGGAGAGATTTTTTCAACGCCTTCCATGCAGGCGCTCGGGCCGCTCACTTGATCTCGGGGTAATCCAAATAATATTTATGGAGATCGTCCACGGTCATGGAGCCTTTGCGGATTCGCGAAGCAATCGTTTCCCCCGCGCTCGTGGAGGATACGACCCAAACAGTGTCGCCCGTGCGCAGGTCAGCCAAACGAATCGGCTTGCCGTTTTCGTCCAGCACCTGCGTTTTGGCGTTCACATGCGCGAGCAGCGTGACTTCGGTGGGACGCTTGAGCAGGATCTGCGACTTGGCCTGGTCGATGGACGCAACGATAAAGAACTGTTCGCCCGCCGGGGTCGGCTTCCCCTGCGCGTAAGACCGGGCCGCGAAGGAAATCACCGCCGCTGCAACCAATGAGAAAGCCAGATACCGCAAAAGCCTATTCATAACGGAGAGCCTCGATGGGATCAAGCCGCGCGGCCTTGCGCGCGGGATAATATCCGAAAAAGATGCCGACGGCCGCCGAAAAAAACACGGCAATCAGGACCGAAAGGGGAGATACAACCGTCGGCCAGTGCAGCGCGCTCGATACCAGGATCGATGCCGCCATCCCCAGCACGATTCCGATCACCCCTCCCAGAGAGCTGAGCACCACCGCCTCGCTGAGGAACTGGCGCTGAACGTCTTCCTCGGTCGCTCCGACGGCCATGCGCACGCCGATTTCGCGGGTCCGCTCGGTGACCGAGACCAGCATGATGTTCATGATGCCGATACCACCCACCAGCAGCGAGACGGACGCGATACTTCCCAGCAGCAGCGTCAAGATGCGGGTGATTGCACCGGCCATCTGAGCCAGCTCATCGGGGCTGCGAATGATGAAGTCGTTGTCCGCGCTGGACCGCAAGCGATGCCGCTGCCGAAGGAGCTCGGCGATTTGCTGTTGCGCAACGGGAATATCCGCCTGCGTATCGACTTCGGCCGTGATCGTTTGCAACCAGCTGATTCCGACGATCTTCTTCTGTAGCGTCGTATAGGGCATGATGATCGTGTCGTCCTGATCTTGTCCGAATGTGCTCTGCCCTTTCGTGGCGAGCAGCCCGAGAACCCGGAAGGGGATCTTCTCCACGCGGACCACTTTTCCGACGGGATCGTCATCGCCGAAGAGCTGGGTTGCCACCGTCTTCCCAATCACGCAGACGTTCGATGCGCTATCCACGTCCCGCTTAGAAAACGCGCTTCCCTCCACAACGGGCCAATTGCGAATCTGAAAATACTCGGCCGATGCTCCGTCCGCGCGCGTCGCCCAATTTTGATTTCCGTTCACGATCTGGACTCCGGCGCCGAGTCCAGGCGATATCGCCACAATGGACGGCACATGCTGCATGATCGCCTCGGCGTCGTCCGCCGTGAGAGTCTTGGTCGCCTGGCTTCCCATGCGGACACCGCCGGAATTCACGCTGCCAGCAAAAATGATCAGCATGTTCGTGCCAAGGTCCTGAATTTGCCGCTGAACCTGCTGGCCGGCCCCTTGCCCGATGGCGACCGTGCAAATCACCGCGGCGACACCAATGATGATGCCCAGCATCGTTAGAATCGTCCGCATCTTGTTGCGGGCCAACGCTCGCAACGCCACCCGGATCACTTCCCGGAGATTCATGAGTATTACCTCGGCCTGCCCAAGCCTCCCAGCGAGCGAGAGCCGGCCGCCCCGCCTTGTTGAGCGGTAGTCAGCTGATCGCCTTCGTGCAGGTCGCCCTGCAGCAATTGGGTATTGTTGTAGTCCGTGATCCCGCACCGCACCGCGAAGGGGACGATCTCTTTCTTGTTGGCGCCGAGCTTCCAGACGACTTGCCAGCCTCCGAGATGCGTCGTCGAAGCCTCGCGCGAGATGTTGAATTGCTTGTAAATCGCTTGAAGTGCCTGCGCGGAGATGTTGGGCTTGAAGCTCAACGCCGCGTTGGGGATTTCGAGTGTATCGGTTGCGTGTCCGGTGGGAATGGTGACGTAGGCGGTTTCACCCGGCAGAAGCTTTTCGTCCGGGTTGCTGAAATCGATCACCGTGTTATAAGTGACGACGTTCTGAACGGTGGTTGCGTTGAGTCGCACGGTGCTTACCTGGCCGTGGAACAGCGCGGTGGGGAACGCATCCACTTGAAACGTGACCGGAGTTCCCACTCGGATGTTGCCGGTATCCGATTCGTCCGTTGCCGCATAGACCTGCATGCGCGTGAGATCTTGCGCCACCGTGAAAACATTGGGCGCCTGCAGCGTGGCTGCGACCGACTGCCCAACGTCCACGTTCCGCGCCACCACGGTTCCGTCGATCGGCGAAAGAATGGTGGTGTATTTGAGATTCGTTTCGGCTTGTTTCAGGCTGCCTTCCATCGAAGTAACCTGCGTCTTGGCCTGGTTCAACTGCGCCTTGGCCTGTTCGACGGTCGCTTGCTGCGCCTTGACGTCCGCTTCGGCTTGCCCGAGGGTGGACTGAGTCAGGTCGTTCGCGTCGGTGGATACAATGCCGGATACAAACAGATCCTGGGAGCGCTTGGCCGTCGCCAATTGATATTTCACATTCGCCTGAGCCTTCGCGAGTGCGGCCTGCTCCACCTGGATATTCGCGGCGAGAGTGACGAGGTTGGACTTCG
>Ga0307374_10007130_pt1 | contig 17175 bp, 16 predicted proteins | sample OX3MG_FD_202532 | JGI IMG/M metagenome (GOLD analysis project Ga0307374, IMG submission 202532) | Soil microbial communities from Risofladan, Vaasa, Finland - OX-3 | ecosystem: Environmental > Terrestrial > Soil > Coastal area > Acid sulfate soil | place: Finland: Risofladan, Vaasa | collected... | reverse complement strand
TTCGTGGTGTGCCATAGCGCGTCAACATCAGCGCGCAATCAAAACCGGCCGACCACCACACTGCTAGGACACTACCGCCAGCCGGGCTCCTTTGACAACGCTCGCCGAAAGTTGCTAAACTTCCGGCTCTCTTTGCCGGCATTCGTCCGCGTTACCGTGGCTTCGGCTTCTTCGCCTTGCCGAACAGCCAGCCCCTGACGTGCTCGCGGACGGCGCGCAGCCGCTCGTCGCTCAACTTCTCGCGGTAGGCGGTCCCCATGCCGGGCACGACGTGGCCCATGACGTGTGCGACCGCGATACGGTCCCGCGACTCCTCGGCGGTGGTCAGGAAAACGTGCCGCAAGGTGTAGAACCCGAGGCCCTGGCGGTGGAGGCCCAAGTCATCCAGCAGTTTCCGCATGGCAAATGTTGTTCCTCGCCGTTCGCAGAACTTTTCGGTGACGGCAGCTTCATCTCGACGTGCCAACTGGTACCGTTGGCGCGCAAGAACACCAGTCCTTCATCAGAATTCCTAATCGGCTCTGGCCGATCAGCGATGGCTTCCTTGATGCTCGCAATCGTCTCGGGCCACAGCCAGGCACGCCGCCCGACGGAGGTCTTGGGGCGAGGAAAGTCGAGCCAGCCAGTCTTCAAGCTCAGGTGGCGATCTTGCAGGCGACCGACGTCGGCGTTGCCGAGCCCGGCGGTGGCGGAAACATTGCGAGTGGAACAGTTCCGAGATAATCTCTGAGCCGTTCTCGTCGTCAAGAACCGCCGATTTTGCGCAGGCCGTTTGGCGAGCGAACGGCCGAGATGCCTATTTGGGCGGCGGGGTGCTTTTTTTCTTCTTCGTCGGTTTGTCATCGCCCGTGTTGGTCCACTGCCGGCCGATCTGGTCCATCGACTTGGGTTGCGAGACCTTCGGCACTTCCAACCCGAACGCTTCGCCGCGCTGTCGGCGGATTTCTTCCGTCGAGACTCCGAACTGCCGGTCGCGATCCGCCACGACCTCGACCGACTGCTGGCCGTCGCCGGTCAAGGCCCACATCAAAAGCGGCTCGCCCATCGGCACGTCGGTCGTGGGGTCGGGCCAGGTGTGCCATGTCTTGCCCCAAGTCGTGAGGATGTGCTTCATGAAGGCCATTTCGTCGTCGGGCTTCATGCTCGGAGCGATCAGCCCGCCGGCCAGCACCTCATACGTGTGCGGGTGCCAGTACTTCTTCTCGGCGTCGGGCAATTCCCGGAACGACCGGTCGCTGATGATGTACTCGACGCCCAACAGCCGGGCGTTCTTCTCGCACGAATCGTAGAGCAAGCACTGGTGCATTTCGTCGCTGCGCGGAGCGCAGAAGTGCTGGGCCACGAGCTGGAACTTGGGGTTCTTCTTCGCGATATGGATGCCGCAGAAGTGGGCGTGCAAGCCGCGGACCGGGGCCATGTAACGCTCGTCGCCGCCGTCGTGTTCGTGGTCGTCAGCGTCGTCGGCGCGGGAGGCTGGGCCCCCGAGCGCCAATCCGCCGCTCACGGCCCCCAGCACGCCAAGTAATTCTCGTCGGTCCATTCTCGCTCCTTTTCAATGGTTTGGCCTGATTCCGGCGCAGTTCGCCACCATACCAACATACCTGTCGGGCGCGCTAATGACCACACGACACCCCGCCGTCTCGACCCGGCCGCCGGGCGAGGTGGCGGGCGTTCTTGACAAATCCATCGCTTGACCTAGTTTTTTCATGTAGGACGACTACGGCCAAGAACCGCGTCCGCCCCCGCCCCCTCGCCGAGCCCTGCCCGCGGGGTGAGCCGGGCCACACCACCAGCCGCCGCCCTGGCGCGACCTCCCGTACCAGCGCCGTCGCCCCTTGCTTCGCCGCACTGCCTGGCATGAGCCTGGCATGGGGAAAGTGAAGAGCGTCCCGGCACCCGATCGAGCACGCGGAGTGGCATCGGCACGCGGCAAACCGGCCGTCCCGTCCGTGCTTCAAGTCTCCAGGTACACTAACCTATCAGGGGTTTCCTGTGCCTTTTGACCCGCGTGGATACCGTACCCGATGATGGCCGATCGCAATTCGAATCAAGCAAGTGCGTCGCGGCTTGCCGTCTGGCTGCCCAGGCTGGCGTCGAGCGTGGCCTTCGTGCTCGCGCTCGGCTATCTGCTGCATACCTCGCACGAGCCGGTCGTTTTTGACAAGTATGACGCGCCCTACGCGACCTTTCTGGTTTTTCTCTTCGTAATCATCCTGCCCACGTTTCATTACCTCGCCCGGTCTTGTGCCGTCGCGCACGAGTTGAAGACGCGCTCGGGGCGAAGGTTCGTGGTGCGGCCGCGGCACAAACTTGTGATCGTCGTCGTCGCCGTGCTGGCCGTTTACCTGGCCGCGGGCGCCCTTGCCGACCGCTTCGTGCGCAGGCGAATCATGACCTCCAACAGCGACGGCTATCACCCGTACCTGCAAAATACTCCCCAACCGAACGACGCGGCACAAAATGTGAATCGCTGGGGTTTTCGGGGCGACGATATCGATCAGGCGAAAGGAGACGATGTCTTTCGGGTCTTCGTGTTTGGCGGCTCGACCGTCTATTGCGGTACGGTGCCCTATGAACAAACGCATTGCCGAGTGCTGGAGGAGCGGCTTCGTAAGGCCTATCCGCAGTACAAAGTCGAAGTCCAGAACCTTGGCGCCGACTGGCACACGACCGAGCACGACACGATCAAGCTCTTGTTTTTCGCCCAGGACTTCTCGCCCGATCTCGCGATCACTTTTCACGCCATCAACGATCTGGTGCGAAGTCTTACGCCGGACGCGTTCGGGGAGGGCCCCTATTGGCCCGATTACCGGCACTACCTGGGCGCGATCGCGAATCTTGCCACCGGCGGCCGAAAAGTGCCCTCGACCATTACCGCGGGCCAATGGTGTTCCGACCTGCGATTTGATCAGATTCGCGTGAATGGTCCTGAAGGGATCGGAGTCAATGGCGTGCGCACCTTTTTCGTTCCAAAGGCCCTGCCGGTGAACATCACCGAGTGGAAAAGCCTGCCGGCGTTCGAGCGCAACCTGCGCGACTTCGTTGCCATTGCTCGTTCGAAGGGGATGCAGGTGCTGCTGGCGACCCAACCTTCGCTCTACCAGGACGACCTGCCGCCAGGCGTGCAGCAGTTGCTCGTGTTTCCGCTTTCTCATCACTTCGGCGGCAAGCGACCGTCGCTCCATTCGATGGTCGACGGCATGCGCCGTTTCAACGATTCGACACGACGATTGGCAATGCAGGCGAGCGTCGACCTCGTCGACCTGGAACGGCGGGTGCCCAAGACGACCGCCTATCTCTACGACGACGTACATTACACCCAAGCCGGCAACTACCTGATCGGAAACGCGCTCGCCGACAGCATCATCGAGTCGAAAACGATCAACCGCGTCATGGAACAGCGTCGCAACGGAACAAAACCGGCCGATTAAGCCGGATGAAGCCTGAAGATGCGATAAAGCAATTTGCGCCGGTGCTCGACGATCCGCGGAAACTTCACGAAGGGGGCACGATTTAGCTCAACGATGATCTCGACTGGGCGAGGTTGGGATTGTGCGACGCTTGCATTCGCGTGGGCGACAAGCAAGCCGCGCTGCCCTGGCAAACGAAGGTCCAAGGCCGTGAGTTCGAAAACCCGATCGAGAAGGAGCGCATGCGGCTGCGGAACCTGTTGGGTCGCCAGGGCAGGAACCGGAGCTGATTCGTTCCGCACGTAGAACGGAATTTATTCCGTTGGAAGCAGGAAACGGAATGAATTCCGTTCTACGATGCCCCGTGCCACCGCGCCCTCCGAGGTGGAAATGTCGGCCGGCGGACGCTATGTTAAAGGAATTCCGCGGACGGTAATCGTATGCAAGCAAACCCATCGTCGCCTGGTGAAGGCCGTCGACGCCGGCACTCAAATCGCGCGCGCCGGCGGGCGGCGGAGCCGACCGATGTGCGGCGTTCGCTCGCCATGACGTTGGTGCTCGCGGCGATCATGGTTGCCGCGTTCGCCGGTGCATGGTTCTTGGCCGGGCGCGGTTCGACGGCGGGCCGTGCCGTGAAATCCGGCAAACCGAGTTCCGATGAGCACTCTCACCCGAATCCGCCGGACGAGGCGCCCTTGGCAGACCAGTCCCCACCCAGCGGTCCGCTTCCCGAACCGCCCGCCGAGCCGAGGGCAAATATGGTGCTGGTCGCGGCCGGAAAATTCTTGTATGGAGACGACAAGAAAGAGATCGAATTGCCTGACTATTACATCGACTGCTACGAGGTGAGCCAGGAAGAATACGGCCGCTTCCTGGCATATGTGCGGCGGACGGGCGACCATTCGCATTGCCATCCCGAGGAGCCGAAAGGAAAAGATCATACTCCGCTGAACTGGGGCCGGAGCGATTTGACGAACCCGCGATGGCCCGTGGTTGGACTCGATTATTGGGATTGTTGGGGTTATGCGGGCTGGGTCGGCAAGCGATTGCCGACCGAGGAGGAGTGGGAAAAAGCGGCGCGTGGCACCGATGGCCGCTTGTACCCCTGGGGTGATGAATGGGATTCCTCCAAGGTGAATCTGGGGCCGGAGCCGGGCGATCGACGCACGCTCATGGCCGTCGACGACTTGCCCGAGGGGCAAAGCCCTTATGGCTGTCACCACATGCTGGGCAATGCCGCCGAGTGGACGGAAAGCTTCGTCAATGAAGCCAAAGGCGTGCGTTGCGGCCGCGGATGCTGTTGGCTCTTTGGGAACCAGGCGATTGTCGAGACCACCTTTCGCATGGAGGGGGGCACCCATCTCCGCGACAAAGGCAGCGGCCTGCGCTGCGCGCTCGACGCCGGTTAGTCGAGTTGGCGTGCGGTGCTCCTGAGTTCGTAGGGTGGGACAAGCTCGCCTTGGGAGGGGCACCCGCGCAGCGGGTCTCACGGCCCACCATTGAGGTAGTCCGGTCATCGAACGTTCCATACGATTACGGATGGTGGGCCGGCGATCGCTCCGCGATCTTGTCCCACCCTACATGATTCCGTCATTTTTCCGGCCAATCGGGTTCAGCGCCGGCGCCCAAGCGTGCCGAATTCGATAAGTAACTAAGGAAGCGTGTTCATGAATCGATCCGTCGGCGGTCGTCCGGTTTCATCGCGTCTCGTTTCGAGGCGTCTTACCTTACACGCCGATGACGAGCTCGACCAGTGGGACCGGCTTGCCCTCCGGCTGCACAACGCCGTGCCCCTTTCAGTACGCTCGCCCGTGACGAGGGACCTCGACCACCGCCAGTGGGCGCGCCGCTTGCGACCGAGCCGGCCATTGGGTCCGCGATCGGACTTAGCGCCTTTGCGCAAGAGCATGGTCAAGGCCGATTTATCTCGCTTGAAACGTGAACTCGAAGCCGCCATAGCTCGTGGGTGCGAGGCCTGCGTCTTGGCGATCGCCGTCTGACGCGCCAATCGCCCTTTTTGGCTTGCGAGACTGTAGCGGTTGTGCAAAATAGGTGTTAACGCGCCTGCCCGTCGGGGCGCGGTCCCGCCTTCCATTTTGCCCACTCCGTTGGTATCCCGCCATGAAATCGCTTCCCCTCGCCTTGGCTCTTTTGTGTCTGACCCTGGTTTCCGCCAAGCCCGTCAAGCCGCGCACCGGCACTGCCGCCGACTGGCCCGCCTGGCGCGGCGCGGATCGAACCGGCATCTCCCACGAGACGGGCTTGATGACGTTTTGGCCTGAGGGTGGTCCCAAGCTGCTTTGGAAATGTTCCGGCCTGGGCGAAGGCTACTCGACGCCCAGCGTTGCCGGCAAGCTGATCTACGGAATGGGGAACGCCAATGGGCAGGAATGGGTCTTCGCACTCGACCGCACCCAATCGGGAAAGCAGGTCTGGGCCACGCCCTTAGGGTCGGTGCGTCACGATGGGCAAGGTTATGCCGGCCCTCGTTCGACGCCCACGGTCGACGGCGGCCGCGTCTACACGCTGGGCCTCGCCGGCGACCTCGTCGCCGTCGACGCCAAGAACGGCAATATGATTTGGCGGCACGACCTGAAAGGCGAATTCGGCGGCAGCGTCGGCGGGTGGGGGTATAGCGAGTCGGTGCTGGTCGACGGCCCATGGGTCGTTTGCACACCGGGCGGCGCGCAGGCCACGATGCTCGCCCTGAAAAAAGACGACGGCACGCCGGTCTGGCAGGCCAAGGTAGGCGACGTGGCCGATTACTCGTCGATCATCAAGATCGAGGTCGACGGCGTGAAACAGTACGTGCAGTTGACGCGCCAGGGGGTCATCGGGGTCAACGCCGCCAACGGCGAGTTCCTCTGGCGTTACGACGCGCCGGCCAATGGCACCGCGAATGCCTCGACACCCGTCTTCGGCGGTGCCGACGTGTTTGCCGCCTCGGGCTATGGCAACGGCGGCGGGTTGGTCCACCTGACACGTAGCGGCAATCAATTCGAAGCCAAGGAGGTTTACTTCACCAAGAAAATGAAGAGCCAGCACGGCGGCATGGTGCTCGTCGATGGCTATCTTTACGGCAGCGACGACGCGGTCTTCACGTGCCTCGAATTCAAGACGGGCGAGGTCCAATGGACCGACCGTTTACCCCAAAAGGGTTCCGTCGTCTGTGCCGACGGCATGCTCTTCTGCCGCGGCGAAGGGGGCAAAGTGAGCCTGGTGCGCGCCACGCCCGAAAAGTGCGAGTTGCTCGGCCAATTCGACGAACCCGAACGCAGCGGCAAAGCCACGTGGCCCTACCCCGTCGTCGCCGATGGCAGGCTCTACCTGCGCGATCAGGACAACCTGTTCTGCTACGACGTAAGGGGGGATGGCAAGCCGTGATGCGGAAAACGGCCGGCATGGACTCGACGGCCGACGGTCGGACATGACTTGTCGTCTTCGTCCCGTTCCGCTTGATTGCCGCGGCGCAGAGGTTAAGCTGGTGGGCGTCGACTGGCGGCGGAACGGAGACCGTGCGGCCCTTGCTCCCAGGGAGGCGGTCCATCATCTACCATTCGGGAGAAAGTCATGAGCGTGCGAACCGTCGTGGCGTGCGTGCTGTCGGTCATGGTGCTATTCTCGCGGGCCGGGGCGGCCCCGACCATCGAGGAGCGGATTGCGAAGCTGGATGAACGCGCGACCGTGCTTCACAAGAAGGTCAACGATCTCGAAAGCAACGTCGCCGGCATTACGTCCAGCGTCGAAGAGATCTACGGTACTACCGAAAAGCTCACCGCCTCGGCGGACAAAGCGAGCAAACGCGTCAAGGCCATGGAGGATTCCATTGCCGAGCTCAATGCGCTGATACACAAGCTGGAGTTGAAACAAGACGCTCTCATCGGAGGGCTGGACCGGGAGCTGGTCTCGGTGAACCGTGCCCTGTCGGATATTTCGGATTACGACGAGGCGGGCAATCGGATTCTCGCGGTCCGGAACACGATGCAGAGCAAGAAAGGCCGCGAACAACTGTCCGACGTCGTTCATGAATCGCTGAAGCGGAAGGGAATGCTGCGGATTCACAACAAAATGCCTTACGATCAGCGGATTCAGGTCAACGGCGGCGATTACGACGTTCGCGCCGGTCAAACCCTCGTCATCAACGACGTGCCCTTGGGGACCCTCACCACCGAGCTCGTTGGTTGGGAGGCGCCGCGGAATTGGACAATTGCACCGCCGACCTATGAGCAGACGATCATGATCGAACCGGCGCGTGCGCCCCGCGTCGCGCCGCCTCGCGTCGTCTACGTGGACCCGCCGAACTTCATTGACGATTGGGCGAGGTAGCCCAAAGCCGCCAATCGTGTTCGAGTTGCGCCACGCTCTGGATTTCGTAGTGCGTGCGCAACGCGCGTGGCCAGCCTTGCGCTTTTCCTTCGACGGCGAACTTGAGGAAGCGGGGCTTGTCGCCGCGCGCTAGCAGGTACTCGGTGAGTGAAGCGGATACCGCGTAGCTTGCTTTGTCGCTCGCTACGATGGAGCGGGCGGCGAAGATCGTCTCGAGATCGGGCCAGTTGCCCGTGCGCGAAAACCAGGCGATCGTCTGGCGGCGGATCTCAAGGCGTTCCTCGTCGTCAGCCAGACTGGCGGCTCCTTCATCGGCCCAAGCCGGTAGGCGCCCCGGCAATTCCGTGGCCAGCACGGCATGGGTCAGTTCATGACGCAACATGCCGCCCAGGGCGCGCGGGCGAGTCGTGGTCAGCCAGAGCATGTGGTGCTTTCGATCGGGGGCGTCGATGACCCAGGTGCGTCCCTGGTCGTCGTCGGCAATATGGACATCGATGATGGCGCGGCCCACGCTGGGGGGCAGTTCCGCGCCAAGCCATTCCTCGGCCAATTCGTCGCGGTACTGATTGGCCTTGGCCAGCACTTCTTCGGCGAGCGCTTCGTCGGCCGCGATAACGATGAAATTCTCGTCGTGGGCCATCCCAGCCGCGTGCGCCAAAGCGGGCAAGAAGGGAAGAACGGCGATCACGACCATGTAGCGGGCGGTGTAGAGGGCCGCGTAGCGGGCGGTATAGCAGGCGGCGTAGCGGGTATTCATTGCGTTTCCCTCCGTGGCTCGGAAAATCGTTCGCCTCATCCTTCGAGGCGGCCCACGAATGTAGACTGCCGCGCCGGCCAAGATCAAGGGCAGTTTCGAGGGCCTGCGAACGTTGCTACAATCGGGAGAAGGTTTTTGCGGTAAAGGAGACTCGCGGCGGATGCGTTTGGGATTGTTCGGAGGAACGTTCGACCCGGTCCACTACGGCCATTTGCTGTTGGCCGAGTCGTGCCGCGAGGCGTGCCGGCTCGATGCCGTCTGGTTTGTGCCCGCCGCGCACCCGCCACACAAGCAGCAGTACCCCTTGACCCCTGCCCGGCAACGGACTGAAATGCTGGAATTGGCCATTGGCGGAAACGAGGCGTTCACGGTTTCGCAGTTGGAAATCGAGCGCGGTGGGGTGAGCTATACGGTCGATACGTTGGAAGCGCTGCGGTCCGAGCAGCCCGAACGCGAGCTGTACTTCCTGCTGGGCGCCGACACGCTCGCCGACCTCCCCCATTGGCGCGAACCCGGGCGGATTTGCGCCTTGGCGCTGCCGTTGGTGGTTCGCCGTGGCGGCATCGACCTGCCCGACTTCGATTGCCTGGCACCCTTCGTTTCGCCTGCGCGGCTGACGGAAATTCGCCAATCGCTGGTGCCGATGCCTGGGATCGAGCTTTCGAGCCGTGAGATCCGCCGCCGCGCGCGGGCGGGCTTGAGCATCCGTTACCAGACGCCGCGGGCCGTCGAAAAGTACATCGAGACGAGCCGCTTGTACCAAGCTTGATCCGGGAGCCAACGATGCGTGTAATCGTCGAACGAGATCTGGCGGGCGTGTCGCGGGCGGCCGCCCAGTTCATCGCCCGGCTAGTTCGCCGCCGGCCGACCTGCGTGCTGGGACTGGCCACGGGTACCACCCCGCTGGGAACCTACCAGGAGCTCATCCGGTTGCACCGCGACGAAGGGCTTGATTTTTCGCGGGTGGTCACGTTCAACCTCGACGAATACGTCGGCTTGGGCCCGACGCACCCGCAAAGCTATCGCCACTTCATGCAACGTAACTTGTATGAGCACGTCAACATCGACCAGCGGAACACGCACGTGCCCGACGGCCGGGCCTTGGATTTCGAGGCCCATTGCGAGCAATACGAGCGGTTGATTCACGAAGAGGGGGGCATCGACTTGCAACTGCTGGGGATCGGCGGCGACGGGCACATCGCGTTCAACGAGCCGGGTTCGTCGTTGGGCAGCCGCACGCGGCTGAAGACCCTGACCGCCGAAACGGTCCGCGACAACGCGCGGTTCTTCGCCTCGCCGGAGGAAGTGCCGCGACTGGCGGTCACCATGGGCGTGGGGACGATCCTCGAATCGCGGCAGTGCCTGCTGTTGGCCTGCGGCGAGACGAAGGCCCGAGCGATCCGCGACACGATCGAAGGTCCCGTCACGGCGCAGGTCACCGCCTCGGCCCTGCAAATGCACCGAGACGTGGTCGCCGTTCTCGACGAGCAGGCCGCCCGGTTGTTGGAACGCCGCGAGTACTATCAGGAGGTCGAGCGCGCCCAGGCGCTGCTCGAAGCCGGCCGGCTCGGAGCGCTGTTGTCGGGCGGCGTCGGAAACGCCGCGCCGTGACCTTAGCCGCGCTCACCTCTCACCACTCACCACCTGTTAGTACCGCGCCAAGTCCTTGTCGCCGGTTTCTGGCCGCACGGCACGAAGCGTTTCTTGCGCCCTTTGGGTCATGAACCGCAGGTCACTACCGACGGCGATGAACTGCATGCCCTGGACCGAGCGGGCCAAGGCCGCCTGCGGGTCCATGGTGTGCATGCCGGTCGGCGTACCGGTTTTCTTGCCGGCGGCGACGACGCGCGCAAGCAGGTCTTCGAACTCGGCGTCGCTCGCCTCGCGGCCGTCGGGCGAGCGCATGTTCGCGCGCAGGTCGACCGGCCCCACGAAAATCGCATCGACCCCCGGCAAGGCATAGATTTCCTCGGCGTTGGCCACTCCCGTGGGGCTTTCGGTCTGCAAGACGACCAGGATCTCGTCGTTGGCTTTTTTGTAGTACTCGCCGGCGGTCGTGCCGAAATTGATGGCGTGCATGCCGCCCCCGAGGCTGCGGTTTCCCTGCGGTGGGTATTTCGCGGCCCGGACGGCCACCTTGGCCTGTTCGAGCGTATCGACCATCGGAACGACGATACCCCACGCCCCCGCGTCGAGCACCCGCTTGATGTAGTCGTGGTTCCCCTTGGGAACGCGGGCCAACGGCACACAGCCGGCGTCGGCCACGGCCCCGAAGATCATCGCCGCCTGGGACCAATCGATCGGCGAATGCTCGAGGTCGAGCGTCAGCCAATCGAATCCCATCCGGGCCAGCATCCGCGTGGCGTACAAATCGCCCAACGAGAGCCAGGTGCCGAACGAAGATTTTCCGGAACGGAGAATGCCTTTGACAGGATTGGTGCGCATGGCGGTGGGCTTGTCCGTGGTCCGTTATTGGGCGACAAGTGAAATCCGCCGAAGGCGGGTCCGTTGTCCGTCGCACCCATTGTTCAGCATCGCACGTCGCCCCGCAAGACCCTCCCCAGGGCCTGTTGCGCCATGAGAACCTGGGTAGAATTAGCTGACGGCCATCGCGAATCACTCACCCCTCACCCCTCACCAATGACCAATGACCATTTCACGACCGTCGCCAAAGTCGGTTCGATACCCGAAAACCGGGGAGGCGCGTTCGTGGTTGGCGGCAAGCTGATCGCCGTATTCTTTTCGGAAGGAGAATACTTCGCCATCGATGACATTTGCCCGCACATGGGCGCCTCCTTGGCGGCGGGCGAGGTCTGCGACGGCGTGGTGACTTGCCCCTGGCACGCCTGGAGGTTCAGCATTTGCGACGGCACCTGGCGCGACAACCCCAAGCTCAAGGTCGGCCACTATGAGGTCCGCGTCGTCGAGGACGAAGTTCAGGTTCGTGTTCCAGGCACGTCTCAGGCATGACCATGGGACATCGACGACGGGCGTTGACCTCCGACTGCGACGGCGAAACCCAGGGATACGGCCGCAAGGCAAAGCTTGACCAGCCCTCCGCCAACGGCAAACGTCGCTCCGCTGACGGACCCCACGAACATGCCGACGAAGCCGGCCACGCCGCCACAAAGAGCGATGGTTCTCGCCGCGTGCTCAATCAGGTTTCCCGGCACGGCCCTGGGCCGCAACCGAAGATCCGACAGAAAGATACTGACAGAAAAATCTTTCTGTCGGTAATTTTTCTGTCGAAGACTGCCTTCCCCAAGTTCACGAAAAGAGCGGGTAACCGATCACGCCCCGGCGTAGACGGGGAAACACTGCAAGCATCGCGTCCACAATCTGAGGTTCGACTTTCGTGATCAGAAATCGCAAGATGGCCCGATTCCATCGCAAGGCACGCTGGATAGCCGGCAGGTCGGTGCTGGCGGAATGGAAATACACCAGAAAGTACACGCCATGCACTTGGCCCTTTATCGGGAAGGCGAGTGGTCGCTCGTCCCACAGTCGGCTGACCAGAACTTCCACTCGCTCGCTTTCCAGCGTATCACGAAGCTGGGCGATCACGGCGTCGGGGTCGCCGGGTACCCGTTGATCGAGCAGGGCCATGCACTCGTAAACGTTACCGTGGTGGACTTGCCGTTCACGTTCCTGGCGATGCCTCCGACTCCAACGGTCGCGGTCCATCGGGTTACTGTCATCCACCGGCACAAACCATAAGAGGTGGCCGCAGTGGGGGCAAGGTGCGTCGCCAGGTGGAAACGAGGACTCGATCCGGACCGTATTGCCGCAAATTGGGCAGTAATTCGGACTGCCTTCGGGAGTTCTTGATGAAATGATCGTGTTCAATTCCAATGACCCATGGCGCCCGATCGACGACTGAGGTAGCGTGGCCGACGACACGTTTAGGAAAGTGCCCCGTATTCGACACGGCGGAAAATGCGATGTCAAGCTTCTTGCCAGCCGGGTGGTGTCCTAACGGGTGCGTTGCTGGCCGCGCTGAACCGGCTGCCTATTTCTTGGGCGGCGGTGCCGAAGATTGAGCAGGGATGCCGAGCAAGGATTCTTCCTCCTCAACAATGGTTATGTGGCCCATGCGTGGCCCGTTAGGAGCCATGCCGCACATGACCGGCCCAGTTGGAGCAAGACGCGCCCGCACCTCGCGGACGATCGGTGGTCCCACCAGGCACCCCACGGCCACGATTGCCGTAAGGATGAACAAGGAGTGCAGGCGGAATTGCGGGCGTCTATTCATCGGGGATTGCGCGCCTTATCCTTTTGTCGAGGGTAGTCGCAATCCCCCAATAAAACACTTCCTCGGGCTCGGCTCGCCACCGCTCGAACCTCATCCCCCCGAACCAGCAGGCCACGGCCAGCGTGATCCAGAGCAACGTGCTCAACCGGTACTGAAAGCGAGTGGGCATCGGCGCATTGTACCACGGCTCCACGCCAAGTCAGCGCGGGTCGGCCGGCCGCGGCGGCCTGCGCGGTCCCGGTGGCGGCGGCCCGACGATCGACACGGTGGTGACGACTTGGCCCGAGCGGTGGCTATCAGCCGGTTGCGAGCCGCGTTGCTCAATACGCCTTGCCTGTTCAATCAAATAGATGATCGTCTGCCGATCATCTTCCACGTCTTGCCGTTCCTGGTGCGCCTGCAACCTAATCTGCACCTCCCGGACGACCGGCGGCCCGACCAAGCACCCCACGGCCACGAATGCCGTGAGAATGAACAAGGAGCGCAGGCGGAATTGCGGGCGTCCGACGTTCATTTGACTCCCTCCGATGATTCGAAAATCACCTCTCCATCGTGGTGCGGGCCGAGCCGGATGGTGTGCTGCTTTTTCCCCAAGGGCACCGTTGGCGGTATCCCTTGCTTGAGATAATGGGCAAGGATCTCCCATTTCGCTTCTACGACCTTTTCTCTAACCTTTAGCTCCTTCTCTCGCCGCTCGAAGTTGTCCAAGCCGGTTCGCTGGCGCTGCCATGCCGAACCTCCGCAGAAGCAGGCCACGGCCAGCGTGATCCAAAGCAATGTCGAAAGGCGGAACTGAAAGCGGGGGCTTGCCATGGCCGCCATTCTACCACCCGCCGGCTCCGCCGGCACCGGCAGGAGGCCTGCCCTTGCCCGCCTCCCGCCGGCGTGGGAAACTGACGGCATGGCCAAAACCCTCGCCAAAATCGTCGCCCTGCTCACTCCCAAACGCCGCTGGGCGCAATTCTCGCTCGCCTCGATGTTCGTCGTGGTGACGGTGCTCTGCGTGTGGCTGTCGGTCGTGGTGAATCGGGCGAATCGTCGACGTGACGCCCTGGAAGCCATCAAAGTCTGGGGTGGGCACATTGAGTATGATGATGACACTCGTAGCCCCAGTCCATCACCGTGGCATGACCGCCTGCGAACGGTATTTGGCGACGATAATGCCGCCCATGTTGGGGGCGTGGTCCTGCCGTCGAACTGGGAATCGATGACTCGAAAGTTCCACGGCGGATGGTCCGGAGTGTTCAATGTTACCAACGGTCGCGTCGTCGATGACGATGGACTAGGGAAGGTGGCCGAACTAACCAGCATGACGAATCTAGACCTCGCCTGGACCGATATCGGCGATGCGGGATTGGCACACCTTCAGGGGTTGACGAAGCTGAGTTCCTTGGTGTTGCTTTACACGAACGTGACCGACGACGGCCTACGCTTCCTGGCGGGAATGAGTCGCCTCGACTCCCTTGATTTGAGCGGCACGCAGATCAGCGACCGAGGGCTTGCTAGCCTGCGGCCGCTTGTAAATCTCAGTTTTCTGTCCCTCGACTCCACCAGCGTGACGGCCAAAGGGATCGAGCACCTGGCGGGAATGTCCAAATTGGAAAGATTGCAGCTTTTCGGCACGAAGGTCGGTGATGACAGCTTCGACAGCCTCGCACGACTCACTTCGCTTAAGAATTTGGACATCCGATACACGGCGATCAGCAAGGAGGGGCATTCAAGGCTCGCTGAAGCCTTGCCCAACTGCTCGATCAGTGAATTTTCCGATTAGACCGTTCTGCACGAAAAACCGGTACGCCCCACGTCGAGCCGCGGAAGGCCATGAGGCAAACGGGCGGGGCGAAGCACTGAAACAGCGCCATCGCCTGGCAGGCGAAACAACCGAAACTGGACGACTTGCGCGCCGTTTTTGGACGACTTATCGGACGACTTGCGCCGCCAATTCCGGCATGGGCACGAAGGAAGTCGTGTTCGCAAGTCACCCATCAGGAAAGGTTTGCGCCGCTCGCGACATTCCCCCCTATTAGTAGATGGACGACTTGGACGACTTGGGCACACTTTTCGAGGATTTTTGTGCTGGTGGAGCTCAGGAAGGATGAAGGCGGAGGATGAAGGATGAAGGATGAAGGATGAAGGATGAAGGATGAAGGATGAAGCGAAAGCGCCGCGGGAGCGGGGGACTTGCCTTGATAGCTGGACATCGGTATTATTACTGATGGGGCGGATGGTACGCCCGCGCGCGAATGTCTGGCTCGGGGTGCTGTCGACGCGGCGCGCTTGAATCGCGCCGATTGCAAAGATGGCCAATTCGGCGGAAATCTTCGCGGGCACTCGCCGCGACGGCATCGCGAGCCGTTGGAGGTGCATCGTTTTCGCGCAGTGGCTGCCAAGACACTGGGCACATTGGGTTGGAGAGCCGACCCATCCGGCAGTGCCCGGCGGGAATAGAAAAACTCAAAAACTTCGATAGAAGACACTTTTTCAGTAGAGATACTTATCCGACAAATCGACCGTTCAAGGCGGGGCTTTCGGTCGCCGAAACGTGCTCAAAAATCGGGCAGCCCCGCTCGGGACGTAGGCTCCGACATTCTGTGGCGGAGTTGCCGGAGAGCCATTGGCGACCAGCCTGACGCCCCCCGTCAAGGAGTGCCGCGACTTCGGGGGACAGGGCATAGGGGAGACAGGGTGACTCGGAGAGACGGCGGACGATCCACGAATGACCCAGCGCGGCCTTCCGCCGCAACCAAAGACTGTACGGTCCACGAATCGCACGAATTCCACGAATGAGGGCATCCTCATCGAACATTCGTGTCATTCGTGTGATTCGTGGATTATAGAATCTTCGCGGGCAACAAAGAAAAAGAAGGAAAGTAGTACGAATTGCACGAATGTCGGATGAACACAGCCACTACGGATCGGACAAGCGGCATGTGTATTCGCAAATCTCGCGGATCTCACCATAGAAAACAAAAAAACGGCTCAGGGAAAGAGGGGAGACACGGTGACGGACAAGGGACATGTGTAACCGCAGATGTCGCGGATTTTCGCAGATTCAAGGCGAGCGCCATGGTGATCCGTGGTGTTCGTCATCCGTGGGTTCCTCCGACCCCACGAAGACGGCCGGTTGGAAACTTCGCGGCTCGAGATGCTGACGCTGGCCATGCCGTGCGTATCCCCAAAACCGCCAGGCAGGCGAGACGCCCGCACCACAATAGCGGTTCTGGGATTGGCCAGTGGCTTGGCGCGGTGCAGCGACTGGGCGTGAGGCATATGGCCAGCGTCTCTCCGCCAAAGGCGGATCTTCGTAGGGTGGGACAAGATCGCCTTGGGTGAGCGCCGGCCCACCAACGGGGCATTCTGCCATCGATCGTCTCACGCGAAAGCGGATGGTGGGCCGTCGATCGCTCCGCGATCTAGTCCCACCCTACAGACTCTAAAGGTCTGACCATATAAGGCTGGACAACCAGCCTTGAGAAGGCTACCACACTCTAAATGACACGCCCCTTGATCGTCATTCCCGCCGACCATCCGCCGCAACTCGCGGGATCGCCGCACTTGGAGCGGTTACGGGTTTACGGCGAGGTGGTGCTCTACGACGGCCGGCCGGAGACGGTCGCCGAGCAGGTCCGCCGCGCCCGCGACGCGGTTTGCCTGATCAATTCGCGCAGCAACCTTAAATGGCCCGCCGCAGCGCTCGGCGAGTGTACGAAGCTGCGGATGATTTCGATCTGCGGCATCGGCACCGACGCCATCGACCTGGTCCATTGTCGCCAACGCGGTATCGACGTCCGCAACCTCCCCGGACGCACCGCCCCGGTCGTGGCCGAACATGCCCTCGGACTGCTGTTCGCCGTCGCCAAGCGCGCCTGGTTCCAGACCGACGAATTGAAGCACGGCCGCTGGAACGGAGTGTTGAATTACTCCCTGCGCGGAAGGCTGTTGGGTGTGATCGGCGCGGGGGCCATCGCCCAGGAAATGGCCCGGCTTGCCGCGGCAATCGGCATGCGGGTACAGGTATGGACGTTGCACCCAACGCCCGAACGGGCAGCCAAACTGGGGCTGGAGTTCGTGCCGCTCGACGAATTGCTGGCCACGTCCGACGCGGTCAGCGTCCATGTCAAGCTCACCGAGCAAAGCCGCGGGCTTTTGGGTGCCCGCGAGTTGGCGCTCATGAAGACCGGAGCGCTCTTGGTCAATACGGCCCGCGGAGCGATCGTCGACACGCCGGCCCTGGTCGCGGCGCTCGATTCAGGGCGTCTCGGCGGTGCTGGGCTCGACGTGTTCGATATCGAGCCGTTGCCGGCCGATTATCCCCTGCTGACGTGCCGTCAGATCGTACTCACCCCCCACAACGCGGACCAAACCCCCGAAGGCATGGAGCTTTTGAACTCCGGAGTGGTCGAGAACGTGATCGCTTTCTTCGAGGGGCG
>Ga0307374_10007128_pt1 | contig 17180 bp, 14 predicted proteins | sample OX3MG_FD_202532 | JGI IMG/M metagenome (GOLD analysis project Ga0307374, IMG submission 202532) | Soil microbial communities from Risofladan, Vaasa, Finland - OX-3 | ecosystem: Environmental > Terrestrial > Soil > Coastal area > Acid sulfate soil | place: Finland: Risofladan, Vaasa | collected... | reverse complement strand
GCCACCCTCGTCAACAAGCTGATCAATGCGAGCGAATATCTCGGCGAAAATTACCAGATCGGCCATACCTATTTTTGCGACGCTGTGGCGTTCGCCCATTCCTATCTTCTTGCAACGGACAAACGGCGCAACCAAGTTCTTTTCGCCCGGAGCGGCAAAGCAATCGAGCCGGTAGAGGCACTTTGGCGTTATTCGTTGCGGCCTTTGCTTACCCAATATCTTACCGGCGTGGATGTGTCGGAAGGCAAAGCTTTCCTGGCCAAGGTCGAAGGCGTGCTTCTGTCAGGGGCCAAGGTTTGAGCGAGCGACTCATCATAGCCCGCGACTGCTCGCTGCTACCGCCGCTGAACCGCGACGATGAGGAATGGCTCAAACGGCTCATCCAGGCGACGGATGTAGCCTCGTGCCTGCTTCCCGTCGGCGCGACGAAACCGGATGAGGAACCGGTTGCCGTCTATGAGAGTATCACCGGGCGTTGGCGCGCCGGTCGTTATGTCGGCGAATTGCACTTCGAGAACGGCATCCTGCGCATCGAACCACGATTTGGAATGCCGAGCCTGGTGCGCTGGCTCGGCGAAATCTGGGGCGTAAGGCTGATCGATGGCGGCGGCGCCCTGAAAGAGCAGAGCCTCTGGCTCTGGCTCATTATCGCGCATCTCTGGAGTGGCCGTCTCATCGCAGCCGCCAAGCACGGCCTTCCGTACCGTCGCAGCGACGCGGTTCACAGAGGCACGGCGCTCCGTGGAAAACTGCTTCCGGTCCAGACGGCGCTACAGCGCGCCGTCCGCGACGATCATCTCGTCGGCAAGACGCGTATACGCGTCGTCGATCGTCTCATCGGTGAAATCACCCTGCTTGCCGCACAGCATCTGAACCGCGCTCTCGGCATTAAAGGGCCGCGCCCAAACTGGTTGCCCGAACGCTGCAGGGAAATACTCGACGCCTTGCGATCCGCGCTCGGCCCGCATTGCGACAAAGGCGCTACGCGCGAGGCGCACGCCATCCGTTACACACCGATTACCGAAAGCTACCGGCCACTCGTCGATCTGTCGCTGTCCATTCTCGCGCGGAAACCGCGCGTGCCCGAAGCCGGCACGAAAGCGAAGGCGCATGGCCTGCTCCTGGATATGGCCGAGATATGGGAGCTGTATATCGCGAAAATTCTGCAGGCTGGCCTGCCGGGTTTGCGCGTGCTTCATACGGGGCGATCGAAGGTCAACTTCCAGTGGCTTTTGACAAGCGGGAGTGGAAACCGGCTTCAGTCGCTACGGCCGGATATTCTTATCCTCGGCGAAAGCGACCGCTGCCTGGCAATCGCTGACGCCAAATATAAAAATACGCGTTCGAACAGCGAGAATATAAACGGCGTCGCTCGCGAAGACCTTTACCAGCTTGCGGCCTATCTCTCGGGTTTCGGCAATGCCGGGCAGCCTCTGGATGGCTTTCTGATCTATCCTGAAGACGGCGACGGCCAGGTCACTTCCCGACTGTCGCCGGACAATCCGTGGCGCGTGACTTGGGGGTATGACCGCACTCTCTGGTTCACGTCGGTCGATGGCAATGATGTACCTGCGGGCGCGGCATTATCCGCGAGTGAGCAGGCGTTGGTAGCGGAGATTGAGAAAGCTTTAGCCAAAGATCAAGATAGCGTTTCAGGCAGGATTTATTTCAAACAAGGCAATTAATCGATGAAGCCGATGCCAATCAGCGATGGTTCATGGAATAGGCGGCTCAGGGCTGTGAGCAGCGCTGCCAAATGGTTCGGATGCAAGCGTAGAAAATGTGTGGGCAAGAAAACAGGGTGCCTCCTGCCACCGCTCTATGCCCGGCTCGGGTCGTCAACTGCCGACACAGCCGGTAACCGCCAATGGCAGCTAATTGCCATCGTCTGCTCCAAAGCAGTCAGACAGCTATCGGCCAACTTCGGCCGCTGCTGACCGGTCGGTCGATAGGCAGCTATGGGTGCGAAGCTGCCGGTGGAAGATCTTCGGGCGGGCTTCCGCGTACCTCCCATCCCCGCCGATTGGCACTGCGCCGGCAATTGGCCGCTTCGGGTCAGCATCAGCCGGTCGTAGCCGCCCGTCTGGCGTTACCTATGCGGCAGGAACGCGCACTCCAGCTCGGATGCCATCCAATCGGGTCCCGATTCGCCTGTATCTTCGTTGACCGGCTACGGTCCGCTCCGCCACACGGCCGATACCCCGGAGACCTGATCATGCAGCTGAACGCCGATCTTTCCCGTCCAGCAACAGTCGATAGTGCGGCCCTCGCGTGGGTCGCCTCGCCTATCGCGGAGGTGGAGCGGCGCATGCTGGAGCGCGACGGCGACGAGGTCGCTCGCGCCACCTCGCTCGTACGCTACGCGCCGGGCTCCGCCTTCTCCCCGCACACCCATGGCGCCGGCGAGGAGTTCCTGGTGCTGGATGGGGTGTTCTCCGACGAGACCGGGGATTTCCCGGCCGGCTTCTATGTCCGCAACCCGCCCGGCTCGCGCCACACGCCCGCCAGCGCTCCGGGCGCGGTGATCCTGGTCAAGCTCCGCCAGATGCCGCCGGAGGAGACCGCGCCGCTCCGGCTCGACACGCGCGATCCCGCGCTGTGGCGCGATCTCGGCCAGGGAGGGCAGGAAGCCGTGCTGTTCGACGCGCCGTGAGAGCGGGTGGTGATGCTGCGCCTCACCCCCGGTCATGCCGGCGCCGCCGAGACCTGGCTGCGCGGCGTCGAGCTCTTCGTGGTCGAGGGCGATGTGGTGATCGACGGCACTGCCCGCCGCGCCGGCGCGTGGCTTCGTCTGCCGCCCGGCAGCAGCCTGACACTGGCAAGCCAGGGCCGCGCGCTGCGCTATCGCAAGACCGGCCATCTCGGCTGACGCGGGATGCCTGATCTGATCGTCATCGGCGCCGGCCTCTCCGGCCTGGCGCTGGCGCGGGCCGCGACGGGGCGCGGCGCCGAGGTGGTGGTGCTGGAAGCCCGCGCGCGCATCGGCGGGCGGGTGCTGAGCCATCGCACCGAGGCGGGCGCCTACGACCTCGGCCCCGCTTGGGTCTGGCCCGCCATCCAACCCCGCATCGCGCGGGCCGTGCGGGCGGCGGGGCTGGCGCTCACCGCGCAGGCGGAGGCGGGTGGCTTCGTCTATCAGGACCAGACCGGGCGCACGCAGCGCCTGCCGCACGGCTTCGCGCAGGAACCGCCGAGCCTACGCATCACGGGCGGCATCGCGGCGCTGGTGGAAGCCGTCGCCGCCGGCCTCGCGCCCGGGGTGGTCCGGCTGGGACATGCGGTCCGGCGCATCACGCTGACCGCAAAGGGCGTTGCCGTCACCGCCGAAAGCGCCTCCGGCCCCGTGACTCTGCATGCCGCGCGCGCCGCGCTCGCCCTGCCGCCGCGGCTGATCGCCGGGATCGAGATCCTGCCCGCCCTGCCGCCGCCCATACAGGCGGAGCTTGCCGCCGTGCCAGGCTGGATGGCGGGCCAGGCCAAGGCGCTGGCGCTCTACGACCGCCCGTTCTGGCGCGACGCCGGCCTGTCGGGCAGCGCGTTCAGCCAGGCGGGACCGCTCGGGGAACTCCACGACGCGAGCCTCCCCGGCGCGGCCGAGGCTGCATTGTTTGGCTTCTTCTCCTGGCCACCCGCGCTGCGTGTGGCGCGACGCGCGGCCTTGCCGGAGCTGGTCGCCCGCCAACTCGGCGCGCTGTTCGGTGCCGAGGCCGCACGGCCGCGCGAGGTAATCATCCAGGACTGGGCAACCGAACCCTTCACCGCGACCGAGGCTGACCACGCCAACGGCAACGCGCATCCAGACTATCGCCCGATCGCCTTGCCGGCGCCGTGGGGCGAACGGATCACTCTCGCCGGCGCTGAAGTGGCCCCCGAATTCGGCGGCTATCTGGAAGGCGCGCTCGCCGCGGCCGAGGCCGCTGTGATCGCGTGATGTGCCGTCGGCGTCGAAGTCCGGTCAGGTGATCACCGCGAACGGATCGACGTCCCGATGGATTGGCTGGGCGCGGCCCATCCACGGTTCGGGGCGGATGCGGCGTGCCCAGTCAGCGAAGCTCGGGATGAATCCGAGGTCCTCGCGGACATGCTGCTCGCCGATCAACCGCAGCGGCACAACGCGCCCGGTCGAGATGGTGATGATCGGCCCGAAGAATCGCTCCGCCATGAAGATGCCTTCGGCATGATGCCGGAGTGCACGATGCCGGAAATCAGCCGTCAGCATCTTCGAATCGTCGAACCACGCGTGCAGCGGCAAGTAATCGTCCGCGGTCCCGCCCCAGAGGCGCGCCGAGGACAGGGCGTGATGATACGGGTGAGCCAACGTCGCCTCCGTCAGAACTCGTGTTCGGAATAGGAAGTCGTCATCACGCGCTCGTTGTATTCGAGCCGGACGGCGCAGTCGGCGACGTCGAAGACGAATTCGCCGTAGGCGCCGTCTTCGTTCTCCCAGCCGTCATGCACCTCTTCGAGAAAGTCGTAGGCCAGCTTCTCGATGGCGTCGCGCGCCGACATGGCCGCGGTCTGCACGCCGCTTCCGTCCCAGAGCGGTGTGTGAATCTCGATCGTGCCGTTGGGCAGATCGGCGGCGGCTTCGTCCGAGTCCGTCGCATCGATGCTCTCGATCTGCCCGGAGTCACCGGCGCCGTCAAAGTGAACGGTGACCAGATGTATGCCTGCGGTCTGAAGCACGGCGAATAGCGCGGCCTTGTTGTGGGGTGTCACCTCGCAGGCCAAACGGGCTCGTAGCTGGGTCTGGGCCTCGTGCTGCGCGAAGCTATCGTTCGGGTTGTCGATCATGGGGTTGCTCCTCCGGGGTTCGGGAAGGCCGAGGCTTGGAAGGCCCGAGGCAGAGTGCCCCGGGCCTTCATCGGTCACTCAGCGGCGATGGCCTGCGGCACGGCGGGATCGGCGTCGGTCGCGCCGACGGCGGGATCTTCGGCGTCGATCAGGAATGCCGGCAGTGCGGTGATTGCGTCGGCGTCACCGTCGGCCGGGTCGTCGGCTTCATCGTCACTGGCGGCAGCAGGGACGGCTGCAGCCTCAGGCAACCCGGGCGCTCGGAGCGGCTCGGGCAGCCAACCGGTGCCGGCGAGCAGCCGTTCGGCCTCCTGCGCCATCTCCGGCTTCTTCAGGTGGTCAATCAGCTGCGCGGCGTGCTCGCCCTTGGCCTCGCGCACGGCTTCCAGGATGCGCGCCTTCGGCACCCGGCCCAGATAGGTCTCGACCGTCGGGACCCAGCCGGCCGCAGCCATGTCGAGACCGACCGCCTGGGCCAGCCGATCGGCATGCGCCAGAGCGCCCGGACGGCGGTTCCAGGGTTCGTGCAGCGCGTTGATCGTCAGCGCCGCGCAATGCGCGAACAGCGCCGCGCGCGTGTCGGTGTCGAACCCGACGAGCGCGTCCCAGAGCTCTCCGGACGTCTCCGGCAACTGCTTCACCCACGCCTCGTGCCGCACGTCGATGGCCTTGGCGGATGCGGTGTCGTTCAGTCCCGGAGCCTGGGTCCCGAACCCGGCGCTCTTGGCCTCGATTTCCAAGCATGTGTCGGCGGCGGAGCGATAGAACAGGCGGAGGCAAAACGCGTGGAGCACGGCCAGGAACGCCGTGTCCCAGTCGTTCCCCAAGGCTTCCCGCAACGCGAGCGTCCGGTGTGCGGTGAGTTCCGTCATCAGCCGCTCGGGCAGCGGCTTCAGCCCCTCGTCTTCCTCGGGTACCTCGGCGGACGGCTCGGCGGCCGTGGCGGTCGTGGTCGAGCGCGCCTCCGTCGCGGACGGGTCCCGATCGGCATCGGGCGCGGTGCTGGCGGGCTCCACGGCCTGATCGGGATCGTCGGGCGCAGCGACCGGCGGCTCATCCTCGGGCCGCACATAGCCGCGCTCGACGCGCAGCGCGCCGTCACGGTCGATGCTGACGAAGACGCCGGCGCGGACGATGTCGGCGGGATCGAATTTCGGCGGGCGGTTCTGGAATGCCTCGATCGTCGCTTCGATCTCGGCCAGACGCGCCTCCACCGCCTCGGGCAGTTCGTCGGCCTCGCCGTATTGTTCCTCGAGCGCGTCATACTCCGCCTTCAGCGCCTGGAACGCCGCCTGTTCGGCCTCGGTGAGGGGATTGGTGGAGGGCAGCGGACGTAGCCCGTGCCGGTGGCCGTAGGGGAAGTCCGGGGCGGCCTCGACCCATTTCCAGCCCTCGGCGCGGATGGCGCCGGCTTCCCGCGCGAGCTTCTCGGCGACCAGCCGGTCGAGCAACGCCGGGCCCTGGAACCAGCCACCGTCGTCATCCTGGAACAGGTCGCGCATCACGATGCCACCGGCGGCCTCGTAGGCCTCGATGCCGACAAAGCAGGCGCGGCGGTCGGTCGCGAGGACCGCGCCCTCGGTCAGCATGCGGCGGATGATGTGCGGCTCCTTGTTCCAGCCGCGCTGGATCGTCGCCCACACCTGCTCCTGGCGGGGGTGATCGTCGCTGACGCAGAACGCCATCAGCTGATCGAGCGTCATCGCCCCCTCGGCATAGGCGTCGAGCAGCGCCGGGCTGGCAGCGGCGAGCCTGAGCCGCTGGCGCACCACCGCGGCGGTGACGCCGAACGCGGCGGCAATCTCCTCCTCGCCCTGGCCCTTCGTGCGCAGCGTCTGGAAGGCGCGGAACTGGTCGAGCGGGTGCAGCGCCTCGCGGTCGGTGTTCTCGGCGAGGCTGTCCTCCTCGGCCAGCCCGTCGGTCTTGACGATGCATGGAATGGGCGCGGTCTTGGCCAGGCGCTTCTGCCGGACCAGCAGTTCCAGCGCCCGGAAGCGCCTTCCACCGGCGGGCACTTCGAACATGCCGGTCTCGTTGCCGTCGGCGTCCAGCACGGGGCGCACGCTCAGGCTCTGCAACAGGGAGCGGCGGCCGATGCTCTCCGCCAACGCCTCGATCGAGACACCGGCCTTCACGCGGCGGACATTGGCCTGGCTCAGAACGAGCTTGTTGAACGGGATATCCCGGGACGGGTTCAGGACGATCTTCTGGGTCGCAGCCATCGGTGATCTCCGCGACGGGCCGGCCGGGAGCCTCTCTCCCAGCCCCTCGACCCGTCACGAAAATCCCCTCCGCCCTCTCGCTCTCGGCGGTGGCGCGAGCCTCACGCGCCGGAGGCATCCGCCGCCGTTTCCGGCAGGTTGACCACCTCGGCGCCGGCGGCACGGTAGGCCAACGCCACCGCTGCCAGGGGCGCGTAGCTGAACGGGCCATAGGGCGGCGGGTCGGGCGGCGCGCCGACGGCGACCATGGGCCCGCGGAGGACAAGCCGCGCCACGGCGTCGAAGGTGACGCCGCGGCTGTCGATCACCGGTAGGCCGGCAGCGATGCAGGCCGCCTTGATCGGCTCGGAGTCGTATCCCAGGAGCCGGCATCCGTCCCCATACCAGAGGATGAAGCCGCCCCGACCAATCGACAGGTGGCCACCCTTGGTCGCGAGGGCTTCGACGATCAGGTTGTCAACGGCGCGGTGAAATTCCCCAGAAGTGGGCGTTGAAAATTCCCCACTTTGTTTCGGATCAGTCGCGGCCGTAGCCGCGTGGCGGCTGGATGTCGGCTAGCGCGGTGAGGTCGAGATCGACGATGTCCTGGAGCGCCTGTGCGGTGGCGCTGTTGCGGAAGCTGTCGGGCAAGGCGTCGAGCCAGGTGGCGTACTCGGCCTGCAAGCCGAGCAAGTCGGCGACGGCGTCGTGCCAGCGTTGCGGTCGGCTGCGGCGATCCGTTGAGACGCGGCGGCGGCTTCCGGCGGGCTGGGGCTCGGCCTGATGGCGGGCGCGATAGCGGGCCTGGCGCTCGGCGTTGCTGAGGGCGTGCTCGCCCTCTGGCTGGCGGCCTCTCGGCATGGGCTGTTCTCCGTTACTGTAACGCATTGCAAGGGAGGGCTGGGGCCGGTTCAGGCGCTGCTGGCGGCCTTGGGTGGCCTGCCGCGGCGCTTCGGCAGCGGCGCCACCGGCGCCGGATGGATCAGCGAACGGGCGCGGATGTGCTCGGGGACGAGGTCGGCGTGCTGGCGCATCCGGTAGCTGGCACCCTCGATCTGCACGACGACGGCGTGGTGCAGCAGGCGGTCGAGCAAGGCGGTCGCGACGACGGGATCGCCGAACACCTCGCCCCACTCGGCGAAGCCGCGGTTGGAGGTCAGGATCATCGCGCCGCGCTCGTAGCGGGCGTTGACCAGCTGGAAGAACAGGTTGCCGCCGCCGGAGACCACCGGCAGGTAGCCGATTTCGTCCACGATCAGCAGCGCGAAGCGGCGGTAGAAGCGGATTTTCTGACGCAGGTTGCCTTCGCGCTCGGCGCGGGCGAGCGCGTCGACCAGATCGGCCAGCGTGATGAAGTGGACGCTGCGCCCGGCCTTGACCGCCTCGACGCCGAGGGCGACGGCGAGGTGGGACTTGCCGGTGCCGGGCGGCCCGGCGAAGTGCACCACCTCGCTGCGCTCGATGAACTTCAGTTCGGCGAGCGCCATGATGCGGCTGCGGTCGAGCGAGGGCTGGAAGGTGAAGTCGAAGCCGGACAAGGTTTTCAGCGTGGACAGCCGGGCCATCAGCAGGGCCGTCTTGATCCGCCGGTTCTCACGCAGAGTGAATTCCTCGGTCAGCAGGGTGTCGATCGCTTCCAGCGCGGTGAGTTCGCCGCGCTCGAGTTGGCGGACGAGCGCATCGAGGATCTCCAGCGCGCACGGCATGCGCAGCGCGACCAGCATGATCTTGATGTGCTCGGCGAGCGAGGGCGCGAGCGCCGCCTGCGCGGCCATCACGCCGTGCCCTTCACGGCCATCACCCGCCCGAGCGCGTCGTAGAAGTCGAGCGAGCGCCGCGCCACGACATCACCGGCGCCACGCACGACGACCGGCGCCTCGTCGCCGGCGCGGCGTGGCCGATGCAATGCCCTGCGGTGTGCCGGATCGATGCGGGTCTCGCCGCGTCCGGCCAGCGGCGCATGGCTGGCGATCAGGGCGCCGTCTTCGAAGATGCGGATCTCATCGACAAAGCAGTGCATCTCCAGCACGCGGCGGCGGGCGGTGTCGGGCACGCTGTAGAGATTGCCGCCGACGCGCACCATTCCCTCGTGCGACAGCCGCCGCTCCAGCTTGAGCACGGTGCGGTAGGGCGCCAGCGGTAGCGGCCGCAGCGTCGGCAGTTCCTCGGCGAAGGCCTCGTTGACCACCCGTTTGGTGGTTGCGTGCACGCGCGGATTGGCCACCGTGTCGAGCCAATGGCGCAGTTGGGCATTGAGGTCGTCGAGATTTCTGAACGTGCGGGCGAGGTAGAAATCCTCGCGGATGTAGCGGAATGGCCGCTCGACTTTGCCCTTCGTTTTGGCCCGATACGGGCGGCAGGCTTTCGGCTGGAAGCCGAAGTGGCGCGCCAGATCGATCAGGCCGCGGCTGTAGATGACCAGCCCGTCGGCGTCCTCGCCGATCACCGCGGTCTTCATCCGGTCGTAGAGGATCTCGCGCGGCGCGCCGCCGATCGCGGTGAGAGCGGCGACATGGCACCGCAGCACGGTCTGCAGGTCCTGGTGCACGACGAACTGTGCCCAGAGCAGGCGCGAGAAGCCGAGCACCATCGAGAACAGCCAGACCACGCGGGTCTGGCCGGGCTCGTCAGTGAAGGCGACCTCGAAGCGGGCCAGGTCGACTTGCGCCTGCTCGCCCGGCGGCGTCTCGAAGCGCACCTCGAAGCGACGCGGCTGATCGGGCCGGATCTCCTGGACCGCGCGCTTGACCGCAGTGTAGCCGCCGGCGAAGCCGCGTTCACCCAGTTCGCGCCACAGCCGCACCGCGGTCAGCGCCGGATACGCGGACAGCCGCTCGCGCAGATAGGCCAGAAAGGCGTCGGTGCACCGCGGCCGCCGTGGCTGGCGCCGGTAACTCGGCGGCTCCAGGCCGCGGGCGATGTATTTGCGCACCGTCTTGCGGTCGATGCCGAGCCGACGGGCGATGGCAGTCGGGCTGAGCCCCTGCCGATGCAGATCCAGGATCATGACCAGTTCCCCCAGGCGAACCACTGCGCCGCTCCCCCAAACACAGGGGGCAGCTTCGGGCGCCGCGCTGTGCCTGCCAGCCTGGGCTAGCCCAGGCTGGCAGGCACAGCGCAACGAAGTGGGGAATTTCTCGCGCCCACTTCTGGGGAGAATTCAACGGACGGCGACACAGGTTGGCACGGTGGGAGTAGAAGTCGGCGTTTTCGGCGGCGCTCATGGCAGGTCTCCATGACGGGCCGGCCGGGAGCCTTTCTCCCGAACTTGCAACCCGTCACGGAACGCTGGCGGCCCTCTGGCTCTCGGGCGCCGAGGCCGGGATCGCGGGACCCGATGGAGCTTCCGGCCCATCCTCATCGGCCTGGAACGCCAGCAGATAGTCGGCGGCTTTGGAGGCCGCGCTGGCGGCGCGGATGATCGCGCGGTCATCGTCGCGCAGCACCTCGAGCCATGAGCCGATGTAGTCGGCGTGCCGCACGGTCGGCACGATGCCGAGGCTCGCGCAGAGGAAGGCGGCCGTCATTTCGGCAACCAATTCTTCCTTCGAGTAGCTGGCAGAACCAAATCCGCCAGACATGTCGCGGGCCAGCCGATGGGCCGCGCCGGACCAGTGGCCGAGCTCATGGAGAGCCGTGCGATGCCAGTTCACCGGCTCGAAATAGGCTTGCGGCGGTGGCACCTGAATGAAGTCGCCAATGACCGAATAGAACGCGCGGTCGCCGCCGATCCGGATGTCGGCGCCACTGGCCCGGATCAGCGCCTCGGCCTGCGGCAGGATGAGGCCCTCGGGCACCGACGGTGCCACGGATGCGACCACGTCGGGCAGTCCTTCGCACTGATCGGTGTTGAACGCCGTGAAGCGCTTGAGGAACGGGATGGCTCTCGGCTCGTCGCCGTCGCGGTCGGCGCGCTCCCGCTCGGCCTCGGGGATAAAGCGGTCGGCATAGACCACCGTGGTGCCGCGCTCGCCCTTGCGGACATTGCCGCCGAGCGCGAGCGCCTGACGGAAGGTGAGCCAGGCCTGGCCGGAATAGCCGCGCTCGATGACCGCGCCCCAGAGGATCAGAACGTTGATCCCCGAATAGCGCCGGCCGGTGGCGGCGTTCCTCGGTAGGCCGACAGCCGCCCCGGCGCCCGAAGCGCCCCAGGGCTGGACCCAGGGCAGGCGCCCAGCTTCCAACTCGGCGACGATCTTGTCGGTGATTTCGGAATAGAGGCTCGCCCGGTCCTGACCGGGGCGAGCGCGAGCGGCTGGGTGTGACATCGCGGATCTCCGCGACGGGCGCCGCGAGCCTCTCTCGCGGTCCTGAACCCGTCACGGCCGATCCGGCCGAACTCTCGCTCTCGAATCTTGCTGTGCCTCAGCCGCGGCTCCCCAACTCATGCAACCGTCCTCGAACGGAAGCTGGCCTTCGACCTGCAGATCGGCAGCGGCCGAAGCTGGTCCGTAGGCGACCTTGGCCACTCCTGGTCCCATGGCCGCTTCGCGCCCCAGATTCGACGTTCCGCCGAATGCTGGACTTGCCAAAGAGCCGACACCCCTGTTTGCCACGGCATCCCACTGCTAGCGCACTACTTCCCGGCTGAGAGGCGGCAATCGATGATCGCCCAACCGCGCGCCTTAAGAATATCGAGCTCGTCCTCGGCGAACGCGTCCCTCCGCATTGCGAGGCACAGAAGATGGGTCGGCCGCGTCATCGCAACATAATGGAGCTTCAGTCGGCCTCGCATGCGCGTGCCTTCGGGCACCGATCTGCCCCTCTTGTTGACGGTCGAGCCGCCCACCTTATAGCCGAGTAACCATGGTTTGAGCTCAATCAAGTGATGATCGTAATAGAAGCTGTCGAGTACGAGCGTAGCGGTGTGCGTCTCGCCCTTCACCGAATGGATCGACCCGAGCCGCACCCGGACTTTCGGCGCGTCGGGCGGATAGGCAAAAAGATTGTCGCGGCGAGCCGGGCCTGCCTCCTCTCCCTCTTGCGGGGGGATCACCGCCGGCCACGCAAGGAAGTCCCATGCCTCGGTGCACAGAGCCGCCGCGCCGCTAAGCTGCTTGACGACCGGCTCTACGAGCGGCAGCGCACTGGCCTTCCAGGCTGCTTCATCGATCACGCCTTGTGCGGCGAGGACGATCTCGAGCAGCGCCAAATAGGTGTCGCACGCCGGGGTTCCGGCGAGCCCATCAATGATCCTCCGATGCGGTGACCTCCGCGCGATCCTGCTATACGTGCCGCCGGCAAGCTCGTTCGCCGCCAGAAGCGCCGATGCGGCTGCATTGACGAGCCTGTCGGTGTTGCCGCTCCCAGCCATCTGGAACCGCGCCCTGGCAAGATATTGAGCGAAGCTCGCGGGTGCCGCCTCCTTACGCGCGCAGTCTGGATCATAATGTGGCGCATAATGGCCCATGGCGTGGGGCACGCGACCATTCTCGCCGAGCTCGTGGACGCCCGCGACCGCCGTGAAGACGCCGCGATCAAGCGCTGCCGCGTCGAAGCTGGCGATCAGATGGGCGCCATAGCGTGGCAGCACCTCCTGGACCGTGGCATCGTCGAACAGGAAGATTGCCGGCGGCTTGGGCTCTGCATCGACATGGGCAGATGACGGCCCGGCGCCCACCAGCGCCTGTGGGGTGACGCCGAGGCCCCTCACCTCGTCAGCAAGGGCTTGGCTAAAGCGATAGCTTCGTGGGATTGGGTGGATCACGTCGCCGGGAAATAGATCGGTCGCGGCACCTGCCAGGCCCGGCCTCGCGTAAATCGCTTGGTTGGAATCCCCAAAGCGCTGCCGGCGCGAGGGCGCGTCGCCCGCGCGGAAGATGCGGTGCAGAAGCGCCGACTGCTCTTCGCTATTGTCCTGGGCTTCATCTATGAAGACGAGCGGGAAGCGCTGGCGAAGATCGCGCGCCGTTTCCGGCCGCTTGTCGAGGAGCTCGTTAGCCCATACGAACATCTCGTCGAAGCAGAAATAGCCCCGTTCGCTGGACGTCCGCGCAACTTTAACCAGCGCCTTATAGGGCGCCGTGTCCTGTCCAAACTTACCCCACAGCGCGCCTGCATAATTGGGCTGCGTGTATATCAGCGCATCAAATTTTGTCTTGCGATTCTGCAACATGTCAGAGAGCCATTTTCCAAGCATGGCCCAGCGCTTGAGTAGTGCAATCTGCGTGTCGATGCAGCGTACTTCGACTCCCTTCGAGCGTAGCCAGGGGAGTGCCAGATACTCATTCACAAAGGAATGAATCGTGCCAACGAAATGCGGGTAACGCGTCAGCGCAATACCTGCCGCCGATTTGCTGAGTTTGGCGGCGATCTCATTGCGCGCCGCATTTGTGTGCGAGAGCACGCAGATGCCTTGCTGCCGAGAGGGCCATCGCATCGCCAGCACCGCGAGTTTGGCGACCAGGAGCGTGGTTTTGCCGCTACCCGGACAAGCCTCGAAATCCACGGTCTCGAGATTTAGCATTGCATTCAGGCGGCTGTCGTCGCCGTCGACGGGCGCGAAGCCGTCGGCGCCGACTCCCATCAGCTCGGCCGCCCAAGCGACATCCGCCTCTCGCATTAGGTCGGCGAAGATGTCGCTCATGCGGCCGCCGTCGCTTCGGATGCTTCCGGCTGCCCCGCTTCTTCGAATGGGGACGTGACATAGGCGATCGCGCCGACGATATAGGGCGGTAGTTTCCTGAGCAGCGCCTTTGCCACAGTCGCGCCCGCTTTCTTTTGCTCATTGAGCATCTTGGCTATATGGTCCTCGAGCAATTCGGCCAGATATTGGGCAGCGATCGCCTTGGATGCGTCCTCGACCTCGAACTTGGCATAAACGTGCGAGGCGAGCGTGGGCGCATCGAGATTCTTGTCAACGAGCGCCTGATACTCTGCGTCCGCCGTGGCGATGACGTCGGCCTTGGCGACCTTCTCAGCGTGCAGGCGGTCGTCGTCGAGCGCGAGCGCCGCTGCGCGCCAGACGAGGTTGCCCAGCCCATAGAAGGCGAGGTCATATTCGAGCGTCCATTCGTTGGCGACAAAGGTCTCGACCCGCTGGCCAGAGGCCTTTTCCCGGCGTTCCTTTCGCCGCTGCTCGAGCCCGTCGCCGGCGAAGTCCGCCTTGACGCGCCACTGCCGCTTCGACGGCGGGCGCGCCGGAATGGGATCGCCCGCTTTGAGCTTGCCGACGATCCACGGCGCTATATCCGGCATCACGTCCATGTCCGTGACGCAGGCAACCGGAATATTGACGATTCCGTCCTTGGCCGGATCCTCGCGCATGAAGATGCGGGCATAGCGACCGAGCCCCACGCCGCCGACATTGACCACCGACACGCCATGATGGTGGAAGTCGCGGTTGAGCAGCTTGGCGATGACCGGCAGCAGGATATTCTCGGCGTCGCCTTCCACCACGAGCACCGCGCGCGCGAAGAACAGGTTGGCCTTGGTGACATCGAGGAAACGTTCGAGGAAGCGATAATCGGCCTTGTCGAGCTGGGTCCGACCTTCGCACAGAGGGAAGGCGCGGCCGTCCTGGATCAGCGCAAGATTGTCGAGGTGGAGGTCCGAGGCGAGGTTCGGGCTGTGCGTCGTGACGATGATCTGGATCCGCTGTCCGTCTGGCCGGGCCTTCTTGGCCTGGTTCTGGAGGAAAGACATCAGCCGCAGCTGCCGCTGTGGATGGAGATGTGCCTCCGGCTCCTCGATCAGGAGCAGCGGAAAGCCGTCGCTTTCGGCCGCAAGTAGCAGTAGCTCGCACGCCATGAACAGGAGGTTGTTCGAGCCGAGCCCGCGGCTGTGCGTGCTCTCGGCATCGGCGGACGCGGTCAGTGCGAGCTCAAGCTTCTCCAGCAGTTGGCGCAGGCGCAGCGCATCCTCCTGCGCGCCGCTGACGCCGATCCGCGCCATCAACGGGTCGTTCGCGAAAGAGAGCGGCTCCAGATATTCCTCGTTGAGACGGTTGCGAGCCTGCTTGATGCCGTCGCTCTCGCCGAGCAGATAGCTCGCATAGTCTCCAAGGCCTAATACGCTCAGGGTCTTGGGATCGGGAGGGGGATCGGCCTTGTTGTCGAAGCCGACGCCGGTGTCGCGGATCTCCTTGGTATGCTGGAGGATCTGCGACAGACGCGATCCGCGCCCCGCGCTCATCGCCCGCTCGGCGTCACGCAGCGGCCGCAGATAGGTGGCGGTCAGGAGCGAGCGCGCACCGAGGTCGAGAAGCGGCCCGTCGCCCTTCGCGCCAGTACGCCATTCGGGTGGCAGCGTGCGGCGCGAGCTGCTTTCCTTGGCGTTGCGCTTCGCCATCCAGGTGACGATGAGGACCGTCTCAACATTCCCCCCGACCGTCTCATAGGTCAGGAACTCGGCAAACGCGCCTCGGTCCGCGGCAGTGAGGCCGCGAAAGGTGAGCCGGATGAGGATCTGGTCCGCCCGCTCGCGGCCCGGCGCCGCCTGGTGGAAATCGACCGGCTCGACCCGCAGCATGTCCTGGTCACGCGTGCCAAGGACCAGCCGAATCGCGTCGATCACTGCGGTCTTTCCGGCATCATTCTCGCCAACGAACGCGGTGAGGCCCGGATTGAGTGGAAGCACGAACGCCCGGTCGCCGGAACCGAACAGCCGGAAATTCTCGATTCGGATTTCTGAGATGTACATGTGGCTTCCCCCAAAGCAGAACCTAGCAGGATGTTGTCCGGGCGATGAACGGCAGCTACCTCGGCGTTCACCCTCAGAGCGGACCGACCGGAAAGGGCCAACTTCGGCCGCTGCCAACCGGCCGGTCGATAGTGTCACAACGCGATCGCTCTAGCCGGCAAGGCAGCAAGCCATTCCCGCAGCTTCGACCAGCGCCGCCGTCCCGTCACGTTTCGCACCGCGATGGCCACCGCCTTGCGGTTGCCGACCAGCACGACCAGCCGCTTGCCCCGCGTGATGCCGGTATAGAGCAAGTTCCGCTGCAGCATGGCGTAGTGCTGCGTCAGCACCGGGATCACCACGGCGGGGTATTCCGAGCCCTGCGCCTTGTGGATCGTCGCCGCATAGGCCGGCACCAGCGCATCCAGATCGCCAAGACCATAGGTCACGTCACGTCCGTCGAACCGCACGGTGATCTCGCCCTCCTCGGTGTCGATCGCCGCGATGAAGCCGATATCGCCGTTGTAGACCTCGCGGTCGTAGTCGTTCTCGATCTGCATGACCTTGTCGCCGGGGGCAAAGGTCCAGCCGAATTTCTCGACGTTCGGCGCAGCCTGCCCGTTCAGCGCGGACTGCAGGTCGATGTTGAGCGACCGCGCACCGACGCCGCCGCGCGCCATCGGGCACAGAACCTGGATGTCGCGCACGGGATCGAGCCCGAAGCGCCGGGGGATGCGGGTCTTCACCAGCTCGATAATGCGCGCGACGGCCGTCTCCGGATCGTCGGCCTGGACGAAGTGGAAATCGCTCCCTGCCTCGGCGCGGGTGAGGTCCGGCATCTCGCCGCGATTGATCCGGTGGGCGCTGGTGATGATCCGGCTGGAGGCCGCCTGGCGGAAAATCTCGATCAGCCGCACCACCGGCACGGCGCCCGAGCCAATCAGGTCTGCCAGCACCTGGCCCGGCCCGACCGACGGGAGCTGATCCACGTCGCCCACCACCAGTAGGGCGGCCGCCGCGGGGATCGCCCGGGTCAGCGCGTGCATCAGCGGCACGTCGACCATGGAGGCCTCGTCGATGACCAGCATGTCGCATTCCAAGAGGTGATCCGGCCCGCGCCGGAACCCGCCGGTGCGCGGATCGACCTCCAGCAGACGATGGATCGTCCTGGCCTCGAACCCGGTCGCCTCGCTCATCCGCTTCGCCGCCCGCCCGGTGGGGGCCGCGAGCAGGATGCGCACCGCCTTGGCGGCGAGGATGGCGAGGATAGCCCGCATGATCGTGGTCTTGCCGACACCTGGGCCGCCGGTGATCACCAGCAGCTTCGCGGCAAGGGCAAGGGTGACCGCCCGGCGCTGGCTCTCGGCGAGCGTCATGCCGATCCGCCGCTCGACCCAGGGGATGGCCTTGTCCGCGTCGATCGCCGGCCAGGGCAGCGCTCCGGCCGCCACCGCCCGCAGCCGTTCGGCGATGCCGCGCTCGGCGTGGTAGAGGCCGGCGAGGAAGACGCAGTCGGCCTCACCGACGCGGTCGGCGATCACCGCGCCGTCGGCCAGTTCGAGATCG
>Ga0307374_10007121_pt1 | contig 17191 bp, 16 predicted proteins | sample OX3MG_FD_202532 | JGI IMG/M metagenome (GOLD analysis project Ga0307374, IMG submission 202532) | Soil microbial communities from Risofladan, Vaasa, Finland - OX-3 | ecosystem: Environmental > Terrestrial > Soil > Coastal area > Acid sulfate soil | place: Finland: Risofladan, Vaasa | collected... | reverse complement strand
AAGAACCAGATCACCACCCTCGCCGACGGCAACGTGGACAGCGTGGTGCGGGTGGACGCCCAGGCGCGCGAGGTCTACTTCATCGCCACCGCCGTTCCCGGGCGCGACCCCTACTACCTCACCCTCTACCGCGCCTCCTTCGACGGCCGCCACCAGCAGCGCCTCACCCCCGAGGCTGCCAACCACAATGTGACTTTTTCCCCCAACGGACAATACTTCACCGACACCTATTCCACCCCCGACACGCCGCCGATAAGCGTATTGCGCTCCGCCTCCGGCCGCCTGGTCATGCCCCTTGAAAAAGCCGACATCTCCCGCCTGCTGGCCACCGGCTGGAAGCCGCCGGTCGAAGTTCAGGTAAAGGCCCGCGACGGCGTGACCGATATCTATGGATTGATGTTCACTCCGTTCCAACTCGAGCCCGGGCGCAAGTACCCTGTAATCAACCACATCTACCCTGGGCCGCAGACCGGCAGCGTGGGCAGCCGGAACTTCGCCCCCAGCCACGGCGACGCCGAGGCGCTGGCGCAATTGGGATTTGTGGTGGTCGAGTTGGACGGCATGGGCACCCCCTGGCGCGGACAAAAGTTCTGGGATGCCTACTACGGCGACATGAAGGACAACACCCTGCCCGACCAGGTCAAGGGGATGCAGGAGTTGGCCGCCGAGTACCCCTTCCTCGATTTGGACAAGGCCGGCATCTACGGCCACTCCGGCGGCGGCGACGCCACCGCCGACGCCATGTTCCGCTATCCGGATTTCTTCCGGGTGGGCATCGCCGAGAGTGGCAACCACGACCAGCGCGAGTACGAGGATGACTGGGGCGAGCGCTACATGGGCCTCGACCTGCCCGAGGGCGACGGCAGCACCACCTACACCGGCCAGTCCAACGAAGAGGCCGCGAAGAACCTCAAGGGCCACCTGCTGCTGGCCCACGGCACGATGGACAACAACGTCCCGATGAACAATACCCTGCTCGTGGTGGATGCGCTGATCAAGGCCAACAAGGACTTCGATCTGATCCTGCTGCCCAACGAGCCCCACGGCTACGGCGGCGACAGCAACTACATGATGCGGCGCCGCTGGGACTACTTCGTCCGCAACCTCATGGGCGCCACCCCACCGCATGAGTACCTGATGCACGAGGCGCCGCGGGGGGGGCGCGGCGGCGTCTAGGCAGTAAAGATCGCCGCAGGAGCTTTCGGCTATGCTGGAGACTGTCATGGCAACAGCAAGCAACAGCGCCCACCTGCTCGTGGTGGACGACGAGCCTATGATCCGCGAGTTGCTGTGCTCGTATCTGGAAGACAGCGGCTACGCCTGCCACGCCAGCGGCAGCGTGGACGAGGCGCTGGCGCGCCTGTCCGAGGGCGACATTGACCTGATCATCAGCGACCTGCACATGCCCGGGCGCACCGGGCTGGAGCTGCTGGAGGCGGTGGGGGCGCGCTTTCCGCGCACCGCCTTCCTCATGGCCACCGCCGCGCCCGACACCAAAATGGCGGTGCAGGCCATGCGCAACGGCGCCGCCGACTTCCTGGTCAAGCCCCTGGACCTGAAGCAGGTGCTGGCCACGGTGCAGGAGGCGCTCGCCCGCCGGCGCCAGCGCAGCGAGGCCGAGCAACACCTTTTGGAGATGGAGCGGCTGCTCGACGAGCGCACCCAGCAGCTCGGCTTCGCCCTGCGCCAGGTGCAGCAGGCCTCGGCGGAGACGCTGCAGGCGCTGGCCATGGCGCTGGACGTGCGCGCCCGCGACGTCGCCGGCCACTCGCTCCGCGTCAGCCGCTACGGGGTCGAGTTGGCCTCGCGCATGGGCTACTCCGCCCAGGAGCTGGCCCGCATCGAGCACGCCTCCTATCTGCACGACATCGGCAAGCTCGGCATCCCCGACGCCATCCTCAACAAGCCGGCCGCGCTCAACCCCTCCGAGTTGGAGATCATGCGCAGCCATGTGCAGATCGGCTTCGACCTGGTCACCCAGGTGCACTCGCTGGCCTCGGCCGCCGACTTGGTGCTCGCCCACCAAGAGCACTACGATGGCAAGGGCTATCCCCGCGGCTTGGCCGGGGACGAAATTCCGCGCGACGCCCGCATCTTCGCCGTCGCCGACGCCTTCGACGCCATGACCTCGGACCGCCCCTACCGCCGCGCCCTCAGCTTCGCGGAGGCCCACCGCGAGATCGTGCGCCAGTCTGGCCGGCAATTCGACCCTGCCGTGGTCGAGGCCTTCCTCTCGGTGCCGATGGAGCGCTGGCTGGAGTTGCAACGTGAGACCGGCCACCATCCCGCCGTCCAGCAGGCCGCCTCGGCGTAGCGCGGAACGATGGTTGGCGCGGGGCCCTGCGCGGCTCCGCCGCGCGTCCCGCTTGTGCTCACGCCGGCTTGGGGGCCCGAGGCCCCAAGCCGGCGCTGCGCTGCTTCACTGCCCGGGGGGCCGCGCCGCATTCACTTCCCGAGGGCGCAGAAGCGCCACTGGCGCTTCTGCCCCTAAGGCTGTTTTGGCTCTAAGCGCCGCCGGGCCGGAAGATCTGCTCCCACACCGAGAGCTTTTTCACCAGGTCGAGCTTGACGGCGAAGCCCAAGCCAGGCGCGCTGGGCGCCCGGATGGTCCCCTGCGGGCTGACCTCGACCTCGGGAGAGATGATGTCCTCGCGCCAGTAGCGCCGGCTGGCGGAGACGTCGCCCGGCAGCGAGAAGTTCGGCAGCGTGGAGAGGGCGATGTTGTGCGCCCGGCCCACGCCCGACTCCAGCATGCCGCCGCACCACACCGGCAGCCCCGCCTGCGCCGCCACCTGGTGCACCGCCAGCGCCGACTGAAAGCCGCCCACCCGGCCCAATTTGATGTTGATGATGCGGCAGGCGCCGATCTCGACCGCCTGCTGCGCGTCGCGGGCGTGGTGGATGGATTCGTCCAGGCAGATCGGGGTGCGCAGCGCGCGCTGCAGGCGCGCGTGCAGGTAGATGTCGTCGTGCCAGAGCGGCTGCTCCAGCATCATGAGCTGGAAGGCGTCGAAGCCGCGCAGGTGGTCGAGGTCGTCGAGGGTGTAGTCGGAGTTGGCGTCGGCGGTCAGCGCAATGGCGGGAAAGCGCCGCCGCACCGCCTCCAGCACCTTCACGTCCCAACCGCGCTTGATCTTGATCTTGATGCGCTGGTAGCCGGCGGCGAGCTCGCGCTCGATCGCCTCCAGCAGGTCCTCGACCGTATCCTTGATGCCGATGGAGACGCCGCAGGCGATCTCGGCGCGGCTGCCGCCGATGAGCTGCCACAGCGGCCGGCCCTGCTGCGCCGCCTGCGCCGCCCAGACCGCGTTCTCCACCGCCGCCTTGGCCATGGCGTGGCCGCGGATGCGCGCCATCGCCCAGCCCACCGCCCCCGGCTGGTCGAACGCTTTGCCCACCACCAGCGGCAGGGCGAAGTCGCGCAGCACCACCGCGGCGGTGTCGGTGCTCTCGGCGCTGTAGTAGGGCGCCTCGCCGCAGGTGACCTCGCCCCAGCCCTCCACCCCGTCCACCAGCGCCTGCACCAGCAGAATGCGGCGGCGCTCCATGCGGGCGAAGCTGGTCTCGAAAAACGAAACCAGCGGCATCTGGATCTCGCGCAGCGTGATCTGTTCGATCTTCATGCCACCTCCGGCGCCAGCAAAAAGGCACCGCCCTGGGGCGAGCGGGCGTAGCCCACCGCCATCAAGCCGTCGGCGAAGGCGGCCAGCAGCGCCTCACGGTTGCGGCGCTGCAGCTCGGCGGCGCGGGGGTCTCCGGCGCGCTTCCAGGCATAGATCTCGGCCGGCACCTCCACCCGCGCCGCGGCCACCGGGGCTGCCGCCACCGGCTTCCCCTGCGCCAGCGCCACCACCCGCGGGGACCGCAGCCACCACTCCGCCACCACGCGGTCGGTAGGCAAGCCCGCCTGCAGCATGCTGCTGGACTGCCCGTAAAGGTTGGGATAGTAGCGGCGCGACACCGCCCCCAGCCCCGCCAAGTTGAAGTAGCCATTCTTGATCTCCAGCGGATCGAACGTCCACTCCATCCACTCGATACCCTGCGTCAGCGCCTCCTGGCGCTGCCGCAGCTTCAGTTGCCGCCCCAAGCCGCGGTCGCGGTAGCCTTCGGCCACCGCCAGCATGTGCGAATGCCAGTAGAGCTTGCCCTGGCGGTTGCCGGGCAGGGCGAGCGCGAAGCCGGCCAGGCGCGGACCATCCCAAGCGCCCAGCACTAGGCCACCGATCTTGTTGGCCACCACCAGCATGCGCCGCGGCACCAGGTCGCGGTCGCCGAAGCCCCACACCTGGCTCTGCATCTCCACGCAGGCCTCCAACTCTTCCACCGCCGTGATCGGCCGAATGGGCAGCTCTCCGCTCATGCCACCTCCCCGCCCGGCGGGTTCGCCCGCTTGGCTCGCTCCCACAGCTCCTCCCACGCCTCCGGCGACAATTCGCGCAAGGGGCGGCCGCCCGCCCGTGCCTCCATCGCCTCCATCGCCTGAAAGCGCCGCTGGAACTTGCGGTTGGCGTGTTTCAGCGCCGACTCCGGCTCCAGCCCCAAGTGGCGCGCCAAGTTGGCGGCGGTGAACAGCAGGTCGCCCAACTCCTCTTCCAGTCGGTGCCGGTCGCCGCCCGACATTTCGGCCTGCAACTCCGCCATCTCCTCGTGCAGTTTGGCCACCACGCCCTGCGCCCGGGGCCAATCAAAGCCCACCGCGGCGGCGCGCTGGCCGCGCTTCACCGCCTCCGCCAGCGCCGGCAAATCGCGCGGAATGCCCGCCATCAGCGAGGCCGGCGCCGCGCCGGCCTCGGCACCGCCTGCGGCCGCCCGCTCCGCCGCCTTCACCGCGTTCCACCTTCCCAGCGCCGCTTCCGGGCTCAGACCCTCCGCCCCCGGCTCGGCGAACACGTGCGGATGGCGGCGCACCAGCTTGTCGGCCAGCACGCGCAGCACGTCTTCGATATTGAAATGCCCCTCCTCCTCCGCCATCTCGGCGTAGAAGACCACCTGCAGCAGCAGGTCGCCCAGCTCTTCGCGCAGTCCCGGCCAGTTGCGGTCGCCGATCGCCTCCAGCACCTCGTAGGCCTCTTCCAGGGTGTGCGGACGAATGCTGTCAAAAGTCTGCTTGCGGTCCCAGGGACAACCGCCGGGCGCGCGCAGCCGGCGCATGATCTCCACCACGCGGGCAAAGCCAGCATCTATATTGGGATCTGCATGCAAGCTTGGATCTTGCCACATCCACGGCCGGTGGACCAGCAACCGCTGCAGCGGGCGGAATTGCCGCCGCCCGCGCCCGGCCCGGGCGAGGTGCAGGTGCGCGTGCGCGCCTGCGGCATCTGCCGCACCGATCTTCATGTGGTCGAGGGCGAGCTGCCGGTGCGCCGGGCGAACATCACCCCGGGCCATCAAGTGGTCGGCGAGATCTCGGCCCTGGGCGCGGGCGCCGCTTCGGCGCTCCGGCTCGGCCAGCGCGTCGGCGTGGCCTGGCTGCACCACACCTGCGGCGCCTGCCGCTTCTGCCAAAGCGGGCGCGAAAACCTGTGCGAGCGCGCCGAGTTCACCGGCTGGACCGTGCCCGGCGGCTTCGCCGAGTACCTGTTGGCAGCGCAAGACTTCGTCTACCCCCTGCCGGAGGCGTTCGGCGGCAGCGCCGCCGCGCCGCTGCTGTGCGCCGGCATCATCGGCTATCGCGCCCTGCGCCTCACTGGACTCGAGGGCCGCTGGCAGGGGGCGCGGCTCGGCATTTACGGCTTTGGCGCGGCCGGCCACCTCGCCATCCAGATCGCCCGCGCCCGCGGCGCCAAAGTCTACGTCTGCACCCGCGACCACGAGCGCCACCAGCGCCTGGCGCGCGAGCTGGGCGCCGCTTGGGTGGGCGACGACGCCGCCGCGCCGCCTGAACGGCTCGACGCTGCCCTGCTGTTCGCCCCCGCCGGCGAACTGGTGCCGCCGGCGCTGCGCGCCCTCGACCGCGGCGGCGTGCTGGTGCTGGGCGGCATCCACATGAGCCCCATCCCCACGCTCGACTACGACTGGCTGTATGGCGAGCGCGTCATCCGCAGCGTTGCCAACAACACCCGCGCCGACGGCCACGAATTCCTGGCCGAGGCGGCCCGCGTCGGCGTCCACACCCGCGTCCGCGAGTTCCCGTTCGCCCAGGCCAACCAAGCCCTGCTGGCGTTGAAGCAAGACGCCATCGCCGGCGCCGCCGTGCTGCTGCCGCCATCCGTATAAGGCCCGACCCGACTGCCTGCCTTGCGCTAAGGTAGGGATACATGACGCCGCAGGAACTGCAGCCGCTGCTCAGTTTGTTTGTCCTGTTCGTCGCCGCCAAGGTGGGCGAAGAGGTGTTCGAGCGGCTGGGCCAACCCGGGCTGATCGGCCAGATCCTGGCCGGCTTTCTGGTGGGCCCGGGCGTGCTGCGCTGGGTGTCGCCCTCGCCCATCCTGGCCTTCATGGCCGAGGTCGGGGTCATCTTTCTGCTGTTCGAGACCGGGCTGAAGACGCAGCCCGAGGACATGACCGAGCATGGCTACGTCAGCCTGGCGGTGGGCTTTTTCGGCGTGCTGACGCCGCTGGCCGCCGGCTGGGGCTTCGCCCACCTCATCGGCGAGAACGCGGTCACCGCCCGCTTTGTGGGCACGCTGCTGGTGGCCACCAGCATTGGCATCACCGCCAAAATCCTGGCCGATTTTGGCGCCGCCGACACCAGTTTCGGGCGGGTGATCCTGGGGGCGGCGGTGCTGGACGACATTCTCGGCCTGTTGGCGCTCTCCATGCTCTCTAGCTTTGCCCAGGCGCAGTCGCACTGGGCCAACCTGCTGCTGACGCTGGTCTTCGTCTCGCTGTTCTTTGTGCTGGTGCTGTTTCTGCGGCGCACCGCCTTTCCCCGCGTCCGCGACCGCTTGAATCGGCTGCGCATTTCGGCGCCGCATTGGTCGTTCGCGCTGGTGGTGCTGCTCGGCTTCTCCGCCATGTCGGCCTACATCGGATTGGCGGCGATCATCGGGGCGTTTTTGGCGGGCATGTTCGTCAGCGAGTCCGAGGAGGTGGCGGCGGCGCTGCGCGAGCGGGCGGAGTCGGTGAGCAGCTTCGTGGTGCCGTTCTTTCTGGCCACCATTGGGCTGCGGCTCAGCCCCGAGGTGCTGGGGCAGGCGCACGCCCTCTATTTGATCGGCGCGCTGACGCTGATCGCCATCGTCACCAAGCTCGCCGCCTGCGGCCTCGCAGCCCTCCCGCTGGGGCGACGCTCGGCGCTGCTGGTGGGGTTGGGCATGATCCCGCGCGGCGAGGTGGGCATCGTGGTCGCCGACCAGAGCCTGCGGATCGCCGCCATCCCCAACGCCTACTACTCCATCGGCATCGCCATGGCGGTGCTCACCAGCGTCATCGGCCCGCTGCTGCTGCGCCTGGTCATCCGCCCGGCGCGCAGCGCCCCCGCTCAGGTGGAGGCCGCAAAGGGCCAGGTCTGATCGCGCCGGGCGCGCACCAGAAACAGCCCCACCCCCGCCAGCGCCACCGCTCCGCCGCCGGCCAGCTCGCGCAGCGCCCCCACCGGCGCCGAGAGCAGGAACAGGAACCCGGCGATCGCCAGCACCACCGGCAGCGGGTAGAGCCACATGCGAAACGGCCGCGCCAGCTCCGGGCGCCGCCGCCGCAGCAGCAGCAGTCCCACCGCCTGCAACAAGTACTGCAACAGCACCCGGATCACCACCAGCGCCGCGATCACATCGTCCAGCCGAAAGATGCAAAACGCGGTCGAGACCAGCCCCAGCGTCAGCAGCGCCACCGTGGGAAAGCGCTGGCGGGGGTGCAGGCGGGCAAAGCTGCGGAAAAAATTGCCGTCCGCCGCCGCCGCGTACAGGATCCGCGAGCAGCCCACCAACAGCCCGAACACCGAGGCAAACGCCGTCCAGAGAATGAGCCCGGTGACCACCCGCGCCGCGGCGGTGCCGTAGAGGCGCTGCATCAGGGTGGAGATCACGTAATTCGCCGCCGCCCCTCCGCCCAGCATGTCGCGCCACGGCACCACGCCCAGCACGCTGACGTTCATCACCAGATAGAGCAGCGCGACCAGCGCGATCGAGATCAGAATCGCGCGCGGCAGCGTCCGCTCCGGCCGCACCACCTCGCCCCCCAGGTAGTTGGCGTTCTCATAGCCCTCGTAGTCGTAGAAGGCGATCAGCATGGCCGAGCCCAGGCCCAGAAAAAATCCGGAGCCCGGATGGAACGCGCCCGGCGGAAAGCGGAAGGCGCGGGCGGCGTTATAGTGCGTCACCCCGGCGACGATCACCCAGGCCATAGTGAACAGCACCCCGCCCCACAGCCACTGCGCCAGCCGCCCGATCCAGCGGATCTGGCGGTAGGCGAGCACCAGCGCCAGCAGGCAGCAGCCCATCGCCACCAGCGTGGCCTGGCTCACCGCCAGGTGCGCGTTCAGGGCAAACAGGGGATGGTCCAGCGACGGCCACAGAAAGGTGGCATACAGCGCCAGCCCGATGCAGCCGCTGGCGATGGTGAGCGGGGCGCTGAAGATGTTTTGCCAGATGAACAAAAACGAAAACAGCCGCCCCCACTTCTGCGGGCCGTAGATCTCGCTGAGATAGTGGTACGAGCCGCCCTCGCCGGGCAGCGCCGCCCCCAGCTCCGCCCAGATCAGCCCGTCGCAGAGCGCGAAGCCCGCCCCCAGCAGCCAGCCCAGCATCGCCTGCGGCCCGCCCATGGCCTGGATGATGAGCGGGATGGTGATGAACGGCCCCACCCCGATCATGTTGATCATGTTGAGTGCGACCGCCGAGCGCAGCCCCAGCGCCCGCGGCAGGCGCTCAGCCGGCGCGGCGGTAGCGGATTTGGCGAACGGCATAGACCACCAGCCCCAGCCCCAGCACCACCGCGGCGTAGCCCAACTGCCGCCAGGACTGGGTGCGCGCCAACAGCACGTAGACAAAGCCCAGGATCGCCAAGACCACCGGCGCCGGATAGGCCCACATGCGGTACGGCCGCGGCAGCTCCGGCCGCCGCCGCCGCAGCAGCAGCAGCCCCACCGCCTGCAGCAGGAACTGCAGCGAGATGCGGATCACCACCAGCGCCGCAATCACCTGCGGCAGGGTGAAAAAGCAGAACAGCGCCGCCGCCCCGCCCAGCCACAGCAGCGACACCGTGGGAAAGCGGCCGCTGCGGTGCAGGCGGGCAAAGCTGGGGAAGTAGTTGCCGTCCAGCGCCGCCGCGTAGGGCACGCGCGAGTAGCCCAGCAGCAGCGAAAACACCGAGGCGAAGGCGGTCGCCATAATCAGCCCGGTGGCCAGCTTGGCCGCCCAGCCGCCGTAGATGCGCTGCATGAAGACGGAGATCACATACGACTGCGCCGGCCCCTGCCCCAGCTCCCGCCACGGCAGCACCCCCAGCACGCCGATGTTCATGGCGATGTAAATCGCGCTCACCAGGGTGATGGACCAGACGATGGCGCGCGGGATGGTCCGCTCCGGCCGCTCCACCTCCCCGCCCAGAAACCCGACGTTGTAATAGCCCCAGTAGTCGTAGGTGGCGATCAGCATGGCCGCCCCCAAGCCCAGAAAGAATCCGCCGCTGGGCGCGAAGGCGCGGGGCGGAAAGCTGAAGGCGCGGGCCGCGTCGAAGTGGGTGAAGGCGGCGAAGATCACCCACGCCGTGGTGGCGACCACCACCAGCCAGAGCAGTTGCGCCAGCCGCCCCACCCGCCCGATCTGGCGGTAGGCCAGCCACACCGCCAGCAGGCAGGCCCCCACCGCCACCAGCGTGGTGCCGCTGAGGGCGAGGCCGGCCAGCAAGGGCCGCCCCAGCCCGGGGAAAAAATAGGTCGAGTACAGTGCCAGCCCGATGCAGCCCGACGCCACCGACAGCGGCGCGCTGAAGCTGAGCTGCCAGACGAAGAGGAACGACAGCAGCCGTCCCGAGCGCGGCCCGTAGCACTCGGCCAGGTAGCGGTAGCTGCCCCCGGCGGCGGGAAACGTCGCCCCCAGCTCGGCCCAGATCAGCCCGTCGCACAAGGCGAAGCCGGCGCCCAGGACCCAGCCCAGCATCGCCTGCGGCCCGCCCATCGCCCCCACGATCAGCGGCAGGGTAATGAACGGCCCCACCCCAATCATGTCAATCATGTTGACGGCAATCGCCGCGCGCAGCGACATGCCGCGCACCAGCTCGGTCGTACCGCGCGTGGGCGGCCCGGCGGCCTTTGAGAGGTTCCTCATGGCGCAGAGGCCATGCTACCACCCCGCCGAGGGCCGCGCCCCGATCGCCAGGCGCTCGTCCGCAACCGCAGCGGGGCAGGTGTATACTCGCGCCGTCGAATCATGGTGGTCTCGAAATAGTCACGCGGACCAAGCTCCACTCATAAGACCGAGGTCGTCTTCGGCATTGTGTGTCCGCTGGGAACCCGCTACGAGGGCACGCTGGAGGCGCTAAAAGCAAGCCTCACGCGCTTCGCTACAGCACCAACCTCATCCATATCAGCGCTGCTTTCCCCGAGCTGCTCCGGCTGCTAGGCAAGCCCGGCGTCCGGCGAACGGCTTCGCAGGGCATTGCCGAGAAGATCAAGGCAGGAGATCTGATCCGCGAGAGAATTGGCCGCGACGCGCTCGCCGGCTACGCGATCAGCGCTATCGCCGCCTCTCGCCGCCTCTCGCCGCCGCGGCGACCCGCAGGAGCGGACTGCCCACGTTGTGCTTCAGGTCAAACGGCCTGAGGAAGTGGAGCTGCTGCGGAGGACCTATGGGCCCGGCTTCTACCTGATCGGGATCTCCTCTACCCACGCCGAGAGAATGCGCTTCTTCCGGGAGAGCGCCGTCGGCGACGCAGATGCGCAGCGCTGGATCGAGGCGGACGGCGACGAGCAGCGGGACTCAGGACAGCTCACCTCCAAGACGTTCCATCTGGCTGACGTCTTCATTTCGTCCGCCGAGTGCGGGCAGCAACTGCCCCGATTTCTCGACCTCGTCATCAGTTCGCCCTTCGTCACGCCCAGCCGGGATGAGCGCGCCATGTTCCTGGCTTTTGCCAGCTCAATGAACTCCGGCGACCTTTCCTGCCAAGTAGGCGCGGCGCTCGCGAGCGGAGAGGGCGATCTGATTGCAGTCGGCTACAACGAGGTACCCAAGGCGGGCGGCGGCCGCTACGAGGGCCGCCCGACCAGCGCCCGCGACATGGACAGAGGTTGGCACGGGCCCCTGCGCGGCTGCGCCGCGCGTCCCGCTTGTGCTCACGCCGGCTTGGGGGCCCGAGGCCCCAAGCCGGCGCTGCGCCTCGCAGGGGCCGCGCCGAATTCGCTTCCCGGGGGCGGGCCGCCCTGCGGAGTTTCGCAGCCCTTCGCGCCGATTTTGCCGGCTGGCAAAGCGGCGCGACCCCCGCGAATCGCGATCTCCGCATTCCGTGCAAAGCGCGAAGTCTGAATGCGGCAGGCGCGCACCCGGCGGCCGGTGATGATCACCCGCTGGGGCCGTCCGGTAGCGCGGCGCTGCTGCCGCTAAGGCCGAGGCGGGCCGCCCAGCGCTGGCTGGGGGTGATGGCGGGCACCGCGACCATTCGCGGTGACAGCGTCGGCCCCATCAACGCGGAAGTTGACCGCCCCGGCTACGCCTTCGGGCCGGCCTCGAAGCGGCGGCCGATCTCGTCCCAGTTGACCACGTTCCACCAGGCGGCGAGGTAGTCGGCGCGGCGGTTCTGGTACCTGAGGTAGTAAGCGTGCTCCCAGACGTCGTTGCCCATCACCGGGTAGTAGTCGTCCATGATGGGGCTGTCTTGGTTGGCGGTGGAGATCACCTCGAGCTGGCCGCCCTTCAGCACCAGCCAGGCCCAGCCCGAGCCGAAGCGCTTCAGCCCGGCGTCGTTGAAGCGCGCCTTGAAGGGCTCGAAGCCGCCAAACTGCTTCTGGATGGCCTGCGCCAGCGCCCCGCGCGGTTCGCCGCCGCCGCCCGGCTTCATGATCGCCCAAAACATGGAGTGGTTGGAGTGGCCGCCGGCGTTGTTGCGCACCGCCGCGCGAATGCCCTCCGGCACCCGCGTCGCCACCGCCCGCAGCAGGTCGTCGAGCGACAGCGCCGCCAAATCGGCGTGGTCCTTGAGCGCGGCATTGAGGTTCGCAACGTAGGCGGCGTGGTGCTTCTCGTGATGCAGGTGCATCGTCGCCTCGTCAATCACAGGCTCCAGAGCATTGTAGGCGTAGGGCAGCGCGGGCAGTTCAAAAGCCATGTCGTCCTCCAGAACAGGTGTAGTCCACTACAACAAGTGTAGCGCCCTAACCGAGTGCAAAGGGCAGGCGAGCGCGATGATTCCGGGCGAAAGCGGGGGCGGCGCAGTGGATTTCCACAGGCTTATGCACAATTCTGTGGAAGGTGGATACTCCACGCCTGACTCGGGTCGTTCCCGATGGTTGCACAGCTTGGTGGCTTCGATTCCCGGCATGGAGCGCCCGCGCTGCTGCTTAGGGCGCCTGCAAGCGGCTACCGCTGCCGCCAAGCCTGGAAGCCGCCCTCGAGATCGCTGACCGTGGCCGCTCCCCAACTCGCCAGCAGGCTGGCGGCGATGGAGGAACGGTAGCCGGTCTCGCAGTAGGCCACCAGTGGGCGATCGGCGGGGATCTCGGCGCGGCGGCTGAGCAACTGGCTCAAGGGAATGTGGGTGCTGCCGGGCAGGGCGCCGGCGGCGTACTCGCCCGGAGTGCGGACATCGAGCAGCAGCGGTGCCGCAGCGCCGGAGCATTCCGCCTCCAGCTCAAGCGGACTGAGGCGCGGGCGGCCGGCCAGCAGCTCGGGAAGGGCGGCCAGCGCCTCCATGCCCCCGGCCAGGTATCCGGCGACGCGGTCGAAGCCAATCCGCCCCAGCCGCACCGCGGCCTCGCGTTCCCGCCCGGGCTGAGCCACCACCACCAGCGCGGCCTCATGGGGCAGCAACGTTCCGCACCAGGTGGCGAAGGCGCCGTCCAAGGGGATGTTGAGCGCCCCCCGCCAGTGGGCGTGGGCGTGCTCCTCGGGCGCGCGGGTGTCGAGCACGATGGCGCCGGCCGTTTGCGCCGCGGCCACCTCGTCCACCGTCAGCGGGCGCAGCGTCTGTTCCAGGCTGGCCTCAAGACTGGTGTGTTCCTGAGTGTTGAGCACGGCGTCGTAGGTGAAATAGGCGGGCGCGTCGGGCTGGTCGGCCAGCACCAGTTGCAGGAACTGCTCGCGCCCCATGGGCTGCAGGGCGTAGTTCAGCCGCCGCTGCTCGCCGATGGTGGTCACCGTGTCTTTGCTGATTTTTTTGCCGCACAGCGAGCCGGCGCCGTGGGCGGGATAGACCAGGGTGGCGTCGGGCAGAGGCAGCAGCTTCTGCCGCAGCGAATCGTAGAGCATCTCGCCCAGTTGCTGCGCCGACCACCCCAGCGAGGCGCGCAGATCGGGCCGGCCCACGTCGCCGGCGAACAGCGTGTCGCCGGTCAGCGCCGCCTTGGGCGCCGCCGCCCCGGGCTCATAGACCAGCAGCGTGATGGACTCGGGGGTGTGCCCAGGAGTATGCAGCACCCGCAGCTTTACCCCGCTCGGTGCCAGGTCCAGTTCGTCGCCCTCGGCGAACGCGCGGAACGGGTACTCCGCCTGCGCCCGCGACCCCAGGCAGACCTGGGCGCCGGTGCGCTCGCGCAGCTCCAAATGTCCAGCGACAAAGTCGGCGTGGAAGTGGGTGAGAAAAACGTAGCCGATGCGCACCTTCAGCCGCGCCGCCGCCTGCAGGTAGATCTCGATGTCGCGCTGCGGGTCCACCACGGCGGCCACCCCGGAGGCCTCGTCGGCGATCAGGTACGAGGCGTGCGCCAAACATCCCAAATAGAACTGCTGCAGAACCATGCCGACTCTCCCTGACCTAATTCTACGGCCAGCCTCACACCACATCGCCGGGGGAGATCGCCCGCAGCTTGCCGGAGGCCAGCCGCCCCAGCTCCAGCTTGCCAATCCGCACCCGCACCAGCGCCAGCACCTGATGACCGAGGGCCTCCACCATGCGCCGCACCTGGCGGTTCTTGCCCTCGTGGATCTCGAGCTCGATCCACTGCTCGCCGGCGGGGCCGGCGCGGCGCGCCGCCCGCGCCGGACCGCTGCGCTCGCCCCGCCCGATGTCGAGTCCGCTTTGCAGCTGCCCCAATTCCGCCTCGGCCAGCGCCGCCTCCAAGCGGACATGATACGTCTTGGCGACGTGCGAGCGCGGGTTGGCGACGCGCTCGGCGAAGACGCTGTCGTTGGTCACGAGCAGCAGGCCGCTGGTGTCCTGGTCGAGCCGCCCGACCGAAAACAACCAGCCCTCGTCCGCCGGCAGCAGGTCATAGATGGTCGGCCGCCCCTGCGGGTCGCCGTGGCTGGTGATATAGCCCATCGGCTTGTGCAGGGCATAGTACTCGGGGCGCGGCTGGCGCAGGCGCTTGCCGTCGAGCAGGATGGCCTGCCGCGCCGGCGCCACCCAGGCCTGGGGATCGCGCACCACCCTTCCGGCGACCTGCACCCGCCCGGCGGCGATCAGCGCCGCCGCGGCGGTACGCGAGGCCACTCCGGCGCGCGACAGCGCCCGGTCCAGCGTCATCTCCGGTTTATCGTGGCGCGCCGGCTTCACCACCGGCGTGGGTTCGAACTTGCGGATCACGCTCCCAGTCTACGGTATGCTACCGCATGCGCCGCCGCATCCTTTTCTGCGCCGCCCTGCTCGCCCTGGCCGCGGGCGCGCAAATCCCGCAAAGCACGCTGCTCTTCACCCACGCGCGCCTGCTCGACGGCAGCGGCAATCCCTGGCGCTGGGCCGATGTGGCGGTGGCCGGCGATCGCATCATCTTCGTTGGCGACGCGGCGCGGGCCGGCTTCCACGCCGCAGGCACGCTCGACCTGCACGGCCTCTACCTCGCCCCCGGCTTCATTGACCTGCACACCCACACTGCCGCCGGCCTGTCGTAGGTGGGCCCGCCGGGCGACCCCGCCGACCAGCGCGAAAACCTGAACTACCTGATGCAGGGCGTCACCACCGTCGCCACCGGCAACGACGGCAGCTCGCCCTGGCCGATCGCCGACCGCCTGGCGCAGTGGCGCAAGAACGGCGTGGGCACCAACGTCGCCCTCTACGTCGGCTTTGGCTCCGTCCGCCAGCGCGTGCTGGGCAGCGCCGACCGCGCCCCCACCGCCACCGAGCTCGCCCAGGAGGAGGCGCTGGTGGCGCAGGGCATGCGCGAGGGCGCCATCGGAATCTCCACCGGACTGTTTTACGTCCCCCAGAGCTTTAGCCAAACCCCCGAGGTGGTGGCGCTGGCCAAGGTCGCGGCCGGCTACGGCGGCATCTACGACACCCACCTGCGCGACGAGTCCAGCTACACCGTCGGCCTCAAGGCCGCGGTGGCCGAAGCGATCGAGATTGGCCGCCAGGCGCAGTTGCCGATCATGATCTCGCACATCAAGTGCCTGGGCGCCGACGTTTGGGGCGAGGCCCCGGCCATCGTGCAGATGATTGACCGGGCCCGCGCCCAGGGCCTCAACGTGGTCGCCAACCAATACCCCTACCGGGCCTCGCTCACCAGCCTGGAAGCGGCGGTCATCCCCAATTGGGCCGAGGCCGGCGGGCGCAAGCAGTTCCTGGCCCGCATCCAGAGCCCGGCCACCCATCAACGCCTGCTGCGCGAGATCCCGGCGCTGATCGCCAAGCGCGGCGGTCCAGGGACGCTGGTGCTGGTGCACTATACCGCCGATCCCAGCTTGGAAGGCAAGTCGCTGGCCGGGCTAGCCGCCCAGTGGCATCTCAGCCCCGCCGCGGCGGCGCTGCGCATCTGCGCCAAGGGCTCGACCGGGGTGGTCTCGCACAACATGCAGGAAGCCGATCTCGAGACCTTCATGCGCCAGGACTGGGTTGCCACCGCCAGCGATGGCGAGAGCGCCCGCCCCGGCACCTTCACCCACCCGCGCAGTTTCGGCACCTTCGCGGTCAAGCTGCAGCGCTATGTGGCGGCGCAGCGCACCCTCACGCTGGCGTTTGCCGTCCGCGCCGCCACCAGCCTGCCCGCCGCCATCGCCGGCTTTGACCACCGCGGCCTGGTTGCGCCCGGCTACTACGCCGACTTGGTGGTCTTCGATCTCGCCCAAGTCGCCAGCCCCGCCACCTACGGCCACCCCGGCCAGTACGCCCGCGGCTTTGTGGATGTTGTGGTCAACGGCCAGTTCGCCGTGCGCGACGGCCAGCCCACCCACCGGCTGGCGGGAAAGGTTCTGCTCGGCCCCGGCGCCGGGCATTGACAACCTCCGTCTGCTCTGCCCTACCGAGGCCAGCGGAATGGATTGGGGGAGTTATGCGGCATCGGCCTCAACTGCTCGGTCTGGCTCTCGTGTGTGTGCTGGCGGCGCAGCGGCCGGGAACCGATGAGGTTCGCATCCGCTCGGGACCTTACCACCTGGCGCCGCTGCTCATCCGGGCGGAAGCAGAACCGAAGCGGTTGTCGGGCTCAGCGGTCGAGGCTGCGGCGGATGGCGGAATTGATTGCCGAGTAGGCTTCGGTGGCGTGGTGCTGGAACCACTTCACCACCTGCTTGCCCTGCGGATCGTCACAGCGGTGGATGGCATGGTCTTCCGGGTGCACGGTCGAGTCCACGATCACCAGCACGTCACCGGCGCGCAGCGCCGCGGCATTCTCGACCACTTGGCGCACCGCCACGTTGAACACAAAGGCGCGGGCGGCCGGGCCGACGCCGACGATCGCGGTCTTGCAAAACGGGCACTGAAACGGTTCCATCGTAGGTTTCATACAGGATACAGGATTCAGGAACCCTGGCGCGCGGCGAGGTAGCGGTCGCGCGCCGCCAGCAGCAGTTCGCGCCCCAGCCGGGCGCGCTGCCGGGGGCGTTGCAGCCAGGCGCGGTAGAGTTCAGGCAGGGCGCCGTGGGTGCCCTCCGCGGGCTGCGCCAATGCGTGCGCCAGCAGATGCAGGTCCCACGCCAGCGCGCGGCGGGGCGGGATTATGGTGGGCGCGGGCCCCTGCGCGCCTGCGGCGCGCGTCCCGCTTGGGCTCACGCCGACATGGGGGCCAGCAGGCAAAGCGGCGCGCCCCCCGCGAACAGCGGCCTCAGTGGTAGATGGTGACCTGGGCGCGGGGCGGCTTGAGCTTGACGTGGACGGCTTCATCGGCGTTCTTCATGATAAACGCCTGGCCATAGGTCTGGTACTCGTGGGCGATGACCTGCAC
>Ga0307374_10007120_pt1 | contig 17192 bp, 16 predicted proteins | sample OX3MG_FD_202532 | JGI IMG/M metagenome (GOLD analysis project Ga0307374, IMG submission 202532) | Soil microbial communities from Risofladan, Vaasa, Finland - OX-3 | ecosystem: Environmental > Terrestrial > Soil > Coastal area > Acid sulfate soil | place: Finland: Risofladan, Vaasa | collected... | reverse complement strand
CGACCAACGGCAGCCCGGCCATGACCAGGCCGGCGAGCCAGCAGCCGACCCCTGTAACAGTCAGGTAACGAGAGATGAGTCTGTGTCCCCGAGCCGTAAAACGGGGTCGAACGATCTTCCGCACTCGCAAGGCCTTCCTCCCAGACAGTCAATCGACGGGATCCGCGGCCGGCCATCCTGCGCCGGTCAAGGCCCACCTCCGCCGTCGCCCCTGAAGCGGGCGGCGGAGGTGGGCCGTGGCGCGCAGTTTACCGTTTCGTAACCCCATGGGGAACGGGATGGGACATTTGGCGGTGCCCGTTACGCGGTTGTGACGGTCCCGTGATCGCGGGCGGCCGAGGACCCCTCACCCCCAGCTGCGCAGGCACCGCCACCCGCCGTGGAGACGGTCGGCGGCGAGGTCGGCGCAGCGGCCGTCCGCAAGGGCGACCCGGAAGACGGCGCGGGACACCGGGCCGCCCGCCCCGGCGCGCCACCATCCGGTCTCCACCTCCCATTCGTCGGCGACCGCGACCACCGCCACCCACCCGCCGCCGCTCCAGACCGCCTCCGGCCGCCCCCCGGCGGCCCGCACCCGGGTCCGGCGGCCGGGTCCCTCCGGCTCCGGCCCCCTCACCCTGGCACCCAGGCCAGCCGGCGCTCGGGACAGTCTGGCGGAGCCCCCTCGCGGAGCCGGACCCGCCAGACCAGCCCGGGGCCGAAGCGGTCGTGGAGGCGGCCCACCGCCTGGGTGATCGCCTCCCGATCGGCGTCGTGCCGATGCCAGAGGTCGACCTGGCGGGCGGGGAGCGGGCCGAGCTCCAGGGCGCACAGCTCGAGCACCAGGACCGGAGCGACCGGAGCGGCCGAGCCGATCAGGCCCAGGAGAATCGGGAGGATCTCCGCCGTCGTCGCCACCGGCTGGGGCGGCACCCGCTCGCCCCACCAGCTCCCCCCCGAGGGCCGGCCGGCCTCGACCGTGGCATCGGGGTCGTCCTCGGCCCGCAGGACGAGGCGGAGCCGCCCCGCGGCCCGGCCCGCGGCCACGAGCCGGGCCGCCACCGCCTCGGCCACCCGCGGGGCGGTGAAGCGCAGGGCCTCCCGGTCCTGGACCGTTCCCGCGAGCACGAGCCGCACCCCGAACGCGGGGGGCTCCCTAAAGGGGCGGAGGTGGGCATCGTCGCGCCCGCAGGCGAGGCGGTGCACGAGCAGGCCGTCCGGGCCGAGCTGACGCTGCAGGTCAGCGGCCGGGACCTGGGCGCAGTCGCCCAGGGTGTGTAGGCCGAAGGCGCCGAGCCGGGTGCGCGCCTCCTCGGAGAGGGGGAGCTCAGCGACTGGCCAGGGGGCGAGGAACGCTGCCGCGGCCCCCGGGGCCACCCGGCGCACCCGTCCGGGCCCGGCCGCCGTGGCGGCGGCGAAGGCGGTGAAGCGGGACCCGCCGACCCCCACCGCGGGAGGGACGCCGAGCGCCGCGGCGAGCTGCCGTCCGCAGGCGGCCGCCCAGGCCGCCTCGTCCGGATGGCGCGGGTGGCGGCCACTGCCGTCGAGGTGGACGGTGGCGTCGTCGGTCCACTCCACCCACGGGCTGCAGTCGGCGAGCGCAGCCAGCGCCGCGCGCCGCAGCCCCGCCACCCCCTCGGGGTTGCCGGGCAGGCGGACGGCCCCGGGGCAGGCGGTCTCGGCCTGGCGCAGCCGCTGGCCCGGGAGGACCCCCGCCGCCAGGGCGGCCGGCGAGGCGGCGAGGATGATCTCCCGTCCGTCCGGCCCGGGTCCGGAGACGACGACCGGCTCGTCCCGAAGCTCCGGATGGACCCGCCAGACATGCACCAGGGCGAGGTGGGGAAAGCGCAGGCAGGCCAGCCGCGGCGCCCCCCCCCCCGCCGGCACGATCACCCCGACCCCGGGGGGACGGCGAGCGCCTCCACCCCGGCCCCCGGCGGATAGGGACGGGGGAAGCGCACCCGCAGGCGGAGCCGCCCCCCCGCCGGCCCCAGGCGATGCTTGTCGACGCGGAGCGCCACGTCGACCCCGGCGATGTCGCCGTGCACCCACCACCATCCCAAGGGCTCCACGGCGAGGGTGAGGCTGCTGGCGACCCGCCAGCAGCTCGGCACCTGCCTCCCCCCCACCACGGTGCACACCGCTCGGGTCTCAGCCAGGGTGGGCAGGAGCGTGGTCGGGTCCGGCTCGAGCGCCGCCGCCCCGGCGACGGCGAGGCACGCCCGCACCCCCGCGCGCGCCAGGGCGCGCACCGCAGCCCAGCCCTCCCGGGGCTGGCGCGGCCGCACCACCCAGAGGCGCTCGAACGTCCCCGCGTAGGCGAGCAGATCGGCGGGGTCGACCGTGTGCTCGAAGTCGACGAGGGCGACCGGGACCTCGTGGGAGGAGGCCGCGAGGGCGGCGAGCCCGAGGCCGACCGCCCCCGCCCCCGGAGGGCCCCCGAGGAGCGTCACCCGACCCAGCGGCAGCCCCCCGGTGAGCCGATCGAGTGCCGGGACCCCGGTTGCGAGCCCCGCCCCCGGAGCGAGCTCGACCCCGGCGCGCAGGGCGGCGGGCCCGTAGCGGACCTGGCAGACATCGAGCGCCCGGCGCAGCCGCTCCGGGAGCGGCCGTGAGGATGCGGCCGCGGCCTGCGGATCGGGCGCCGCCGTCCCCGCCATCGTCCCGCACCTCCGCCACTGCCGGACTGTCCCTGCCGGGAACGGACCCCGCGGCGAGGACATGGGGAGAACGGGGTGACCCCAGGATACGAACGCATGTTCGAAAAGGCAACCCTGGACGTCTCCCCTGGTCCGGTCGGGCGGCCGCGACGACATCCCCGAACGAGACGGGGAGCCCGGTCGGGACGCGCCGCCGGGACCCCTGCCAGCGGTCCCGGGCGGGTGGACATGGGGCCGCAGGCGCGAGACGGAAGTCAGCTCGGCCCCAAGCGCGCCTGCGCCGAGGAGCCACCCGATGCCCATCAGCGACCCCGATCGACGCGCGCCCCCCAGGGGCGCGCCGACATTCCCACCGCCCGTGCTGCTTTTCGGCAGCCGGGCTGCCTACAATTGCGTGCCGACGTGGGCCCGGCCCACCGTTTCACCCGTGGAGGGGCACCGCACATGAACCGACGCGACCTGGCCAAGAAGCTCGCCACGACGTTCGATCCCCCGCTCAGCTTCCGCGACGCGGATGCCACGTTGAAGTTCCTCTTCGACGAGATCGGCAAACGGCTGGTCAGCGGTGAGGAGGTCTCGATCCCCGGTTTCGGGCGCTGGAAGGTGCGCCCCACCGCCGCCGGCATGCGCCGCAACCCGCAGACCCAGGCGATGATCAAGGTCCCGGCGAGCCAGCGGGTCCGCTTCTATCCCGCCACCGCGCTCAAGACAGAGGTCGCCGGCAGTCGGAGCGGTCGGCGCGCCCCCCGGAGCGCGCGCAAGTAGCCACAGACCGGATCGGGAGAGGGTCGGCCCGCATGCGGATCGCGGTCACCGGAGGGACGGGCTTCGTCGGCTCGCACCTGGTCCCCACCCTGCTCCGGGCCGGCCATGAGATTCGCGTCGTCGGGCGGGGCGTCCGCCGGGGCGCCCTGCCCGACGACCTCCGCCCCACCTTCGGCGACGTCCTGAGCGGCGAGGGTCTCGCCGCCGCGTTCCAGGGCGCGGAGGTGGTCATCCACCTGGTCGCCGTGATCCGTGAGCGCGGCCGCCAGACCTTCACCGCCGTCAACGCAGAGGGAACCCGCCAGGTGGTGGAGGCGGCCCGGGCCGCTGGGGTGACCCGGCTGGTGCACCTGAGCGCGATCGGCGCCGACCCCGACCCCACCTACGCATACCTGGCCAGCAAGTGGCAGGGTGAGGAGTGGGTGCGCACCAGCGGGCTGGACTTCGTGATCGTGCGCAGCTCGGTCATCGGCGGGCGCGGGGACGGCTTCTTCACCCAGCTCGCCCGCGCGGTGCGCCTGCCCCAGCCGGTGATCGTGATCCCCGGCGACGGCACCGCCCTCTTCCAGCCGATCGCGGCCGACGACGTCGTCCGCTGCCTGGCCGCGACGGTGAGCGGATCGGGGCGGATCAGCGGGGTGGTGGAGATCGGCGGCCCCGAACACCTCAGCCTGGAGACGCTGATCCGCCGGGTGGCCGCGGTCGCCGAGGCGGACTGGCTCCTCGCCAGCCCCAAGCGGTTCGTCCACGTGCCGGTGGAGCTGCTGCGGCCGATGGCGCGGCTGACGGACCGGTGCCTGCCCAACCCGCTGGTGACAGCGAGCCAGCTCGACCTGCTGGCCCGCCCCAACATCACCCGACTCGATGCGGTCGCCTCGGCCTTCGGATTCTTGCCCAGCCCGCTGGCGGTGCAGATCGAGCACCTGCGCCCGCAGCACCCTCTCCTCGAGCGGCTGGCAGAGGCCTGAGCGGGCACCGGCCACGGGTCGCCGTACCATGAGGGCCGGGACGCGCCCCTTGGGGGCGCGGGGCTCTCAGCCCCCGACCGGGGCCTCTCCCCACCACCTCGCCCAGGAGACGCGCATGTCCGACGACCCCGAGCTGACCCCGGCCGTGATCATGTCCCGGGCCCCCGAGTTCTTCCAGGCAGACCGATCCAAGGGGATCACGGTGGTCTGTCAATGGGACCTCGCGGGCGAGCGGGGAGGCCAGTGGCATCTCGACATCGCCGACGGGACCCTGGCGGTGGTCGAGGGAGTGGCGGCGCAGCCCAACGTCACGCTCTCGATGAGCGACGACACCTTCGTCAAGCTCCTCACCGGACGGATGGACGGGACCGCCGCCTTCATGACCGGCAAGCTCAAGGTCAAGGGCGACATGGGCATGGCGCTGAGGCTCCAGAGCCTGTTCCGCACATCCAAGGGCTAGCCGCCCGGCTCAGCGGCCCCTTGGGGTGGGTCGGCGAGCCGCTCGGGGCAGGCCGAGCGGTAGGCGCAGCTGCGGCAGGGCCGATCCGGGTAGGCGTCGCCCACCTGGAGCTCGGCCGAGCGCAGCCGCCTGACCGCCCGGCTGATCCAGGCGCGGGTCGCCACCAGGTCGGCGGCGGCGAGGGGGACCTCGCGCAGCCGGCGGGAGTGCAGATCCACCACCGCCGCCCGCAGCGGCTCCCCCCCGCGGGGTCCCAGCCCGTCCTGCCACGCCATCGCATAGAGGCGGAGCTGGTGGGCCGCCTGGTCCCGAGCCGCCGGGTCGAGGCCCAGGCCGGTCTTGTAGTCGAGGATCCACAGCGCCCCGGAGTGGTCGCGCGCCACCCGGTCGATCGAGCCCTCCACCGTCACCCACCCCTCGGCCACCTCGACCCTCCACGTGAACGCCACCTCCACCCCCACCGTCGGCCAGGCCGCCACCTCGAGCTCCCGGTAGGTGGCGAGCTGGGCGCGGGCGGCGGTCAGGCGCCGGGGCTCGAGCGATCTCGCCCAGGGGGCGAGCGCGGCGGCCAGCGCGGCCGGGGTGGGCGCGGCCCCCGGCCCGGCGCGGTGGACTGACTCCAGCACCTGGTGCACGGCGACGCCCAGCACAGGCCCCCCCCCGCCGAGGGACTCCCCCACCCCGATCGGCTCCCCTCCCCCGGGCGGGACCGGGTCGGTCGGCGGCAGGCCAAGGCGCCCGTACCAGTACTGGCGTGGGCAGCGGTGCACCTGCTCCAGCTGGGTGAAGCTGAGCGGGGCCGACCGCGGCACGGGATCGAGCCCGGGCTCGGCCCGCTCGGCGAGGTCGCCGACCCGAGTGGCGTCCTCCAGCTGGAGGACGGCCCGCCAGCGCCGGGACAGCGCCTCGGGCGCGTCGCCCTCCCCGCCTGCGCTCGACGGCGGGGCCGGGACCGGCCCGAGCCGGGCGGCGTCGGCGAGCGGGGCCGCCGGGAATCCGGGCCAGGGCTGGACCGCCCGCTCACGGTCCTGCATGGCCGCAGCCAGCACGAGGAAGTCGTCGTCGCCCGCCGCCCCCGGGGCGGCGCGCCCGGCGGTGGCGACCGCCGCCGCCATCGCCTCGGGGGAGTCGGCACCCGCGGCGGGCCCGCGGCGACGAACCGTCGTGGTGACCAGGAGCGCGTCGCGCGCCCGGGTCATCCCCACGTACCAGACGCGCCGGCGCTCCGCCCGTTCGGCGGCCCGGACGCCGCCGGCCGCCCACGCCGTCGCAGCCTGGGTCGGGGCGTCGTCCACCCGGGTCACGAGCACACCCCCATCAGCGCCGTCCCACACCACCAGCGGCGTGGACGGGGTCTGGAAGGGGCGGCCGTCGGCGAGGATGACGAAGGCGAACTCCAGGCCCTTGGCGCGATGCACCGTGAGCAGCGTGACGGCGTCCTCGTCGCCCCCCGGCGGCGGCTCAGCGGAGCGCTCGTCGGCGGCCAGAGCGTCCAGCCGCTGGAGCAGCTCGACCAGCCCGGCGGCACGGCCTCCCAGCTCCGCGGACAGGCAGAGGCGATGCAGTTCGCGCAGAGCCCCGACGGCGCGGCGGCCGTCCGGGTCGCCCAGGCGCCAGCGCGCCTGGTGGCGGCGCAGCAGCCCGCTGACCTCGAGGGCGGCGCCGACCACCCGCGCGGCGGAGCGGCGACGGGTGAGCCGCGCCAGCGCCTCCACCTCGTCCAGCACCGCGGCCATCCGCTCCCGCCATGCGAGCGGGAGAGCCGGGTCGCCCACCCCCCGGCGCATCCGCTCGCTGAGGGGCAGGAGCGCCGGGCCGAGGCCCAGGATCGCCGCGTCGGGGAGGCGGTGGAGCGGCCCCTGGGCCCAGCGGAGCCAGGCGGCATCGTCGTCGGGGTCGGTCGCGGCCCGGAGAATCGCGACCAGATCCTGCACCTCGGGGCGCTCGAACAGGGCCCCGCCGCCGGCGCGGTAGGGGACTCCCTGGCGCCGCAGCGCCTCCTCCAGCGGCCCCTGCAGCCGTCCCAGCGTGTAGGCGAGGACGGCGCAGTCGCGGAAGGCGACCGCCTGCACCCGGCCGCCCGGGTGACGCAGACCGCCAGCCTGGACGGTCCGCAGCACCGCCGCGATCGCCTCCGCCTCGGTGGCGGTGTCGGGCGCCACCCCGAGCCAGACCGGCACCCCGGGCTCGTCGACGCGGTGCAGCGCGACCGGGGGCTGATTGGCGAAGAGAGGGTCGACGCGGATCAGGCGGTCGGTCGCGGCCAGGATCGGGCCCCGCGAGCGGTGGTTGCGGCCCAGCACCACCGTGCGTCCGGGGACCCGCTCCATCACGTTGGGCGCAGCGTCGCGCCAGCCGTAGATGGCCTGGCGCGGGTCGCCCACCGCCACCACGTTGGACCAGCCGGGACGCGCCAGGGCGTCGAGGAGCTGCACCTGCAGCTCGCTGGTGTCCTGGAACTCGTCCACGATGAGGCAGTCGAAGTGGCCCCGGCACCACCGGCGCAGCGGGGTGCGGGGGCCGACGGCGGCCAGGGCGAGGCGGAGCAGGCCGTCGAAATCGACAGCGTTGGCCGCGCGGAGGCGCGCATCGTAGCCGGACCAGAGCGCCACCATCGTCTCCAGCGCCTGCCGATGCGCCGCCATCTCCCGGGGGGGGTGCCCGGCGGCCTCCCAGGCGGCGTGGGCCCGCTCCGTTCGACGCCGCGCCGCCGCCGGGCTGGCTTCCCGCGCCCGGGCGTGGCGCATGGCATCGTAGGCCCCCTCGATCCAGCTCTCGATCCGGTCGAGATCCACCGACGCGTCGGGCTCGTAGGGCAGAACCCCCGGCCCGGGCTCGCGGCCGGCCGCGAGCGCGGCCAGGGTCTCGGCCCGCGCCAGCCCCTCCCCCACCTGGTCCAGCAGGCGCAGCTCGGGCGAGACCCCCGCGCGGTAGGCGTGCTCGCGCAGGAGCCGGAGCGCGAGCTGGTGGAAGGTGCCCACCCAGCTGCGTTCCAGCCGGAGCAGCTCCCGCGACGCCGGCTCGGGCGCCAGCCCGGCGGTGACCTCCAGCGCGATCCGATCGCGCAACTCGGCGGCCGCCTTCTCCGTGAAGCTCACCGCCATGAGCCGGTGAGGTGGGACCCCGGCAGCGACGCGGGCGGCGAACAGGGCCGCCATCGTCCCGGTCTTGCCGCTGCCGGCGGCGGCCGCGACGCAGAGCGCGGTGTCCGGCCGATGGCGAACCACCTCGGCCTGCTCGGGGGTGGGCGCGAAGGCGGGCCGGTCTGCGCTCACGGCCGGGGCACCGGGTGCCCGCGGCCGACGCTGCCCACCCCGGCGCACACCGACCGACGCGAGCAGCCGTGGTCGGGATCGAGGCAGGTCCAGTGGGCGTGGCGGGGCTGTGCCGGGAAGCGGCCGGAGGCGATCCGGCGGCCCTCCTGCTCGAACCGGTCGACGAAGCTCCCGAGCGCGGCCGCGGGGAGCTCGCGCAGCTCGTCCGCCTCGTGCGGGGGCAGCGGCCGGTCCCCGTCGATCCGCAGCCCGCGACGGTCGAGCGGACGGTCGGGCCATCGCACCGAGGCGGGAGAGTGCCCCACATACCAGGTGCGGGCGAGCGCGGGAACGATGGCCGGGAGCGGAGTCACCGCCCCCCGGGCGAGCGCCAGAGCGTAGACCGGCAGCTGCCAGTCGGAGGGGCCCTCCTGGTCGCTGCCGTGGATCGCCGCCAGGATCGCCCCGCGGGCGGGGACTGCACGGGCGGTCTTGTAGTCGAGCACCTCGACCGCGCCCTCGTCGAGGGAGCGGACCCGGTCGATCCGCCCCCGCAGCTCCAGCCCCTCCAGCGCCAGGCGAAAGTCAAGCTCCACCCCGAGCGTCTCCCCCACGCCGCCCCCGACCGCGACCCAGTGGCGGGCGTAGCGGTCGACCAGCCGGCGCAACCACGCCTCGGCCGCCCGCAGCTCCAGTCGCCCGGGGATCTCGGGAGCCAGCCAGGGGAGGATGTGTCGCTCCAGACACTCGTCGGCCGCGGCGCGAAAGCGGTCGGGATCAGCCCGCCAGCTGGCCTCGACCCGGTGGAGCTGCTCCAGCAGCCGGTGGGCGGCCTCGCCGCGCAGCTGGGCCGGGGTGGGCGGGCCGGGGCGGACGACGCGGTGGTAGTAGAGGCGCCGGGGACACGCGAGCCATTCGTTGAGAGCGGTGGTGGAGAGCTGGAGCGGTGCCGACCCGACCGCCGGGGCGCCCTCCACGGGGTCGAACTCCGGCAGCGTGGCCAGCAGGCGGCCGAGGTCCAGCTGCGGCAGGGCGACCGCCTCGGGCCGGAGCGCCGGGCGGGCGGTCACGGCCGCGGCGAGCGCCGCCGCGAGGTCACTGCGCGTGAGGTCCGGGAGCGCGGGAACAGCCCGCTCGACCACCCCGGCCGCTCGCAGAGGCCGGAGCAGGGACGAGGGCTGCGCCACCCGCCCGTCGTACCGCTCGGCGTAGGTGCAGGTGACAGCCTGGGTGGCCCGCGTGAGCGCCACCACCAGGTGGCGGGCCTCCTCCTCCCCCTGGCGGTCGACCTCCAAGATGGTGTCCTGCAGCTCGGGCACCCGCTCCAACAAGAGCGCCAGCTCGTCGGGGGCGAGCAGACCCAGGGGGCGGGCCCTGGCCGGGAAGATCCCGACGGCACAGCCCGCCACGAAGACCCGCGCAAAGGCGAGCCCGCGGGCCTGGCGGATGGTGAGCAGGTGGACCGCATCGCGATCGGGATCGGGCTCGTCGTCCTCCTCGACGGCGCGTTGCAGCGCCACCTCTAGGAGGTCGAGGGCCACCTCGAGCGTCGGCGGCCGCCCCCGCAGGCGCGCCTCGACATCGGTGATCGCGCGCAGCGCCGCGGTCACCCCCCGGAGCACCGCGGCCAGCACCGGATCGGCCGGGGCGGCGGCAAAGAGCCCGGTCGCCGCCGCCACCTGGCCCACCCAGATCAGCAGTCTGTGGGGATCCACAGGACCGGGACTGAGAGCCGTTGCAGCCGCCTGGGCCCGCGCCAGCCGGCGCGCGAGCCGGCGCAGCTCGGCCCGCAGCGTCCCGTCCGCCTCCCTCCCCTCGCGCTGGACGGATTGCGCCTGCGCCTCGGCGAGCTCCACCCGCACGGTGCGGAGCAGGTCGGAGCCGTGGGCGCCGCTGCGCCGCCGCAGCCAGCGCCGGGCCGCTGGCGACAGCCCGCCCCAAGCGGCCTCCAGCAGGGTGGCGACGCGCTGCGGGTCGGCGGGTGCGGCGGACCAGCGCAGCCAGGCGCGCAGGGACCCCAGGGCGGGGTGGCGACTCCAGCCCAACCGTCCGGCACCGCACGGGACCCCGGTCAGGGCGAGGGCCTCCACGAAGACCGGCCCGAGCGGGGAGACTCCGCGCAGCAGGATCGCCACGTCGGCATAGCGCCCCGACCCCTGAAGCACCCAGGCCTTGATGGCACGCGCCACCCCGAGCGCTTCGGCGGACTCGTCCTCGGCCCGCCAGATCTCCACCGCCGGCCCGACCCCGGGGAGCGCGCTCCCGGCCGGGGAGGCCGGCTCCCCGGCGGCTCGCGACAGGGCGATCGGGTCGAGCGCCGCCGCCGCCGCCAGCACCGCCGGAGGCCGGCGCCGCGACTCCGGCAGGACCCAGTCCGCGACCGCCAGCGAAAGGGGCAGCTCCTCCTCGAACCAGCGAGCGCTGCCACCCCCCGCGCCGCCGAGCGCCTGGCGGGGATCTCCCGCCACCGCCAGCCGCCCCGGCGGGGGCAGCCCGAGGGCGAGTGCGCGCACGAGATGGAACTGAGCCGGACCCCAGTCCTGGGCATCGTCGATGAGGGCCGCGTCGAAGCGGGCGGCGACCCGCGACGGATCCTCCAGCAGATGCTCGGCGGCCAGCGCCACCGCGCCGTCGAGGTCGATGGCGCGGGCGGACTCGAGCACGTCCTGGCTGCGGGCGGCGATCACCGCGAGCTCCGCCAGCGCCACCGGCGCCCCGTGGAGCCGCGCCGCCAGGAGGCCGGGGCCGACCAGAGCCTGCCGGAGCGCCGCCACCGCCCGGCTGGCGTCCTCGATGCAGGCGGCGTCGGCGTGGAGGGGCGCGAGGCGGGGAAGCTGGCGGCGCGCCCGCTCCAGGGTCGCGCGCGCCGCCAGCCAGGTGCCGAACCCGGTGAGCACCTGCGGCCCCGGCCCGGCATCCTCGCGCGACCCGATCACCCAGCGGGCCAGATCGCCAAGGGTCCAGACGACCGCGAGCGGCTCGGCTCCCGGAGCGGACCGAGTCAGCCTCCGGCTAACATCGGCCCGAGCCCGGCTCGAGTCGACCACCACCAGAATGCGGGCGGGGTCCGTGCCCCCGGCAACGAGATCCCGGTGGAGGCGAGCGAGCAGATCGGTCTTGCCGGCAGCGGGACCGCCGAGGATCCGCACCGGGCCCCGCAGCGGTGGCGGCGGCGCGTCGGTCTCGATCACGGCCGCGGGCTGACGCCCTCCGGTACGGATCGTGGAGGCCGGCGGTCCGCTGGTTCCGGGGAGGTCGCGGCCAGCGCCCGCAGCGGCTCGAGCCGGACGAACCGGCTGAGCTCGCCGGCCAGGGTCGGCAGGTCGCACTCAGGGTGCAGCCGCATCGCCACCCCCTCCACCAGAGCGCAGAGGGCATCCCCGGCCCACTCCGGCATCCCCTCCACCGATCCCACCGACGCCGCCAGGCAGGCGGCGCCGACGCCGTGCCGAGCGGCGTCGATGCGCTCGGTGACGGAGAGGTCGGTGCCATCGACGGCCCGGAACAGCAGCCGAAACGCGACCGGGTGGCCGCGGGCGAAGTCGAGATAGACCATGAACTGGTGGGCGAGCCCGGCCGATCCCTCCCCCGGCGCCGCCACCCCGAGGCGATCGAGCAGCAGCCGGCAGTGCTGCTCGACCACCGCCATCAGGGCGGCCCGCTTGTTGGGGAAGTACTGGTAGATGAGCGGCTTGCTCACCCCCGCGGTGGCGGCGATCGAGTCCATCGTGGTGGCGACCACGCCATCGCGTGCGAACGCGATCAGGGCCGAGTCGATGATCTGGGCGCGGCGATCGTCCCGGCTGAGTCGCAGCGCCCGCGACCGTGCCGGCGTGGCCCGCGATCCGCGCAGGCGCCGCGTGACTCGCCCGATGGTCTCGACGGCCGGCACCGCCGGCCAGCGCGACACCGGCAGCTCGCCTCCCATCCTGGGCCGAGATCATACAAGGACGCCGACGTGGCCCGCCGGCCACCTGCGTGGCGCCCTGATATCCTGTCGAGACCCTGTCGGGATGGGGCGGGGAGGAGGGTCGCGACCGTGAGTCGACCAGGACTGCGACGGGCCACGGGAGCGGCCGCGGTGGTGGCGGGGGCGCTGGTCCTCAGTGCCACCATGGGAGTCGCCGCCGGTGCCCGCGAGGGGATCTCCGCGCGAGCGACCGGGGGCACCGTTCGCTTCGCCCTGCCGCCGGCGGTGACCCCGACCTACATCTACCCGCTCTACCCCTTCGCCGACTACACGTATGCCAATCAGAGCTTCTTCGAAGCGCTGATGTACCGGCCGCTGTACGCGTTCGGCGACAACGGCTCGCCCCTGCTCAACCGGAGCGCGAGTCTGGCCGATCCCCCCTCGTTCTCCAACGGCGGCCGCACCGTCACGATCACGCTGAAGCCGTACCGCTGGTCGGACGGGCGTCCGCTGACCTCGCGGGACGTCGAATTCTGGGAGAACCTGGTGGTGGCCAACAAGGCCGACTTCGGCCCCTATGTGCCCCACAACTATCCCGACAACGTGGTCTCCGCCACCTACCCGGCCCCGAACCGCTTCACCCTCACCTTCAATCGCGCCTACAACCACTTCTGGCTCCTCTACAACGAGCTCAGCCAGATAACGCCGATGCCCCAGCACGTCTGGGACCGGGTCAGCCTGACTGGGCCGGCCGGCAACCTGGACCAGACTCACGCCGGGGCGGTGGCGGTGAACCGGTTCCTGACCCGTCAGGCGAGTCAGCTCGACTCGTATGGCCGCAACCCGCTCTGGCGGGTGGTGGACGGCCCCTGGCGACTCAGCGCCTACACGCCAGCCACCGGCTTCTCGGTGTTCACCCCCAACCCGGCCTACTCCGGTCCTGACCGGCCCCGGATCCGCCGCTTCGAGGAGGTGCCCTTCACCAGCGACGCGGCGGAGTTCAACGCCCTGCGCGCCGGCACCATCGACTACGGCTACCTACCCCTATTCGATCTCAGCCAGCGGAGCTACTTCGAGCACCACGGATACCGGGTGTCGGCCTGGCCGCTGTGGGCGTTCGACAACCTCACCCTCAACTTCGGCAATCCCCGGCTGCGGCCGATCCTGGGCCAGCTCTATGTCCGCCAGGCGCTGCAGCACCTGGTCGATCAGCCCAGCTACATCCGCCACATCTTCCACGGCTATGCGGTGCCCACCTACGGGCCAGTGCCGCAGCAGCCGGTCACCCCCTTCGTCAGCCCGCAGGAGCGCCGCAACCCTTACCCCTTCAGCATCGCCGCCGCCCGAGCCCAGCTGGCCGCCCATGGCTGGCGGGTGGTTCCCGACGGGCGCTCGGTCTGCCAGCGGGCCGGCACGGGACGTCAGCAGTGCGGCGCTGGGATCGCGGCCGGCACCGCGCTCAGCCTCAACTTCGAATACCCCAGCGGGAGCGTCGCCGCCACCCAGGAGGCGCAGGCCTACAAGTCGGCGGCCGCGGCCGCCGGGATCCAGGTCCAGCTCGCCTCGCTGCCGCTCAACACCATCAACTCGCAGGGCGACTACTGCCCCGGGGCGGGATGCAAGTACGCGCTGCTCAGCTACGGCCTGGTGGGCTGGGACTACGGCCCCGACTACTACCCAACCGGGGGCGAGATCATCGGCACCGGCGCCAGCGGCAACAGCGGCGCCTACAGCGACCCCATCAACGACCGCAACATCGCCGCCACCCATGTCGAGCCCGGGCTGGGTCCGCTCTACCGCTACCAGAACTATGTCGCGACCCAGCTGCCCCTCCTGTTCTTCCCCACCCCGGTGTTCCAGGTCTCGGTGATCCGGGACACCCTCCAGGGTGTCGGCCCCCAGTCACCCCTGACCACCATCAGTCCCCAGAGCTGGTCGCTGAGCGGCTGAGCCCCGGCGCCCCGGGGAGCGGTCGGCTCAGTCGACGCCGCCGGCGACCAACTGGCGCTGCACCACCTCCTGCAGCGCAAACACCAGGTCCAGGGCCTGCGCGGTCGAGCCGGACTCGGACGCCAGCGCCCGCTCGGCGGGCAGGATCGCCTCCTGCATCGACGCCAGCAGCTGCCAGCAGGGGATGGGGCAGCGATCGTGATGGCGCAGGTTCGCGCTCTCCAGCTCCCACAGCAACGAGTCCAGCTGCGCCAGCCAGGCGCGTCCGGTCACCCTCGTCCCCGCCAGGGAGGGAGCGGCCAGGGTGAGCGGGCGACGCGGAAGGTTCACGTCTCCTCGTCCCCGCCGCCGCGCCAGCGCTGCTGGTGGCGCCACGCCCGGACCTGATGCCAGGGCGTCGCCTCCCCCGCCCACGATCGCGAAGCCGCCGCAGCAGCCTGCGGGTGCTCCCGCCCGGAGCCAGCCGGCTGCTGGCTGCGCACCCTCACCTCCCCCATCAGCGCCAGCGCCCTCACCCGCACCAGCGGGGTCCCGGGGCGCACCGGCACGGGGGCGAGGTGGAGCTGCTTGCCGCCCATGATCGCCAGTCCCTGGAGATCGACATCCACCCCCTCGGGCACGACGATGTCGACGCCGCCCATCAGGGCGAGCACGTCGACGACGACCTCGGGAGCGTCGATCGTCGCCTGGCGGAGGTCGAGGACACATTCCCCCATCACCGCGGCCACCACGCTGTGCGCGTGGACCCGCCAGCGACCCTGCCGGCTGACCCGCGACATCACCGCCAGGGTGAGGTGCACCGCGCGCCGGCGCGACGCGTGACCCGCCCCGGCGAAGACGGCCACCGGCTCGGGATCGGCCGGCAGCCCCTCCAGCACCGCCGCCAGCTCGGCGTAGCTGCGCGCCGCGTAGGCGGCTCCGGAACGGTCCGCCAACTCGCCGAATGTGAGCCGTCCCTGGGCGCAGGATTCGCGCAGACGGTCCACCGCCCGCTCGCGGTCGACGTCAGCGACCAGCACGGTCGCCCGGCCCCCGACAGCTCCCGGCGGCTGCGTGGACATCGACCGCTCCTCCCTGTCGATGCACGGCGGACGAGGGTCCCGACGGTGGGCGCGAGCCCGGTGCGCCCGCGGCGGGTGGCAGGATTATAGGCGCACCGTCCCCCGTCTCCGTGCGCTCGTGACACGCGCGCGCGGACCGGGCGCCGGCCCGCTTCAGTCCCCGGCGAGTCCCCCGCAACCGTGGTAGCCGGGGTCGTCGATCGTCTCCGCCCGGCGCGCCAGGCACAGCGGTCGGACGGTGTCGCACATCACCGCCAGCTCGTCGGGTGCGGTGCGCCCGAGCGCGGCCTCCCGCAGTCCCGGCTGCGGCCCGTGGGCCAGCCGGGAGGAATGCAGGGTGATCGATCCCGGCGCCACACCGCGGCGGGAGCCGACGCTCCCCGCGACGTAGTAGAGGACGTCTTCGGAATTGAGGTTGGCGGGGTCGTAGGGAATCGGGACCGCGAGCGCCTCCCAGTCCAGCCGGCGCGAACCGCAGGAGCAGCGGACAAAGCCGCGGCCCTCGACGGTCTGGTGGGCGGGCGGTGGCACGTGAACGCGGCCGGCCACCAGCTCGAAATCAGCAATGTTGAGGGTCAACGGGTACAGCGACCCGTCCCAGCCGACGACATCGAAGGGATGATGACGGAGCCGGGAGGACTGCAGGCCGCCGCGGATGCGCACGCGCAGGTGTGCTCGCCCTCCTCGCCGTCGGTGGGCAGCGGCGTCGGCGGGTGGCAATCGCGATGGTAGGAGGGCGCCCCTCGAGCAGCTGGCCCGAGGGAGTGCGGTAGCGCCGCGGGATCGTGATCACGCCGGGGCTGGTCAACTCAACGTGGAGCTGCGGGCCCTCAGGTTGGAAGCGGTCGGTCGTCCCCCGCGGGATCACGCGGTAGTCGCCGCCGCCGTAGGCGAGGTCGCCGAAGACGGTGGCGAGCACCCCCTCTCACCGATGCACGAACACCACCTCGTCACCCTCGCTATTGCGGTAGCACCACGGCATCGGCTCCATGCAGTGGCGCAGCGCCACCTCGACGTCGTCGTTCCGGACCCGGGTGCGCGGCCGCCGCACCGGGTCCGCCTGGGCGCCAGCACGCCGGTGCGCAGGGGGTGATGGAGGTGACGGAGAGGGACCCACTCGTCATGCGCGGTCGGCTCCCAGTCCTGGCTAGCCGTGTAGCCGAGGGGCGGACTCGGGCGGGAGAGGGTCGACTCATCGCCGCTGACCCCCTCCAGCCCATCACCTCCGCGCAGAGCAGGCGCCCCTCCCAGCGGAGCTGGGTGGGGCGCTGGGCGGGGAGCTCGCCCCGCTGCTGGTACACGGGCATCCGAACCGTGCCGCCCAAGGGGCCGGGATCCCGTCCTGGGATTCCAGCCGGCTCCGGGAGCGCGATCGCGGGCGCACCCGCTGCCGCAGGTGCCGGTGGCGAGGACATCGCCGCAGACGGCCCGGCTGCCCCGGCTGGCCTGGGCCAGCATCTCCCCGCAGCTCCAGGGGAGGTCGGCCAGCCAAGCCCTCGACGGCGGCCGGCCGGAGACCGTGGCGGTCATCTCCAGCTCGCAGCCCCCGCCCCGGCGGCGGTCATGGAGCTCGTCGGGCGTCACCCGGTAGGGGCCGAGGCTGGTGGCGAAGTCGTTGGCCGTGACCGCTCCCAGCCCGACCGGTCGCTCTGCCCGCTGCAGGTCGCGCGCGCTCCAGTCGTTGCAGATGCAGAGGCCGGCCAGGTGCCGCTCGGCCCGGTCGGGGCTGAGGTCGTGCCCCTCCCGCCCGACCACCGCGGCCATCTCCAGCTCGAAGTCGAGCTCGCGGCAGCCGGGCGGCGCCGTCACCGGGGTCCCGTCGCCCACCACCACGTGGGGAGTGCTGACGTAGAAGCCGGGTCCCGGTACCACGCGGGTTCGACCACCAGGCCGCGCGCCCCCCACCTGGTGAGCACCTGCGCCTCGAAGGCGTAGCAGTCACGCAGCGCCGGGGGGCGCGGGACCGGCGCCAGCCGCACCACCTCGGCCAGCGCAACCACCTCGCCGGGGTCGCGACCGGCCCGCTCGCCGGCCGCCGCCAGCCGCTCTTCGTGATCGTCCAGCAGGTCAACCAGGCCAGGGCTCGCCTCCCATCCCTGCAGGCGGTCATTCAGCACCAGCCGGACCCTCTCGTCGGCCGAATCGAGAGGACGGGAGGTGGCCCAGCGCACCGCGACTCAGCTGC
>Ga0307374_10007117_pt1 | contig 17195 bp, 14 predicted proteins | sample OX3MG_FD_202532 | JGI IMG/M metagenome (GOLD analysis project Ga0307374, IMG submission 202532) | Soil microbial communities from Risofladan, Vaasa, Finland - OX-3 | ecosystem: Environmental > Terrestrial > Soil > Coastal area > Acid sulfate soil | place: Finland: Risofladan, Vaasa | collected... | reverse complement strand
AGATTTGTTCAAACTCTTTTTCATAATCATAGAAATTGTTGATTTTGTTGAGCGATTGCAATTCATTATATCGCTTATCTGCAAGTTGATGAAATTCTTCTCGTGTCATGATAGTATGGGTTTAGTTTCCCAAATTTATTCTTTTTTTTAATGCGACATTTTGAAATGCACCCACTCAAAATTTAACAAATATCAACACATTTATTTACCTTTGCTTTATCCTTTCTACGTTTCCAATTGTTATTGGTAAGGGATTTCAAAGATTTTTTTAATAAGAAAAATATTATTCATAAACTGATAAAGATTCCGCCGGTGGAATATGTAAGACTTTTTTGTTTCAAACTCTTTTTCTTTTTTTATATATTGATTTTACCTAAACTGGTTCTTTCTATAACATGGCTACAATCTATTTTAGCTTTTCTCATTTTTCTATTTACGGCAAGTATTTTTGCTTTAATAGTTTTGTTGTCTCCACATGCTAATATTGAAAATGTATTTCCGGAACCTGATTCGAAAAACAAATTACCTTTTGGCTGGATGATGCATGTTCTTCAAACTACCAATGATGTTACTCACGATAATTTGTTCACAAGATTTTTTATGGGTTGTTTTAATTTTCACATTGTACATCACCTTTTCCCAAATATCAATCATGTACATTATCCCGAAATCACTAAAGAATTCCGAAAATTTGCAAAAGAGCATGAATTGCCGTACCGCACTTTTCCTTTAGTGACTTCCTTAAAAAATCACTATTTATTACTAAAACAAAACTGCCTGGAGGAAAACATTTTTGAAGAAGCGATGTAATAAAATAGTGAGGAGATCTATTACTACAAAATTATTTTCTAAAACACCAAAGTTTGAATAGAATGTGGAAGAGAAGTAACTTCCGCGGCTTTGCCATTTATCAAAAGAAAATAATTAATTTTTGTATCGCCTTCATTCATTACTACTGTCGCAATAGTTCCATCCTCATTTCTGAAAGCAGTTGTTTGCAAAGAACTTCTGCTCGATGAACTGATAATTCTTTTTGCACCGGGATGAATGAATTTTGAAAACTGACCGATATAATAGTAAGAATTGGTAAAAATCAATTCACCGGTTTGTGTGTTCCCATGAACAGCAGCAAAACAAAAATTACCAACATGATTAGGGCCGCCATGTTGATCCAATAAAACATTCCAATCTGTCCAACCTACGGATCCATTATTAAAATCATGGATCATAGATTCACCATATCGTTCACCCAATTTCCATTCATGTATTTTATTTATATCAAATGACTCGTTGGATCCTTCTGTAAAAAGTAAATTCGTATTTGGAAATGCTTCGTGTACCAATCCTACATTATCATACATAGGCTTGCCACCTGTCCAGGTCTCATACCAGTGAAATCCGATCCCCCATAAATATTTTGCCGATTCCGGATCATTTAATAAAGTAGAAGACCATTGATAAATTAAATCGCGGTTGTGGTCCCAACCTATTATTTTTTTATCTCCCAATCCCTGGCTTTTCATTACAGGACCTAAGTCATTCTTAAGGAAATCCTTTTCTTCATCTGCCGTGTAGTTGCAAGATTCCCATGTTTGTTTCGCCATTGGTTCATTCTGTATTGTAATACCCCATATTGGAATTCCTTCAGCCTGGTAAGCTTTAATAAATTTAGTATAATACATGGCCCAGCTATGATAATATTCGGACTTCAATCTTCCTCCGTGAAGCAGGTCATCATTGGTTTTCATAAAAGCAGGAGGGCTCCAGGGAGTTGCAAACAAAGTTAATTTACCTCCCGCTGCTGCCATGGCATCTTTTATAAAAGGGATTTTAAATTGCTTGTCATGATCAATGCTAAAAGTTTTTAAGGCAGAGTCACCTTCTTTAATATAAGTATAGCTGGCACTCGAAAAATCGCAACTGCCGATATTAGTTCTTGCTAATGTATATCCTATTCCTTTATCTTTACTATAATACGCCGTTAATAATTCCTGTTGTTTATCTTTTGGCAGCTTAAAAAAAGTTTCTGCTGCAGCGTCTGTCAGGGCGCCACCGATACCCATCATAGTTTGAAAAGTTTTTGTTGGATCTACAAAAATACAAATCTGTGTTTCCACCGGCTGGCCAAAATCTTTAAAATGCAATGTATCGGTGGGCGTTAATCGAAAATCAGTATTTTCTGCGGTGGTGTAAACGATTATTTGTTTATGATCTGCATTATAAGTTTCCGCACCTGTAAATGATTTGCCTGTTGTGATTTTATGGTTGCAGGCAAATAATGAAATGGATAAAATTACGAGAAGTTTGTTATTAAGTTTCATAGTTTATTTATTACTTACTTTTTTAATTTTTTGGTTAAAAGTTTTTGATTTTTCAATTTCCCTAAATAATAATTCAGGTTGATTGGTGGTAATAAAATTAAAGTTATTTTTCAAAAGCCAATTCATTTCTTTTGCATTATTTACTGTCCAGGCATTCAAATCAATATTATACTCTTTAGCGGAAATAATCCATTCGGGATGTTTGTGAAAAACCGAATAATGATAATCTGCGCCTCTGATTCCATCCTGTTTTAATTGTTCCGGAGTTTTGTCGCCATTTAAATATTGCACATTTGCAGATGGCTCTAATTTCAAAACTTCTTTCAGCACTCCATAATCAAAACTTATATAAACTATACACCCTTGTGCTTTCATTTGTTCTACGCGTTTCAATACTTTTTGAACAGTGATATTAGCCCATTCCCTTCTTCTCTCATAAGGCTTTATCTCTAATATTAATTTGGTAACCGTTTGTTGGCGAATAGTTTTCAAAAAATCAGCGAGTACCGGTAATAATTCACCATTAGAAAGTTTTGTTTTCTGCAATTCCTTTAAAGTGCTTTTTTGAATGGCTAATCCTCCCCAAACCGGGTCGTGATTAATAACTAAAGCACTATCTATAGTCATTTGTAAATCAGCTTCCGAGCCCGCACAACCCAACGATATAGCGGCTTGCAAAGATGCAATAGAATTTTGTGGAAGCTCCTTTTTTTTCCAAGCACCTCTATGAGCAATCACTTTATTATTTGTAATTAGCATAACAAAGTGGGATTGATTTTCAGTAAAATATTTTTAAAAGTTACAATTACAGAAAAAGAAAAATACTATTTAATTCTAAACATTGCCACAATACTAATATTGAAATAAATATACACTATTACAGGTCTCGCCATTAAAACAACCCATACAACAATGCGTCTATATTATTAATAATAGCCCCCAGGTCCTCGCTATTCTCTGCAAATTTGTTTTTGTCTGCATCCACAATTAATAAAGGTCCCTCTTTATATTCTTCAATCCATTTATCATAAAATTCATTCAACTTTTTTAAATAATCGAGCCGGATATTCTCTTCATATTCGCGGCCGCGTTTTTGAATTTGTGCTACTAAAGTTGGTACCGAAGTTTTCAGGTAAATCAGAAGATCTGGCGGCTTCACCATTGATTTAAGCGTTTCAAAAAAATTAAAATAATTTGAAAAATCTCGTTTATCCATCAATCCCATATCATGCAGATTGGGCGCAAAAATATTGGCATCTTCATAAATCGTTCTATCCTGTATCACAGTTTCGGTGCCTTTCTGGATTTCGAGCAATTGCTTAAGCCTGCTGTTCAAAAAAAATATTTGCAAATTGAAACTCCATCTTGGCATATCTTCATAAAAATCATACAGGTAAGGATTGTGATCCACATCTTCAAATTGCGGAATCCATTTATAGTGTTTACTCAACAATTCGGTTAAAGTGGTTTTACCCGCTCCTATATTTCCTGCTACCGCAATGTGTTTAGGTTTTTTCAATTTTGCCATTCTTATGCTTTTTTATTTGGATTATTTATTTTACAGAACTTCTGCATAGCAGGTATTTAAAAGTAAATAAAAATTTAATAAGATAAAACTTAGATTATTTTTCAATTTCAGAAATAATTCAACATCATTGCATTTCTTACTTTTCGCATCGTGATTTCAGCATGGGCGATTGACTTTTCAGCTCCCTGCTTCATCACTTTTTGTAAATACTTTTCATCAGCGAGAATTGCATTTACTCTTTGCCTGATAGGTGAAATGAACTGAACCATATCTTCTGCCAATTGTTTTTTCATATCGCCATATCGGATAGAGCGATTATTAAATTTTTGTTCAAAATATTCCAATGTTTCAGGTGTACTTACTAATTTCATTAATGAAAATAAATTTTCAATATAATCAGGCTTTATAGAATTATTATCCACAGGGCCACTGTCTGTTTTTGCTTTCATTATTTTTTTCCTGATAATATCATCTTCATCAGCCAGATATAAAGTAGCCATTTGATTCTCACTTTTACTCATTTTGCCCGAGCCATCTAACGAAGGAACTTTTGCCAAATCAGCATTAAAATTAAAAGCATAAGGCTCCGGAAATACTTCGCCATAGCGATGATTAAAACGGTTTACATAGTTTCTGGCAATTTCCAAATGTTGTTCCTGGTCTTTCCCTACAGGAACATATTTTGCACGGTGAATTAAAATATCAGCAGCCATTAACACAGGATAGGTCAATAATCCGGCATTAATATTATCTGGATGCTGGCGCGCTTTGTCTTTAAAAGTGGCTGTTTTTTCCAACTCGCCTTTATACGCCAACATGTTTAAATAAAGATATAATTCACCCGTCTGGTATAAATGACTCTGGCAATACAAAGCTACTTTTTCAGGATCAAGACCACAGGCGATATTTTCAGCCAACACACGGTGAACATTGGCTTTCAGGTTTTTTGTGTCAGGATGCGTAGTGAGAGAATGCAGGTCGGCCACCATAAAATAACACTCATAGTCTTCCTGCATTTTTACGTAATTGCGAATAGCACCAAAGTAATTGCCCAAATGTAAAAAACCAGTAGGTCTTATGCCACTCATTACAACCTGCCTGCCGGTAGGTAGGCCTGTCTGTCCCGTAGTCAAGCCTGGGTGTCCGGCAGGCACGGTTTCTTTCTCCTTTTTCATAAGGAAGCGAAGATAAATAAAAACGTTTCCTGTTTTGCAATTAAAAAAATGAGTATTTATGAACCAGGGTTGCTAACCTTTGAAAGATTGGCAATCTTTATAAAAAAACATGCCCAAATAAATATCGGGTATGATTGAAAAAATACTTTTTTTAGAGATATAAAATAATTACCAATTATTGTTGAGGTATCAGATCATTTTCTCCTCCCTGGTTTGATTGTTGACTCTTGTTTTGTTTCTTACGGAAAAGTTGAAAGTTCTGTTTACCAAAATTATAAGTAAAGTTGAGGCGGACAAAACGGGATGCTCTTTTTTCTACACTGTTTTGTGTAAATACATCCGGAATGGCATAGCTGTTTTCATGCTCCCTTGTATTGAAAATATCTGACAGGCTAAGATTAACTGAAGCATTTTTCTTTTTGAGAAAATCTTTCTTTATCCCAATGTCAACATAACCAAATTCTTTAGATATTCCCTGTGGAGTGGCAATAGGAGCATTATAATTACCATCAATCTGAATGCTGAAATGTGAAGGCAATTTCATATTTGAATTTAGTTTGGCAAACCAACTGAATTTGCTGCTGGAAAAGGAAACAGATTTTACACTGGCAGAAATGTTGGTTTGAAAAAGGTTCATGTTGGCAGTAATGTCCCACCATTTTGTTAATGGGGTAGCCAGCGTGAATTCTGCGCCATAAGAATTATTGGTATTGGCATTTATTGAATAAGTGATAAGCGTATCGCTTGAATTATTAAAAGGCTCTGTATAACGGGTGATCTGATCAAGGGTATTCCTGAAATAAAAAGTAGTCATGAAATTACTACTAATTCCAAAAAGTTTATTATAAGCTAATTCAAATGAATTGGTGTATTGAGGTTTCAAATCAGGATTTCCTTTAGTAAGGTTTTGAGGATCAGAAAAATTGATGTACGGAATACGCTGCCAGAAATTAGGGCGATCTACTCTTCTGCTGTAATTGAGCTGTATCTGGTCAAAAGTAGTAAGTTTATAGGTCAGGTAAGCGCTTGGATACAAACCCGGTTTATCACTTACCGGTTTAAACTTGAGTGATTGACTTGGAATGGCACCGCTATATACATAATCTTCGCTCCGTAAACCAAGCTGGTAACTTAGCTTATCCCATTGGCTGGAAAACTGCAAATAAGCTGCATATATATTTTCATCAAAAGTATAGTCGCTTGACAAATAATTATTAAAAAAAGAGCCTGTAGAATCAACATCATACACATCGTAAGTACTGCTGTAATTACGCATAGTAGTTTTCAATCCTGCTTCTAATTTAGATTTATCAGTAAGAGGATTTACATAATCAACCTGTCCGGAGAAATGGCTGCTTTTTCCATTAGAATTATTCGTTTGTACAAGGTTTCCAGGTATTGGATTGCCGGTCTTATCAAAAAATTGAGTGAGAAAATTACCGTTTCCACCATTGGTAAAAGTTTGCAGATTAAAATCGGCAGTAAGATTATGCCCTTCTTTGGCGAAAGTATGTTTGAAACCCAGGTCTCCAGAGTAAAATTGAAAGTGATTTTTATTATAAGTTATATTATTGCTGGTAGAATCTAAATTTAGAGTGCTATCCAAAAAGCTACTTTTCAATGTTTGATTGGTAATGAAATTTCCGCCTCCCATTCTACCATTTAATGAAATGGTATTTCTGTTAGTCACGTAATAGTCAAGTCCAATTTGCCCCATCTGAAAAGTACCGCTTCTTTTTCCATCTGTATTTTGATCAAGCCAGTTATTGCCGATAATATTATGCCTTGATAAAGTTTCCGTAGAGGGTTGTGCATGCTGATGCAGAAAATAACTCATGGTAAAATTGAGTGGATTTTTATACACACTCAAGTTAGCTCCCACATTAGCGCCGCCGCGGCTGTCTCCTCCTGCCCGCAACAGGCCATTAATTCCGGGTTTACGGTTTTTCTTCAAAATAATATTTATAATACCAGACATCCCTTCTGCAGAGTACTTAGCAGAGGGATTGGTTATCACTTCAACTTTAGCAATACTTTCTGCAGGGATTTCATCTAAGGTTAATATAGTTTGTTTTCCATCAATATAGATTTTGGGAGTGCCATTTCTTAGTGTTACATTTCCATCAATATCTACATTTACGGATGGTATTTGTTTTAATACATCTGTTGCATCCCCACCGGCACTTACTAAACTTTTGGAGGCATCAAATACCTTTTTATCCAGGCTCATAGTATAAGCGGGCGGATTAGCATTTATGGTTACTCCATGTAACGTAACTGCAGCAGAAGTAAGTTTAAAATTACCGAGATCAATACTGGAATTATCAGGAGTAAGAACAAAAGGATGATAGATGGCATTGCTACCAACAAAATTTACATGAAGAATGAAATTCCCCAAAGGAAGCTGATCAATAGTAAAGTCGCCATTATCTTTTGAAAGGACGCCTGTAACTAAACTTGAATCCTTAGCTCTTAAGACTTCTACTGTAGCAAAACCGATACCTTTATTATTTTTGCCATTCAGTACTCTTCCAATTACCTGTCCGATTGCGGGGCCCCTTCCCATAAAATTTCTTTGCCCGTAGGCTTGTTGTTTTGGTTTTTGAGCAAAAATTATTGCAGGAGTGATGCAAAAAACAATAATGAATCCAATAAACTTTTTCATGTAAAATATGATTTTCCTATTTATAATTTTATTTATTTTGAATATTTTTTATATAACAAACAAATACATTTTAAATAAAATGTATTAATAAACGGCACAAAGTTGTGGCCAAACATTGGTTATGCTAATGTTAAATTCTATAAACAACTAATTGAGGTATATTAAAGGCAATTCTATTTCAAGAAACTTCTTTTTATATAGATGCAAAAAATGATAAATGGAATTATATGCTTTTCGGCTTCAATCAATAAAACAATAAACCAATTATATTTGCCGAATGGAGGTAAATGACTCGTTAATACAAAAACTGGCAAATCTTTCAAGGCTTGAGTTTAATGAGGAAGAAAAACAGGAAATTAAAATTGAACTTGAAAAGATGATCGGTTTTATTGATAAATTGAATGAATTGGATACAAAAGGAGTAGAACCTTTATTGCATATAAGTGAAAACATAAATATTTTCAGAAAAGATGAAGTGAAAGGTGAAGTATCCAAAGATGATGTTTTTAAAAATGCTCCTTTGCACGATGATGAATTTTTTAAAGTTCCTAAGGTAATAAAGAAAATTAGCTAATGTGCTGATTTGTTAATTAGAAATTAAGACAAGACATTGTTTGCTGATAACTCATAATTCAATGCTGGAAGTTCATGGCTCAAAGCTAAAATAAAAAATATGGCTTCAATTATTCATTTAGAAAATATTCAAAAAAGTTATTATCTCGGTAAGCAGGAATTAAAGGTACTAAAAGGAATTACTCTCGAAATATTTAAGAATGAATACGTAGCTCTTATGGGGCCAAGTGGAAGTGGAAAGTCAACTTTAATGAATTTGCTTGGTTGCCTTGATTCTCCCACCGCAGGTAAATATATTCTCAATGGCGAAGACGTAAGTAAAATGCAAGACGATAATCTTGCTGATGTTCGAAATAAAGAAATTGGTTTCGTTTTTCAACAATTCAATTTATTACCACGCTTAACAGCAGCAGAAAATGTAGCATTGCCATTGATCTATAATGGTACTACCAAAAAAATAAGAACAGAACTCGCCCTCGAAATGCTCGACAGGGTTGGCCTGGCCGATAGAAGTCATCATAAGCCCAATGAATTATCAGGCGGTCAAAATCAACGTGTGGCCATCGCGCGGGCATTGGTAAATAACCCCTCCATCATTCTTGCTGACGAACCCACCGGAAACCTTGATTCAAAAACTTCAGTAGAGATCATGCACATTTTTGATAAAATTCAGACAGAAGGCAATACAGTGATTTTAGTAACTCACGAAGAAGATATCGCAGAAAATGCTCACCGCATCATACGTTTAAAAGACGGCGTTATTGAAAGCGATCGCTTGAATGAAAAGAAAATGACAACTGTTTAAAACAGGTTAGTGGCTTTCCCGAAGTACAATAATAAATACTAATAATGCTAATGCCTGGTGACAGAGATGTTATTAAATCAGAACCCGGCTTCTCTCCGTCACGAAACAATGACCCTTCCGCATTTTCATTGTACATTTATATCTGCAAAACATTAATTTTTAAATCGAAATAACTGATATCATTATGGCAATGAAAATATACACCAAAACAGGAGATGCAGGCAAAACAAGTCTCATAGGCGGAACCAAAGTTTTTAAAAGCAACCCTCGCATTGAAGCCTATGGTACGGTGGATGAACTGAATTCTCACATTGGGCTCGTCTCAGATTATTGCAATGACGAAGCAGCAAAAATTATTTTAAAAGAAATCCAGGACCGCTTATTTACAATCGGTTCTGAATTGGCATGCGACCCTAAGAAAAATACTAAAATGCCTATTCCGGACCTACATGAAAGTGATGTAGAATTGCTCGAAAAAGAAATGGACAGAATGGATACCAAACTTCCACCCATGAAAAATTTTATTTTACCCGGAGGTTCTCCATCAGTTTCCTTTATCCACGTAGCAAGATGTGTATGCAGGCGCGCAGAAAGATGCTGCGTTGCCTTAATGGAAAGTGGCGCGGAAATAAATCCGTTAATTATAAAATATATAAATCGCCTGAGCGATTATCTATTTATGCTGGCCCGATATACCGGTATGAAAAATAAAGCACTGGAAATTATTTGGAAACCAAGGTTGTGACTGTTTATCCAAATGGCTTTATGAAATGAGAAATTAAAAATGCGTTGTTCAAACCAAAATATACATTACCGATTATGAACTAAGTGCTATGTGACATGAAAAAATTGAATCTAAAAATATTTTTTTTTACTTTCCTGATTTATCTGTTGAGAAGCAATGTAAAGCCTGACAGGCAAAACTATCAATTAACAATTCCATGGGGGTTTGTTTTTAATAATCCTGCCTGTATCGTTACGGTGTTATTTGGCAATTATTTACCGAGAGAAAATAATAATTATCCTGCTTCTTTTAGCAAAAACTTTAAAAATAAACAAAGTGTTCTTGGGGAAGTAAAAAAAAATAGTTGTGATAAAATACAAAATATAGTGGTGCATGTAGAAGGTACCAGCCGTTCGGTAAATACAATTATCAACACACTTGATTGGAAAAGCCTGTATGATCTTTTGTATGTTAATAACAACCAACTTTCGAACCACACCGGAAGCAAATGACACTTAAAGGAAGTCAGGTGGTCTGCCACATTTGTGGCACTGTTGATGTTTTCTTCTTAAAAATTAAGAAGTGCATCAGGAGATATTTTCGGCATCAATATAGGAGGTATTATCTGCACACGCACAGTAGAAATGATAGCAGAAGCGACCTTCTTTACAATAAAAATCAGATCAATTTCGGAGAATAGTAATCAATAATTATTTAATACTTTTTCAAAAAAATAAAACTAATGAAAAAAATCATCCTCCTGGCCACAACAATGTTTTTTTTAAGCTGCCATAATTTAGGAAATAAACCTGGTGATGTATCAGGTACTTCACACTCCAACTCAGCTGCTCAATCTATCACCAGTAATTCGACAGGCATGGATGCCGGAACAGAAATTACAGTAACTCTTACCGGAGGCACTATTGCAGGAACATATACGGTTATCAGCAAAGATCCAACCTGCAGTGAAGGATTGACAGGAAAAAATTCTTTCGGTAATCAATATTCGGAAAAAAACAAAGCCGACAATGAACTATCAAGCGTGCAATTAATAATAGATGATAAAGATGCCGCTAAAAAAGGAACTAGCAAATTTTATTTTAAGGCTGCTTTCGGAAAATTACTCAAAGGAAAATCTTATGAGATTAATGGAGGTACCAGTTTTTTAGAAATGCCATTAATGGGAGGTGGCAAAGCAACCCTTATGGAATCCGGTTCTGCTAAAACTGTAATAATAGAAGGAAAAACTGCTGATGGTGTCGGCATTTCAGCATCTATAAAATGTAATAGTGTGATTACTGCGGGATAATACAATCCGTGAAATGCCTGATAACGCACAATATTAATGAGGAAAGAGTAATTTACTTTATGAAAGTTTCAAAAAATTATATAATATCTATTCTCCCACATGTTTCAGATCTACTTTTCGTTTTGCATTTTTTACAAAGAGAATTACAAACGGTACGCAAACCAAAAACATAACACCTATCCACAAAAACACATCCATGTAGGAAAGTACGGTTGATTGCACATCCACCATTCCGTCTAATAATTTGTTCGCGGATTTCGTTGCCAGATCTCCAGGCAATCCTTTTGCATAAAAACCTCCTGCGATCATTTTCACATGTTGCTGTACAGTAGGATCAGTAATATTAAGATGTGTAAGTAAGTCGTTGCGATGTACCTGGATATCACTTGTGAGATAAGTAGAAATAATGGCCACGCCAAAAGATCCCCCTAATTGTCTTAACATCCCCGACAGAGCAGCGCCCTGGCCGATTTCTTTTCCTTTCAAAGTAGAAAGAGCCATTGTAGTAATGGGGATAGAAAGAAGGCCAAGCCCTATCCCACGAATGACAAGTATCCAGAAAAAAGCCTCGCTTGGCGTATTAGGCGTGAGTACTTTATAAGCCATCATGCTGTAAATAAAAAATATGATCATGCCCGATGTAATGAGGATACGAAAAGATACTCCCTGCTCCATCATCTTGCCCACAAAGGGCATCATGATTGCCGTAAAAACAGTACTTGGAATCATAAGCCACCCTGCCTGCAATGCCGTCCATCCCATGATGGTTTGGGTATAAAGGGGGATAATAAAAGTAGAGCCATACAAACCAAATCCCAATACAAAAGAAAAGATGCTGCCAAGAGACAAATTCCTGTCTTTCAAAACTCCTAATTCTACAATGGGATATTTATATACAAGCTGCCGCCAGATAAAAAAATAAAACCCAAAAAAACTACAAACCGAAAGCCAGATGATTAACGAACTGTTGAACCAATCATCTTCCTGTCCTTTTTCGAGGATGAATTGCAATGATCCTATGGCAATGATTAATAAAGCAATACCCAGCCAGTCAACATACCGGGCTTTTACTTTTTCGGCAAATTTGGGGCTTTTCACAAATTGTAAAGTGAGCAAGGTGGCAATTATTCCTACCGGAATATTAATGTAAAAAATATAAGGCCACGAATAATTATCTACGATATAACCTCCAAGTGGGGGACCAAGTGTAGGCCCTACAATTACTCCCAGCACATAAATGGTTTGTGCCATGGCTCTTTTTTCTATGGGGTAGCTTTCCGTAATAATAGTTTGCGCAGTTACCAGTAAGGCTCCTCCCCCCAATCCCTGGATAAATCTGAAAATAATTAATTCCTCTATGCCGGTGGCATTTCCGCAAGCCCATGATGAGAAAGTGAAAATTACAATAGAGACGGCGAAATAGTTTCGACGCCCGAATTGCTGACTTAGCCAGCTTGTCATAGGCATTACAATCACATTGGCGATTGCATAAGCGGTAATGACCCAGGTAATTTCAGTAAGAGAAGCGCCAAGGCTTCCCTCCATGGTAGGTAATGCAATGTTTACAATAGTTGTATCCAATATCTGGAGAAGCGCACAAACAACGGCTGTAACAGTAATGATTACACGCTTTGATCCATATACCACTAACGATTCTTCTTCCATGCCTTATCAAATTAAAGTACAGCAACTGAAGTTCCAAATTTCCATAAAATTTGGCAATACCTATTTTGATAACCTAAGCATGATGAATACTTTGTTTATTGATTTAGTTCTTCTTTTTATCTTTCTCAATCCTGTTAATGCAATTCGTCAACGCACGAAAATTATGATAAGTGCATTTCCATATTTGTGCTTTCAAAGCAGTTTTGCGCCAGGGTTGATTATCGAGGCCCTCTTCATACCACCCGCCATTTGTATGGTCAATAAGATAGGTTTGTACATATTGCCATTGTTTAAAAAACTTTTGTAAGTAATGCATCGTGTCACTGGGATACATATCCGAAAACATCAGCAAGGTATTCAGGGCTTCTGCCTGCGACCACCAGTTTTTGCTTTTGTCGGTGATGGTTAAACCTGGTTTGTCCTTAAAATAATATCCTTCATCATAAAATCCCCCAAGCGTTTTATCCCAGCCATTGCGCAAAGCCATGTCAACCATTTTCTTTCCGATAGCTAATGTTTTAGCATCATGCATATTTCCTAAGGTTTCTGTGGCATCTTTCATTAAATAAGCCGTCTCCACGTCATGGCCAAAAGAAACATGATCTATGTAATGATTTTTTTTGATGACTGCGTCAGAAGAATCCCGATAAGAAATGGGTTTCCAGTCGTAAGTAAAATATAATTGTAAATAACCTTTTGAGGTAATCATTTTATCCCGAATCAAATCCAGCATCTCCTGCAATCGTTCTTTCACCAAAGGGTTTTCCCAAACTTTATATAATTCGGTTAACGCTTCTAAAATATGTATGGAACTATTCTGATCTTTATAACCGATATCCTGGGTACTTTTTATATCGGCGGTTCTGATCACATGCGATCCATCTCTGTTTAGGTATTGATAGTAGCCTTTATAAATCGGATCGTGGCTGTATTTTTCAAGCCAAAGGAAAGTTTTTTTTGCAAGGTTTAATGCGGCGGTATCTCCCGAACATTGATAGTAAGCGCACAAACCATAAATCGCAAATGCGTTTCCGTAAGCTTGTTTCATTTTGCTTTTTGGTGTGCCGTCTCTCGCTACCAAATTATAGAAACCACCATATTTTTTATCCCACATCTTATCACGCAGAAAATAAAAACCATGGCGGGACATGGGTATATATGAAGCATCATGATAAAATAGGGCTGCCTTTGCCGTTGACCATGCATTGCGCGCCTGTGTTACAATCATTTTATCCTGTGCACCCACGGGTTTAAAGTCGAATGAAAATGTACTTAAATACCCGCCATATAAGGTATCAATATTCCGAGGATAATATTCATCCAACAAACCTTGTTTTGCGGCATAACGCATCTGCGATTCGATAGTATCAAGGTTGGTGGATTGAGCAAATGATGATAATGAAATAAATAATGTGATCGCTAATAGGTTTAATTTCATGAGAGACTTTTAAAGGTTTTCTATTAAATCATAAGAGGTGTAAAAATTAAAAACTTATGTTTTAATAAACAGGTCATTTAATGCTTTTCGTTTAGCACTTTATTCGCTGCCAGCACCAAAAATAAATAATCCGTAGTACCACCACCCAAAACATATTCTCCCTGTTGCCATAAATAAGGGAACGCCAGCAACTCAGGAAAATCAGGACGGATCAGCGCCGTACCTGATGCAATACCACCGGGAATATAATACCAGTCTGCACGGTTAAAACCATACGCTGGAATCATAGAATGCGCACCCACGCCGGATGCAAACGATGCGGTGTTAGTACCCGGATGACAACCTAAAATAAAATTCAGTGCAGCTAACATATAATCAGTGCTAACAATTTTTGGAAAAGCTTCATGTAAAAAGTATTGCTTGTAACCAAAATGCTGAATGTCCCAACCCGCGCCCCAGATATTGGGTTCGTAGGGAACCTGGTAAGGTGTTTCTTTTGCCTGCAATTTAATTTTATCAAACAAAACTTTTACCGCATCAGTAATAGTGTTGGTAAAAGCTGGATCATTAATCATTGGCAATACACGTCCAACGATCCAGCCATAATTATTAATTTGTTTTGCAATTACCTCTTTATTCGCCACTAAAAAATCAGCATATTTTTTATCTTTTGTGGTGATGTATAATTCTGTTGCCAGTTCAATTCTGTCGCCGGGATTGTTGTCTTTTGCGTTATTCCAAACCTTCTCTGCAATGTTCAAACAATCATTGGCAAGTGTATCATTAAAGCCCTTCATTACACGATTTGCAGCAGCCAGGGCGCCTGCAACTTCAAGGCTTCTCCGGGGATTATTTTCAGTAAACACCCAACGGTCATCAGGAGGATTGGGCGAACCAAAAGCAGGCGTATCAACCTTTGATTTTGCCTCATTATAAAATTTATTATCGGTAATATTCGTCGGGTCGCCCAACGTAGTGTATTGGTGTAATGTGGGCTCAATAATGCCCCGATAAAATCTACCCAAACTATTATAACCACCAACAATAGATAACAAACCGTGTTCAATTTGCTGCAACACATCAGGCTTGCCATCGGGTTGTTGAATTTCCACAATATGTGTATGTTGATTGATGCTGGTGTTATCATATTTCAGGTCAAACGTTTCATAAGCTAACGTTAATCCATACACGGTTTCCGCCTGCGATTCAACACGAATATCAAAATCACCCGCATCATGCCAGCCACCGACATTTAAACCCGGAACTGTTTCGCCCGACTTGTATTTTGTAAGCGTGGAAGGTCCCTGGCTGTAACCATCAAAATGATCAGAATCCGTGGGCGCCATACGTGCATCATCCATGTGGCAGAAGCCATGCCATACCCGATATTTATCATTCACACGCATGTGGCACATTTGCACCGGCAAAAAATATTCAAGGGTTGGCTGCCATACATTTTCGACATACACACTATCACTGATTTGAAAAACATTGGTGGTATCATTACCATATTTCACCACATACATGCCGGGCCTTTTTATTTTTGAAAAATCAAACTGCAAGCAGTGATAACGCAGGAAATTTCCCCAGTCTTTAGGCGCGGATTGCAATACATTTTCAAAGCCGCCATTTTCATTGACGCGCAATAAGGATGCATTTATTTTTCTTTTATCATTCGCATCTAATTGAATTACCGCAATTTTTTGTTGCGCAGGATGATAACCCACCTGTGACACCTGCACCACCGGTTTCGACATCCATCCATCAATAGCATGTGGCGTAACGAGCCATTCTACGGCGCCTTTTACTTTTCCTTTTTGAAGGAGAGAGCGTACCACAAACCAACCATTATTATACTTTCCTCTTCCGTCTAATAATTGCAAACCATTTCCATTAAGGTTCTCAATTATCATTCTTTGTTTATCACTTTCCGGCGCTACGGTTAACCGGTTGCCGGTTGCCATCGGCATCACCTGCGCTTCACCTTCATCATCTATATATTCCTGCCCATTAGGTTGCCTGGGGAAAATGCCAAACTGTTTATCCATGTAATACGATTTGCCAAAAAGAATAGAAGGCAATAATTCAAAATTGAAACCTACTTTACCAATCCATTTATCAGGCAACGCGCTGTCCAAATCAACAATTATTTTAAAAGCTTTTCCGGCTGGTACTACCTGAATGGTATAGCCAAATTTTAAATCAGGATAGATGACAGGGTTAAAACCTTTGCGGTCAATCGCTTCATTCGGGTAGGCCATGTGTACACTGATAATTCCGGTTTTTTTATCAACCATCCGTGTTCCCACTTTTGGTATCGGTTGCCATTGCCCCGGTGTGGGGCTTAAACGTATATCACCATTGGTGGCTACACGCTCACCATTTTGTATTACGCCAACGCCGCCTTGATGGCCTTCCGGATAAAAATCCCAGGCAAGCATCACATTAACGCCCTGGTATTGGAGATATTCTTTATCATTCAGATGCATTTGTTGTGTGGAAGTTTGTGCCAACAATTGTGTGCTGATAAAAAGTAGAGAGAGAAGAATAATTTTTTTCATGTTTAATTGCTTTCGCTTGTAAGAAGTTGAATTTACCTGTAAGATAATTGCTTTTGTTTATAAGACTTATATTTTATCGTCAGCTATTCTTAGAATCTACAAATAATAAAATTTACTACTACACTGAGTCTGCAACCCAGGGTGAGTAAGAAATTACCATTTTCGTTTAAACTTACCTGTTATAATCAAATTCAGAGTATTTATTTATTTGCCGTATGTTGATAAAATCGTAAAAGAGATTGAATTAAGATATACCCCATTATGAAAATTCAATCTCTATCTTCAGAGTTTTATTATTTTTTAACATTATTGTCCGACTAAAAATAGCACAAAAATTTCTACGAGCCAGTGATTTCAATAGTTTGAGTCAAAAAATAATTTGTTTCAAAACTGGGGGTAGTTTGGGTATCATTTTATGGGCTGAAAGCTAT
>Ga0307374_10007116_pt1 | contig 17202 bp, 15 predicted proteins | sample OX3MG_FD_202532 | JGI IMG/M metagenome (GOLD analysis project Ga0307374, IMG submission 202532) | Soil microbial communities from Risofladan, Vaasa, Finland - OX-3 | ecosystem: Environmental > Terrestrial > Soil > Coastal area > Acid sulfate soil | place: Finland: Risofladan, Vaasa | collected... | reverse complement strand
CCGGGGTGGAGGAGGCGGGCGATGGCCGACCGCCCGTCGCCGGAGGTCCGGAGCAGGATGTACGAGACCATGTAGCCGGCGAGCAGCGCGACGAGGATGGGGATCCAGATCCACATGGACATGGCGATCCTTTCGCGACCTCCACCTGCGGCGAAGATGCCGTGCCCGCCGGCGACGGCCGCCGTCCACAGTTCAGTTGTGTACTAGTCGATCGTATACGATCGAATTGTGGTCGATACAAATCGCGGGTCAACGAGGAGGTCGAGCGTGGCCGGCGACGACGTCGGCGGCTCCCGGCCCGGCGGCGCGACCGCGGCGCTTTCGGGCGATCCCCTGGCGCTCGAGCGGCAGGTCTGCTTCGCCCTGCAGATCGCGTCGCGAAGCGTGCTCGCGCTGTACCGCCCGTTGCTCGACGCGATGGGGCTCACACACCCCCAGTACCTGGTGATGCTCGCGCTCTGGGGCACGGCTCCGCTGTCGGTGAAGGAGATCGGGACGTTGCTCCAGCTCGACTCGGCCACCCTCTCCCCGTTGCTGAAGCGGCTCGAAGCGAGCGGGTACGTCACACGCGCGCGCGGCGTCGACGACGAGCGTCTCGTGCTCGTGGACCTGACGCCCGAGGGTCGCCGACTCCGGGAGGACGCGCTCGCAGTCCCGGCGGCGATCGTGGCGAAGCTCGGTATGGAGCTCGGCGAGCTCGAGTCGCTGCACGCGACGCTCACGAAGTTGATCGTGGCTGCCCGCGACGGCGGATCGCGCCTCCGCCGGGGGGGCACCCAGACCTAGGCGGGCGGCACGACGGTCGGATCGACCGGATCGACGCCGCACGCCCCGCCCCACGCCGGCAGATCGCGCCCGCGGTCGCGATACCCGGTCGGGCAGGAACTCGCACGGCCAATGTGACTATTGGCACTGACCCCGACGACCCCCGCTCGTCACGATGGCGCGAGAAGTGACGGTCCGTGCCCGGGCCGCATCGGGGCCCCGTGCGTGGTGCTCTGGGGGTGACGGGCGTAAAGCGTCTCACGGTGCTCGGACTGGCGGCGATCGCCGCGGCGTCCGCCGCCTCCGGCTCGCCGGCTCGCGCGTCGTCGGCGGCGCCGGACGCGCGCGTGACGCCGTCGCTCGTGGCGCACGCGAGCACGAAGCCGCCGAAGGTGCCGGCCTGCTACCACACCGGCTCGGGGTACGGATACTGCGAGGGCATCGTCCTGCCGAAGCCCGGTGTCGTGATCGAGCTGACGCACCCCGACAAGCACGGCGTCTTCAAGCTGCACGGTCCGGCGCCGTTGCAGACCAAGCAGGCGGTCGCGTGCGGTGACCTCGGCTGCGTCTACAACCACCTCGACTGGAGCGTGTTCGCGACGAGGGTCTCGGGATGCGCGCCGAACACGACGACCTGCGCGGTGCGCGTCGCCCCGCGGGCGACCTGGACCCCGGTGTACGTCCGGCAGAACAACGACCCGGCGGATCCTCTACCTCCTCTGGAACTCCGGTCGGCCCGGGGGAACGATCAGCGGGTACGTGCGTGGCCGCGACGGCGAGGCGGTCGAGGGCGCGACCGTGCGCGCCGCGGGCCCGGCGAGCGCGTCCGGCTCCGTCGACGCGACGTCCGGCTTCTACCTGGTCAACGTGAAGGCGGGGAAGTACGAGGTCACACCCTCCGGCGGGCCGAAGGGCATCGCGTCGCCGCGGTTCGACCCGACCGCGACCCGGCGCTCCGTCGCGGCAGGAGGAGACGCCCGCGCCGACTTCCGTCTCAACGGCGGGCTGAAGGTGGGCCTGGCGTTCTCGCAGAAGAGCGCTGCGGCCGACGGGTCGACGGTCGTGAAGGCGGAGATCACGACCAAGAGGTTCGGCAAGGCGGCGGGCGGAGTCACCCTCTCGTTGAGGCCGAAGCCGGAAGACAGCGGGGCGGTCGCGGTCACGACGGGCGCGCGCGCCACGATATGCGCGACCGGGCCCAGGCGCGTATGGCCGACCGGGACCATCGCGACCGCGCTCGGGACGCCGGTCGACGTCGTGACCGACGCGAAGGGCGTCTACGACTTCACGATGACCGTCGGTACGACACCCGGGCAGTTCACCCTGAACGCGTGGGCGAAGAACGCCGCCGGCGAGCTGATCACGAAAGACCTCGGGAACACCTCCCCGGACGAGACGCTCACCCTCACGCCTACGGGCAACCTGACGCCGTCGAAGTTCCTCTCCGAGCTCGCCGTGTTGAAGTCGGACGCGGCGGTGAGCCACACGCTCGCGTCGATGAACGACGACGCCGCGAGCATGGCAGCAGCGTTCTCACAGTTGAGCGGGGCCGGCGGCAAGCTCGGAGGGCTCGCGTACTCCTTGGTGAGCGGGAAGGCCGGCGGGACCGCACTGCTCGCCAACTCGGCGGCCGACCCGCCCACCGTGGCGCGAACGGCCACGTGACCGCGGCGCCGGGCACGCTCGTGCTCTCGCCCGCGATGTGGGTGGGCACGTCGGCGATCCGGCTCACCCACCTGAACGTCGTCATCCAAAAGGGGCTGCTGTCGGAGGTCCCGAGGTTCGCACAGTGGAGCCGCGGGGCCGCCGTGCCCGGGTGGAAGCTCGTCGCGAACGCCGCGACGGTCGCGACGATGTCGTTCCAGTACAACGGCTGGGCCTATCCCACCACCGCGACCGGGGCGTGCGCGTAGCTACTGCCGGCACGACGGCCCGCTCGTCGGCGGCTGCCGCAGGCGTCCGAGCACCTCGTCGGCGTCGGCCGCGGGGTCACGGGCGGTTCGCCGGCATTCGAGGTGCTACTCCGTCGAGATCGCCCGGAGCACGTCGAGGCGTGCCGCACGCCGCCCGGGGGCGGCGCCGGCTGCGATCCCGGCGACGCCGGCGAGCAGCGCGACGGCGACGAGGCGCGTGAACGGGATGGACAGGCTCGTGATGCCCGAGGAGCGGAGCGCGGCGACCATCGCCCATCCGAGGAGGGTCCCGACCACCAGACCCTCGAGCGCGCCGAGGAGCGAGATCACGAGCGACTCAGCGCGCACGGTCGCGCGGAGCTGCCGTCGGGTCATCCCGACGGCGCGGAGCAGGCCGAGCTCGTGGGTGCGCTCGTAGACGGACAGGGCGAGGGTGTTCGCGATTCCGATGAGCGCGATGAGCAGCGCGAGCGCGAGCAGGCCGTACACGAGGTTGAGCATCTGGTCGACCTGAGCGGACTGGTTGGCCTTGAACTGCGCCTGGTCCATCAAGGTCGCGTTCGGGTAGTGCGCGATCACGCCTTCGACGGCGGATCTTCCCGCCGCGGGCGTCACGCCGGGTGCGACCTTCACGTAGATCTGGAAGTCGAGGTTCAGCGGGAAGTTCTGCCGCGCCGCGGCGACGGTCAGCACGTAGTCGCCCGCCATCTGGCGCGCCGAGTAGATCGCCTCGACGTGGAAGACCCGCACGCCGGTGGTCGGGAACGTCACCCGGACCGCGCTGTCGAGGCGCAGGTGGTGGTCGGCCGCCGCCTGGGTCGACACCGCGATCCCCTGCGCGGTCATGCGCCCGAGGTTCCCGGCGGTCACGCCGACGTCGAAGAGGTCGTCGACGTGGCGGGGGTCCGCCGCGAGGATCGTCGTCGGCGACCCGTAGAGCCTCGCCATCCCACCGCTCACACCCGTGACCGCGCTCACTTGCGGGAGTTGCGCGAGCGAGCGTGCGAGGTCCGGGCTGAAGCCGCTCGAACCGCCTGCGACGCCACCGCTGCTCACGACGTAGTCCGCCCGCATCGCCCTGTTCACGACGTCGTTGATCGACGCCTTCGTGGACGCGGCGACGACGTTCATGAGCGCGACGACGGCGACGCCCACCATGAGCGCGGACGCGGTCGCGGAGGTGCGCGCCGGGTTGCGGAGAGCGTTGTGCCGCGCGAGCGTCCCGGGCACGCTCCGCCAGGCGAGCGGTGCGCCGATCGCCGCGCTCGCGGGGCGCGCGACGAGCGGCCCGAGCAGGGCGAGTCCGACGAAGAGCACCGCGGCGCCGCCGCCGACGAACGCGACCCTCGCGGGGACCGACGCGAACAGGCCGGTTCCGAGCACGGCGGCGCCGATCGCCGAGGTCCCCACACCGCCGAGCACGCGCGCCGCAAGGCGCGGCGCCGCGTCGATGCCGACCTCCTGGAGCACCGCGACCGGCGCGACGCGCGCGGCGCGACGAGCGGGGAGGAGCGCGGACAGGACCGTCACCCCGGTGCCGAGCGCGAGGCAGACGACGACCGTGCGCGCGGCGAGGACGAGGCCGGTCGCGGGGATCGCGATGCCCAGCGCGTCGAGCAGCGCCTTGAGCGCCCCGGCGAGGCCGAGACCCACGACGAGGCCGCCGGCGGATGCGACGATCCCGATGACGCAGGCTTCTCCGAGAACCGAGGCGGTCACCTGGGCCCGGCTCGCGCCGACGGCGCGGAGCAGCGCGAGCTCCCGCATTCGCTGCGCGACGACGATCGTGAAGGTGTTGAAGATGAGGAACGAGCCGACGAAGAGCGCGATCAGCGCGAACACCATGAGCACGGTGTTGAAGAAGCCGAGCGCCTGGTGCACCGCGTCCTGGCCCTCCCGGGTGACCGCCTGGCCGCTCACGACCTCGACGCCGGGGGTGTGGATGGCGGCTTGCACGCGCTGGACGAGCGTGTTGCGGCTGACCCCGGGTGTCGCCTGCACGTCGATCTGGTCGACCTTGCCGGGCTGTCCGAGCACACGCGCCGCGGTCGCGGGGGTGAAGGCGGCGATCGACGCGCCGAGCGGGCTGTCCGCGCTCCCCCACGTCGCGATCCCGGTGATCGTGAAGCGCGCCGGCGCGAGCTTGGTCAGCACGAGCACGCGGTCGCCGACGTGCAGGTGGCCGACGTCGGCCGAGTGCTTGTCGACCACGATCTCGTCGCTCGCCCTCGGCGCCCGGCCACCCGGCAGGAGCTCGAGCGGGTTCAGCGCCTTCACGTCGATCCACGCCTCCCCGAGCGTGGGTGGGCCGTTCGTCGCCGTGCCGATCGCCTTGCCGTCGCTGCCGACGAGCTGCGCGTAGCCCTCGATGCCTACCGCGACCGCGTCGACCCCCGGGACCGCCTTCACGGTCCGGACGAGGGACGCGTCGATGGGCTCGCGCTGGCTCGTGAAGCTCGCTCCGGGATCGTACGCCTGCGCGCCGCGGACGATCGCGTCGGTCGACTGGTAGATGGAGCTGTAGAGGCCGTCGAAGCTCCGCGCGATCGTGTCCGTGAGCACGAGCGTGGCGCTCATGAACGAGACGCCGAGCAGCACGGCGAGCGCGGTGAGGCCGTAGCGCACCTTGTGACCGACGACTCCCTTCCAGGAGATGCGCCACATGGCTGCTCGCCTTTCGTGCGACGATCGTCGTGCCGGCTCCGGTCGCGGACCGCCGGTCAGGTCTCTAGCGCCCGGATCGCGTCGAGCACCGAATCGGTGGTCGGGCGCACGAGCTCGTGGACGACGCGGCCGTCGGCGAGGAACAGCACGCGGTCCGAGAAGCTGGCGGCGTGGGCGTCGTGGGTCACCATCACCACGCTCTGGCCGTAGTCGTCGACCGCGCCGCGGATCTGGCGCAGCAGATCCCGCGCGGCGTGCGAGTCGAGGTTGCCGGTGGGCTCGTCGGCGAACAGCAGGTCCGGTCGGGTGACGAGCGCCCTCGCGGTCGCGACGCGTTGCTGTTGACCACCCGAGAGCTCGGCAGGCCGGTGAGCGAGCCGGTCGGCGATGCCGAGCGAGCTGGTGAGCTCCTCGAGCCAGTCGCGCTCCGCTCGCCGGCCCGCCAAGGTGAGCGGGAGGACGATGTTCTCGCGCGCGCTCAAGGTCGGGACGAGGTTGAAGGCCTGGAAGACGAAGCCGATGCGGTCCCGCCGGAGCTCGGTCATCGCCTTGTCGCTGAGCGTCCCGAGGTCGGTCTCTCCGAGGATCACCCGGCCCTCTGTCAGTCGGTCGAGTCCGGCGAGGCAGTGGAGGAGCGTCGACTTGCCCGATCCGGAGGGCCCCATGATCGCGGCGAACTCACCGCGGGCGAACTCGGCGGTCACGCCGTCGAGCGCGCGCACCGCGGTCTCGTTCCTGCCGTAGACCTTGACGCCGGCGACGATGCGCGCAGCGGGCGCGAGGAGGCTCGGGCGCTCCGGGGCGAGCGGGTGGCGTGCGGAGATCATCGGTGCCGACCCTCCTCGACGGCTCGCACGCCGGCAGGCGCGCGCTCACTGCGCAGCATCCGCCCTCGCCTGCCGCCGCCGCCAGAGGCGAAGGTCGCACGGTGCGGAGCGCGCCGGCGGTGGCGCAGAGGCGGATCCACAGCAGCTCGAGCGCGGGACGGTCGTGGTCGGCGCGAGCGACGAGACCGAGGAGGGAGCCCAACCGGACGTCGAGATCGACGCCGCGAGATGCCGGGACCTCTCCGTCAGACGTGCTCCGTCAGACGTGCTCGGGCCGGCCGCGCACGGCGCGCTCGCGCCGATCTCGCGCTCAGGTGAGGTGAGGCAGGCGGGCGAGCACCGCCTCGGGGTTCTCGCAGCCGACGACCCATTCGTCGTAGTCGGCGCCCTCGAACTCGAGCAGCAGCCCGCGCGGCGTGCCGTGGTGCACGGCGGCGAAGATCTTCGTCCCGCCGTCGAGGATCGTTCCCACCTCGACGACGCCGGGGAGGCGCTCGCCGATCTTCCAGCCGTGATCCGCGGGCTCGTGGGCGTCCTCGAGCACCGCGACCCGGCGGAGCGACGACACCGGAGCCCGCGGGTCGCCGTGCACCGACGCGGCCTTCTCGCCCAGCGAGAGACGAAGCACGATCTCGTCGCCGTCCACCTCGAGCTCTGCCATCGGTCCTCCCCGCGTCGATCGATCACGTTTGTGCCATTGATACCAGAACTGGGAACAAAATGCTAGAGTGGGCCGCGTGGCGAGCGCGGACCTACTGCTGCATCCGGTGCGCCTGCGCATCGTGAAGGCATTCCTCGGCGATCGGGCGCTCACGACGGCCGAGGTCGCGTCGGAGCTTTCCGACGTCCCGGTCGGCAGCCTCTACCGGCACGTCGCGCTACTCACCGGTGCTGGCGTGCTCCAGGTCGTGGCGGAGCGGCGCGTGCGCGGAGCGGTCGAGCGCACGTACTCGCTCCGTCAGGTCGCGGCCCAGATCCAGCAGGCCGAGGCCACCGCGATGACCAAGGACGAGCACGCGCACGCGTTCATGGCCTTCGTGGCCGGCATGCTCGCGGACTTCGACCGCTACCTCGCCTCGCCCGGGTTCGACCCGGTGCGCGACGACGTCTCGTACCGGGTCGCGGCGATGTGGCTCGACGACGCGGAGTACGCGGACTTCCTGCGCGACCTGGTCACGATCGCGCAGCCGCGCCTCGCGAACGCGCCGGGCACGGCGCGCAGGCGGCGCATGCTCTTCAGCGTGCTCATGCCCGCGCCCGGGGGGCCGCACGCGCTTGCTGCGGGTCGCGAGCGCCCGGCCACACGGCCGGCACGAGCACGCACGGGCGGCGGGTCGTGACCGCGTTCGGCGGAGCCGCGCGGCGCGCGGTGGCGGTCGTGGAGCTCGCGCGGGACGGGCGGTTCGAGGAGATCGCCGCGCTCTTCGCGGCTCCGCTGCGCCCGATGGTCCCTGCCGAGGCGCTCCGCTCGGCGTGGGACACGGCGATCGCCGCGGCCGGCCCGCTCCGTTCCACCGGCGCGCCGGTCGTCGAGGAGGCTCCGCTCGGGGGGAGCATCGTGAAGGTCCCGGTCGCGTACGAGCGCGCGGCGCTCGTCGTCGTCGCGTCCATGACGGCGCTCGGCGAGCTGACCGGCCTACAGCTCGCGCCCCCGAGCGTCCTCGCGCCCCCGGCTGCGTGGGAACCCCCCGACTACGTGGACCCCGAGCGCTTCACCGAGGAGGACGTCACGCTCGGGGGCGACGCGCTCGCCGTGCCCGGCTCGCTCTCCGTGCCACGCGGGCGCGGGCCGCACCCCGCGCTCGTCCTGCTCGCGGGATCCGGTCCGAACGACCGGGACGAGACGATCGGCCGGAACAAGCCGCTCAAGGACCTCGCGTGGGGCCTCTCCTCGCGCGGTGTCGCGGTGCTCCGCTTCGACAAGGTCACGTTCGTGCACCCGGTCGAGGTGCAGGCGGACGGCTCGTTCACGATGGGCGACGAGTACGTCCCGCACGCGCTCGCCGCGCTCCGCGCGCTGCGCGCCCGCCCGGACCTCGACGCCTCGCGCCTGTTCGTCGCCGGCCACTCCATGGGAGGGACGGTCGCCCCCCGCGTCGCCCGCGAAGAGCCGTCACTCTGCGGTCTCGTCCTGCTCGCGGCCGGCGCGATCCCCGCGCACCGTGCAGCTGCCCGCCAGCTCCGCTATCTCGCCTCGCTCGACCCGACGTCGGCCGGGCCCGCGGCGATGGTCGCGGACGCGATGGACGAGCTGGTCCGGCGCGTGGACTCGCCCGAGCTCGCGCCCGACACGCCTCGCGAGGAGCTGCCCTTCGGCATCCCCGCCCCCTACTGGCTCGACGTGCGCGCCTTCGACCCGGTCGCGCTCGCCGCAGTGCTCGCGACCCCGGTGCTCGTGCTCCAGGGCGGGCGGGACTACCAGGTGACGGTCGAGGACGACCTGGCCCGGTGGCGGGAGGGGCTTGCCGGGCGCGCGGGTGTCGAGATCCGCGTCTACCCCGCCGACAACCACCTCTTCTTCCCCGGCGAGGGTCCGTCCGCACCCGGCGAGTACGAGCCGGCCCAGCACCTCGACGGCGCGGTCGTCGCGGACGTCGCCCGGTGGGTGCGCGACGCTCCGCCCGCACGGTCGCGCTGAGGCCTCGCACCCGACGCGCCGCGCGGGCGCTCAGGCCGCTCGCCCGACCACGACGTCGCCCGAGTTGTCCGCGACCACGCAGAACGACCGGCTCGCGCAGGAGATCGAGTTCGGCGACCCCCCGTACGGGTCGATCCCGTCCGGCGCCGACCACGTTCCCGCCGCGAGCACGACGACCCGTCCGTTCGCGTCACCCACGACGCAGAATCCGCTCGCCGGGCAGAACCTCGCGGACGCGCACGCGACCTGGAGCTTCTCGCCGGACGGCGCGGTCGGAGCGACGGGTGCGGACCACGCGTGGCCGTCCCACTCGAGCGCCCTGCCCTAGTAGTCGCCCGCCATGCAGAACCGGGTCGTGGGGCAGGAGATCGAGACGATCCCGTCGCCCTGCGCGTCGCCCTGCGCGTCGGCGCGCGGCGACGCCCGCGCCGGGCCAAATGTGATGGCACTACCTGTGGCATAACTCTCAGCGGGCCCTCAGCGGGTCCCGGGTCGACGTTCGGACGCGCCCCCGATCATGGTCACATCGCCAGAGCGGCGATCGAACGACCAGGAAAGGCGGAAACCATGACGTTGCTCATCGCCACCATCCCGCTGATGATCGCCGTGATCGCCGCGGTGATCGTCCCGCTCGTGGCCACGATGCGCTACGAGCAGCGGCTGCAGGCCGCGGACCTCGCGTCCGGCTCGCGTGTTCGTACCTCCCGCGAGGACGAAGTTGCCCGGGTGGCCGCGTAGGCGAGGTCCGGGCGCGCCCGAGCGCCCGTCGAAACGGTCCCCCGGTGCCCCCCACGGTGCCGGGGGGCCGTGTCGCGTCCGGCCTCGTCCACCGGGCGCTCCGACGCCGACGCGGCCCGGCCCGGCCGGCGAGGTGACGTGGTGCTCAGCCCACGCCGATGTCGGGCCCGGTGATCGATCCGGAGCTGAGCGCGTAGCCCGCCGGCAGGAGCGGCGAGCCGGCGATCCCGCCGCTCACGATCCCCGCGAGCGTCGCGTGCGCGAGGTTCGTCCCCGCGAGGTCGGCGTTCGTGAGGGTCGCGCCGGACAGGTTCGCGCCGTAGAGGTCGGCGTTCGTGAGGTTCGTCGCCGAGAGGCCGGCGCCGGTGAAGTTCGTGTTCGGCGCGTTCGCGTCCGCGAGGTTCGCCCCGGTGAGGTCCGCCCCGGTGAGGTCCGCCCCGGTGAGGTTCGCCCCCTCGAGTAGCGCGCCACCGAGGTTCGCGCCGGGACCGACGAGGTAGCCGGACACGACGGACCACCCGCTCGGCAGCGCGGACGGCGTGCCCACGAGATCGCCCGAGCTCACGCCGGTGAGGGTCGCGCCCGACAGGTTCAGGCTCGTGACGTCGAGCCCTGCGAGGTCCGCGTTCGTGAGGTTCGCGCCCGGACCGACCAGGTAGCCGCCGGCGAGCGTCCAGCCGGACGGAAGCGCGGCCGGTGCGCCGGTCACGCCTCCCGAGCTCACACCGCTGAGCGTCGCGCCGGTCAGGTTCGTGCCCGCGAGGCTCACCCCCGCGACGCTCGCGCCGGTCAGGTTCGCGCCCGAGAGGTTCGCCCCCGGACCAACGAGGTAGCCGCCGGCGAGCGCCCATCCGGACGGCAGCGAGGCGGGCTCGCCGGTGATCTGGCCGGAGCTGACACCCGCGAGCTGGGCGCTCGCGAGGTTTGCCCCGGAGAGGTTCGCGCCCGGACCGACGAGGTATCCGGCGGTGAGCACCCAGCCCGTGGGAAGCCCGGTCGGGCTACCCGTCGTGCCGCCGCTCTGGACTCCGGTGAGCGTCGCACCGGTGAAGCTCGCGCCGGTGAGGTCGAGGCCCGACAGGTTCGCACCCGTGAGGTTCGCCGCCGTGAGGTTCGCGCCCGGTCCGACGAGGTACCCGGCCGTGAGCCTCCAGCCGGAGGGCAGCGACGAAGGCGTGCCGACGAGCCCCCCGGTGGTCGCCCCGGTGAGGTTCGCTCCCGCGAGCTGCGCGCCGGTGAAGTTCGCTCCGGTCAGCGTCGCGCCGTCGAAGTTCGCGCCGGCCAGGTCGTCTCCGGAGAAGTTGTACCCGGTGAGGTTCGCACCGGCGAAGTCCAGGCTCCCGAGGCGCGCGCCCGGTCCGACGAGGTAGCCGCCGGAGAGGCTCCACCCGACCGGCAGCGAGGTGGGTGTCCCGGTGACCCCGCCCGAGGTGACGCCGGTGAGCACGACGTTCTGCAGGGAGGTCTGGTCGAGGTTCGCGTCGAGGAGGTCGGCGCCCGTGAAGTTCGCGCCGGTCACGTTCGCGCCGGCGAGATCCGCACCGGACAGATCGGCACCCGAGAAGTCGGCGCCCGCGAGGTTCGCCCCCGGACCGACGAGGTGACCGAGAACGACCGACCAGCCGGGCGGAAGTGACGCCGGCGCGCCGCGCACCGCACTCGACGCGACGCCTGCGAGCGTGGCGCCGCCGAGCCTCGCCCGGGCGAGGTCGACGCCGACAAGCGACGCGTTGCGGAGGTTCGCGCTCGCGAGGTCGGCGGCCGGTCCGACGAGGTAGCCGCGCACGAGCGTCCACGGGCGCGGCAGGGTCGCCGGCTTGCCGTGAAGGGCGCGGGCCGCGACGCCGCCGAGCTTCGCCCCGGAAAGGCGCGCGCGAGCGATGTTCGTGCCGACGAGGTTCGCGGTGCGCATGTCGGCGCCGGTCAGGTTCGCCCCGGTGAGGTTCGCATCGCGAAGGTGCGCGCCAGCGAGGTGGGACTTCGACAGGTTCGCCCGTGCGAGATCCGCCCCGGTGAGGTTCGCGTTCGCGAAGTGCGCGCCGGCGAGGTCGCAACCGGCGAGGTCGACCTTCGGTGCGGGCTTGTGCTCGCAGCGAGCGGCCTTCTTCGCCGCCGCGGACGCAGCGGGCACCGACGCCGTCGCGAGGGTGAGCACGACCGAGCAGGCGAGCGCGAGCCGGCGAAGGTGCGAGCGCGAGGCCCCGCGACGCGTGGCGGCCGAGCCGTCCGTCTGCCGCGCCGAGACGTGCCGCTTGTCAGTGCACTCCGGAGCGTTTCCCATCTAGCCTCCTGAACTCGTCGCGCCGTTCGGGCGCGTGCCCGCTCCGTTGCCCGCCGAGCGCCGGCCACCCGTCGCGCCGCTCCCACCCGTCGCGCCACTCCCACCCGTCGCGCCACTCCCACCCGTCGCGCCGCTCCCACCCGTCGCGCCGCTCCCCGCACCCGAGGTCGCGTTCGCGGCGGTCGCGGTGACCGAGGTCGCGACGATCGTGCCGTTCGCGGACTTGGTCCCGACCACCGCCACGGTGTCGCCGAGCGCGAGGCCGGACGTGGTCCCCGCGGCTGTGCGCGTGACGGTCGTCGCCGGGGTGATGGTGACCTTCACCAGTGCACCGGACGCGCTCGTGAGGTAGATGGTGCGCTCCTGGACGTCGGTCAGGATGCCCGCGGCCGTGGGAGCGACCCCGGACGCCCCGCCTCCTCCGCCCGTCGCGCCTCCGCCCGCCGACGCCGAGCCCCGACCGCCGAATCCGGAGAAGCCGCTCCCGCTGCCGAAGGACGCACGAAGCCGGGACGCGACGCCGGCGAGGGAGCTGGACCCCGGCCCGCGGGTGCGCTGGAGCGCCGCGCCGCCCCAGAAGGCTCCGGCCGCCACGAGCAGCGCGAGGAGCACCGCAGTCGGCAGGCGCATCGACATGCGGCGCGTAGCGGTGCGCGTCGGCCACTCGTCGTCCTCGTCGTCCTGGACCTGGCCGGCGGCGGTCGTCCCGCCGACGTCGTGTCCCCACGGGCCGCTCACGCCGGCGTCCCAGTCGTGCGCGGCCGGCGCGTCCGCGACGTCGGCGTCCGGGGCGGCTCGACTCGCGGCCGCGCTCGGGATCTCCTCGGTGCGGGGGGCCTCGTCGGGTGGGATGTCGGTCATCTCGTCGCGCCCCCGTTCACTCGTAGCGGAGCGCGTCGATGGGCCGGAGCGAGGCCGCACGATTCGCCGGGTAGAAGCCGAAGAACACGCCCACGACGATCGACACGCCGAACGCGAGCGCGATCGAGTACGGCGCGACGACCGGCTGCACGCCGGCGATCTGGAAGCGCGAGCCGACGAGCCCGATCACGACGCCGGCCGTCCCGCCGATGAGCGACAGCAGGACCGACTCGTAGAGGAACTGGGCGAGGATCACGCGCTTTCGAGCGCCGATCGCCTTGCGGATGCCGATCTCTCGCGTCCGCTCGGTCACCGAGACGAGCATGATGTTCATCACGCCGATGCCCCCGACGAGCAGCGAGATCGCGGCGACGGCACCGAGCAGGACCGTGAAGGTGCTCGACGTCGACGACGCGGTGCTGAGCAGGGTCGCCTGGTTCACGATCGTGAACGGCAGGTTCGCCACGGTCGTCGAGTTCTGCGCGGCGAGGACGTCCTCGACCTCGGTCGCCGCGAGGTTGAGTGTGCTGGCCGAACGGCCCTGTACGAGCAGCTCGGTGAAGGTCGACGCTTCGCCGGTGAGCTCGTCCTGCACCGCGGTGTACGGCGCGATGATCACGTTGTCCTGGTTCGTGATGCCGGACGTCCCCTTCGTCGCGAGGACGCCGACGATCTTGAAGCTCGAGGAGCCGAGCTGGACGGTCTGCCCGATCGGGTTCTGACCGGTCGTGAACAGGCTCGACAGCACGGTCTGGCCGATGAGCACGTCGCGCACGCGGTTCGTCACGTCCGCGCTCGTGAGCGTGGAGCCCGCCTCGACCGTGTAGTCGTCGGCCGTGAGATACGACGGCGTGCTCCCGATGACCGAGGCGGTCGTCGACGCGGAGCCGTACGTCGCGGTGACGTTCGTCGAGATGACCGGCGACACGGATTGCACGTCGGGCGCTTGCGCCTTGTCGCCGATCGCCTGGATGTCGGCGAGGGTGAGCACGGCGCTCTGGCTCTGGGTCCCGCCCGTCGACGGCCCCCGTCCGAATTGGCCCCGGTTCAGCACGGTGATCGTGTTGGTGCCGAGCTGGTTGATCCGCGCCTCGACCGCCCGGGAGGAGCCGGTGCCCACGGCGACGAGGATGATGACGGCTGCGACGCCGATGAGGACGCCGAGCACGGTGAGCAGCGAGCGGAGCTTGTTCGAGCCCATGCCCTGGATGGCGATCCGGAGGTTGTCCGCCCAGCTCACGGTGCACCCGCTGCGACGTCGCGGTTCGTGACCCCGAACCGGGGCGGTGGCGCGCCCACGGGCGTGACGCGTCGGTCGTCGACGATGTTCCCGTCGCGCAGTCGCACGACCCGCTTCGCGAACCGAGCGACGTCGTCCTCGTGCGTGATGAGCACGACGGTGCGCCCCTCGGCGTTGATGTCGCTGAAGATGCCCATCACCTCGTTGCTCGAGGCGGAGTCGAGGTTCCCCGTCGGCTCGTCGGCGAGCACGAGCGACGGGTTCGTGACGATCGCACGGGCGACGGCGACGCGCTGCTGCTGGCCGCCGGACATCTCGCTCGGCACGTGCCCGGCGCGGTCCGCGAGCCCGACCGCGGCGAGCGCGTCGAGCGCCCGCGTTCGTCGCTCGGTGCTGCGCACGCCCGCGTACGCGAGCGGGAGCTCCACGTTCGACAGCGCCGTCGTGCGAGCGATGAGGTTGAAGCTCTGGAACACGAACCCGATCTTGCGGTTGCGGACCGTGGCGAGACTCTCCTCGTCGAGCGTCCGCACGTCGACGCCGTCGAGGAAGAAGTGTCCCCGGCTCGGCACGTCGAGACACCCGACGATGTTCATGAGCGTCGACTTGCCCGAGCCCGACGCCCCCATGATCGCGACGAGGTCGCCGCGCTCGACGACGAGCGAGACGCCCCGTAGCGCGTGCACCTCGGCCTCGCCGCGTGAGTAGGTCTTCGTGATCCGACGGAGCTCGATGACCGGCCGCCCGTCCCTCGCTCGCGACGGCGCTGCGGCGCTCATCATCCGCCGCGCCCGCCGAAGCCGCCGCCGAGGCCGCCGCCGAGGCCGCCGCCGAAGCCGCCCGCGCCGGAGCCCGACGAGGACGAGGACGAGGACGAGGACGAGGACGATGAGATTGCGACCGTCGGGAGCACGACGAGCTGGCCCGATCTCACACCGCTCACGATCTCGGTCGTCGAGCTGCCCACGAGGCCCGCGACCACGTCGGTCACTACCTGCTTCGTCCCTTCGAGCAGCGTGACGGTCGACCTCGTGCCGAGCGTCGTCACCGCGGAGCTCGGCACCTCGAGGACGTTGGTCTTCGACGCCGTGATCACGTTCACGTCCGCGGTCATACCGTCACGCGCCCCGGCGGGCGGGCTCGTGATCCCGATCGTGACGTTGTAGGTGACCACGTTGCTCGAGACCGTCGACGTCGGCGAGACGTAGGTCACCTTGCCGGTCAGGTCGACGCCGGTGAGCGCCGGGAGGGTGATCGTCGCGGTCTGGCCGACGGCGACCTTGCCCACGTCGGCCTCGGGGAACCCGACGACGACGTCGAGCGAGGTGAGGTCCGAGACCGTCGCGAACGTCGACGACCCGGTGCTCGCAGAGCCGGCCCCGGCCGACGAGCTCGAGCTCGAGCTCGCCGAGGACGCGCTCGCGGCGGGTGTCGAGACGAGCGTCGACGTGCCGGCCGAGACCGCGTCCCCGACCGAGCCGTTCACGGCGGTCACGGTCCCGCTGATCGGCGACCGGAGCGTCGTGCCCGCGAGCGCGGACTCGTCGTTCGCGACGGTCGCCCGGTCCGACGCGACTGTCGACTCGTCCTGCGCGATGGTCACCGAGTTGCTCTGCGCGTCGGTCGCGATGGTCGCCTGCTGGCCGTGCAGCGCGAGCGTCGCCTGCTGGACGGCGACCTGCTGGCGCTGGACCGTCTCGGAGTCGGTCGTGACCGACTGGGTGTCGACCGTGCACGAGCTCTGACCGGTCGTGAAGCTCACGACCGCACCGGTCGCCGTGCCCGACGCGTTGGACGCGACGAGCCGGAACCCGTAGGTGGTGTCCGGGCGAAGGCCGCGGATCGTCGCGGTCACGGAGGTCGCCGTCGTCGCGGCGCCGACGCTCACCGCCGAGGTCGACGACGCAAACGTCGCCGTCGTCGAGTACTGGAACACGTACGTGGTGTCCTCGCCGTTCGCGTCGACCGTCCCGCTCACGGTCGCGGACGACATCGTGACCCCGCTCGCCGCGCCGGTGGTGACCGCCGGCGTGTTCGTCGCCACGGCACGGGGGGAGGCGCCGAGCTGCACGCGCACGGACTTGCCGGTCGCCGTCCCGGTCGACCCCGACCCCGTGCTCGTGGACGAGGAGCCGGCCGTGCCGCCCGCCGTCGCCGTCCCGGTCGACCCGGCCCCCGTGCTGGTCGACGGTGAACCGGCCGCGCCTGAGCCGGACGACCCGCTCGACGTCGAGCCGGTCGAGCCCGCGCCTGACGAGCCGGTGGCCGAGGAGCCGGTCGCCGTCGCCGCCGAGGTCGGGCAGCCGATCGCCTGGTCGGCGGCGAGCTGTGCCCGCGCGGACGCGAGCGTCGACTCGTCCGAGTTCAGCTGCTGCTGGGCCGTCGCGAGCGTCGACTGGTCGCCGACGAGCGCCGACTGGTTCGCGTCCGCGGTCGCCGTCGCACCCCCCTGCCTCGCCGTCGCGAGCGCCTCCTCGGCGGACGCGAGCGCGGCCTGCGCCGAGAGGAGCGCGGCGCTCGCGGCGCTCGGGTCGATCTTGCCGAGGACCTGGCCGGCGCGCACGTGGTCGCCGACCGAGGCGTCGACGGCGGTGAGCGTGCCACTCGTCGGGAAGCTGAGCGACGCGGTGCTCGCTGACGCGACGTTGCCCGTCGAGGTCTCGATCGACTGCACGGTGCCGAGCTGGACGGCCGCGGTCCGCACCGCTCCGCCCGACGTCGAGGCCGTGCGGAACACGGACGTGACGCCGAGCGCCGCGACTGCCGCGACGGCGAGGACGAGGACCGAGTAGAAGGCGACCGTTCGCCGTCTGAGCTGCCGCAACAGGCGCATGGCCCGACGCTCGCACGCGATGCTGGGAAAGGTCTTGGCCGGGGTTGTGATGTTGCTGGGAGTCGCACTCGCGGCGTCGAGGAGCCGAGCGGCACCTGGCTGCGGGCGCTACGGTGCGCGCGTGGACGACCCGGCGACGACCGCGCCGCTCGAGTTCCACGTCGCGGGCGACGACGACGTCGCAGCGGTCGTCGCGCTCGTCGAGAGCGCGTACCGGGGCGAGCCGAGCCTGGCCGGGTGGACGACCGAGGCCCACTTGCTGGGCGGGCAGCGGACGGACCCGGCCGCGGTGCGCGCGCTCGTCCGCTCGCCCGACCACGTGCTCCTGTGCGCACGGCGAGGCGGCGCGCTCGAGGGCTGCTGCGACGTCTCGCGGCGCGGCGACGGCGCGCACCTCGCGATGCTCGCCGTGCACCCGCACCGCCAGCGCGGCGGGGTCGGC
>Ga0307374_10007115_pt1 | contig 17202 bp, 13 predicted proteins | sample OX3MG_FD_202532 | JGI IMG/M metagenome (GOLD analysis project Ga0307374, IMG submission 202532) | Soil microbial communities from Risofladan, Vaasa, Finland - OX-3 | ecosystem: Environmental > Terrestrial > Soil > Coastal area > Acid sulfate soil | place: Finland: Risofladan, Vaasa | collected... | reverse complement strand
CGGCGAGGCGGTTCGCCGCCTGCGAGCGGCCGGAGCCATAGTGATCGGCAAGACGAACAGCCCTGAGTTCGGGCAGTGGCCATGGACCGAGAGCAGCGCGTTCGGGGCGACTCGCAACCCGTGGAACACCGGCTACTCCCCGGGCGGGTCGTCGGGTGGATCGGCTGTGGCCGTAGCTACCGGGGTGGTCGCGGCCGCTGTCGGGTCGGACGGGGCGGGATCCGTACGTATTCCCGCCTCTTGGACGAACCTCGTCGGCATCAAACCTCAGCGGGGGAGGATCTCCACCTGGCCCGACCCGGAGGCGTTCAACGGGATCACTGTGTACGGCCCCCTGGCGCGCACCGTAGGCGACGCCGCGCTGCTGCTCGACGTGCTCACTGGGAACCACCGGTTGGACCTTCACAAGCCCCCGGCGCCGGCGGAGCCGTTCGCGGCCTCGGCGACGAGATCGCCGCGGCGGTTGCGCATCGCGCTCTCCACCCGGATCCCCTTCAGCCTCGTGAGGACATCACTCGACGGCGAGGTGAGCGCGGCGGTCGAGTCGGTCGCGCAGGACCTCGCCGGGCTTGGCCACGACGTGGAGGAGGAGGATCCCGCTTACGGGCTGATCGGGCTGTCCTTCGTCCCGCGCTCCACAGCGGGGGTGGCGGACTGGTGCAACCGCGTGCCCGACGAAGACCTGCTCGACCCCAGGACTCGCGCCAACGGTCGCCTCGGCCGCATCCTGAGCGGGCCCCCGCTTCGTTTGGCGCGACGCCTCGAGCCGTTCTTCGCGGCAAGGGTGGGGCGCATATTCGAACGCTTCGACGTCATCCTGGCGCCGACGACCGCCAAGCCGCCCATCCCCATAGGAGCGTTCGAGGGGCTCGGGGGCTGGGCCACCGACCAGTTGATGGCCGGCGCCTGCCCGTACGCCTGGCCGTGGAACGTGCTGGGGTGGCCGGGGGTGAGCGTCCCGGCCGGATTCACCAGGAAGGGACTGCCCGTGGGAGCCCAGCTCATCGGTCCCGCTTGCAGCGAGAGCCTCCTGATCAGCCTGGCAGCCCAACTCGAACCGGTCAGGGGCTGGGCGGGGCGCCACCCAGAGTGGCGCAAATGAAGTTCCGGGCTGTGCCTGCCGAATCATTCATCCGGACAAGGGGTAGGGTCCCGGGTGTACCGTTTCGGCGTATTCAGGGGGATATGAACGTGTTGTCCTGTGACGTGCCCGGCCTATGGCAGAAGGACAGAGTAAGGCTGCCGTCGAATAGTCCCTCAATACATCCCGCGGCCGCTGCGGCTGCGGACAGTCATTGGATCCGGGGGATGGCTAAGTGAGCGCTCGAAGAAGTGGTCTCTGGCGTTACGGTCGCTGGGCAGCCGCGGCCACAGCCGGCGGCATGATCGCCGCAGGCGCCTTGGGTCTGGCGACGGGCGGGACGGCGGTCGCGGACGGCGACCCGGGCGTCGGTTCCTCTTATGCCCAGGGCTTCCAGGTGACACCCCACGAAGGCTCATTGGCTGTCGGGGCGGTCTTCGACGAGGCTCTTGCCGGGCACACCGACAAGATCGCGCGCGCCCAGTCCCAGGGCCTCGATCTCGGTGCGGTCGGAACGTCGATCAAGGGCTACAACTGCGGCCAGCAGCCGACTGCGCTGGCGAACTACGTGCCGGACCCAATACAGGCGGAGACGCCGTCCACGGGCGGCACCGACCAGTCGTCCGCAGGGCCCAGCCCGAGCGACCATAACTCTGACGGCAGCGTCGAGCACGTGCTCGCTTCGGACACCCCCTACGGCGAAGCGGATACCACCTTCGCCGGCCCAGTCAACGCGGCCAACAACTTCATCGGCATATCGGGTGTTGCCAGCAAGGCGTGGTCCGGTCTGGTCAACGGAGCCCGAGACGCGGCCGCGACCGCCGACATCGGTCAGGTCACTATCGCCGGCCTGGTGACACTGAGCCATCTCCACTGGCAAGTTGACTATCCGGCGAACGGGAAGGCCACCAGCACCTTCACGATCGGGCAGGCCACGATCAACGGAACGGCCGTCCCGACGGCCGACCCGTCGCAGGTGCTGAACGCCGCCAACCAGGTTCTCAGCAACATCGGGGTGACGATCAGCGGCCCGAGCCCGACCTTTGCCCCGCCGACCGGGTACAACCCGTCGGGCATCCAGTTCGAGTCGCCGCTCCAGATCGCGGTCGTCCCCAACAGCAACCGCAACGGGGTCACCGACCCGGTGATCTCCGGCGTGGTGGAGCCGAACTACTACCCGCTGGCCAACGGTCTCGAGAACGGCTTCGCCAACACGTCAGCCCCGTGGAACTCGCTGGCCCCGGTGGAGCAGAACGACCCGACCGGCCAGCTCGAGCAAGCGCTCTGCCAGACCGACACGCCGATCACCGTCGCCGACATCACGGTCGCTTCCTTCACCGCCGCCGGCTACTTCAACATCGCACTCGGCGGTGTCAACGCTTCCAGCGGCCCGCTCCCAACCAACAGCTTCAACCTGGCCGAATTCAGCTTCGGCAGCCTTTCGAGCGGGTCGAGCTCGCTCCTGCCCGGCAGCAGCGGTTTGGACGCGACCGCGGGAACACCAGCAATCGCCGGGGTTCCCGGGCAGGCAGTATCGGGACCGTCCTCCACGGGCTCCAACAACCAGCAACGAGTCGTACCGGCAGCATCAGTGACAACTGAGGCAGCAGGACCGCTGCTCGGGATCGGCTTGGGCGTGCTCGGTTTACTCGGGCTACTGGCCGAAGCAGACCGGCGGATGATCCGACGCACCCTCAACACCGCAAGCTTCGAGGAGTAACAACTCATGGCAGTTTCCCCCAATGGGACCGCGCCCGGTGTTCGAAACCGGTTGATGCGTGGCTACGGCCCGGCAGCTGCATTAGCGGCGCTTGTCGTGATCGTCGCCCTCCTGGTGCCCTCGAGGATCCCGAAGACGACCAACGTCGTCTCGGCGGGCACTGGCACCCAGGCCGGCGCAGTGCAGTCCGGATCGAGCGGCCCAGCTGTCACCACGGGTGGCACGGCGGGCTCGGCTGGGTCAGCCGGCAGTGCTGGATCGGCCGCCTCGGCCGGGGCCACCAAGTCGGCCAGCGGCACGGTGGCAGCGTGCAACGGCCAGTCCCTGCAGGTGCCGGGTGACCCGTACTCGCCGCCGTGCGAGACGTTCTCGGGCAGCAACGGCGGCGCCACCTGGCAGGGGGTCACTGCGAACACCATCGACGTATCGGTGCGCCTAACGACGGACCAGAGCTTCCAGAACACCCTCGCCCAACTCGCCGGAGCCCAGCTGCGTGACAGCAATGCCGACAACCAGCGCACCCTGACGGCGCTGGCGAACTACTTCAACACCCACTTCCAGTTCTACGGCCGCAAGATCGTCCTCCACTTCTTCACCGGCCAGGGATCGCTCTCCAACGAGCTGCAAGGGTACGGCGAGGCGGCCGCCGAGGCGGATGCCGAGACGGCGAGGGGCATGCACGTCTTCGCCGACCTGACCGCCGAATCCGAGCCGTACGCGACCGCGCTCTGGAAGCAGGGCGGCCAGGGAGCCATCCTGGGCTTCGGCGATCCCTACATGCCGAACTTCTGGCACACTCAGCACGCCCCATACGACTGGTCCATCGCGACCGACGGCACCAAGGTGGCCACTGCCGCCGCCAACTATGCCGTGGCCAAGCTCTGCTCACCCAACGGCGGGACACAACCACCCGCTGTCTACGCGGGCGCGGGTCTGAACACGAAGCCCCGCGTGTTTGGAGGCATCGCCCCGGAGAACGAGCTCTACAAGGTCTCGGCCGACGTGTTCAAGCAAATAATGGGTGCCCACGGGTGCACGCCGAAGCAGTACTACTACCCGCTCGACCTCGGTCGTGAGTCGCAATATGCGGACAACCTCGTCGCTCAGATGAAATCCGACGGCGTCACCACTATCATCTGCGGCTGCGATCCCATCTTCCCGGTGTACCTATCCGGTGCCGCCGCTCAGCAGGGTTGGTTCCCGGAGTTCATCGATATCGGTACGGCCCTCACCGACCAGGACTACGTGGGCCAGCTGTACAACCCGAAGTTCATGGCACACGCCTTCGGCATCAGCCCGAACGCGCCGAGCATCCCGTACACGCAGACGATCGGCTACGCGGCCTACAAGACCCAGCGCAGCGACGAACCGTCGTTCTTCGTGAACCTCATCTACCTGCAGATGGACATGCTGGCTATCGGGATCCAGTTGGCCGGCCCGAATCTCACACCGACGTCTTTCCAGGCGGGAATGTTCAAGTTCACCCCGCGGGTGGGCCCGGCCGGTCTTTGGGGATGGAACCCGCAGCAGTACACAACGCCCAACGACGTGCGTGAGATCTGCTGGAGCAACACGACCATCTCCCCTTACAACAGCAAGCAGGGGGCGTTCGTGAACTACACGAACAATGCCCGCTGGGACCTGAACAACATCCCCGCGGGTAAGCCCGCCTGCCCGATCCCGCAGTCATGAGTGCCGCTGCCATCGCCCTGCGACGCTGGCGGGGTCTATCGGGCCGGGCGCGGGTCGCCTCGGTGATCGCAGCGGTGGTTGTCACCTATTTCGTCGCTCTCCTCACCACCGGACCGCACGGGTACGTCCACCAGAAATCCCCCATCGGGATCATCCTTCTTGGCCTTGTGTATGGCTCTGTCAATGCCCTGGGCGCTATGGGCCTCATCCTTGTGTACCGTGCCAACCGGTTCATCAACTTCGCACACGGCGCAATGGGGAGCATCATCGGCGTCCTCGCGATCGGCCTGGTGAAGGTTCACGGGCTCAACTACTGGATCGCGCTGCCCGTCGCGGTCATCGCCGGCGGTGCACTCGGCGCGCTGATCGAGGTGTCGACAATCCGGCGGTTTGCGAACGCTCCCCGTCTGATCCTGCTCGTCGCCAGCATCGGCCTCGCCCAGGTGCTCGGCGGGCTCGAGTTGCTCGGGTCCAAGCAGGAGGGGTTCACATCATTAACCGGCGCATTCACGCCACCATTCAGTGTGGCAGTGCACGTCGACGTCTATACGTTCCACAGCGCCGAGATTCTCGCGGTCGCCGTCGTGCCAGCCGTGCTCGCCTTCCTCGGCTGGTTCCTCTTACGGACAGACGCCGGCATAGCCATCAGGGCGGCAGCCGAGAACAGCGACCGCGCCCTACTGCTGGGTGTCCCAGTCCGGCGGCTCGCCACGATCGTGTGGACCCTCGCCGGAGCTCTCGCGGTCCTCACTTACATGCTGTCCGCGCCCTTCGAGGGGGTCAAGCCCGGGGTTGCTTCGAACGGCCCCACCGTCCTGGTGCCCATGCTCGCAGTGGCGATCGTCGCGCGCATGGAGTCGATGCCCACCGCCTTTGGGGCCGGCATCGCCCTAGGAATTATGGACTCTCTCGTTCGATGGAACACGACTGGAAGTCCTGCCCTGGTGTGGCCCATCTATTTGGGGGTCATAATCGTCGCCCTTCTCGCCCAGTCGGGGAAGTTGTCGAGAGCCCAGGAATCCGGCACGTCCTCGTGGTCCGCCGTAAGCGTGCTGAAGCCCATACCGGACGAGTTGAAGAAGCTCCCCGAGGTGATCTGGTTCCGCCGGGCGCTCCTCGCTGCGGTGATCGCAGCGTTCATCGTCATCCCACACACATGGGGATCGAGCAACCAGCTTTTGGCCGGATTCGCGATCGTCTGGGCAATGGTCGGCGTGTCGCTGGTGGTGCTGACCGGTTGGGGCGGCCAGATAAGTCTCGGACAGTTCGGCATAGCCGGTGTGGCGGGTGTCGTTGGCGGCAACATGGTCGCCCACTGGAACGCGGACTTCTTCTTCGTGATCCTCGCGGCGGGTGCCGTCGGCGCGCTGGTAGCGTTGCTCGTCGGGCTTCCTGCTCTAAGGATCAAGGGACTGTTCCTGGCCGTGACGACGCTTGCGGTCGCGGTCGCACTCGACCAGTACTTCCTCAACCAGTCGACTCTCCCCCAGTTGATCCCTCTCCAGGGAGTCCGGCGTCCACTGCTGCTGCAGCGATTCAACCTGGACAACAACTACGAGCTCTACCTCACCTGCCTCGCATTCCTGGCTCTGACCATCCTCGCCACCATGGGCATGCGAAAAGCAAGAGCGGGTCGTGTGCTCATAGGCGTGCGTGACAACGAGCGGGCGGCTGCATCGGTATCGGTGCCGACCACCAACGTGAAGCTGGCGGGGTTCGCGGTGGCCGGCGTGATCGCGGGCGTGGCCGGCGCACTCGACGTCTACCTCCTTCAGGCGCTCAACCCGGGCAGTTTCGCACCCGTGGACAGCATGACCGTCTTCGGGTACTCGGTGATCGGCGGTCTCGGTTCGGTTACGGGCGTGCTCCTCGGGGTGCTCATCTTCAAGTACCTGGAGTCGATCACGGCGTTCGGACAGTTCCACCTCGCGGTCAGCGGCGCGGCATTGCTGTGGGTCCTTCAGGTCATCCCGGGTGGTTTCGGCCAGGTGGTATATGACGTGAGGGACCGCTTGCTGAGGGTCGTCGCCAGCCGGCGGGGGATCCTCGTGCCGAGCCTCGTCGCCGACAAGCGTGCTGCCGACGGAGGCGGCCGCCAGGACGACCTTCTCACGGCCATCGCCTCGGGTCAGGCCGCGACATCCAACGGCCACGGGAACGGCAATGGTTCCGCCCATTCCGTCAAGGCGGCGGAGACAGCTCCCCTGGAGGTGAAGTCTTGACGCCCCGCCGATCGACTCCCAACCAGGACGTCGTCGACGTGACGACCGAGATCGAACCGATCACGGACCCTCTGCTGGCATGCCGCGGCATCGACATGGCCTACGGCCCCGTCCAGATTCTCTTCGGGGTCGACTTCGACGTGTGGCCTGACGAGATCGTCGCCCTCCTCGGCACCAACGGTGCCGGTAAGTCGACGTTGTTGAAGGGCATCTGCGGTCTGGTGCGGCCCAAGGCCGGCAAGGTGACGTTCAAGGACGAGGACATCACGAAGCTGTCAGCGGACGTCACCGCAAAGCGTGGGATCTCGCTGATGCCCGGCGGCAAGGGAGTCTTCCCGACGTTGACGGTGGCCGAGAACCTGCGGATGGCTGCGTGGCTCATACGCGACGACCAAGAGCGGATCGAGATCGCACGCGACGAGGTGCTGGACCTGTTCCCGGTCCTGGCACAGCGCCACAACCAGATGGCCGGGAACCTGTCCGGGGGAGAGCAGCAGATGCTCGCGCTCGGTTCCGCGCTGATGACCCAGCCCGAGCTACTCATGATCGACGAGCTGTCCCTTGGCCTGGCGCCGACCATCGTCGGCCAGCTCCTCGAGGTCGTGAAGGAGGTGCACAGCCGCGGGACCACGATCGTGATCGTCGAGCAGTCCATCAACGTGGCGCTCAACCTCGCCAAGCGCGCGGTGTTCATGGAGAAGGGTGAAGTCCGTTTCGAGGGGCCCGCTGCAGAGCTACTCGAGCGACCCGACATCCTGCGGTCCGTGTTCATCGCCGGTGCCGGCGCCCAGGACGCGGCCGAGTCCGCGCTCGACGTCGAAGGGCAGAAGAAGCCCGCGAGGACCCGCTCCACCAAGAGCCGGGCGAAGGCAGAGGCGCCGCGCGTCCCGCCCGATGCGAAAGTGGTGCTTCAGTGCCGCGACCTGGTGAAACGCTTCGGTGGCATCACCGCGGTGGACCACGTCGACCTGGATGTCCGCCAGGGGGAGATCGTCGGTCTGATCGGCCACAACGGGGCCGGCAAGACCACCCTCATGGACTGCGTCTCGGGATTCCTGGAGGCCGACGGCGGGCGGATCATCCTCCGCGGCGTCGACGTCACCGACTGGCCCCCGCACCAACGCGCAAGGGGCGCGATGGGGAGATCGTTCCAGGACGCGCTGCTCTTCCCGTCCTTGACGGTCGCGGAGACGATCGCGGTGGCATGCGAGCGGCACCTCGCCAGCCGTGACATGTTCGCGGCGGCCCTGCAGCTTCCCGCGTCCTACGAGTCCGAACTGGCGATGTCCTACGTGGTCGAGGAGATGATCGACCTGATGGGCCTGGGTGCCTACCGGCAGAAGCTCACGGGAGAGCTCTCGACCGGAACCCGCCGCATCGTGGACCTGGCGTGCATCGTGGCCCAGGATCCGAAGGTGCTGCTACTGGACGAGCCGTCCGGAGGTGTGGCGCAGAAGGAGACCGAGGCTCTCGGGCCCCTGCTTCGGCGCATCCGGGAACGCACCGGCTGCTCGATCCTCATCATCGAGCACGACATGCCGCTGCTCAGCGGCCTCTGCGACCGGCTGATCGCCCTGGAGCTCGGCTCTGTCATAGCCGAGGGGACCCCTACCGAGGTCCTCAACCACCCTGCTGTCATCGCCTCCTATCTCGGCACGGACGAGAAGGCGATCGCCCGCTCGGGCTCGCTCGCCTAAAGAGCCTCTTTAGACCGTCAGGCTCACGCGGTCGCCGGCGCGGCCGCCGTCTGCTGCCCCCCGGCCGTCGCGCGTGCGCTGCCACGGCGGACCATGGTGTGCGCTGCGTCGGAGTCGTTGACCGTCAGAGCGGCTACCGCTGCGAGGACCGCAACGCCGGCCGCCACCATGAACGCCGTGTGATACGAGGAGAGGTTGGGCAGGACCCGGTGCGAGACGATGCGAACCGGACCGACCGCCGCGATGACACTGCTCAGCATCGCCACACCGACGGCGCCGCCGAGCTGGCGTTGGGCGTTGAAGACCGTGGACGCCCTCCCGGTGTCCGCAGCCGAGATCGTCGCGAAGCCTGCCGCCTGTGCCGGCACGAAGACGTGAGACATCCCGTACCCGCTCACGAAGAGCAGGAGTCGCATCCACCAGAGGTTGGTGTCGCTGCCGATCAGCGTCATGAGCCCGAGAGTCACGGCGAGGATGAGAAGGCCGCCGATCATGACGCGACGTGGGCCGAGCACGGGGTAGAGCAGGCGTGTCACCACCTGCGCGCCGAGCATCACGCCCAACGCCTCGGGAAACGTGCTCAGACCCGACTGGAGGGCGGACAGACCGAGCCCGTCCTGGAAGAACAGTGCGACGAGGAACAGGAGCCCCAGGAAAGCGGCCGACCCGAGCGCCAGCACCACGCAGGAGCTGCGAAACAGCCGGTCTTTGAACAACCTGATGTCGATCATCGGTTGCGGCGTGCGCAGCTCTATCAACACGAGTACGACCAGCAGGAGCGCCCCCGCGCAGATGGTGCCGAGGATCATCGGGTCGGCCCAGCCGCGGAACGGCCCCTCCGACACCCCGTACATGGCCAGACCGAGGCCCGCTGCGGAAAGCACGAACCCGGCGACATCGAAGGCCCCGGCCGCGTGCTCGCGCCGTTCCTCCAGGAAGTAGAACCCGAACATGAACGCGGCTATGCCGATCGGAAGGTTCACGTAGAACACCCAACGCCACGAGACCTCGGTGACGAACAGGCCACCGAGGACCGGGCCGAGCGCGGGGGCCATCGCCGTCGGCACGACCAGGATGCTCGACGCCCGCACCCGCTCCGCCGGCGGGAAGGTGCGGTAGAGGAGGGCCATCCCGACCGGCACCATGAGGCCGCCACCGACTCCTTGCAGGATCCGGAACACGACCAGTTCGGGCAGGCTTGTCGCGGCGCCGCACAGCGCCGATGCAGCCGTAAAGATGACGACCGAGGTGAGCATCACCTTCTTGCTGCCGAAACGGTCGCCGAGCCACCCGGATGCGGGGATGAACACCGCGAGGCTGACCAGGTATCCGATCGCCACGGTGTCGACCGAGTCCGGCCGGACGTGGAATTCGCGGCCCAGGGTCGGAAGGGCGACGTTGACGATCGTGGCATCCATGATGTTCATGAACATCGCCGCGACGAACACGACGCTGACCGCGATCTTCTGGTTCATCGGGCGGGCGAACACGTTCCGTCGAGGCTACCGAAGGGGCCCCGAGAAGCGGCGGGGGTTTAAGGAGGTACTGCGACCCTCTTTACGCGACGCTCGCCCAGTCCTTGAACCCCGTCGGGTCGTGCCTTCCGATCGAAGCGTGCTCGAACAGGCCCCAACCCTCCTGGCCCTCGCACATCGCTCGTGCCGCGTGGTCGACGACCCCGAACGGGACACGCGCCGCAACCGTCGGGTCAGCGAGGTCGTAGACGGCGGAGTCGATCCAGTTCCGACCACGCCACTGGCCGTGCGACCATTCGGGGTCGCCTCCGTAACCTGCGCCTACGTGCAGAGCGACCGATGTGAGTGTTTCTACTTCGACGTCGATCGAGCGGCGATCCGGCGTACGCATCCGGAGCGTGGCCCGCTCCGGATGGCGCGAACCGGGGCGGTACGTGATGTCGACCTCTGGCCACCCGAGCTGCTCGTGGCGACCGTCGGCCCACATCCGGCTGGCGGCGTTGAGAGTTCGCGTGCCGTCGGGGTCCTCCTGCATGATGACGATCAGGGCGAAGTCCTCGAACCGCACCGGTACGTACAGCCACCAGAAGCCCTCACGGGCGCCATCGGCCGAGCGCCCCGGGGGTTCGGATTCTCCCACCGGCCGGATTCCCCAGGAGCGGTCACGGCTGCCCAGCCAAACGTCCGGGATCACCGCGTGGTCGGTGCCACCGGCGTGCAGCGTCCCGGACCAGGTGCCGACCTGCGCGAAGCGGCAACCCTCGACGATGACCCTGCTTCCCGAGTGCAGGAGGTGGCGCGGCTCGTCGACGCACGCGAAGGACCCGTCCCACGTCAGATCGAAAGCCACGCCCCGCTCAGGTGTGTCGCACACCAGCCGCACCTTCGAGAGCGGTTCGAGCACTTCCACGCGGTAGGGACCGACCGCCGCGTTCAGTCCGCGCTCGCCCAGGGCGTCGGACATCCTGACCGTCCACTGCTTCTCGGCCGCGCGGACCGTCGCGTAGGCGTCGGTCACGCCGAGGTTGGGGTACACGCCGAGACCGGTCACGAGGAACACGTCGCTCGTGCGGTTGGTCGCGTTGAAGTAGCAGCGGTCGTAGAAGTTGCGGTCGCTGCTGCCCACCTCCCGCATCGACAGCGGAAGCTGGTGGATCGGGTATTCGTCGAGGGGCGAAGGCAAGCGGGGCTCCTCGCGTCCTAACGTTCGGGTAGGAGCGAGTAGCTGGGGAAATTGCCGTACAGCTGCTCGTCGGCGCCTTCGAGAAGTGCGAGCAGATCGCGGTGCTCGGTCATCGAGTCGACCGCCTCGGGGGCGACGGAGACGCACCGGCCGTAGGTCTCCCACCACGACGTGCCGGGCTTGAGCATCAGTGCCATGCGGTGACGTTAGTGGGTCGTGCTGTCAGGCCTCCCCGCCCGGCGCCTACGGTGTGTCGCCATGGAGATGGCCGCGTAGTCGCCATGGAAAAAGTAGTGGTACTGCTGGCCGGCGACGGGACCGTCGGGTGGCCCGACTTGCTGGATGACCTGGCAGGGGCTTCCTCGGGACAGCTGCGCCATCGCGGCGCGTCGTGCATCCAGGTGAACGTTCTCGACGAGTCGCTCGGGCCTCCGCACGGGATACCGCCGGCGGCGGGTTCGTTGCAGGTGGGCGCGATGGTTTCGTACTGGGTCTCCGCCGCCGGCGAGCACGGCATACACGCGGACATCCTGCCTCCGCTCGAGGAGGGAAGGTGGTACGGGTACCTAGTGGCCGAGGCACTTCAACTCACTGGCCCGCCGGCACCCGGCGACGGGAGCAGGAGCACCGGGTTCACGCAGATCGTCCCGCTGAGCGTGCCCGCCGGCCTCAGCTGGGCGGAGTGGCGCAGGCGGTGGCAGGCCGGCCACACCGCGGTCGCGATGGAGACCCAGTCGAGCTTCCGCTACGTGCAGAACGTCGTCGTGAGGCCGCTCGACGAGGGCGCGCCGGCGTTCGCCGCGGTAGTGGAGGAGTCGTTTCCTTTGGCGGCCGCGTCGGACACGGCCGTGTTCTATGACGCTGACGGCGACCCGGAATGCCTTGCCGAGAACACCCGGCGGATGATGGAGAGCTGCGCCAACTTCATAGACGCGCCTGTGCCCATCGCGTGGACGGCGGAGTACCGGCTGCCGGACTAGAGAGGTTCAGCGAACCTCTCTAAACGCGTGCGGCCGCGGCCCGCCCTGCGCGACGGCCGAAGAACGTGCCGTCCCCCAACGAGGTGCCGCTGGAGTATCCCCACGACGGTATGCCCGACGTCGCGCGGCCCGCCGCGAAGAGCCCCGGGATCGGGTCTCCACCGGGACCGACCACCTCGCCGCGCACTGTCGTGACGAGCCCGCCGAGGGTGAACACGCTGTAGGGGAGGCCGGTGAGCTTGATGGCGCCGAACGGAGCCTTGAGCGGCCTCAGGAACTCCGCTCGCTTGTGGAACAGGAGGTCCTCGCCGCGCTCGGCGTGCTTGTTGTACAGCTCTACCGTCGCCTGCAGGGAACCTTCCGGCAGCTCCATCTCCTTCTCGAGCTCGGCGACCGTCTCGCACACCCACGTCGGTCGTGCTCCCCAACGTTCGGCCTCGGGAACCGACTCGAAGATCTCCTCGTCGAGCACGAGCGAGCACATCGCCTGCTGGTGGAAGATCGCGGCCTGCCCCACCCGACCGCAGTACGTGTCCTCGTTGATGAACCGCTGGCCGAACCGGTTGACGAGCATGGACGGGTACACCAGGGGCGGGTTGCTCGGCAGCGCCGTCTGTGCAGCGTCCATGTGCGCGATCGCAGCTCCGAGACCCTGGCCGAGGCGAATGGACGTGCCATCGTCGCCATCGGTTCCGAGCACCGCCTGATCGGCGATCAAAGGCGCGTGGAGAGCCGTCATGTCGCGGTTCGCAACGAAACCACCGCTGGCGAGGACGACCCCGCGGTTGGCCCGGATCGCCTTATCCTCGCCGAAGCTCCGGGCGATCACACCTACGACCTCGCCGGCTGCGCCGACCACGAGCTGGGTGACCTTCGAGTCGGGCATCACCTTTGCGCCGGACTTCTCAGCGGTCGCCGTCAGGTGGTGCATGAGCATCCAGCCGCCCGACTTCTCCATCAGTCGCTTGTTCTGGATCTGCGGCACGTGCCCGCGCGGCGCCGGCTTCGCGATCTCGTTGAACGGCCAGGCGTTCTCACCTCCGGTGTACACCAGGCCATCGTCTGTCGGCGGCTCCCAACACGGCGTCGCGTAGAAGCTCGCCTTGAACGGCACCCCGCATGCGACCAACCAGTCGAAGTGTTCGACGCTACCCTCGCAGTAGACGGAGATCTTCTCCTCGTTGGGGCCGGGTCCGGTCGCCGCCATCAGGTAGGCGAACATCGCCTCGGGTGTGTCGTCGAAGCCGCACGCCTTCTGAATGGGAGTTCCGCCGCCGAGGTAGATCTCGCCGCCGGCCATCGAGCTCGCCCCGCCGCCGGCTCCGGCTCTCTCGAGGACGAGGACCGAGGAGTCCCGCTCGCGGGCGGCGATCGCGGCCGACGCGCCGGCACAGCCGTAGCCGACGACCACCACGTCGGCCTCGGCGTCCCAGCCGGACACCTCCCTCTCGGGCAGCGGCGCTATGGGAGTGGCTTCTGACACGGCGCTCACCGTAGACCGGCGCCGCCGCCGGCGTGTCCGGGCATGTCCCGTTCGGCGGAACGTCCCAGGAGCACGACCGTGGAGGGGCGCCTACGCTCGGCGACCATGCTCACCGATCGTCTCCGGCTCGACGGCCGGGCCGCCATAGTGACCGGCGCGAGCCGCGGGATTGGTGCCGCCACCGCACTCGCTCTCGCCGAGTCGGGCGCTGACCTGGTCGTCTCCGCCAGGAACGCGGGCGACCTGTCCGAGCTCGCCGGCAAGGTTGGGTCGTCCACGGGCCGGCGCGTGCTCGCCGTGCCGGCCGATCTCAGCGACCTCGGCTCCCTGCCGCCTCTGGTCGAAGCCGCCAAATCGGAATTCGGCCGCCTCGACGTCGTCGTCAACAACGTCGGCGGGACGATGCCGCGGCCTTTTCTCGACACGAGCCCCCGCTACCTCGAGGCGGCGTTCCATTTCAACGTGACCGTCGCGTACGAGCTCACCCGCCTCGCGACGCCGGTCATGCTCTCCGGCGACGGAGGTTCGGTCGTGAACGTGGCCTCGGCGATCGGAAGGCTCGTCGACCGCGGCTACGTCGCGTACGGGACGGCCAAGGCGGCCTTGATCCACATGACCCGGCTGGTAGCCGCGGACCTGGCCCCGCGCATCCGCGTCAACGTGGTCGCACCCGGCGCCATCGAGACCGACGCCCTCGCTACCGTGCTCTCCGAGGAGATGCGCCAGACGATGATCTCCATGACGCCGGCGAGGCGTCTCGGCCACGTCGACGACATCGCCGGCGCCATTGTCTACCTCGCGTCGGACGCCGGCTCCTACCTCACCGGCAAGGTGCTGGAGGTGGACGGGGGGATGACCGCCCCGAACCTGCCGCTGGGCCTCCCAGACCTGACGTGACCCTCGACGCCGGGCGCTTCCGGACGGTCCTTGGTCACTTCGCCAGCGGCGTCGTGGTCGTGACAGGGATGCATGACGACGGGCCGGCGGGATTCACCTGCCAGTCGTTCTTCAGCCTGTCGCTGGACCCGCCGCTGGTAGCTCTCGCTCCGGGCAAGTCGTCCACCAGCTGGCCGAAGGCGTCGCTTACGGGCAACCTGTGCATCAACGTGCTGTCGTCATCGCAGGAAGCAGTGGCGCGCACGTTCGCGGATTCAAGTGCCGACAAGTTCGCCGGTCTCGGGTGGTCGCCTGCAGGTCATGGCGCGCCGCGTCTGGAGGGCGTTCTCGCGTGGATCGACTGCAAGGTCGAGACGGTCCACGAGGCCGGCGATCATTGGCTCGTCATCGCGCGCGTGACCGAGCTGGAGGCGTGCGAGGGCGAGCCCCTCCTCTTTTACCGAGGTGGTTTCGGGACCTTCAGGGTGTGACGCCTTCCGCCCACCAGTCGTCGGTGAGGGTGATCCCGTCGCGTTGGAGGCTCTCCTCGTAGAGCCGGCGGTAGCCGGTCCGGCGGATCCGCCACTCCCCGTCGAGCTTGACCAGCTCGTCCTCGTAGTAGGCGGCCCCGCGGATCATGAGGTTGGACGCCGCGAAGATGACCACGTCGTCCAGCGCCCAGCGAGCGGTTGCGGTGTCCGGGCCGGTCAATTCGATCTCGGGGTGGTGAACCCGGTGCGCGCTGAGCATCTCCCTCGGCGGCATCGAGGCACGGAGGAACCCGATGATCGCTTCGCGCCCGTCGAAACTGAGTTTCCCCGCGCTGTAGCGGGCGCAAGCGTCCTCAGTGAACGTTGTCGCGAGAAGATCCCAGTCCCTCAGGTCGACTGCCCGGATGTAGCGGTACTTGACCGCCTTGATTGCCTCGATCTCGACGAGGTCCTCGGGTGTGAGCGCCGCCATCAGATCATCACGTCGGTCGGGGGGAAGCCCATCGCCGTCATGCCGAAGCTGTGGTGCGAGCGGTCCACCGAGTTGACGGTGTGATGCCGTCCGGCGTGTGCGTCGCGCCACAGCCTCTGGATCGGGTTGGACAGGTTGATGGTCCCGGCGCCGCTGCGGTCGAAGATCTCGTCGATCGCAGCGATGGCACGCGCGGTGCCTTGGACCTGGTCGCGCCGAGCCCTACTGCGCACCTCGACCGTGATCGTCTCACCTTTCACAGCGGCCTCGTACATGTCGCCGATGTTGCGCAGCAGCTGGGTGCGGCACGCGTCCACCTCGGAGGCCGCGCGCCCGAGGGCCGCGACGGTGTAGGGATCTTCCGACGCTTTGCCCCAGCTCTTGCTCACACGGGCCTTGGTGTACTCCAGGTTCTCCGCGAGGATCCCTTCGGCCATGCCGATGATGGCACCCGTGATCGCGTTGGAGAACATCGTCCCGAACGGCAGCCGATACAAAGGCGAGGCGTTCACCTCCAGGCCGGGGCTCTCCCAGGAGAACATCTTGACCAGGTCGATGGTCCGGTGGGAGGGCACGAATAGGTCCTCGACGACGATGTCGTTGCTGCCGGTGCCGCAGAGGCCCATGGTGTGCCAGACATCCTCGATGCGGTAGTCGCTCCGCGGGATGAGCACGTTCCACATCTCGGGGGTCGCCCCCTCGCCGCGGTCGAGGATCACCCCGAGAATGACCCACTGGCAGTGGTCGCAACCCGAGGAGAAGCTCCACCTCCCGTTGAGCACGTAACCGCCGTCGGTCGGTGTCATCCGTCCACCCGGCATGTACGACGAGCTGACCCACGTGTCGGGATCGTCGTCCCATACCTCGTGCTGGACCTCGTCGGGGAAGAGAGCGATCTGCCACGGGTGCACCCCCACGACCCCGCAAACCCAACCGGTCGACCCGCACGACGCTGCAACGGTGAGCAACGAGTCGTAGAACAGCCGGGGATCCGCCTCGTAACCACCGAAACGCTTCGGCTGCAGGAGCCTGACGATCCCGGTCTCCTTGAGCTCCTTCACGGACTCGTCGGGCAAGCGGCGCGACTCCTCTGCTGCCGCGGCACGCTCACGCAGAGCCGGTGTGAGCTCTCGTATGCGCTCCAGTACGTCGACTTCGCTCACGTCGCCTTGCTCCTCTCGACCAAGCGTCCACGGGTCGGGCTTCCGCCGGACTGGTTGCCCATTCCGACGATAAGAGTGTGTCGCCTCGCCGGTAAGCGTGCCACGTGCCCATTCCGATGGCCGGGACATCGGCCCTCCCGGTGCAACGCCCGCCCTTTGTAGGCTTCGGCACCGTGAGCGCTGCCACGTTGGACTTCGAAGCCACCAGCCGCTACCTCGAGGGCGACTACCGGATCCACTACCACGAGGCCGGATCCGGGCCGGCGCTGATTCTCCTCCATGGCTCAGGGCCGGGCGTGAGTGGTTGGTCGAACTTCAGGGGGAACTTCCCGGTGTTCGCCGAGCAGTTCCGAACGGTCGTGATGGACATGCCCGGCTTCGGCAAGAGCGAACGCCCGGACTTCGACAGGGCCTATCCCAAGATCGCCGCGGAGGCGACAGCCCGCCTCATGGGCGGGCTGGGTATCGACAAGGCGCACCTGCTCGGCAATTCCATGGGCGGCTACGTGGCACTCGAGTTCGCGCTCGCGCACCCCGACAAGGTGGACCGACTGGTCCTCATGGGACCCGGCGGCCTGGCCGTCAACGTGCTCGGGCCCGAGCAGAGCGAAGGCGCCCGCCGGCTCGGGGAGTTCATGGTGGCCCCGTCGAAGAAGGCCATGGAAGC
>Ga0307374_10007113_pt1 | contig 17204 bp, 20 predicted proteins | sample OX3MG_FD_202532 | JGI IMG/M metagenome (GOLD analysis project Ga0307374, IMG submission 202532) | Soil microbial communities from Risofladan, Vaasa, Finland - OX-3 | ecosystem: Environmental > Terrestrial > Soil > Coastal area > Acid sulfate soil | place: Finland: Risofladan, Vaasa | collected... | reverse complement strand
AATTTCGACATTTTAACTTCAAGAGATTCGCCTTTAGCCACGACGTAGCTCACGAGCATGGAGAGTCCTAGAGTCAGGAGAACTATTGTCGGGGAAATATGATAACCGCCGTAGATTATTCCGGAATAGATTGCAATTTCTGAAATTCTGTCCAGCGTTTGGTCGGTGAAGGAGCCGGGAAGGATTCTAGATGTCGCACGGGCAACAGCTCCGTCAAGCAAATCAAAAAACCCGCAACCGATGATCGCCAGAGCTGCGAAGTACGGTTGAGAAGGCCTCAAGGCGAACAGGAAACCGGCAAGCACCCCCAACCCGAGACCAAAGCTACTCAGGACATTCGGAGTGAAACCGACCCTTCCTAGAAACTCCCCAAAAGGATCAACTATCGGCCTCATCCGATCTTTGATGACTTCATTGAGAACCATTCCAGATCCCGCCCTAGATCTCTGAGTGTCTTCAGTAGTTCCCTCTCAGCAATCGACTGGGAACAGCAGTCGATTTATCTGAACTCGTGAAGCGGGTCATCTCTTATTCGGCCTTCGTAGAGCGAATCCAAGTGCAGCGATACCCAGAATCGCCAGCGCTGTTCCCATCACAATTAAGGGCAAATCGCAGGACGATGTTTTTTGAACGGATTTCGTCACCGTCGTCGTATAGACAGAGGTGACTGTGCTTGCTGCGGATGTTACTGTCTTTGTATATGTCGAAGCAGCGAGCGATATTGGTACAACTGATGACCCGTTGACAGGCAAGGTCTCGGTTGAATTGTCATGAGAAATAGAAATCAAACCGCTATTCGCATTAGCTCCAATAAGCAAGATTCCTCCCGAATAGTCAACTGACGTGATATTTGCTCGAATCAATCCTGTGATAGAATATTCCGTCCCTTTTTGCATTTCATTCTGGAATAACCAGGTCGAAAGCATGTAGGCAGGAAGCGTTTCCGTGTTTGCAAGGTCTCCGTGATATGGTTGATTCAACACTGTTCCGCTTATATTTGATTGGTAGACTGCGTTCATCAGTGAGAGAACTACATGTTCGTTGTACGGAACTCCACCGAGCATCAGTCCTGATGCAGCCTCTGCGTACTGGAAAGTGGAATTAGGAACTGTTGTTTCTGAAGGGCGCGTGCTTACGGATAAAACGCCAGCAAAGTAGAGGGCATTCGTCGTGAATGAGCGTACGAATGAATTGTATAGCTCGATGTCTTTGGTGGCCCCGGTGCAGCTTTCAAGATGATACGAAGCTGCGGCTCCCCAGCCATTCTCCTCGATTGATGTGCCCGAACTGTTCCCCAGGAACGCTCTTGTGAAATTCTCTACAGTGACATTGCAACTATAGAGCTTGAAGCCTGCCAGAGCAAACGTGTTTATCGATCTCGCATAGGGCGTTGAGTGATCGCCAGATGACGCATATCTCGAATAGTAATAGTTCCAGAAATTCCTTGCCAGGGTTGAAAGCGAATGATTTGTTGGTTGGCTGGACGATGCCAGAGCCAGCCCGTAGGCTATGAAACCGAAACTTACTGGAGGCGAAACTGTTGTATTCTTCACACCCTGAGCTATGTACTTTGCCGTTTCGTTGATCAGGTGATAATCCAGGTGTTCAATCGGATACACTTTGGAAACTATTGGAGCGGAAAGTTTGCCTACAATATCCTGCGGTGAGTTGTAAGCTATCCCGATCCAGCTCAACGAATCAAAGGGGCCATTCTGGTACCAGTGCTCGAAATCGTTCACTTGCGAGGAAGCGTTGGTGAAACTTATCGCCACTGAATCTTCCGTGAAGACGTTTTGTTGACTCGAGTATGCAATGATCGTTCCGTTCTGGGCTGCCGGAGATCCATTGTTGTAGGCGAGAGGCCTCTCATAGCTTCCGTCGCCATTGTATAACGTGGCGTTGTTGAACTGCCCAGATGAAGAAAAGACCTGCAAATAAAGCAGATCGCTTGAAGTGATCGGGGAGCTCAATGGAAGCACCTGCATGCTCACGCTGGTGTATGGGTTACCCGGGCTTAACGTGGCGTTGAGGTAGACGTAGATCTGCCCGATCGAGGTATTGAATAGAGATCGCTTTACGAATCCTTGTGCTGTCTGGAAGACCGTTGAATTTGTCGATCTGTCGAGCGTGCCATTGACTAGTATTCTATCAGAACCGATGTAAGCTAGAATCTGTTCGCCAGCATAATAGTCTCCGACTCCAAGTTGCTCTAACTTCGAAGAAGATTGATTCGATCCGGCAAGCATTGCAATTCTATTCGTAACGCTTCCAGCCGAAATGATATCTGAAGTGCTGTTGACTATAGCTTCCGGAAGATAGTAGTTGGAGCTATTTAGTCCGTAGCGAGTTAGAGATAGCAGTGCGTTGTTTGCGTCTGTCACGTCATTTGTTATTTCTGAACTTGCCAGTATCTTTCCTGCGTTGTCCAGCCAGCAGTTGTAATAATCCTCGTCCGATTGGTTGAGCTCGTCACGAAAACAAGATTGACCGGGAAGCCAATGACTAGATAGCGAGTTGGTAGGCAAATTAACAGAGGTTGATGCGTCAGTGGACAAAACTTGAGGTGAAATCAAAAGGAAAATAACGACCGTAATCGCAACAGGAGCGATGCGATTCCGTTCTTGATTGTTCAAAATCATGAAGTCGAGTTTGCTATAACAAGATTTGATGTAATTAAATATTTGTTATAACAAACTGTTATAGCGTCTTACAATGTAATAAGCGAATTAAACGCTCGGAGTTTGCGATAGTAATGGTAAATAGCAAAGTGCTAGAGGGAAAAGGGCGGTTCATAAATCTGAAGAGGAAGACGGCTAACAAACTGTACGATAATTTCTTTGTCTATATCCCGGTCGAGGTTGCAAGAGATAGCTCATTTCCCTTCAAGCCCGGGGAGACTTTGCGGATAAGTGTCGAGAAGGGCAAGCACAAAGTCACATTAGAAAAAGCAAAGTGACCTGTCAAAGGTGCATCTTGGAAGTGTAACGATTTCGCCACGACTGTTTGACAGATCTTTGAACTGGGGAGTTATTTCCCAACTACTGTCAAGCATGAGTCTTTTTCTCAAATCGTTTCATCGCTTCGGCAATCTCCTTTTCGATGCGCCTTTCTGAATACTCATGTTCATCGTAGAGATGAGAATACATCTGTCCCTCATTCCTGATTTCTTCATCCTTGCAGACAAGACACACAAATCCCATAGTCATGCTGATCAAGAGCTTTCTTTTCTTTGGCATATTCTTGGTCTGGTGCAAGCCTCACTAAAGAGTGTTCTAATTGAAATCCTCTAATTTCTCCTTTCCTCGGAGTGGTGCTCTTTCTCCCAAATTCATACTGGTACCTTATCTTGAGAATTCGCAAGACCGTCCATGATATTAGAATCAGGATTATGAAATAGAGACCGCCGAGGAGCACTCCATCTTCCGGTCCAGCGCCACCCAGGACCAAGAGGGGCGCTTTTACTTCCAAGAATGGGATATTGAAAAAACTTCCAGCTGTTCTCGAAAGATCTGAAAGGAAAACGCCCAGGGTGCCCGTGGCGTATATTTGAAGAACGAGTGAATTGAGCGTTTTCTTTGTAATGAATGATGGATTGAAGTACAGCCAAGTAAATGACGTTGCGTAAAAGAGAATGACTACCAGAGGCGCAGGGGTCGAGATTCCTCCTGCAATCGCGTCGGTAGTACACCACACGAGAGTGTAGAGAGCACAGACCATCAGTGAATATTTGGCGATTCGAGTAATGTACCTCCCTTTGAGCAGTGCAATGAAGAAAGGGCGGATTCAAGTCCCACTTTTGCTAGGCGTTCTTTTCATCGTAGACGTAGGAGTGGGAGTAATCGCTTACGATATCGTAGGGCAGCTAGTCGGGCTTGCCATTGTGTCAGCGACCGTAGCCGCTCTCGTAACTCTCGGATATTTCTCGTTCAAGAGGGGCAGGGTCGATGTGCGAGAGAGTCCTTGAGAAGAAGTAAGAAATTGCGGGTAAGAAAATGACAACAGAATTACCAAGCGAGAAGAAGGACAACAAGACGCGGATAGATAGGGGCGACGGATTTGATTTAGAATGCCCCGAATGCGGCAGCATTGAATTTGCACTTAACTTGGACGGCGATGAAGAAGAAAACCCTTCCGCAACCTGTCTGCGGTGTGGAGAGAATATTGAACTACCAAATGACTGACAGCAATCAGACTAGCATTTCTAGGTCGCAGGGCGTAGGGTCCCATGCCCCGTTTACCACTTCCGCGAAGAGAGCTATGCCGATCGAATGAACTGCCCTTCTTGCAGACGTGCGATGGACTATATCGCAGAGCTCTCCACGCCCAATGCCAAGAATCCAAAGGAGAAGTGGCTAACGTATTATTGTGCGTCATGCCTCACCCTGTATCGCTTTAGCCAATTCGACACCAAAATGAAGATCAGGGGTACTCTCGTTATGAAGGCGAGTAACCTCAAGCGATCTGGATTCCTAGAGGCGCGACCTTTGGATCGCGCTTCACGATAGGGGGAGTCATAGATCGCTTATGGAAGATAAAGAATGTACCGTTTCTGATTTCTGTTTCGATTTCGGACTTGATCTGTAGATCCCGAAGATGAGGAAACCGAGGCAGAGTGCAAGGAATATCCAACCTAATTTCAGAATGATTTGCCCGAGCCATCCTTGAAACGCACAAGCGAGCAAAAGGGGACTTGCTCCGCAAACAGCCTTCCAGCCAAAAATAGGAATCAGAGCAAAACTACCAAAAGGACCGATCAATAAGGAAAGCAACGCGAAGACAGCAGAGATGTAGATGAACTTGTACTTCACACCTTTGGGATTAGGCATGCCTCTAATAACTCTAGCCAATCTGTTCATGCGATTACCTTCATCATTGCGGTAACCCGAAGTCAGAGGATGGGGATTCTTTGCAAATTTTGGCAGAGAAACTGTGCTCGTCTGCAAACGAGATGCTGAGGGCTGTTACAAAGAGCTAGGAACTGTAACACTGTGAAACGCTGGCTCCTATCCCAATATTACTCCTCGCATAGAAATCAGTCTTATTAGACTGATCAGCATGGAAGATTGGTGATTGGTCTGGCTGATGCGAGCGATGCCAAAATCGATAGCGAAGGCCATGTTAGCCGTTTCCGCAGTACTGTTTTTGTTAGCGACATTCGCAGAAGGCATAAGCTGGGAAGCGACGACGCTCCGTTATTGGGAGCTTTCTGGTGGAATTCAAAATCCCGCTGTTGCATTCTATTTATTCGCGTTGCTGGCTTCAGTTGGAGTGTTGTTATTCGGCGTCACTCTATCTTTTAGAAATCTCAGGGCGGGCGTAGCGGACAGGCGAAATTTCCTGTGGTCGGTGCTCTTGTCGGCGGGCGTCTTGGCGATTCCATTGTTCTTTGTGGACTCGCTCCATCCTGGATTCTCTCTCATCGCGTGGCCAGATTCGATTGCTGTCTTGTTGATCAGTGTTATTCTAACTTTTTCGAATCTCAAGAAGAGGACTGCGGAGAGACGACATTTCTTGGGGTCGGAACTCTTGGTGGGCGGTGTCTTGGCGATTCTCTTCGCAGTCTTTGAGTACATGCTCTTTATGGTAGACGAAGGGCCACGTTGTATTTTCGGGTGCGCTCCTTCTTTGGTGCAGTCTTACCAAGAAGTTTACGTAGGGATGACCATCCTCGCAATCCTGGGGCTCATCGTCGCTGGCTTTGGTATCCGTTTGCTCATACGAAAGGAGAATCCTATCGAGCGAGGAACATTATCCACGCTCGACGATAGGAAAAACGACACGGTTGCAATCTAGGATTTTTGATATTCTCTCTCTTCACCACGAAGGAATGAGCGCACGACACCACCATTTCACAAGCAAGAAGCTTACGAATGTGCATATCCATGAGCGAGGCGTCATAAATTTTGGTTCCGTTATCATCTTCGGGCGAATTTCGAGGTCGTTAGATTTCGGTTGAAAAGAAGTTACGGTCAGCTTTGAGCGATCTGAGGATCAGGGACCAACTGTCTATCTTCATGCGTAAGCTTCTTGAAAATCCAAGAAAGTATGAAACCCCATACGAGGCCTAGTACAAGAGACCCTAAGACAGACTCGCCAAAGTCTACTGGACTCATGTTTAGCGGAGCTGTTACGATTCCATAAATCAAGAATATGACGGTAATACCGATAAAGACGATTTCCGACCTTTTCATCTGTTCCACACTAATAACTAGGAATCAAAAATATAAACATCTTTTGTTATTTCGAGTGCTTCGCTGAGTAATCACTCTATAGGGAAACAGAATATCGGTTGCATCAAGCTTTAGACATAATCGAGCAGATTAACGCTAGATCACCCGAAATGAAACGCTCTCTTTTTTCACCCGATGATGATTACAGAACCTAACTTTTGGCACACCAAGTTTTTAGGGAGAAGTGGAGTATCAAATTATCGAATTGCCATATTGCCCAGGGTGTGGTAAAGAGATTCAAGACAGCATTTCAATCTGCCCAAATTGCGGGCGATCTCTCGAACCAACAAGAGCTCCGCAGCCCAATGTAGCAGGTGGCTATTTAGGAAAGATCGATGTTGGCGCAAATGCGGCAAGATCGCTCACACGTTATGCGATCCTCTTCCAACTGGCGTTCGTTTTCATAACCGCAATAGCTTTCTTCGCAGATTTGCTGACGCCATCAGCGGAAAGGTTATTCCCTTTTGACGTTCTTGTGCCCGTTGGAATAATTTTAGCCGTCTTGGACTACCTTCTCGTTACGAAACCGCTTCTCGCAGGTAATGTTGGTGGAGCACGAATTCCTGCCCTTGGCTTGGGAATAGTTCAGCTCGTGTTTGGTGGCGTCATAGCTGGAATCTTAATGATGATCGCTTACGGCAGGATCGGAGAATCGATTAGAAGGAGAGATCGGGGATAGACACCTCTCCGACGCACGATGGAATAGTACGATAGGCGGCTTTAGAGGAAAAAGTAGTTTGCGACCAAGATTCGGATATACAAAGTATATTCTAATTGCCATTTCCATTGTACTGTTCGGAACAGGATTGGTGATGATCGTTGTATCAAACGCTTACTCAGGGCTGAGTCTTTGTGGAACTTGGTTGTGCAGATACGATTCGGTCGCAATGAATCAGGTGGATCTGATAATAGGGTGGACTTTCATGCTGCTCTCAGGATTCTTGCTCGCCGCTTCGTTCATCGTTCCGCGTCTGTCGAAGTCCGCCAACCTTACGTAGCACCTCTTGATGAGTCGAGCCCTTGACTTTCGACGATTGTCTATGTCGAGATGTCTGTAAACAGCGTAGACGAAGGTGCCGCTCTTGTTACGAACTATCTGTTTGACGGGGTTCCAGGCCCGCATGTTACATTTGGGGCAAATTACAACCATTCTGAATCGAGACGCCCTAATTCGGTATGAACGAGGATTGTTATACCACTAGCTTGCATAAAAATGACTGCTTCGACGAATCCTCAAGCACAGACTCTAACGGTATAATTCGTTTTAAGGTGGGAGCTTTGCGAGCAGTTTTTACCCTTCATAGTTATACCACTCTGCAATGATTCACACACTCCAAGACATTCTATCGGGTCGGAACAGGAGAGCAACGACCACTTTTGCACGTCATGGGTTGTTCTGGATCGTTTTCTCGATACTGTTTGATTACGCTACCTCGTGGAGGTTCTGTTGCGATATGTGGCCATGAACTAAATTCTTCTCGCTGTTGCATCGCTGGACATAATTCCCGTTATAGTAGGGATTATGCCAAAGCCGCTATTCTATCTGATCTTGAAGCTAGTCTCACTAGAATTGACATCCGGTCTTGGAGAGCAAACTAAATGGTTCGCTCACAGCTTAGCAGAATCTTGGTTGGTCTGGGGTTCTGGTTAATGGTGGTTTCCCTTTTCCTAACGGCTTGTTTTTTCTGGTTCTTCTATGGAAAATTTTGGGCTGGAATTGGATTAGCTGGTCTATTTGTTAGTGGAGCTTTGTTGCGTATAGTTGGAATAACTATTGCAAGAGATCACTGGTTAGAGCCTTGAAGAAATTTTGGCCTTCTAATGTACAGGGTTTCGGCAGCAATTATGATGGCTATCCCTATTCCCCAAGTTACTCCTATTTCATCGGGAGTGTCGTGAGTTTGTTTGATGGGTATTTGGTTTGGAAATATTATGATTATATTTCCGCTACTCGTTGCCTTAGAAACGATTTGTACTGGTGCGCTTGTAAAGGTCTGGTTGATGTCATGCCCATTCCAGTAATGAAGATCGAGTGTAGGGTAGTAAGGCCCGCCAATGAATTGCCAAGTTACGTTCACGGGATTAGCAACAAGCTTCACAATAGAACCAAAATCATAACCATGATAGCCAGTATCTGTTTCGTTAGAAACGACAGTCAGTTCCAAACCATAAGGACTTTGAGAAAAACCATTGGCACTCGGATATGCAACGGCACTGGGGTACGCCAGACTGATGTATGCCAGATTGCTATTATTCAGAGAAGCCGACATCGCTCCAATGGCGGACATTCTAACGGAGCTTTCAGCTGTGAAGTTCTGACTACCCGTAAGATTGAGCTCTATGTCGATGTACTGGTAAGTAGCAAGATTTTGAATCGTGAACGGTATCCCGGGCTGATTTTGCCATTGGAGATCATATTGTACAGAATGCGTAGAAGGAGAGTAGTTGCCAGAATTAGAACTGAAGTTGCTAGTCGTGCTGACTTGGACATTTGCTTGAGTTGCCCAAGTCCAAGGATTCAGAATACCAACTGTACTGAGCATACAGAACACAATGATTGCAACATAGAAAAGAAAGAGACCAAGATGGGCATTCACGTTAGATGGGGATTCGCCAGCTTTCTTAGCTGTGCGATCTTGTTTGCGTATGGATTCTTTTTTGGAGCTTTTCTGTTTTCGTCTTCGAAGAGAATCGCTCACTTAGAATCTTCATCTTTCTTTTTGAAATATTCTCCAAGAACCGATCTTATCGTCTCAGGGATACTTTCAAGCTTTCGAGCTTTTCGTTCTTGGTCTAAAGCCTTTACCATGTCGTCGCTTAGACTTACTATGATCTTCTGCATTACCACGCTTAGAACACTACCATTAGATACCACTCGCAACCTCATTATAGGCATTGGAATATACCTAATGGTAGGTAATGGAATACGGCAAGCATACTCGGAAATCCAAACGGGCAAGTGGATATGAGAGCTTTGAGAGGCAAGACAATTTCAATGGAGAAACCAAACGAGATCATTCGACTATCAGAAGATCGAAAGCACCCTCACATGGACTTTGAAGAAGGTCGCCGAGAAAAACAAATGAGCGCAGGAGTGAGAATGAAAAATGTGGCACAGGCATCAGGACACAGAGAAAGAGATCGTGGATCCTTATTTGCGGAATTTTATGCAGGACAGGCTGCGAACTCAAACAAAAGAGGCGTCTGATTAAGAAATCAAAGCCGCTAATTCGGTTCTACGAATCAGGCATCGCTGAATCTCGGCAGGTAGTGCTTGCCCAAATCAACGTCGCCATTAGAGAGCTAGAGCAGCGGGACCGCGTTGGACTCCGACACTTCGACCAGATCATGGACTATTGGAGAGTGGCGCGCCCTCTACGAATTCGCCTGATGACTAGCAAATCCGACACTCAAAGGGCAGGTCCCACGCCACGTTACCGAAAGCTAGTTTGGTACTGCTTGAAATGCAAAGCGTACAGGATCACTTACGAGCCTAGCAAGGACAAGCTCATCACAATGCTGCTCGATTCGATTGAGCTGGACAACATCTTGGCGCCACGCAAGGAGAAGTTACTTGCGCCATCCGCTCAACATTGAAGGCAACATTACTTTTGGTAAATGTTCTCTGCGTGCCGTGTATGTTCGACACTTTTTCTTGTATGAATAGCGGATACATGCAGTATTGCAGTAATGCATTAGATACTGCATTACTTAAGTTTAGATAACTGTTCCCTGTTATCTTTGTACAATGCCTGACAATGAACCTATTGTGAATACAAGCATCAGGATACCGAAGCACTTGCACAAACAACTAAAACAATACTGCTTAGATATTGAAAAGACCGAAATCGAAGTGGTCAATCAAGCTGTATTAGAGTATCTTATGAATCATGCAAAGAAGAAATGATATCTAATGTTATTTTCAAAGTGAGTATTTGGCTTTGAGTAATACAGAAACATATGCGATATGGACAATCGCGATTAGCTTAATCACGTTAATCGTGCTAGTTGCATCTGTAATAGCCCAGTATCTAGGACTTTTCACCGGAAAAATAGGCATTCCCAAGAATGCGAAGGTACTGATCTACACCACTGATAAGGATGTTATAGGTGGAATAGTTATAGGGACAACAAAGGATTCCGTTAGTCTCAAGAAAGCGTACGCAGTTATGGAGATTTTCACCATTGGATCTAGCGATGTACAACATTACGTTACTGGGAAACATTTTGGAGAGAGTAACATACCTACATCTTCAATATTGCGTTGGAAGATATTTCCAAAGATTTTGTCTGACCAATGGGATAAACTACCAGAAGAGCGGTAACAATCAAAAGTCAATTGATGCGCATACGGATAAGATTCCATAATTCTGGATTTTCATTTGGATGTTTCACTTTGAGCGGTATTTTTTAGCGTGGAATCCCTTCATCGTTGAGTGGCTTTTGTTCATCAATTAGTCTCCCTCTTTCTTTGTAAATTATGCGGACAAATTCAGATACTAACTTCTCGCATGATTCCAGAGATTCTTTTGAAATGAAGGGCTCAATTTCTGTTAGGACTTCGACTAATTTGTCTTCTTCTGCCTTTAGCAAGCGAAGTCCTTCCTGAGCTTTCTTTATCTTGTCTATTTCATCTTGGTTCAATTTTTGCACTATCACCATCTAGCTTTGGCTAACTGATTTCTCTTTCCTTTTCTGCGAGGCAAGTAGTATTTCGAGCCACTTATTATCCGATTCTAGGTCGTTGATTCCAGCTCTTTGAGCTGGTGCCACGCCGGGGTTGAGAGGGTAGATAGTGTTGACTAAACCATGATGAAGAAGTACAATGTTTCAATATCTGAGGAGCTAGAGAAAGAGATCGAGATGGAACGAGAGAAGCGGTACATAGAGACGATTCCCGAAATGATGTGGATTCTACTTTCTGAGCATATGGCAGAGCTGAAAACGGCCAGTTAAATAATGCAACTGAATAACACGCTGTGTGAACAAGAGTAGACATGTAGCCTTCCTTGTAGTGGTGACATTGCTCTTGCTCGCTCTCGGAAGTGCTGCAAGCTTTCAAGCTTCAAGTACTTCAGATGCTTTCAAGAAATTCTCTTTCTCATATTTTCCTTCCTTCGATACAGGAAGAATAGGCGTTTTCAATCAAATGGAGATCGAACTTAACCTCACTTCTAGTGGTGATGCTTTCTACAATGGCGTACCCGTTACCGTTTCTGCCGCTGGTGGTATTTTTAGCAATAGCTCTAATAGTTACGTTCAGAATGTAACCATTCTGTTTACAGGATCTACCCCTGATGAGTCGCAACCCGCTAATGGAATAATACTCGGACAGGTTATTGTGGCTGGAATAGTTCTTTTTCCAACTAGCTATTGTGCTACTCGTCAGAATGGTGTAATTTTTAGTGAGCCTATTCTTTGTGGTTTCAATAACACAATCATTTGGCAGAACGCTGGAACTTATCACCCAATAGTCACGGTCTATTACAACAACGGAACTGAGCCATTTGTTGATAACGATGCTTCTCCCTCGGACACTATTAGTGTAACGCAAGCCCCGCCAATCGTAACCTTTAGTTCTACAATCATGACAACAACAACGAACTATAATGTCGTACCTGCTAACCAGAATCCTTACATGAGTTTTGGAGCAATCGTCATCTATGCGATTGGTGCTGTAGCTAGCATAATCACTATTTACGAGAGTCGTATCTTTTCTCGCATCAAGAATCGTAAGAAGAATAATTCCCAATCAAAACCACAAATGAATCCACAAAAGAAAAGCGAGGTTAAGCGCACTAAAGGAGATAATGAAAAGAAGTAGTGACTGTCTCCTCAAGCGTTTGATCTCTTAACCGGCTTCGGCAGAGTCTTTCTGGAAGGTGGATTCATTCATGGTACGCATAGCTTCCCGAAGCTGGGGCGGCCTAAAAGCATGGTTGTAGTAAAGGATCAAACGTGATCGTGGTCAAAATTGCCTCTACGATGACCGATCACCGGTGGAGCTTGAGCAAAAGTTTCTCAATCAAGCAAAGATGGTCTTCTCGGAAGAACGTGCAAAGGCGATCGTCAATCCTGTCTCAGATTTGGAGAGTATGTCCGATGTATCCAACATCATAAAAAAATCCATGCGAGGAACCCAATCAAGAAAACCAGAATTCCAAGAGCACCGAACACCCTTTGAGTGATTATGTATCCTGTCGTAAGCACAATGCCGAAAACTAGTGGTCCGACAAGCGTCGCGAACAAGGCTTCGCTAAAGGTGGCCTGCCTGCAGGAAGGTGGAACATTAGCGACGCCGAGTCTAGCAATGTGATGACTCGGGACCATATTTTGTTCTAAAGCTCTTAAGGTTTCAGAGGCTTCACGGGGCGATCCCTCTTTCTCTAAGGCGTTCTTTCCATCTCGGAAGGACTTCGGGATTGACTACGTATTCAGGCGTCCTCCCCTTCTATGCTGCGATGCAGTTCTTCATTTGAGTAAGACGCGATGCTTCTCTCGCTTCGGGAATTGCACCCGAAGTATGAGATGTCAGCAGAACACGATCCGATATGCTCAAGTCGAGCAGTGGGCTGTCCATATTCAAAGGTTCTTTCTCAAAGACGTCAATGGCCGCCCCAGCAATCCTTCCGTCTTTCAACACATTGTAAAGTGCTGTTTCGTCGACTATTGAGCCCCTTGCGGTGTTGATGAGGAACGCAGTCCTTTTCATTAACAAGAGCTGATCAAGCCCAAGCATCTTGCGCGTTTCCGGAGTCGCTGGACAGTGTATTGTGACAAAATCGGAATTGGTCAGAAGCGTGTTCAAATTGACTAGTTGGACATTCAAGAGTTCAGCGATACCTCTGGCACCGTGTCTATTTGTAGCAATGATTTTGACACCCAAAGGTTCGAGCAACCTGGCCACGTGACTCCCTATATGGCCGAGTCCAATTATACCGACAGTTTTCCCACGCATGAAAAAATGCTGCGAGTCTCTCCATTCACCCCTGCGAAGCTTCGCGTCATCTTCCTTCAATCGCACCGCTAGCGACAGAATCCGTGCCACGGTCCCTTCGGCCACAGCCATGCCATTTTCGAAAACTGGAGTATTCGTGAGGAGTATACCGAGATCGGTTGCCGCGGCGTCGTCAATTGCGTCAGCCCCAGCACCGGTTTTTGCAATAGTGAAAAGCCTGTCAGAAGACTCCATCACATTTCGGGTTATTGGGTGAGAGCCTGTAATCATAATGGCATCGGTCTCTCTCGATATCCCGATGAGTTCCTCTTCTGTGTACCACTGATCAGGTTTGGTTATTGCCCGTCCAATCCTAACACTAAAACCCTCACTTTCAAGGGAGTTCGCCGCCTCTTGGGCGTTTCTTACATTAAGCAGGAAGATGCTTAAGGGACTCATTAGAATGCACAAATAGTAAAGCCCGCAGTTATTTCGACTACAAATAGTTGACTGGGGCTAAAATGGTGGTCCCCTTCCCTCGTGCTCTTGCTCTACTGTATGTATCCACACATGAAGACGTGTACACAAAACCGCAGCTGAAGAACTTTCAAACGTATCTCGCAGGAGTAATTCTCTCTCCAATACGCACAATCTCATATATGAACTCCATGTTCTACGCCCACAGCGACCAAAGCGCTCTAAACAATTTCATCACAGATTCTACGTGGAGCGATGAGAAGCTCGAAGATGCGAGATATAGGTACATCCTTGAGGGGATCAGAAGGCGTGCGAAGGACACTGAGGGAAAGGGCATCCTCATTCTTGACGATATATTGTCACACCACGAGAGCGCAAAGCACATGGAGTTCGCAGGCAAGTTCTATGACCACTCGGACGAATCGTTCACCTGGGCTCACGACGTTGTCACGACTCACCTCGCGAAGGGCAGGCTCTGTCTCTGGTAGACATGCCAAAAATGCAAGTTCAGATCGCGGCCGAGTCTTTTGGAAACCAGAGAGGGAGGCATTGAACATGAACAACGCAATTACTCACATGCCTGAAACTTGCGAAGTTGAATGTGGAATGCGAGTAGGAGCGAGCAGCCTCTCCAGCGAACATTGTGGGGTCTGGAAGAGTATACGGTAATCGCTCGTGTCTGTGTGTGGTGTCACACTGTGACAAAAATACACAGTACACCCCCCTCTCCCTCGCAAATAACATATACTATAGCTGTCCGGGCAAATCCGGACTTTTTCGCGCCCGCCCGCGCTTTTTGTCACACCTCTTCCGAAGATTCACGCTCAATGGCATGTCCGATATTCTACTAGGTATCGGACAAGATGGCAGCATGCTCAATTTTTTTTCGATACTAAAAGAAATCAAAGTCTAAAGTCGTCAGTTTGCCGCGACCTAGCAGCCTGTTAATTATGCAATCTGTCTTTCCGTGATAGGGAGGACTTATGCGCCTTTGCATCTGCTGCATGAGCCTCTTAGCATGATCCTGCCCCTTATGGGCTTGAAGTTCACGTCGATCATGGTAGAAAGGTCATTTGTAAGAGATTGAAGTCGTTTTCTCAGACTCTCGAGTTCTCTGGCCGTGTCAATGATATCCTCCTCTTTCGAGAGATGGTTGATCGTGAATTCTAAACAATCAAAGACCTTCTTCCCCTTGCCCACCGCGATTAGATCAGGTTTATCTGGAGATGCCACAAAATAGTCGGGACGTACTTTGTACTCAAGCATGCTACTTCCGAATAGGAAGTATATCCAGTCGCTGCCAAATTTCTTGAATTTTCCTCTTCTGTCGAATTCCCATACGGGATGTTTCTGGACGATCAACCTTGACGCCCAGTTCCCTCGTTTCTCTGATGACATTACAATCAAAAGATAGATACTTCGAGCGACGTTCGCCTCGAATATCCTGTTATTGGGGACTTGCCAATCAGTAGGGAGGTCAGGCATGATCTGTTTTGATTTCACTTGCTCTTCCAGTCTGCTCCTGACTGTTTGGAAGTAGCGACTAACAAGTGTGGAGAATAACTTCGCATTCCTTTCGACTGAGCTCATCTTTTTGGAGAAGCCATGGTAGCTCCTCAAGTGGTTCGAAAAGTCAGCTCTTTCTTCAACGAAGATTACGTCCATCACTTCCTCCAAACTGGGAACAGGTTTGAGCGTCAGAAGATCCACTGATTTATGAAGCAGATGGAGCCACTCTCGTAAATAGCCAATATAGGAATCAACGATGTTCAGGTGGTATTCTTCAACTTGGTTCCTAGGAGATGGGATTCTCAGGATCATCGCTTTCGAGGAGGCAGGTTTACCTTTGACCGCGAAGAATTTTTCCGAATCAAAGCCTGGGCTTTCAGATTGCCTAAGAAAATTTGCAGCAAGCTCTTCGTTTCTAACATACACCTTAGATCTTTTCTTGTAATCGCCAACCTCATACTTCAGAATCCCTGCTTCGGCGAGGCACAAGACACACTTCCTGACAGTGTTGTCCGACATTGACTCTCCCTTTGCCTCCAGAGCGTAGACTATCTTTCTCACCCCCGGAGTGCTGCCTTTGTTGCAGAGCTCCCAGACCGCCTTCAGGACAGCATGAAGGCTTGTTGTATTTGGAATATCCTTCACTTTGATAAAGCCGCGCTGACCCTGCGCAGACCCGCGCAGTTTTTCATATTTTCCTGCTAGATTTAAGCTGCACCTTCCTAAGCATGGGTCGCGAAATGAGCAAATTGGCAAATCCCGTGCGATTCAAGTTTTCAGGACACGGCTTCCTTCCGAGCCAGATCTCTTCCCTCAGTAGGCGTTTCTGATGGTCAACCTCAAGTCGATTAGGGATTATGCGGCAGCAAACAAGAAAGGGACGGCGTTCGCTGCCGCAATGGCAGTGGAGTCGGATGTGATATCCGAAGCTGACTACTCTGCGAAACTCCGAATATGGTTCGCACTCTTGAAGATGGAGGAAGATTCCAGTTGATAACTGATTGGGAACCGATTCTCATCGTCATCAACTCCGACCAAAGTTAGAATGAAGAAACTAAGTGTAGAGATAGGAAAAACATTAGGTGAAATTAAAGATGGCAAAGTTCGCAGATAGAGTCGAAGCGCTAAAGCGGCTGGTGAAGGAAAAGAAGGAGATTCTGGTCGATGACTTGATATCGATCCTTCAAGTCAGTCCAAATTACGCGCGAGAAGTGAAGAAGCAGGTCCTCCTAGGCGGAGAGATCGTCGAAGACCAGGTGCGCTACCTAAAAGAAGACGGTAATTTCGATCACCTCGGTCCCAAATCTCTGTTCGAGGCGGAGTTCCATTCAAAGATCGTTCGGGAACAAAACGAAAGGGCAAAGAAACAGGTGGTAAGACCGGCTCCGAAGGAAGACGATTTTGATACACGAATGCGCAAGTTGGGAATTCGAATCTGAAAAAGAGTGCGGGAATTTCCGCACACGAATTGCACGGGTCAGAATCCCGCCCGAGGCTCCTAACCATCTAGTTAAAAGCCCGCATGCATCGAATCTCCATCGAATGGCAACTGTAGCAATCCTATCCTCTGCCTCGCTCGTCGAGAGATAAATCGATGAGACACTTACAGGAAGGACGAAGAGAAGGAAAAGAAAGGTCCCTGGAAAAGGTCCCGTGTATTTGCACCCTGCATGCGAATCCGAGTATCCCGGAACGATACGAGAACATTTTTTGTGATTCATTCGGGATTAATCGATGATACGTGAGTTCTCTTCAGGTCCACTAAACGCGAAACCACTGCCGATGCTGTCAAGATATTATTTGACTTTGAGAACTCATTTTAACTGAATCATGGTGTACTTTCTTTAATGTGTGACAATGACCTAAGAGAGGCTCACTCAGATTTCGGGTCAGGTGCGGCACAGGAAAATGATTGAAAAGGAGCTTTGATCTAAACTGTCTGAAATTTATTCAGAAATTGAAGCCTACGCTGCTAGGGGCCAAGTCAACACATACCCCAAAGGGCCTTTTCTCGGCGTGAAACTTGAACGACATGACCGCTATCATATTCT
>Ga0307374_10007112_pt1 | contig 17204 bp, 13 predicted proteins | sample OX3MG_FD_202532 | JGI IMG/M metagenome (GOLD analysis project Ga0307374, IMG submission 202532) | Soil microbial communities from Risofladan, Vaasa, Finland - OX-3 | ecosystem: Environmental > Terrestrial > Soil > Coastal area > Acid sulfate soil | place: Finland: Risofladan, Vaasa | collected... | reverse complement strand
TTTCGCCCTGAATGAGACCGGCGGCGCGCAGGACGCGCAGGTGTTCGGAGACCGTCGATTGGGCAAGTGGCAGCTCGGCGACCATCTCCCCAGTGACACAGGTGGTTCGCTCCAACAGCAGGCGGATTATCCGAAGGCGGGTCGGATGCCCAAGGGCCTTGGCCATGGCAGCTAGGGTGAGGTCATCGGGAGTGGGCCCGAGAGCGATCGGCCCGGAGTCAACGGCGCCGCAGGAGACCGGCGGTATTCCGGGCGCAGTTGCCGTGGGCAATCGGCTCACATCGCAAAGTTACCACGCCGGCCCTGGGGTCTAGGAGAATCCTGGCGGGCTCCGTAAAAGTGCGGGGTGCGCCGGCTCACCAGCTCCGGGCCAAAGGGGCTGGTGGAGATGCTTCGGGCCAACCGGTGGCGGTCTCCAACTCCTGGCATAGACCGAGCAGTGTCGCCTCGTCGTAAAGCCTGCCGATCAGCTGGACACCGACAGGGATCTCGTGGTGCCAGTGCATGGGGATAGAGGCCGCCGGCTGACCGGTCACATTTACCAGCGGTGTGAACGGAGTGAACCTGTCGGCTTCGGTCATCGGCGCTAGGGGGTCGGAGCCGGCATCCTGGAACAGTTGGCCCACGCGCAGGGGCAACCTCGCCAAGGTCGGCGTCATCACCACATCCCAGCGAGTCCAAAGCCCAGCCACCTCGCGGTTATGGAGTTGCAGACGGGCCTCGGCCTGCAGTAGCTCGCCGCTGTTCACGGTGCGGCCGAAGTCTGCCAGAGCGCGAATGTGCGGCTCGACCCGAACCTCGCCGTCCGGCCCTGGCTCGGCTCCCAGAACATTGGCAAGCATTCCGGCGGCCCAAAGCTTGCGGAACTCCAAGGCAAGCCACGGCCGCGTCCAGTTCGGCTGGATTTGCTCAACGATGTGACCCAGTCCTCCGAGAACGTCGGCCGTGTGCAGCACCGCCTCCGTGCAGGCGGCGTCAACGGGCGCCTCTACCGGGGGAACGCAGGTCCAGCCTACACGCAGCCTTCGGCCGGGATGGGCGAGGGTGGCGGAGAAGGAAACCCGCGGCGCAGGGGCGGCGTAGGGATCACCGGTGGCTGGGCCGGACACAATGTCGAGCAAGAGCGCCATGTCGGAAACCCGAGTCGTCAGGAAGCCGGGGACGACCAGGCCCGCTCCAGCATCACCCGGCCCCGGAGCCGCGGAGATGCGGCCGCGCGACGGCTTGAGTCCGAAGATCCCACAGCAGGAGGCTGGAATCCGCAGGCTTCCCCCTCCATCATTACCCTGAGCGGCGGGCACCATTCCAGCGGCGACGGCCGCCGCCGAACCTCCGCTCGAGCCCCCCGGGGTGAGGCTGGGATCCCACGGGTTCCTGCATGCGCTCAGGCGCTCGCTTTCGGTGACCGGAATGGCCCCGAACTCGGGGAGATTGGTCTTGCCGACCACGATAGCCCCCGCGAGCCTCAGGCGCGCGACCAACTCAGCGTCCTCCCCGGCCGGGACCAACGAGGAGCTGTAGGACCCTCTGGTGACGGGCAGTCCAGCGACGGCGGTGTTGTCCTTGATCGCGATCGGGACACCCTCCAGCGGGCGCCCCTCGCCCCGGCGGATCCTGGTCTCCGACGCGCGCGCCTCCACCATGGCGTCCTCTTCACGGCAGGCGACGAAGGCGTTCAGAACCGGGTCGAGTCGGGCGATACGGCCGAAGCTCTCGTGCACCATCTCCGTCGGCGACATGGTGCCGGCGCGGGCGCGCTGAGCCAGCTCGGAGAGTGCTGGCCATCGCGGCACACGGACCCCAGGACTGTGCGACATCTCTGGGCAGTTTCGCAGGTATCCGGCTGCCAGTCCCGGAGATCGTCGCCAGCGGTCGTTCGCAGTTATACTAGAACGCATGTTTGCTACTCGTCATCTGCAGCTGCGATTGGCGCTCGGCGACAGCAGCCGGACTGCGACACAGTTGCGGCGTCCGGTAGCCGATCAATCTGGAGGGCCGAGGTGATTTGGGCGCTGCGGGTACGCTAGGAAGATGGCTCAGGCTTACGTAGCGGTGCGGGGCGCTCGCGAACACAACCTTCGCAACGTGGACATCGATATTCCCCGCGACAAGCTCACTGTGATCACTGGCCTCAGCGGGTCGGGAAAGTCTTCGCTTGCCTTCGACACCATCTATGCGGAGGGGCAGCGCCGCTACGTCGAGTCCTTGTCGGCCTACGCGCGCCAGTTCCTCGGCCAGATGGAGAAGCCGGACGTGGATCACATCGACGGCCTCTCGCCGGCCATCTCGATCGATCAGAAGGGAGCAGGCCGGAATCCCCGTTCAACCGTGGGGACGGTCACCGAGGTCTACGACTACCTACGCCTCCTCTATGCCCGGGTCGGACACCCGCACTGTCCCAAATGCGGCCGCGAGATCTCCCGCCAGACGGTGGAACAGATAGCGGATCAGGTTGCGCTGCTTCCGCCCGGCACTCGGATCCTCATCCTCGCACCGATTGTTCAGGGAAGGAAGGGGGAGCATCAGGCGATCGTCGAGTCTGCCCGGCGACAGGGGTACGTCCGGGTCCGGGCCGACGGAGTCGTGTACGAATTGGACGAGGTGCCAGCGCTGGACAAGCGCTACAAACACGATGTGGAGGTGGTGGTCGATAGGTTGGTGGTGGATCCCGAGCAGATCTCCCGCCTTCGGGAGTCCTGCGAGCAGGCGGCCAACCTGAGCAATGGCACGGTGGTTGTTGCCGGCGCCGACCCGGAGGCGCGCTTGGACGACCTCCTGTTCTCCCAGCGCTTTGCCTGCGTCTACGACGGAATCTCGATGGAGGAGCCCCAACCGCGCAATTTCTCCTTCAACAACCCGCACGGCGCGTGTCCAGCCTGCACCGGGCTCGGAGCCAAGCTGGAGGTTGATCCCGAGACCCTCATCGCGGATCCGGAGCGGTCCATCTCTGAGGGGGCCATTTCCGGTTGGAGTTGGGGCCCGGCGCAGCAGTGGATGGACGAGCTCATCCAGGCCGTCTGTCGCGAGCAGAAGATTCCGGTAGGCAAGCCGTGGTCAGCCCTCACCCGGCCGCAGCAGCACCTCCTGCTGTATGGGCTGAAACCGGGTCAGACGACCCCTATGACCATGCGCTCCGCCAGCGGGCGGACGCACAACTTCCGGGCCAAATTCGAAGGGGTGATCCCCAACCTGGAGCGGCGCTACCGGGAGACCGAGTCCGCCTCGGTGAAGGAGTCGATCGAAAAGCTGATGTTGCAAAGGCCCTGCCCCACCTGCCAGGGGCAGAGGCTGCGCCCGGAGTTCTTAGCGGTGACCGTGGCCGGGGTGGGGATCATGGAGTTCTGCGCGCTGCCAGTTGAGCGCGCGCTGCTCGAGGTGGAGGGATGGGAGCTTCCCGAGCGGGAACAGGAGATTGCCCGGAGGATACTCAAGGAGATCCGCGAGCGGCTCGGATTCCTGGCCGACGTGGGCCTCCAATACCTGACTCTCGACCGGGGAGCGGCCACCTTATCCGGTGGAGAGGCGCAGCGGATTCGCCTGGCGACGCAGATCGGCAGTCGGCTGACCGGGGTCCTGTACATCCTCGACGAGCCGAGTATCGGACTTCATCAGCGTGACAACGCCAAGCTCCTTGCGACCCTCTTCCGCCTGCGGGACCTCGGGAACACGGTGGTCGTCGTGGAGCACGACGAGGAGACGATTAGAAGTGCTGACTTCGTGGTGGACATGGGGCCTGGGGCTGGAGAGCATGGAGGCCAAGTGGTCGCGGCCGGGACGGTCTCCGAAGTGATGGCGGTAGAGGGGTCGATAACCGGGCAGTACCTGACCGGACGGGCCTCGATCCCCGTACCCGGGGAGCGCCGGCGGCCGCGGGGCGAGCTGGTGGTCAGAGGGGCACGAGCCAACAACCTGAAGCAGTTGGACGTGCGGTTCCCGCTCGGCTGTCTGGTTGGGGTGGCCGGCGTCAGCGGATCAGGGAAGAGCACCCTGGTGAACGACATCCTGTACCGGCGCCTCGCCCAGCACTTCTACTCGGCCAAGCAACGCCCATCCGCCCACGACCGCATTGAGGGGCTCCAACAGCTGGACAAGGTGGTGGATGTTGACCAGGCTCCCATCGGCAGAACGCCGCGGAGCAACCCCGCAACCTACACCGGCCTGTTCACCCCCATCAGAGAGCTCTTCGCTCAGCTGCCCGCGGCACGCGTCAGGGGGTACCGACCGGGCCGGTTCTCCTTCAACGTGCGGGGGGGGAGATGCGAGGCCTGTGAAGGGGACGGACTCATAAAGATCGAGATGCACTTCCTCCCCGACATCTATGTCACCTGTGAGGTGTGCAAGGGCCAGCGCTACACCCAGGAGGTGTTGGAGGTGCGCTTCAAAGGGCACTCCATCGCGGACGTGCTCGGGCTGTCCGTGAGTGAGGCGCTGGAGGTGTTTCGCAATCAGCCGGGGATCGCTAGGAAGTTGCAGACGCTGAGCGACGTGGGCCTCGGCTACGTGCACCTCGGGCAGCCGGCGACCCAGCTGAGTGGAGGAGAGGCTCAGCGCGTCAAGCTCGCGACCGAGCTATCAAGACGCAGTACCGGAAGCACCCTCTACATACTTGACGAGCCGACGACCGGCCTCCACTTCGCCGACGTAGGACGGCTCCTGGAAGTCCTGCACCGCCTGGTCGACCAGGGCAACAGCGTGGTGGTCATAGAGCACAATCTGGATGTGCTGAAGTCGGCCGATTGGATCGTTGAGCTGGGTCCCGAGGGCGGTGACAAGGGGGGGCTGCTGGTCGCCGAAGGAACCCCGGAGGTTGTTGCCCGGGTGCGACGGTCTCCCACTGGACAGTTCCTACGCCCGCTGCTGCGGCGCTCGCAAGCAAGCCATCTGCGGTACCAAGCCGAGGTCGCGGTGTGAGCGCCACCCGACCGGACCCTGGCGATCCGCGACCCGCCACCTTTCAGGGGTGGCAGCGCGGTGCCTGCATCAGCGGTGTCATTCTACTGGTGGTCTTCGCGATCCTGCTCATGGTGGGCATGACGGTAGGGGTCCTTGGTATTCACTAATTGGGCAGAAAGCTGAAGGAGATCAAACCGTTGGAGCCAGTGGCGAGTTCAGCGGCCAGAGACCTGCCTGCGGGCGCCATCCGACAGGTGCCTCTCATTCAGCGCAAGGATCTTCTCAAGGCGCGGCTGCGGGCCGCTCCCGCCAGTCCCGGTGTCTATCTGTTCCGCAACGCCCTCGGCCAAGTGATCTACGTCGGCAAGTCGGCCGTCCTGCGTCACCGTCTCCGCAGTTACTTCGCCGCTCCCGCAGCCCACCCGATGAGGACTCGCCGCCTTGTGGAGATGGTCCACGACTTCGAGGTGGTGGCGACCGGGACGGAACAGGAGGCGCTGATTCTGGAGAACACCCTCATAAAGCGCCACCATCCCAGGTTCAACGTTCGACTGCGAGATGACAAGAACTACCTGTACGTCAGAATCCCACACCCGGCGGGAGCGCCGACGAATTCCGCCGGCTCCCCGCCTGTCCCGGCAGAATTCCCCCGACCCGCCTTTACGAGGCGGATCGTAGTCGACGGAGCGAGGTACTTCGGGCCGTACACCGACGCCAAAACGATCCGCGGCTCTCTTCGCGAGCTGCGCGCCGCCGCTCCATTCAGGGCGTGCTCGGACTCAGTATTCCGGCAGGGCAGGGTTTGTCTCGACTACCACTTGGGCATTTGCGCCGGCCCCTGCGAGGGGAGGATAGCTGCAGGGGAGTACAGCGAGCTGCTGAACGACGCGGCAGCTTTCCTGTCGGGTCACACCGATCGGGTCCTCTGCAGGCTCGAGGCTTCGATGCACAGCGCCAGCGAGGCTATGGAATTCGAGCTTGCAGGCGCTCTGCGCGACCGCGTCAAGGTCGTGCGCCGCCTCTCTGAGGAACAGGTGACCGCCCCCCGGACGGGCGCGGCCGTCGACGTGATCGGGCTGGCAGTTCACGGGGCTCAGGGAGTGGCGGCCGTGCTGACCATTCGTGAAGGGCGCCTCCATGGCGTTGAACGTCATCTGTTGGAAGGGGTGGGTGGCCTGGCGACTCAAGAGGTTCTTGCTAGTTTCGTCGGTCAGTTTTACGGCAAGGCGACGGCCGTTCCCGCAGCCGTTGTTGTCCCCTCGCTGCCGGAGGAAGCGGCCGCCCTCGCTAGGTACCTGGAGGGGCTCCGGGGCGGCCCGGTAGGGTTCCGAGTACCGCGACGGGGGTTCTTCGTGGCCATGCTCGAGCGGGCCTCGGAGACGGCCGAGGCAGCCTTGGCTCAATCGATCATCTCTCAGGACTTCGACGAACAACGGGGAAGTGCAGCGCTTGCGGACCTGCAGCACCAGCTTGGCCTGGCCGTGCTCCCGCAGCGGATGGAGTGCTACGACATCAGTAATACCATGGGTCAGCAGAGCGTTGGCTCGATGGTCGTATTCGAAGGGGGCATCCCCAGGGTTTCGGACTATCGGATCTTTGGAATCCGGACAGTCGATGGCCCCAATGACTTCGCGAGCATGGAGGAGGTGATCATGCGGCGGTTTGCTCACGTGACCGCGTCCGCCGGCTCGGGGGAGCCGAGTCTAGGGGTCGTCCCCGACCTGGTCATTGTGGATGGCGGGGCGGGACAGCTGGCCTCCGCTGACCGCGCCATGGTTGCCTTGGGCATGGAGCATATCCCCCACTTCGGCCTGGCCAAAAGGTTCGAGGAGATGCATCAGGTGGGCGGAGAGCCGCTTCATCTGCTCCCGGGGTCTCCGGCGCTCTTTCTCGTCCAAAGGGTCAGAGACGAGGCTCATCGCTTTGCGATCACGCGGCACCGGGCGCGTCGTCGAAAGGCAGGCTTGAAGAGCCGCCTGGACGCGGTCACGGGGCTCGGCCCCAAGCGCAAGCGGGTCCTCCTCCTGGCCTTCGGATCCGTCGGCGGCATCAGGGAGGCATCTTTGGAAGAGCTGGTCGCCGTCCCCGGAGTCACCAGGGCGGTCGCGGCAGCGATCAAGGAGCTGCTGTGACGGCACGACCCACCGTTCTGATCTTCGGACCTCCTGGCTCCGGGGTTGAGACGGTCGCGGAAGAGGTGCGGGCAGCTGGCATGGTGGCGGAGAGTTGGGACGGCACCACCGGCTGGGGTCCGGCGGAAGATCCTGCCGAGCTCGGCTCCAACCGGTGGAGCTTGCTGCTTCGGCTCGAATGCCGGACGGAGTGGTGCCTTGGTCCTGTCGGCTGCTCCGGAACTCTGGTCCCGGCGCGGTCGGTTGCCGAAGCGATGGAGCTCTTAAGGACGAGCCGTGAGCGTCAGCGTTCAGCCCGGATTCGAACCCGGGCAGTACTTGACACGACCGGTCTGAATGCTGCCGCGCTGCGAGGGTTGGTGAGACGGCTCTTGGGTGCTGGCCTCGGTCAGGAGGTCGGGCCGCTCTTCGCGGTCAGCTCCTTTGCGTTCCCCGAAGGCATCCCGCTGGACCTGGACTGGTGCGTGGATGCCCGGGCGTTGAGAAACCCGTATTGGGATGAGGCCCTTCGGCCACTCTCGGGGCTGGACCCCGAGGTGAGGCGCTTCGTCCTCAAGCAGCCGCTAGCCAGCCAGCTCTTGGAGGGGATGGAGCGGACCGTCGGAGACCAGCTGTCGGCGTGGACCGGCCAGCATCGGCCCCTGGTCAGGATCGGGGTGGGATGCACCGGTGGCTTCCATCGCTCAGTTGCCATCGTCGAGGAATTTCGGCGTCGGTCGGAACAAAGCGGGATTCGAGCGGTCCAGTGGCATCGGGAACTTCGGGACTGATAGCCGCCGCCAAAAAGTGAGCGATGTCCCTCCGTCGCCAGTGAGGGCTCCCTCCCTGTCGCCCTGCTCTGCGGTTAGCCCCAGGTGGTGGGTGACAAGGTGATCACCAGCTTCCCCCTCCTATACTCGGCGACGGGGCTAGCGGGACAGTGGGAAACACGGCCCGAGGAATTGTCACAGGAGTAATGCCATGACCGTGAGGGTTGGTATCAACGGGTTCGGCCGGATCGGTCGCAACGTGCTCCGGGCACTGCGGGATGTAGATGGCCTTGAGGTGGTGGCTGTCAACGACATCACCAGCCCCGAGGTGCTGGCTCACCTCTTGCGGCACGACTCGATCATTGGCCCCTATCCAGGAACGGTGGCGATAGACGGTGGGGACCTTCTGGTGGACGGCCGCGCGGTTGTCGTCCTGTCGGAGCGCAGCCCAGAGTCATTGCCCTGGGCGCGGCTCGGAGTGGAACTGGTGATTGAGGCTTCGGGACTGTTCACCGCGGCAGAGCGAGCCCGCCTTCATCTGAGCGCTGGCGGAGCACGCAAGGTCATCATCACCGCTCCGGCCAAAGGGGAGGACATCACCATCGTCATGGGGGTGAACGACACCAGCTACCAGCCCGCCAGCCACAACGTAATCTCGAATGCATCCTGCACCACCAATTGTCTGGCCCCCGTGGCAAAAGTCCTCAGCGACTCCTTCGGAATCGACAGCGGACTGATGACCACCATCCACTCCTATACCTCCGACCAGCGACTCCTCGACGCGCCCCACAAAGACCTGCGGCGCGCACGCGCCGCCGCCCTCTCCATGATCCCGACCTCGACCGGAGCGGCCCAGGCGGCGGCGCTGGTCCTACCTGAACTGAAGGGTAAATTCCAGGGGATGGCGATCCGGGTCCCAACTCCAAATGTGTCGCTTGTCGACCTGACGGTGAACCTCAGTAGGAGCGCTGGGGTTGAGGAGGTCGGGTCGGCCCTGCGCGCGGCGGCTGCCGGCCCTTTGAAAGGGATCCTGGCTGTGGAGGACGAACCCCTGGTATCAATCGATTTTGCGGGTAATTCGAACTCATCCATCGTCGACGGGCCCTCGACCATGATGTCGGGGGACCGCCTGCTCAAGATCCTCGCCTGGTACGACAACGAGTGGGGATATTCGTGTCGGGTGGCGGATCTGGCTTCCATGATTGCGACTCACCTGAGCTAGGCCACCCATGGGCTACCAGAAGAAGGCGGGCTTGGACGAAGCGCGGGTGGAGGGGCGACGCGTCCTGCTCAGGGTCGACTTCAATGTCCCGGTCACCAAGGATCGGGAGATCCGGGACGACAGTCGAATCCGCGCCTGCCTCCCCACTATCAGGGAGCTGACCGGAAGAGGAGCAGCGGTCGTGTTGGTCACCCATTGGGGGCGCCCCAAAGGGGTTGTGGTCGAGGCACTCAGCACGGCTCCTCTGGCCGAACGCCTCAGCAGGCTGCTCGGACAGCCTGTGACTCACTGTCCCGAGGTGGTGGGGGAGCGAGCCCAGCAGATGGCCCTCGCTCTCAAGCCGGGACAGCTGCTGATGTTGGAGAACGTACGGTTCCGACCGGAGGAGGAGGCCAACGACCCCGCCTTCACCGCTCAGTTGGCGGCACTCGCAGAAATCTACGTCAATGACGCATTCGGCACCGCCCACCGGGCCCACGCGTCCACCGAGGGAGTCGCCCACCTCCTTCCGGCCTACGCCGGTCGTCTCATGCAGAAGGAGTTGGAGCAGCTGGGCCAGATCCTCGACAACCCCGCCCGACCACTCCTGGCAATCATGGGCGGGAGCAAGCTGAGCACCAAGCTCAGCCTCCTCCGCCACCTGCTGGCCCGAGTGGACACGCTCTGCCTGGGAGGGGCGATGGCCGCCACCTTCCTGCGAGCCCGCGGACTGCAGGTGGGAAGGTCAGTGATTGAGGAGGACTTCCTGTCCCAGGCGGTTGCGGTAGCGGCCGAAGCTGACGCGATGGGCGTAGCTCTCGAGCTGCCTACCGATGTTGTCGTTGCCCCGGGGGTAAATGCCACGGCAGGGCAGGTGCGCGTGTGCGGGGTGGACCACATTCCCGATTCGGCGATGCTGTTGGATATCGGCCCCCAGGCGGTGGCTCGTTGGTCTCGCCTGGTGGCTGAAGCAGCCACAGTAGTCTGGAACGGACCCCTCGGTGTATACGAAAACCCGCTGTTTGCCCGTGGGACCAGGGGGGTGGCAGAAGCCATCGCTGCCAGCAACGCCGTCAGTGTTACCGGCGGTGGCGACCTACAGGCGGCGCTCCAGACCTTTGGGGTCGCCTCGGCATTCACCCATATCAGCACTGGTGGCGGAGCGACTTTGGAGTTCATGGAAGGGCGGGAGCTGCCGGGCGTGGCTGCCCTCCTGGACGCCGCAACCGCCGCGGGACAGTAGGCCGTGACCACGTCCCGACCCTTGGTCGCCGGCAACTGGAAGATGCACCTGACCCCTTCTGAAGGGTCGAGCCTCGCGACGGAGATCCTCGCCCGGCTGCCGAGGCACTCCGCAGCTGAGGTGCTGCTGCTGCCTCCATTCACCTGCTTGTCAGCGGTCGGAGGTGTGCTGGCCGGCGACACCCGAGTCGGCTTGGGAGCGCAAAACTGCCACTGGGAACCAGCCGGAGCCGTCACTGGGGAGATATCAGCTCCGATGCTGGCGGGCCTTTGCCAGTACGTGCTGGTAGGGCACAGCGAACGGCGCCAGCTCTTCCACGAGACGGACTCCATCGTCAGGGCCAAGCTCGAGTCGGTGCTCCGGGCTGGGATGAGCCCGATCCTGGCCGTGGGAGAGACCGGCGAAGAGCGGCAGGCAGGGCTGACCAGAGCGGTCCTCCTCCGCCAGGCGAAGGCTGGTCTGGTGGGATTGGAGCGGGCGGAGGTTCTGCGCTGCACCGTCGCCTACGAGCCGGTATGGGCAATAGGCGCAGGCGCGGCGGCGGAGGCTGCCGAGATCACGGAGGCCGCTATTATCCTTCGCTCGGTGATCGAGGAGGCAGCTCACGGAGGGGCCGGGGGCGTGCGCATCCTTTACGGTGGGAGCGTGACATCTCAATCCGCCGCGCAGCTCCTGGGCGCCCCGGGTATCGCCGGAGCCCTGGTAGGGGGGGCGAGCTTGCGCGCAGCTGACTTCTGCGGAATCGTGGCTGCGACCGGCCGGTGACGTGCGGCAAGGACGGCAGGACCTTCGGTAACTGGGCGCTCCGGCGGGCATGCCCGGACTTATCCCTAACTGGACGGACGAAGGAGTGAGCAGGGACCCTGCGCTGCGGCGCGCGGTGATGTGTGTTCTGGATGGTTGGGGAGATGCCCCCGATGGCCCCGGAAACGCGGTTGCGCAGGCCCTGACACCCGCGATGGACCGCTTGTTCAACCGCTATCCGCACACGCTGTTGGACGCCAGTGGCTTGTCGGTCGGACTCCCAGCCGGGCAGCAGGGGAATTCAGAGGTCGGGCATCTGACCATCGGTGCCGGGCGGGTGGTTCTCCAAGACCTCACCCGTATCGATGCGGCCTTAGCCGACGGCTCCTTCTTTGAAAATCCTGTGCTGGTCCGGGCCTTGCAGGACTGTCTCCGCCGAGGGTCCAGCCTCCACGTGATGGGCCTGATGTCGCCAGGTGGAGTGCACAGCCACCAGGACCATCTCTTGGCGGTCTGTGAGCTGGCACAGAGGATGGGCCTCTTGCGGGTCAATGTCCACGCCTTCACGGACGGACGCGACACGCCACCCACGGCGGGGGCGGGATACTTGCAGGAGGTCCAGGACAGGCTGGCGTCTCTGGTTGGCCGGATAGCGTCCGTGTCTGGTCGGTACTTCGCCATGGACCGGGATCAACGGTGGGATCGGGTGCAGCTCGCATATCAGGTTCTGCTCGGGTCGGGTAGAGCCGCTGTTCCCAACCCGATCGCTTACCTCCGGGACTCGTACGCCGAGGGCACGACGGATGAATTCATCGTCCCCACCTCAGTGGTCGGACCCGACGGACAAGGTGGCGGGATCAGGCCTGGCGACGTGATTGTCCATTGCAATTTTCGTCCGGACAGGGCCCGGGAGCTGTGCCACACCTTGGTCGACCCCAACTTCTCGGGCTTCGATCGGGGGCCGGCATTGGCGGACCTGGAGCTGGTCACCTTCACCAAGTTCGACGATGCCCTGCCGGTCGCGATCGCCTTCCCCAAGCCCCTTGTTCGGGAGACCGTGGGTGCGGTGGTGGGGGGAGCGGGACTTGCCCAGTTCCACGTGGCGGAGACGGAGAAATACGCGCACGTGACCTATTTCATCGACGGTGGGCAGGAGGAGCCACTCCCGGGGGAGGAGCGCCTGCTGGTGCCCTCGCAGAGGGTGGCAACCTACGATCTCTGCCCGGAGATGTCGGCTCAGGGGATCACCAACGCCGTCCTCGGGGCCATGGAGCGTGGGGACGCCGCCTTGATCGTGGTGAATTACGCCAATGCGGACATGGTGGGCCACACCGGCAAGCTAGCAGCCACCATCAAAGCGGTGGAGTTCCTGGACGCTTGCGTCGATCGGGTGGCTCGACTGGCGGAGAAGGTGGGCTACCTGCTCCTGATTACCGCCGACCACGGGAATGCGGAACAGATGCTGGCTGACGACGGTCGGACCCCTCTGACGTCACACACCTCGAACCAGGTCCCACTGCTCTTGACCGAGGAGCGGATGAGGCTGCAGGGGGGTGGTGGGCTCTGCGACGTTGCACCCACCCTGCTCGAGGCGATGGGACTTCCCATTCCCGTCCAAATGACCGGGCGAAGCCTGCTGGTGAGCCCCTAGTGCCGGGTTCACGTGTCCGGGCCGGGACATCCCGCCGTAGACGCTCACCTGACAGCGGCGGTTCGGGTACCGCCCCGTCCGCGGTAGTCGCGCTAGTGGGACGACCCAACGTCGGCAAGTCAACCCTGTTCAATCGGCTGATCGGAGAGCGGCGGGCGATCGTGTCGGAACAACCCGGGCTCACTCGAGATCGCATCTACGGGACCGCGGAATGGAGAGGCTGCGCTTTCACCGTAGTGGACACCGCCGGACTCGATCGCGTCTCGAAGGACAACCCCGAGGGCGATCTGCCCGGTAACACCCAAGCTCAGGCGAGGTTGGCGCTGGCGCAGGCCGACGTGATCTGCTTCGTGCTGGATGCTAAAGCAGGGTTGACCACTGGCGACCTTGAGGTCGCCGATATCCTGCGACGAGCCCGTCAGCCGGTGCTGGTGGTGGCCAACAAGCACGAAGGGCGAGAGGACCGACTGCTCACCATCGAGTTCCTGGAGATGGGATTCGGTGAACCGGTGGAGATCAGTGCTTTGTCCGGGGTCGGGACTGGGGACTTGCTCGATCGGGTTGTCGACCTGCTGCCGGCAGAGGGCGCCGCCAGCACCCCGCTCATCGCTGACAATGCCGACTTGCTGCGCTGCGCCATTGTGGGCAGGCCGAACGTTGGCAAGTCATCGATCCTGAACGCGGTCTTAGGACAGGACCGATCGCTCGTAAGTACCGTGGCCGGAACCACGCGGGACCCGGTTGACACCCTAGTGTCCACCCCCAGCGGCCCGGTCCTGTTGGTCGACACCGCGGGCATGAAACGACCGGGAGCGACCAAGGACGCGGACTACTACAGTCTGCTTCGGGCGCTCCAGGTGGTGGAGAGGGCCGACGTAGCGATCTTGGTCGTGGACGCCACGACTCCGCTGAGAGCACAGGACCGTCACATCGCCGGCCGAGCTCGGGAGGCCGGAGCCGCAACCCTGATCGCGGTCAACAAGTGGGACCTTCTCGACGCGGACGAGCGGCGCGACAGAGCCCTGCTGAAGGAGCTGCGCTCCGCCTACGACTTTGCCCCTGGGACCCCGTTCCTGTTCACGAGCGCGAGTACCGGCAGGGGCATCGCCAAGCTTCTGCCGGCTGCCTTCACCCTCGGTGCGGCCCGATCCTTGAGGATCCCCACCCCCGCTCTGAACCAGTTCCTACGAGAGGCTCTGGACCGGCGGCCACCCCCCAGCGGTCGCGGTGGTCGTCGACTTCACCTCTACTACGCAGTACAGGCCCGCAGCCGGGTACCAACATTCGCCCTGTTCGTGAACGACCCAGAGCTGCTGCACTTCAGCTACGCGAGGTACCTGGAGAATCAGCTTAGAGACAGGTTCGGCTTCGCCGGGGTGCCACTGCGCCTGCGAGCCCGAAAGTCTGAACCCTCTGGGTGACGGCTCCTGCGGAGGGATAGATAGCGGGCCCAGGCGCCCGGTGAACTTGGCGCAAGTCGGTTTCAGTCGGGCGGGGGACAAAATGGTTGGGGGGTGATGGTCAGGCGGCCCGGACCTGAAAGTGGAACGAGTTCCAGATCTGGTTCCAGCGAGCATCGCCGCTGGTGAGAGCGGACCGGTAATAGTCCTGGTGGGCGGACAGAAAAGTCCCGGTGTCCCCCTGACAGGCCGCCCCAGCGGGTTCACTTGCGATTTGTAGCCGCGAACCCTAGAGGAGAGGCCCAGGTCCAAGTCTGACGGGGAGATCATGGAAATTATCGAGGCATTTGACCTGACCCGATGTGCCTGGACGGCAGCCCGGTTGGCGGGGTGTGACCCCAAGACGGTGAGCCGGTACCTAACGACCCGAGACCTGGGTAGAGACCCCAGAGTGCGTATGGCTCGGCCGAGATTGGCGGGGCCTACCAGGAGAAGATCGAAGAGTGCGTCGAGCACAGTCATGATGCAGTGGAAGTGTCTTTGCTGTCGGATTCATCGCTTGGCGACTTCACCGTCCGCTTCCAGGTCGTTTGCCGCCTGACCAAGGGGACCGGGTGAGTAGGCCCGGAGCGTTCGCTGTGTCCCTTTGCCGGGGTGGCCCCCGGTGCCAGCCCCGAAGGTGAAGTTGGTCGGGGAGACAGGACTCGAACCTGCGACCCCCAGTCCCCCAGACTGGTGCGCTAACCACCTGCGCTACTCCCCGCGGTCGGAGGCTGAGCATACCAGCAGGCGTAGAATGGCGGTGGATTAGGAAACGGCAGGAGGCGAATGATGCCCTGGATGAGGCGGTGCGCAAGTTGCGACCGTGAGTTCCCAATCTACCGCCTCTCGGCCGTCCTCCTCGACGGCGAGATGAGTTCGATGTGTCCTGGCTGCATGCAGTCGGAGCACGATCGCATACAGGTTCCCTACTCACCTCAGGCCCCGGGCGCGGCCCAGACGAGCACCTCCCGCACATCTTGGTAGCGGGCCGCGGGGAACCCGTAGTCGATCGGCTCCTAGGGCTCTCTGGTAAGCGCGGCGGAGGGCTCTGCGTGGGGATCGACCCCGTCTTGGAGGACCTGCCGCCGCATCTTGGAAGCGGTCTGGACGCCGCCCGTCGCTATTGCTTCGAGCTGATTGAGGCCACGGCGTCGTTCGCGTGCGCGTTCAAGCCGAACTGCGCGTTCTTTGAGGCCATGGGTGCATCTGGGTGGGACCTCCTGGGAGAGGTCGTCCAGGTGGCGGGCAGACATGGCCTGGTAGTGGTCGACGGCAAGCGCGGGGATGTCGGGCACACCGCCGAAGCCTATGCTCACGCCGCCTTCGATCAGCTGGAGGCGGACGCATGCACGGTCAACGGATACGTGGGGTTCGATGCTGTTGCCCCTTTCATTGAGCGCCCCGACAAGCTTGCCTTCGTGGTCTGTCGCACCAGCAACCCCCACGCCGGTGACCTCCAGGATCTGAAGGTCAGTGGTACGGAGACCCCCCTTTATCTCGAGCTGGCAAGGCTGGCGAGAGGGTGGAACGTTGAAGTTGGGCTCAGGTCGGTGGGGTTGGTCGCGGGCGCCACCTGGCCCGAGGAGATAGCCCGAATCCGCCGGGCCGCTCCGGAGCTCCCACTGCTGATCCCCGGTGTCGGCAGCCAGGGAGGAGATTTGGAACTGGCTGTGTCGGCAGCACTGGGGGAGAGCGGGGAGGGGTCTTATCTACTCAGCGTCTCGCGCGCGATCGGGGGGGCGTCTAGAGGCGCCGACTTTCAGGCCGCCGCTGCCACCTCAGCCGCCGGCTACCTAGCCAGACTGCGGCGGCTGCACGGGTCGTGCGGCGCCTTGCGAACGGATGTCTCGCCGAGTAGCCTCTAGGCGATGACGCGTCTCGGGAGTGGTGCGGGAGCTTTGGCGGTGGCCTTGGCCCTTCTGGGCCTAGAGGGATGTGGGGTGGGGAGCGGTCCACGACCCACCCCTTCGCCCCCGAGCCCGAGCGCCAAGGCGACGCCATCGCCGGTTCCGACAGCAGTCACGGTGTTGGCCCCAGACGGTGTGAATTTCCGGAGTCAACCGAGTACGACGGCCTCAGTGATTGGGGTTGTGGCGCAGGGTGTCACCCTGCCAATCGTCTCCGAATCCAGCGCGGATGGGGGCTGGTGGCAGGTCCGCGGGAGCAGCGCCACCGGTTGGGTGACCTCGAACCCCGAGTACATTTCGACCGCCTCCTTTCAGACCTACCAGTCGGGTGGAACCGCTGCCTGGTCCGCTCTTTATCCAGCCAGCTGGGCTTTTGCGCAAAGTGGGTCCGGTACTCTGGTATTCACGAGCCCAGGGGGAGAGGCGATCACGGTAACCGCGGCCCCAAGCACCGCCCAGCTGCCCGCAGGAGCGCCGAGCGGCACTAATCAGCTTAGCGTCGGCTCGGTCGATGTCTACGGCGTCACGACCGCGCTGGTGACGTACTCGGTAACCACCGGGTATCTCGCGGCGGTGGCTCTTCAAGCGACTAGCGGATTGGCGTTCCTCATTACGGACAAGGCGCCGAGCGGAAGCGCCGCCAAGGACTTCAATCTGTTTCTGGACACCTTCAAGTTCCCGTTGCCGACCGCTAGTCCAACTCCGTAAGAGGGGATTGAGGCTCGAGCCGTCTCGAGAGTTCTCGGTACGCAGCGGATCTGGCCCGGTCCACCACCTTGGTGTACCCCTGCATGGTGTTCAGGTTTGAATGGCCCAGCACCTCCTGGACCAAGCGCACATTGCCGGTGATGGTCAGCAACTCGGTCGCGGTTGTGTGCCTCAGCACGTGGGGCGACTTGAGCCCCTCGACTCCCGCTCCCCTACGCAGTCCGCTCACGACGTGACGGGCTCCGCTGGCCGTGAGCCGCCTGCCCCCCACTGCCTGGGAGTGGTGATCGTAGTTTAGAAATAGCGCCGCCTCCCGATCGTGCCGTGCATCCAAATAGGCGCGGACCGCATCCATCGCCCCCGGCGTCAGGTGCACCACCCTCTCCTTTGATCCCTTTCCCTTCACCACGAGCCGACCTTCCGGATTGACGTCGGTTCGGTCCACAGCGAGCGCCTCAGAGATTCGGCAGCCGGTGCTGAGGAGAAAGTGAACGAGAGCCCGATCCCGCAGACACGCCTCCGATCGTCCCGGAT
>Ga0307374_10007110_pt1 | contig 17207 bp, 15 predicted proteins | sample OX3MG_FD_202532 | JGI IMG/M metagenome (GOLD analysis project Ga0307374, IMG submission 202532) | Soil microbial communities from Risofladan, Vaasa, Finland - OX-3 | ecosystem: Environmental > Terrestrial > Soil > Coastal area > Acid sulfate soil | place: Finland: Risofladan, Vaasa | collected... | reverse complement strand
GACGACGAAACCGGCGAAGTGGCGGTGCTGAAAATGACCAGTGCCTACGAAATCGGGCGCGCGATCAATCCCAAGCTGGTCGAGCAACAATTGGTCGGCGGTTCGTGGATGGGCATGAGCCACGCGCTCTATGAAACGCCGGAGCCGTATTACCCGAACACCCGCGATGGAGCGCGCGACTTCAACGAATATCTGATGCCCGGTCCGGGCGACATTTGCCCGCACGATATCGTCGTGCTGGAGCGTCCCGCTCCCGATGGTCCGTTCGGCGCCAAGGGACCGGGCGAGATGTGCGCCAATCCGGTGCTGCCGGCGGTCGCCAACGCGGTGTTCAACGCCGTCGGCGTGCGTATCAACGAATTACCGATCACCCCGGAGAGAGTCCTGCGCGCGCTGCAAGAGCGCGGCGCCGCCGGCGCGCCAGGGCGCACGCGGTAACGACGCATGGCGGTCCGGCACAAGATTGTTGGGATCGATAGCCCGCGCGGCCTCGAAGAGGCGCTGCGTGCCGCCTATTACCTCGCCGACGAGGCACTTTCGACAGCCGCGTATCTCGCGCTTGCGCTTGGCAAGCCGTTATTGCTCGAAGGCGCACCCGGCGTCGGCAAGACCGAAGCCGCCAAAGCAATTGCCGGCGTGCTTGGCCGGACGCTTCTCCGCCTGCAGTGCTACGAAGGTATCGACGCCGCGTCCGCGCTTTATGAATGGAATTTTCCGCGCCAGATGCTGGCGCTCCGCCAGGAAAGCGAAGCCGGCGGCCCGGTCGACATTTACCGCGATGAATTCCTGATCGAACGGCCGATGCTCGCCTGCCTGCGCCGGCCGCAAGACACCATGCTGTTGATCGACGAAATCGACCGCTCTGACCACGAATTCGAAGCCTTCCTGCTTGAATTTTTGTCCGACTTTCAGATTTCCATTCCCGAACGCGGCACCATCCGTGCTTACGAGCGGCCGGTGGTGATCCTGACCTCGAACCGAACCCGCGAGCTGCACGAGGCGTTGCGCCGCCGCTGCGTCTATCACTGGATCGACTATCCGACGCCGGAATTGGAAATGCGCATCATTATGATACGCGCGTCGGGGGTCAGCGAGCGCGCCGCGCGCGCGGTCGTAGCAGCGGTTGGACGTTTGCGCCGCGAGCCGCTCGCCAAGTTGCCCGGGATTGCCGAGGCAGTCGAATGGGCCGAAGCGGCGTCGCTGCTCAACGAGCAGGGTTCCCGCTGGCCCGAAGCGTTCAAACGTTCGCTCGGCGTCGTGCTCAAGGACGAGGACGATCTCGTCCACATCGCGCCGAAGATCGACGCTATCCTCGCGGAGGCGCAGGGGTGAACGACCTGACGCGTCCGATCGCGCACTTTGTCGAATTTTCCGCGCTGCTGCGCCGCGCGGGCTTCGCCGTTGCGCCCGAGCAGACCATGGCGTGGTTGGCTTCGATCGAACTTCTTGGGCCCAACAGCATCGGCGATATCCGCCGCGCCGCATACGCGACGCTCGCGCCGCCGCCGGAGCGTTTCGCCGATTTCGATGGACTGTTCGACGCGCATTTTCTCGGCGCGCAAAGCACCGTGACTGAGGCGGCCCCGAGTGAGGATGAGCCGATCCGCGCGGCCGAGGATTCCGCCGTCGGTCCGGAGCCACTGTTCGGCGATGAGACCCGCGAATCCGGCGCGCAAGCGACCACCGCCGAGCGGCTCACCGCCCGTCGTCTCACGCCGGGCGGTGAGGGCGAGACTTTGCGCCGCTTTGCCCGCGAATTGCCGAACCGTGTGCCGCGCCGGCGCGGCTATCGCTGGCGGTCGGGACGCGGCGGCACTGCGACCGACGTGCGCCGCATGTTTCGCGACGCCATGCGCAATGCCGGCGAATTCATTCATTTACGCCATCGTCGGCGCCGGCTCAGGCAGCGGCGCATTGTCGTGCTGATCGATGTTTCCGGCTCGATGAAGGAGCGCACGCAGGCGCATCTGGCGTTTGCTCACGCGTTGACGCGCGCTGCGGCGTCGGTCGAAGTTTTCACCATGGGAACGCGGCTCACGCGCATTTCGCGGCCGCTGCGGCTGCGCAATCGCGAGCAGGCGCTGGCTACCGCCTCGCTTCTGGTCGCGGACTGGGATGGCGGCACGCGCATTGGCGACGCACTCAACGTCTTTCTGGCGGTGCCACGTTACGCGGCTTTGGCGCGCAGCGCGGCGCTGATCGTGCTTTCCGACGGGCTCGAACGCGGCGATCCCACCGCGATGGCCGATGCGGTTGCGCGGCTGGCCCGGCTCGCGTGGCGGATCGTGTGGCTTACGCCGCTTGCCGCCGATCCGGGTTTCGAAGCGCGTACCGCCGGACTGGTCGCGGCGCGGCCGTTCCTCGACCAACTTGGCGACGGCGGCTCGATCGACGCCATCTGCGACAGTGTGCTCGGCCTGGCAAGCGAGGCCGCATGACACCGATCATTGACGCGCATCATCATGTTTGGCGGCGGAAAGACCTGCCATGGCTCGACGGACCGATGCAGCCACGCATCTTTGGGCCTTACGAGGCCATCCGGCGCGATTATCCAATCCGAGAATTCCTGTCCGACATCGCCGGCAGCAACGTCGTCAAATCCGTATACGTGCAGGCGAATTGGGCCAAGGATCGTTTCGAGAACGAAGTCGCTTACGTGCAGCAGGCCGCCGACGAGACCGGATTTCCCCAGGCGATCGTCGGCTATGCGGATTTTCTGGTTCCGGACGTGCGACCGCAGCTCGACCGGCTGACCAAATATCGCGGCATGCGGGGTTTGCGCATGCAGGTGCAATGGCACGAAAACCAACAATACCGCTTCGCCTCCGGGCCTGATTTGGCGCGCGATCCGGTTTTGCAAAAGAACGTCGGACGGCTCGCCGATTACGGATGGAGCTTCGATCTCCAGGTCTTCACCGGGCAGATGGACGGCGCCGCCGAACTTGCGGCCAGCGCGCCGAAAGTGACATTTATCCTGCAACACGCCGGCATGCTGGAGGATTTGTCGCCTGCCGGTTGGGATAAATGGCGCGCCGGCATGCGCAAGCTCGCGGCCGGTCCGAACATGGTGTCGAAGCTCTCCGCGCTTGGCACCTTCATCCACAAGAACGATCCGCAGCATATCGCTGCGATTGTGCGTGAGACCGTCGAAATTTTCGGTGCCGAGCGCTGCCTGTTCGGCTCGAATTTCCCGGTTGAGAAATTGTGGACCGAATATGCGCCGCTCGTGGCGGCATTTCGTGCCGCGGTCGAACCGCTCGGCGCGAAAGTCGAGCGCGCGGCGCTGCACGACACAGCGGTCAGGGTTTATCGGCTTGACTAAAAACGGGGCAGGGCCTCGACAAAGGTGAGGGTAAGAGCATGGCGCTAGAAATTAAAATTCTGGACTACGGCGATATCGAACTGGAATCCAGTTTCCTCGTGCTCGGACGCGATTGTGGCCGCACGCGACGGGTACCGGTGCTCGGCTTTCTCGTGCTCGGCGGCACCTGGCCGATCGTGATTGATACCGGCTATCGCTCGAACCAGATCATGGAAACGCTCGGCATGCGCGGCATGCAATCGCACGAGACCATGATCGAGAACCAGCTCAAGAAACACGGTCTCAAGCTTGGCGACGTGCGTTACGTATTGCACACGCACCTGCACATCGATCATGCCGGCAAGGACGACCTGTTCCCGATGAACACGGCCGTCGTCATCAATCGCCGCGAGCTCGAGCATTCGGTGTCCGGCCTCATGCATCCGCAATATCCGGCGGTCGACATCAAGCACCTGATCGACCGGTTGCACACCAAGAGCGCGCTGCGCCTTCTCGACCTTGAGCTTTCTGGACCGATCGAGCTGATGCCCGGCGTGATTTGCGAGGTGGCTGGCGGGCACACCGAAGGATCGATGAATATCATCGTCAAGACCAACGAGGGCGACGCCACCATCTGCGGCGATGTGATTTACGACATCAACGATCAACTGGTCGAGCCGTTTCGCGAACTCAGCGACATGGAGCCGCGCGTGACCGGCAATCACAGCACCACCAAACGGCAGGAGAAGGCGGCGATCAAAAAGGTCATGGCGCGGTCGCGTTTTGTACTACCGATCCATGATTTCCCGGCGTTGGTCGAGGGCGGGCAGGTGGTTGGCCGTTTGCGGGACCAGGTGCCGGGCCCGATCGTGCAATCGCTGCCGAAACGCAATTGGTTCCCGGCGTAAGCGGAGAAGGAGACGTCCGATGAGCCATACCGCGCAACGACGCGAATTTGCCGATCTGATCGACCTCGACGCGCCGGTCGAACGGATCGCCGGCGGATTTACCTTCACCGAAGGCCCGATCTGGCACCCGCGCGATCAGTACCTCTTGTTCTCCGACATGCCGGCCGACGTGCGGCGGCGCTGGGACGAACGCGGTGGCGTGCGCGAAGTGGCAAAGCCGTCGAACAAATGCAACGGCATGACTTACGACGCCAATCTCGGACTCGTTGTCTGCGAGCACGCCACATCGAGCCTGATCCGCGAGCGCGACGGGCACCGCGAGGTGATCGCCTCGCATTTCGAAGGCAAGGAACTGAATTCTCCGAACGACGTGTGCGTGCGCTCGGACGGTTCGATCTATTTTTCCGATCCGTGGTATGGGCGGATGCCGGTTTATGGTGTCGAACGGCCACGCCAACTGGGCTTTCAGGGCGTATATCGCGTGCCGCCGGGCGGCGGGGCGCCGCAACTCGTGGTCGACCGCAATCTGTTCGAACAGCCAAACGGCCTGTGTTTCTCGCCCGACGAAAATATCCTCTACGTCAACGATACTGTGCGCTGCCTCATTCGCGCGTTCGACGTCAATGCCGACGGCACCCTCGGCGCTGACCGCATTTTCGCGTCCGGCATTCGCTCGGAACTTGAGCCCGGCGTGCCGGATGGCATGAAATGCGACAGCGCCGGCAACATCTGGGTGACGGCGCCGGGTGGCGTCTGGGTCTATTCGCGTTCGGGTGCGCTCGTCGGCAAGGTCAAAGTCCCCGAGCTCGTGGCCAATCTGCATTGGGGTAAGTCGGACTGGCGCACATTGTACATGTGCGCGACCCGTTCGCTTTATGCGGTGCGCACCAAAATCGGCCCGCACACCGAACCGTTCATGAAGGCGACTGCGGCGAGCGCGACCTCCGGTACATCATCGTCGGCGTCTTCGTCGCAGCCCGAGCGCGCCAGCGCTGGCGCCGGCGAGTTGCGGCTCGATCCGTCACGCTGTGCGCTGATCATTCAGGACATGCAAAACGACGTGATGATGGACGGCGGCGCGTTTGCTTCATCTGGCGCGCCGCAGCACGCGCGCGAGCAAAATGTCGTCGAGAATATTCGACGTCTCGCCGAAATCTGCCGTTCGCGCGGGGTCATGATCATTCATGTCTGGTTCGTGGTGGATCCCGGCGCGCCTGGAGTCACCTTGAACGCGCCGCTGTTCGAAGGCCTGGTCGATTCCAAGGCGATGGTGCGCGGGACCTGGGGCGCGGCGCCCGCGCCGGGGCTTGAGCCGCAACCCGGCGATCACATCGTCGAGAAGATCCGTATGAGCGCGTTCGAGGGCAGCAACCTTGAGATCGTCTTGCGCTCGGGCGGCCGCGATACCCTCATCAACACCGGCGCCTGGACCAACATGTCGATCGAACACACGAGCCGCACCGCGGCCGACAAGGGCTATTTCGTTGTCGTTCCCGAGGATGGCTGCTCGACGATGAATGCCGATTGGCACCGCGCCTCGGTGCAATACGCACTCACCAACGTCGCCGCGGTGACGAAAGTGGACGAGGTGATTGCGGCGCTGCGCTAGTGGAGCGGATTTAACATTCGCTACCCACCTAGCGGCAGACTCGTGAAGCGAATGTCAAATCCAAAGCTCCACTAAGACTCATATTTGCTAGTGGTCCTTTTGATTCCAACATTCGCATGAGAAGCTGCCGAATACGGATGCGAATGTTAGAATCGGACCACTAGTCGCTGTGTCATTGCGAGGAGCCGCCGCGCCTTCGCGCGCAATGACGATCGCTATCCCGGCAACGGCAGACCTTCGGTCGCAAATGCCTTCTGCACCGCAGGCCGCGCGGCAAGGCGGCGCGCATGCGCAGTCCAGTACGGGAAATCGTTGGCCATATCGAAGCCAAGCACCGGCCCGCGGCCCCAGATCCAGTAAACGATCAACAGCGCGTCGGCGACGCTATAGCGTTCGCCCAGCGCCCACGGCCCGGCGCCGATTTTCTCCTCGACCGTTTTCCATAAGTCGTAAGCGTTTTTCTTGCCGGTCATGGCCACGTCTTCGATCGCGCGCGGATCGGAAGCGTAGCGGGCGGCGCGGCGAACATGGACGAAGGCGGGCTGAATGGTCGACGACAACCAGTTGAGCCACTCTGCGCAATGGGCTTCCTCGCGCGGCTCCCACGGCCACAGTCCAGACGCGGGGTGCCGCGCCGCGATGTAGTGCAGGATGGCCGGCGCTTCGGTCAGCACCCAGTCGCCGTCAGTCAGCGCCGGTACGCGAGCCTTCGGGTTGACGCGGAGGTATTCCGGGCTGTTTTGCTGCCCGGAAGCAATATCGACGCGCGACAATTCGAAACGACCGCCGACTTCCTCCAGCACAATGTGCGGGGCGAGCGAACAGGCGCCGGGCGAGTAATAGAGTTTCATCATTCCGGTTGGTCCCGCCGTGCCTCAATAGGTCGCCCGTCCGCCGGACAGATCGAAGGCGGCGCCGGTGGTGAAGGAATTTTCCGCGCTGGCGAGAAAGCAGATCATCGACGCGGCTTCGTCGAGTTCGAGCATGCGGCCGCGCGGAATCTTGGCAACGATCATAGCCAGAAAATCCGGCGCCTGGCTCATGGCGAGCGTCGTCTTGGCGACGGCGGGCGTGACGCAATTGACGCCGATATTGTAGCCGGCGAGTTCCTTGCCGAGCGATTTGGTCAGCGCAATCACCGCTGCTTTCATGGCGCTATAGGCCGGCGCTTTCGGATTGCCTTCCTTGCCGGCGACCGAGGCAATGTTGACGATGCGGCCGTAATTTGCCGCGATCATGTTCGGCACGACGGCGCGGCAGCAGTAAAAAGTGCCGTTCAACCCGATGTTGACGACGTCGCGAAAGGCGTCGGGCGGATATTCCCAGGTGTTGGCGTTCGGACCGACGATTGCGGCGTTGTTGATCAGGACGTCGATCTTGCCGAAATGTCCGATCGTCGACTTTGTAGCGGCCTCGACCGCCGCGAGATCCGCGATGTCGACCGGCAAGCCGTGGACGACCTCAGGCTTGCTGAGGCGCTTGACCGTCTCGTCGAGGAGCGCTTGGTCGCGATCCCAAATGCTGACCTTGCCGCCGGAGGCGAGAATGCGGCTTGCAACCGCCAGCCCGATGCCCTGCGCGCCACCCGTGACTATGGCGACGCGGTTCTTCAGATCGTAGACGTTCATTCACGCGCCTCCTTGTTATTTGGCGGGTACGATAGCAAAAACCCGCAGCGGGCTGCCGCTGCCCTGCAAAATTTTTAGCGGTGCCGCCACGATCAGCGCGCCGGTCGCCGGCAACAGATCGAGATTACACAGGCATTGCAACCCGTATTTGCCGGCGCCATGCATGTAATAATGACATGGGTAGGGTGGCGCAAAATGCGCAGCCTGACCGGCATCGGTACCGATGGTTTCGGTGCCGAAACCGAGCACGTCGCGCTCATTGACCAGGAAACGTACGCAATCGGGGTCGGGACCGGGCGTATGCTGGCCGGTGTCGTCGAGATTCTGGTAAGCGATCGGGTCGTTGCGTTTCGACCAGTCGGTCCGCATCAGCACCCAGGCGCCTGCCGGAATGCGGCCGTGCCGTTCTTCCCACCTCTTTATCAAAGCGGTCGTCAGCAGGAAATCCGCGTCGGCCTTTGCCTGCGCGCCGCAATCGATCACGCAGGCCGGGGCGATGAAATGCGCGGTGGGCAGCGTATCGACCGAATTGTACGGCAGATCGCGCCCTGAAATCCAATGGATCGGGGCGTCAAAATGCGTGCCGCTATGCTCGCCGAAACTGACATTGTTCCAATACCAGCCGGGCCCGCGCTCGTCGTAACGCGATATTTCCTCCATGCGGAACGGGCGGCATTGGCCGAATTCGGGCGGCAGCACGATTGTTGGAAAGTCTGGCGACAGCGTCTGGGTCAGATCGACCAGGCGAGCGCCGCCCGACACCAGGAGGTCGCTCAAAACGGCGCGCGCGTGCGGCGCGGGCGTACGCACGTTCGCTTTCGCCGCGCTTGTCCTGGGCGCGGATTTCTTTTTTGCCGTTTTCATCGACCGGTCTCGCCGAGTTCACGCTCGAGCGTTTTTGGGCTTTCCAGATTGCGGGCGAGCCAGTCTTGCGCCACGTCGCCCGGATAAACGTCCTCCACCGAGCCTTTGAGCGCTCCGACGAGGGCCGCGGCGAGCGCGGCGGGCGAAAGTTTCGGTGGCATTTCAAGCTGATCCCATTCGTCATCGATCGGGCCGGGAAACAGATTGATGACGCGCACGCCCGCCGGCTGCAAATCAGCGCGCAAGTTTTGCGAAAGCGACCAAGCCGCGGCCTTTGAAGCCGAATAGGTGCCATGCGGCGGATAGTTGGCGAGCGCGAAGATCGACAGGACGTTGACCCAGGCGATGGCGTTCGCGGCGCCGTCGGCGGCGCGCGCTTTCAGCGCCGGCGCGAATTCCTGCGCGAGGCGCAAAAGGCCGAAATAATTGATGTCCATTTCCAGTTGTGCGGTCTCGACGCCGCGTCTGGCCGCCAGCGAGAAGGCGCGATGGCAGTCGTTGGTGTTGACGACGATGTCGACCTTACCGCCGATCTCACCGGCCAGCTCGCGCACCGAACTGCTGTCGGTGACGTCGAGCGGAACGACTTTTGCCTGCGGCAGCTCGCGCAAGCCGTCAAACCCGGCCGCCTTCTTCCATGGTTCGGCTATGCCGATCCAGATCAGATCGGACCCGACGGCCGCGAGCGCCCGTGCGCTCGCCTGACCGATGGCCGACTTGCCGTCGGTGACCAGGATTTTGCGCCCGCGAGGATCGCAGGTCATTTCACGCAGCTTCGGATCGTCCGACAATGCAGGCCTCCCTCGTTCGGGCATGGCGACCAGCACGGCCTGGCCGGCGCGATCGAGCGCAGCCTCGATCCGTATCCGGCAGGGTGGCGCGCCGACACTGTCATGCACATACGCAATCACATTCACGTCGGAATCGAGCCGGACGTTGCCGATCCGCCACGGCAGCCGCTCGCGAAAGAATAACTCCTGGGCGACGCGCAGTATGGTGTCGCTGATCAACGCGCCTGCGCCGTCCTGCCGCCGCCAGAGCAACCGCTGCGACAGGCAGGCACGGCAGACTTCGCGCGGAGGATATTGCACCGCGCCGCAGTCGCGACAAACCTGGAGTTCAAACCGTCCGCGCGCTGCCGCCGCCGTAAGCCCGAGCGCCACCCTGCTGCGGGTTGCGGGCGGTAAAGTCGGCAGCTGGGTCCGCTCGATCGGATTTTTGCGCTTTGGCCGCTTGGCGACTTGAGACACCGTTTTCCCCCAGAAGACCATTATAAATCAAGCCGCGGCCAGCAAAGCGGCGCCGCTGCAAATTCCGCGATCGTAATTGATCATGCCAAACCCGGAGACCAGCCCGTGTTTGGCGTCAGGCACCCGCGCGCCGAGGGTCTGTCCGCTAAGCTGGCGGATCGCTTCGACGATGCCCAGATGTCCGCCCGCCGCGCCGGCCTGGCCGACCGACAATTGCCCGCCCGAGGTATTGAACGGGAAAGTGCCGGTAACCTCGAAGGTGTTGGCGCGGATGAACTCTGCCCCGGCGCCGTCGGGGCAGAAGCCGAGACCTTCAAATTGCAGGACGTTGATGACCGGATAGTCGTCGTAGGTTTCGAGAAAATCGATGTCGGCGGGCCCGACGCCGGCCTGGGCGTAAAGCGCGTCGCGATCGAGCGCCCAGCCGCCACGATCCTGGATCGGATCGTCGGGAAAGGCATTGTGCCGTTCGACCGCGCCGAGCAGATGCGCGAACGGCAGTCCGAGCTTTTCCGCCGTCCCGCGCCGCATCACCAGAAATCCTTCAGCGCCGGCGCACGGCATCACGCAGTCGAACAGCCGAAGCGGATCTGCGACCAGCCGCGCGTTGAGATAATCGTCAAGCGTCAGCGGCTTTTTGAATAAAGCCAACGGATTTTCCAGCGCGTTGTTGCGCTGCGCCATGCACAATTTTCCGAAATCCTCACGGGTCGCGCCATGCATGCGCATGTAATAAGCCGTCAGCAGCGCGAAACTCGTGTTCGGTCCGCCCGAGCCGTAAGGGTAGACGGCATCTTGGGCGAATTGGCTGAAGCTTGCCGTGTTGCGGCGAAAACTGTCGGTGTGATTGGTGTCGCCGCCGACGCAGGCGACGATTTCGGCATCGCCACTTTGCACCGCGCGCGCGGCGCGCCGGATCGATACGATGCCCGACGCGCCACCCATTGGCACGTGATCGAGCCAGCGTAACGTCAAGCCGAGGTGCTGCGTCAGGCCGACGGCGCTGTCGGGGGCAAGCGTGAAGCTTGCAACCGCTAAGCCGTCGATCCGCTGTTTCGGAATTTTTGCAATGGCGAGGAGGTCGGCGACCGCGCGGCCGAGGAACCAGTGTGCGCCGTGGGTCGAGTAACGCACATAGGGAACCGTTACCGGCGCGGCGAGCACGACGTCGTCATAGCTGCGCGCCGCCATCAGGCGGCTCCGCCGAGATAGGTCGTCGCCACGCGCGTATCGTGGGCGAGTGCCGCCGATGGTCCCTGATGGGTTATCTCGCCCATTTCCAGCACATAGCCGTAATCGGAGGTCTCAAGCGCGGCGCGCGCGTTCTGCTCGACCAGCAGGATCGACACGCCAAGCTCGCGCAGCGACGCGACGATGTGAAAAATCTCCCGCACCATGATTGGCGCCAAACCAAGGCTCGGCTCGTCGAGCATCAATAGCCGCGGCTTCGCCATCAAGGCCCGGCCGAGCGCCAACATCTGCCGTTCGCCGCCAGAAAGCGTCTGTGCCTTTTGTTTTTGCCGCTCGGCAAGGCGCGGGAATCGCGCGAACACCTGTTGTAAAGTCTGCTTCACTTCCGACCCGTGGCGGCGCCGCGCGTAAGCGCCGAGCAGGAGATTATCGGCGACCGCCATGTCGCCGAACAATTCGCGCCGCTCGGGCACCAGGCAAAATCCGCGCTCAACCCGCTCCTCGACGTCGACCCGTTCCAGATCGACGCCATCATAGATCACTTGGCCGCGCGAACGCAGCAGCCCGGCGGCGGCAGCGAGCAAAGTCGTCTTACCGGCGCCGTTCGGCCCGATCACGGTAACGATCTGACCTTGCTGCATGGTGAGGCCGACGCCGCGCACAGCCTCGACCTTACCGTAGGCGACGTGGAAATCCTTGATTTCCAGGAGCGGCCTCATGCGACACTACCAAGATAAGCTTCCTGCACGCGCGGATTGGCGCGCACCGCCGCCGGCGTGCCTTCAACGAGCTTGGAGCCGAAATCCATCACCACGATCCGATCGACCAGCCCCATGACGAATTCCACGTCATGTTCTACCAAAAGGACGGTGACCCCCTCGTTGCGCAAAGAATGCAGCAAATCGACCAATGCTTTTTTTTCTACGCGACTGAGGCCGGCGGCTGGTTCGTCGAGGATAATCAGCGCCGGGTCGGCGGCGAGCGCACGCGCCACTTCTAGGATGCGCTGGCGTCCGAGCGGCAGATTGCCGGCCGGACCGTAAGGTTCGTCGCCAAGGCCGACGCGCTTGAGTTGTGCGAACGCTTCGAACCGGGCGCGTCGCTCTTCTTGTCGGTCGAGCCGCAACGCAGCTTTGAAAAAGCCCGCGCGGGTCCGCGGATAAGTTCCAAGTAACACGTTGTCGAGCAGCGACATGTTCGGCCGCAATTTCACGTGCTGGAAAGTCCGAGCGATGCCGGCTTCGGCTATGCGGCGCTGGCCGGCCCGGGTGATGTCCTCACCGAGGAAGAAGATTTTGCCGTCGTCGCACGTCAGCGCGCCGGTGATGAGATTGAACACCGTGCTTTTGCCGGCACCATTCGGTCCGATCAGTCCGACGATCTCTCCGGCTTTGATATCGAAACCGACCTGACTGACGGCTTCAAGGCCGCCAAACCGCTTGAACAGGCGTTCGACCGAGAGAAGGGCGGTGCCGCGTTCGGGCATCGTGCGCCGCGGCAGCGGCGCCGCCGCGACGATCGGAGCCTTGGCGGCGCCCGGTACCAGGCGCAGCACGAAGGGCATCACGCCGCCGCGCGCGAATTGCAACACCAGCACGTAGATAACGGCGAACACGATGACTTCAAGCTGCTGGCCGTCGCGCGCGAATAGCGGCAGCACGTCCTGCAAGGCATTTTCCAAGAGCGTGATCAGGGCGGCACCGACGACCGCGCCAAGGATGTGTCCCGATCCGCCAAGGATTGCCATGAACAGATACTGGATGCCCATTCGCAGGTCGAACGGCGCCGGGCTGACGAAGCGGCTCATATGAGCATAAAGCCAGCCCGAAAAGCCGGCCAGCAGGGCGGCGATAATGAAAGTGATAAGCCGGATGCGAAACACGCTGATGCCGAGGCTCTCGACCATCACCACGCCGCCGCGCAAGCTGCGGATGGCGCGGCCCTCGCGCGATTCGAGAAGGTTGGCGACCAGGATCGTCGCCGCGATCAGCACCGCCCAGATCAGATAATAGATGGCGGCGGTCGGCTCGAGCGACAGCGAGCCGATATAGATCGGCGGCACGTTGGCCAGTCCATTGTGGCGGCCGAGTGCTTCGAAGTTGCCGAACAGAAAAAAGATCGCGAGCCCCCAGGCGACGGTGCCGAGCGGCAGATAATGTCCGCCCAGCCGCAAGGTAACCGCCCCGAGCACTGTCGCAGCCAGCCCGGTCGAGGCTAGCGCAAACAACAGCCCGAGCCAGGGCGAAGCGCCTTCGGCGGTCGTGAGCCAGGCCGTGCTGTAGGCGGCAATGCCAACAAAGGCCGCTTGCCCGAACGACGTCAGTCCGCCGAAGCCGGTCAGCAGCACGATGCCGAGCGCGACCAGCGCATAGATGCCGATGTAGTTGAGCAGCGTGATGGTGAAAGAGGTTGCGTAAAATGGCGCGGCCGCCAGCAACGCGATCACGGCAAGCGCAAGCACAATCGCGGCGCGCCGGCTCATTCCTCGACCTCATGGTCTTCATCATCGACGCGGCCGAGCGAAAGCGAACGCCAAAGCAATACGGGAATCAGCACGCTGAAGACCACCACCTCTTTGAGCGAACTGTTCCAGAAGGATGCGAAGCTTTCGAGCACGCCGATCAGTAGCGCTCCGAGGGCCGTCCCTGGATAGCTCGTGAGCCCGCCGATGATGGCGCCAACAAATGCTTTCAATCCGATGATGAAACCGGAGTCATAATAGAGTGTCGTGGTCGGCCCAATCAGAATGCCGGAGACGGCGCCGAGGAGGGAAGCGAGCAGAAAGGCGAGCGCGGCGGCGTTGCCGGGACGGATGCCGACGATGCGCGCGCCAATCCGGTTGACGGAAGTTGCACGTAGCGCCTTGCCGATCAGCGTCTGCTCAAAGAACAAGAACAGCAGCAGGCTGAACACCGCGGCGCTCGCCACCATCAGAAGCGTCTGCGTGGACAGGATAATCGGACCGAAACGGAATATTTCGCCGGTCAACGGCTTGGTGCGGAATCCCTCCGGGCCAAAAAACAAAAGCCCAAGGCCGGAGAGGCCGAAAGTCAGCGCTACCGAGACGACGAGCAGAAGAAGAACGGAGGCGTCGGCGAGCGGCCGCAGCGCGATGCGTTCGATCAGCGGGCCGATCGGCACGACCAGCGCAATCGCCAGCGGGATTTGCAACCACGAAGGCATGTTCGCGCCGGCAGTGAAAAAGGCGATGGCCGCTGGGATGAGCGGCAGCAATCCGTAATAAAACAGGCCGCGTACGATGCGCCGCGGTTGCCGGCGCCGCAAATGGTGGCCGATCTCGACCAGGCACGCTACCGCCGCGAGCGTCACGATCATATAAACAGTACCCGGCATACGTCCGAGTTGCATGGTCGCGAGCGTGAGCGCCGAAAAGGCGACAATGTCGCCGAACGGCACGAATACGACGCGGGTGACCGAAAAGATCAGGACGAGGCCGAGCCCGACCAGGATATAAATCGATCCGGTGGCGATGCCGTCGATACCGAGGATGAGGCCGATGTCCGGTGTCATGCTTAATCGGGTGGCGCAACGGCTGCGTCGCTTCGCAGCGGCCGGTGTTCGAGAAAACCATTGCGGCTCAATTGTTTCAAGCTTAAAAAGTCTCGCAAGGACGCTCAATTAGAATATGTCGTCTTTTCGCCGCCATACGGGAGGTTTGTCGTGAAAAACACTAAGCGTTTTTTCGCCGGCGCAGCGATTGTTGCGCTGACGGTCCTGCCAGCCGGCGCTGCCGAAATTAACGTCGGTCTCACTACGTCCATGACAGGTCCGGGCGCCTCGATCGGCATCCCTTATGCCAAGGGAACGGCCGCCGGCGTGGCCTACAAGGACGAGGTCGACGGTACCAAGCTCAATCTCATTCAGCTTGACGACGCCACCGACCCATCCACGGCGACGCGCAATGCCCGCAAGCTGATCGAGCAGGACAAAGTCGATGTGCTGATTGGTTCGGGCAGTACGCCAAACTCGATCGCCATTACCGCGGTTTGTCACGAACTGAAAGTTCCCTGCATTACGCTTTCGCCGGTGAACATGCCGGGCGAGCCCGGCTCCTGGATGATCTCGATTCCGCAGCCGCCGAATTTGATGGTGTCGGTCGTCGTCGATTACATGAAGAAGACCGGCGTCAAGACCGTCGGCTATATCGGCTATAGCGATGGTTGGGGCGATCTCGTTTACGGCGGCCTGGAGAAATCCGCGCCGGGCGACGGCATCAAGGTACTGACTAACGAGCGCTACGCGCGCGCCGATACGTCGGTGACCGCGCAGGCGTTGCACATCGTATCGGCGGCGCCCGATGCGGTGATGACCGGCGGATCGGGAACGCCGGGCGCGTTGCCGTTCATTGCATTGCGCGAGCGCGGCTACACCAAAGAGATCTATGGAACGCCGGCAATCATCAATCCGGATTTCGTGCGTGTCGGCGGCAGCGCGGTCGAAGGCGTGATCGCTTCAACCGGGCCGGTTGTTGTGGCCGACCAATTGCCCGATAGCTACCCGACCAAAAAGATGTCGATTGCCTATGAGGCCGCTTATCAGAAGGCGAACAACGAACCGGCACGCGGCGCTTTCGGTCCCTACGCCTTCGACGGATGGCTGGTTCTCCTGGATTCGGCGAAACGCGCACTCGCGACCGGGGCAAAGCCGGGCACGCCGGAATTCCGTACGGCTTTGCGCGATGCGCTGATGAGCGCGAAGGAAGTCGTCGGCACGCACGGGGTGTACAGCTTTCACACCGGCGACAGCTTCGGTGTCGACAAGCGCGCGCTGGTGCTGGTCAAGCTCGTCGATGGCAAGTGGAAGCTGATGCAGTAACTCGCACTAATCCGCTCGTCCCCGCGCAGGCGGGGACCCAGCGTCAAATCCTGGATTCCCGCTTGCGCGGGAATGAGCGATAATGAGCTGCTTCAAAGCCCTTTCGGGTTGGCGAGAAACTCCTCGATGATCTCGGGCGGAGCCTTGACGTAATCCGACACACGGCTCACCCCGAGACCGGTCAGGTTACGCAGCTTGACCGCAAGCTCGGCCATTTTCACCACGATCGGAATGCCGTTGATCACCGGCGCGCCATCGACCGCGTGCCCTTTGATGGCGGAAAACAGCAGCATCGGGATGCCGCCGCCGGGAATAAGTACGTCGCAGCCGGCGGTGACGAGTGGTTTTGCCTGCTCGGCAAACAGCCGCTCGACGTCTTTGGCAAGCTTTTCGGATTCGTAAGCCTGCAGAATTTGTCCCGGCTCGAAGATCATGGCGTGCACGCCGGCGACGCGCTTTTCCAGACCATATTTGCCGATCTGGTGGTGAAACCAAGAAATGTAGCGCGGGTTGATGGTGACGATGCCGCTTCGCTGGCCGAGCTGGCAGGCATAAAGCATCGAGGCTTCGCCAAGCGATACGACCGGAATGTCGACCACCGAGCGCGCCTCATAAAGCCCGGCATCCTGGAAATGGCCGATGATGAAGGCATCGTAGCCTTCGCGCTCGGCCTCGACCGCGTTGCAGATCACTTCGCGTGCACAGCGGAATTCCACGATCGGATGCGCGTAATTGTCGTGCGGAGTGATACCCTTGATGTCGACGGTCGTGCCAGGATCGACGATCGCGGCGAGATGGCGGCGCAGCCGCTCCCAATAAATCCGCCCGTGCGGTTCATCGACGTAGCTTTGGTACCAGATCCGCATGGGTCTTTTCCTCAAAGGCTGAAGCTTGCGACGCTGGTGCCGCCGCAGACATAGAGCACCTGGCCGGTGACGAAGGAATTGTCCGGATCGGCGAAGAACATCACCGCACGAGCGACGTCGTCGCCGCGGCCAAGCCGACCGACCGGTATCGATTTGGCCAACGCGGTTTCCCGCTCGCTGCCTTCCGGGATGACTTCGCGGAACATTTCGGTGTCGGCGATCGGTCCCGGCGCCACCACATTGACGGTGATGCCGGCGGGGGCGAGCTCGAGCGCCCAGGTGCGCGCCATGCCGACCATGCCAGCCTTGGTCGCCGAATAGGCCGTGCGGGTCTGCAATCCGAGCGCCGCCCGCGAAGAGATTAATACGATGCGGCCGAGCTTGCGCTCGCGCATGCCCGGAAGCACAGCCTGTACAATGAGGATTGCCGCGCCGAGATGCAGCTGCGTCAGGTCGTGCAAATCGTTTTGTTTGACGTCCGGAAGGAGGCCGGCGCGGATCGCCCCCGCGTTATGGACGACAGCTCGAACCGGGTATTTCCCGGCGATCTCGGCGGCGGCTTGTTCGGTTGCTTTCGCATCGACGAGGTCGACCTCGATCCCATGCAATGAAGGGTCCGACCATTGCGGCTTCCGCCGCGCCAGTGACACCACGTCATAGCCGGCGCCAAGGAGGCGGCGGCTAATTTTCTCGCCGATACCGGCGCTGCCGCCGGTGACAATCGCGACCGGCCGTTCGCTCATGGCGCTCACAT
>Ga0307374_10007108_pt1 | contig 17211 bp, 12 predicted proteins | sample OX3MG_FD_202532 | JGI IMG/M metagenome (GOLD analysis project Ga0307374, IMG submission 202532) | Soil microbial communities from Risofladan, Vaasa, Finland - OX-3 | ecosystem: Environmental > Terrestrial > Soil > Coastal area > Acid sulfate soil | place: Finland: Risofladan, Vaasa | collected... | reverse complement strand
CGAGCCAATTTTCTCAAGCTCATTCCCGAAGACCTCCCCAGGAAAAGCACCGGTACGCGCGACAGGAGGATCTAGCAGTGACGCAGCGCATTTTGACTCGGCGTGGATTGCTGACGTATGGGGTCGGTGTGGTTGGGCTTTCGCTGCTGGCAAGCTGTTCAGGTGGTAGTCCAGCCACGGCACCGGCGGCGCCGACGCCCGCGGCCGCCCCGTCGCCCACCAGTGCCGCGACCGCCGCGGCGGCGACCCAGAGTCAGCCGCCTTCGCCAACCGCGCCCGCCGCGGGTCAGTCCCAGGCCACGCCGATCACGACGACCAGCGCCACCGCCGGTAGCAAGTCCACCGGTTACGAGTGGAAGAGCGTGGGAACCCGCCAGGTGACCAGCGGGACGACGACGATCGATCTTGGCAATCGTCAGATCCTCGTGTCGAAAGCTGGTAGGGCTGACCTGGAGTTCTGGACGATCAATCTGAAGGGACCCTACGGCACCTGGATCGAATCGTTCCTGAAGGACTACGAGACGGTCAACTCCGGCGTCAACGTGAAGTGGGTGGACGTGCCCGGCGCACAGACGGCTCAGAAGTATCTGGCTGCTGTCGGCGCCGGCCGGGCCCCGGATCTCGCGAACACCTACGAGATGCCGCGCTTCATCGAGCTTGGCGCTGTCGCCGACATCGCGTCGTATCTGCCGAAGGAAGATGCAAACGACTTCTATCCGGGCTTCTGGGATGCCTTGACCTTTGACGGGAAAGTGTACGGCTTTCCCTGGTACACCGGCACCAACACCCTGGTGTACAGTCGCAAGATCATGCAGGATGCCGGTCTCACGCCAGACAGTCCGCCGAAGACGTGGGACGACGCGATCACGATGTCCAAGACGATCAAAGACAAGGCCAGCAAGTACGGTTTGCTGACGACCGTTGGCCAGGGCGAGCTGGTCGAGTTGTTGCAGCAGGAGGGCATTCCCCTGGTGACCGACGATCGCAAGAAGGCCGCTCTGAACACGCCGGCTGCCGTGGCACTGTTCCAGGGGTGGCAGGACTTCTACAAGGGTGGCTACCTGCCGCCGGAAGGCACAACCGCCGATCCACGCGATGCGAACCAGTGGTTCTACGCTGGCCGCGGCGCATTCGTCTCCGGTGGGCCGGTCGTGATCGTAAAGCGGGCCGACCCCGCGGTGCTGACTCAATGGGATACTGATCTCGCTGGGTCGATTCGCGGTAAGAACGGTAAGTCGATCGCGAGCCTCCAGTACTTGATCGTGTCGAGTAAGAGTAAGAACCTGCAGGCAGCGGTCGACCTGGGCGCCTACCTCACGGGCACCGGCTTGCAGATCGAGTTCATCAACCAGGTGCCGATTCTACCAACCCGCCAGTCGGTGAGCGATGACCCCGACTTTCGCAAGAAGTTCATCGACAAGCAGGTGAGCGGTCGGAGCCAGCAAGAGCTACTCGACCGCGGGTTCGAGTTATCGCTGGCCGAGCTGAAGGACGCGATCGTCGACTACAACGCGGCCCCGTCGGTCGTCGGCTGGGCGCGCATGTACGATACGTTCAAGCAAGAAACCAACAAGCTATTTGCTGTCAACCAGCCGGCAGACCAGACGCTGACCAACATCGAGAAGAACTGGAACGACATCCTCTCCGGCAAGGCGACAGGCGGATAGCGGGATCCAGCGAAACCGACCGGGGGGCACTGCGCCCGCCCGGACGGTCGGGCGCTGGATCGCTCGGTCGAACATTCACCACGGGAGCAGTCCGGTGGAAGCAACGCAGGTGATAGGCACGCGCGCTCGCGCTCGGCGTTGGCGGTCGCTGCGCAAGATCGGAATCGCCTATCTCTTTCTCCTTCCCGCCTTCGTCATTCTTGGGACATTCCTGGTCTATCCGCTGTTCGCGAGCATCTGGTACAGCTTTACCGACTATAACGTCGTGCATGCGGCTCGCTTTGTCGGACTGGCCAATTACCAGAAACTCCTATCGGACGACGTCTTCAAGACGGCATTTCGGAACACCCTGGTGTACTCGGTCGGGGTGATTCCCGGTTGCACGATCCTCGGATTGCTCCTGGCCCTGCTGGTCAACCAGCCGATGAAGGGCATCACGTTCTTTCGGATCGCGTATTACATGCCCGTGATCACGTCGATCGTCGTCGTCGGGATCGTCTGGAAGTGGATGTATTTTGAGGATGGCATCATCAACAGCATGTTGCGCGGACTCAGCCTCATCGCGAAGCCGATCCCATTTCTGAGTAGCCCGAGCATCGCGCTCTATGCGATCATGGCGGTGACGATCTGGAAAGCAGCCGGCTACTACATGGTGCTCTACCTGGCGGGCTTGCAGAGCCTGCCCAGGGAGCTCGACGAGGCGGCGATGATCGACGGCGCCAATCGCCTGCAACGGCTCTGGAACGTGACGGTACCGCTGCTGCGGCCGACCATCGCTCTGGTCGTGGTCCTCGCGTCGATCGGGGCGATGAAGGTGTTCGGCGAAATCTACGTCATGACGTCCGGTGGCCCAGCCGACCGCACCACCACGCTGGTCTACTACGTTTACAAGCAAGCGTTCGTGTTCCTGAGCATGGGCTACGCGTCATCCATCGCGGTCGTGCTCTTTCTGTTCTTGATCGTGCTCTCGGTACTGAACATCAAGGTGTCGGAACGAGGGGGTACCGTCAATTACTAGCTCCCCGAGGCATAGGGCAGTGGAACCTGCTATGCCGGTCTTATCGACGGCGCGCGGACGGACGCTGGAGAACGTGGCTTGCTACGTCCTCCTGATCCTATTGGCGCTCGTTTTTCTCGGTCCCTTCTACTGGCTGGTGATCACGGCGCTCAAGGGACCCGGCCAGAACGTGTTCTCGTACCCGCCGCAGCTTTACCCGAAGCCGCCGACGTTGGTGTCATTCTTCGAGCTCTGGCAGGTCGGACCCTTCCACCGCTATATCCTGAACTCGACCTTCGCCGCGACGATGGTCGTCGTGGGCAACGCGCTCTTCTGCTCGATGGCCGCGTACCCGCTGGCACGAATGCGGTTCCCCGGGCGCGATCCGATCTTTTACCTCATCCTGGCGACACTGATCATCCCGTTTGAAGTCACACTCATCCCGTCATTCCTCGTCGTCAGCCGGCTGCACTGGGTCGATACCTTTCCAGCGCTGATCGTCCCCGCCGCGGTCAGCCCGTTTGGCATCTTCTTGATGCGTCAGGCGTTCCTGACGATACCGTACGAATTGGAAGAGGCAGCGCGGATCGACGGTGCCACCGAGTTCGGGATCTACGCCCAGATCATGGTGCCGCTGGCTGCGCCGAGCCTGGCTGCGCTGGCGATTTTCGGATTTGTGGCCGAATGGAACTCCTTGCTCTGGCCGGTCGTCGTGCTAAAGAGCCAGGAGATGCAGACGCTGCCGGTCGCGATCACCTTCCTCGATTCCAACTTCTACGGCGGCTGGCGTCAGATCGCGGCGGGATCCGTCCTCTCGATCCTTCCGATTCTCGTCGTCTTCGCGTTCGCCCAGCGCTACTTCATGGAAGGACTCACCGCGGGCGCGATCAAGGGCTAGCGTCTCTTGCCCCCTGACCCTTTCCACACACCCTCTCCCACTCCCGCTGGCCATCCGGGAGTCCGGCTGCGTGGCCAGCCGTTGCGGCGAGCAACTGGTAGGACACACGCCTGGATCGCGGTGAGAGCCGGCGCCGACTTTTTTTGGTACCTTTGGGACTGGCGTCGGGACGCCAGGTGCGGTATAATGGCGCCGGTGGGCGCGCTGAGGGCCAAAAAGCCGTCTCGGGCACCTCGACAGGCGAGGGATCCACACCTAGAACATCGGTCAAGTATTCCAAAATCGCCGAAATTCGGCCTCGGCCGAAGCGAATCAAGTGGCCCGATTGGGTGATTTGCCCGCCAAATTCGTCAGAAACACCATAGGTACATGATATGTTGTGACTACTTGACCGACGTTCTAGGGGTACAGAAACGGATTGAGGTACAGAAACGGATGACGAAGAGTGATCTAATCCAACGCGTCAGCAAGGACACCGGGTTGTCCCTTACCCAGAGCGGAAAAGTCGTGAATGAGGTGTTCGATACCATCACCGACTCACTCAAGACTGGCGAGGATGTCCGCGTCACCGGATTCGGCACGTTCCGCGTCACCCAGACCGGTGCGCGGAAGGGGCGCAATCCTCGCACCGGCGAAGAGATCATGATCCCCGCGGGCAAGCGGCCGTCGTTTTCCGCGGGCGCTGGCCTGGTGGAGGCCGTTCGCGGTGAAGGGCAGAAGCAGACTGTCTGATCCGGGGTAGGCCGCCTATCTACTTGGGCGCTCTCGCCGGCCGGCTCGCCCGCGGCGCGCCGCGAGGAGCCTGGTGGTGTGGAGCGGATCCTCCTTCGTAGTTGGGTCCGGCTCCTGGGTTGGAGATGGAACAGCGCGAGAAAAGATCCCGGACTCGGGCGTGGACGCCAGGTGCCCTGCCGCACGCTTCGACGACGACCGATCGGTTCTCGCCCACGGGGCCACCTCCACCAGGTGCCGGACCGGTTTCAAGGCCGGCTCAAGATCGCGCCCACTGACGTTGAGCCGGCGAACCGCCACGTCGACGACCAGCAGGATGGCCGCGGCTTCGAGCAGCAGGTCCCACAGCGGTGCTCCTCCCGAAGCCGCCGGGAGGTCGTCGGCAAATGCCTGCGACGGACTATCCAGGATCTTTCCGCCCCCCGCGCGTGCTACCTGCTTCAACACAGTCTCGTCGACACCAGCCGCGCGATATTCGGGCGAGTAGGGTACGACGAGCGCTCCGTCCAAAGCCCGCGGTTGCTGGCCAGCCGCCCCACTCACGTGGACGGTGTAGGCGCCGGGCGCTCCGACGGGGTACGCCGCCTGGTACTTCCCCGGTGCCACCGCCGCGAGGGGAACGGCTGTCGTGGTGTTATCGGGCCCCACGACGCGCGCTGTGACCGTGGGCGGCGATTCCCCCAGTTGGTCGGTTTCGGCAACAATCTCCGCGGTTGGCCCAGCCTGAGTGATCGCCAGGTGCCAATTCGGGTCGCCGGCGGGCGGCAAGACCCACGCGAGGAGCTGTGCCCAGAACTGGCCAGCCCCGGCCCACTCGATCAAATTCCGCGTCCAGAGGCCGTTCGCGTCACTCGTCCAGGCGACGCTGCGGCCGAGTCCGTATTGCCAGCTCGCCAGAATTGGGTCGCCCTGGTCGCTGACCAGCGCGACGCTGGCGATGGGGCGCGGCGTCGTCGCGACGTAGCCTTCCAGGGGAGGCAGCGCTGCCAGGCCGGCGAGCAACGAGCTACTGCCGATCGTTTGGGGCGCGAAGTGGTCCTGGATCATCGCCGGGCGGATGACCGTGTGCGCTTCCTGCAAGAGGGCCTGAGGGACGTCGAAGTCGGTGGCTTCGTAATAGCGGCCGTGCCCCCAGCGCGCGATGGACTGCATGGTGGGAGCATCTGCAAAGTCGTGCGCGGCGGTCGCGACCGCTGAGACGGTGATTCCCCGCGCGACGATCTGCTCGATCAACGGCTGGTAGTCGTCCTGGGCATCGCCGTCGCCGACGAGAATGACGTGTTTGACCTGGGCGTCGCTGCCGATCAGCGCGTTGGCCGCCCCGGCCAGGTAGGGAGCGTAGCTGGCCGGGTCGCCGGTCTGCATCGCGTCGATCGTCTTCTCGATCGTGGCCGGGTCTGTCACGTGCTGAAGCGGGACCGGAAAGCCCGACGCCGCGTCCGACACCATCACCTCGTCGCGCGGTGTGAGTTGCTCGACAACCTTCTTCGCCGCCTCCTTGGCGGTGTCGTTGCCGGTCGAGTTCTCCAGATTCTCCACGACGAGCGCGACGGCGACCGTCGGTATCTCCTTGCGCTGGGGAATCTCCATCGTCACGGGCAGTGCCTGCTCGAGCGGAGTGTCGGCGTAGGCGCCGAGACCGTAGCTGTCCTCCCCGCCGATGACCAGCAGGCCGTGGCCGAGATCACGGACGTAAGTCTGGATCGCCGCCATGCGCTCGCTTCCGAGCTCGCGCGCGGGCACGTCGACCAGGACGATCGCGGCGTTGTCCGCGAGTCCCTCGGCGGAAACCGGCAGGCTGCTCGCGGAGATGGTCGTCACCTGGAAGCCGTTCGCCTGCAACGCGCTGGCGACGTTGTTCCCGTCCCCCGCCGTGCCCTCGGCGACGACGACTCGCGGTGGACCGATCACCTGTACGACCGCTTGACCGACGTTATTCTGCGTCACGCTGTCCGCGGTGGGGTCCAGCTCAACCCGCACGCGGTGCGTCCCCTCGCTCGGAGCGGTTTCCGGTAGGTCGAACTGTTGTGTCCCCGGCTGGACGGTCACCGCCTGGCTACCGACCGGCGCGCCGTCGAGGAACACGCGCAGCGTGGCCGATTCCGCGACGTTGCTGATGACCCGGATCGTCAGGCTATAGCGCTCGCCGCGCCCAATCGTCGAAGGCGCGCTGACCGAATCGACCCGGATCTCCGGCCCGTTGGGCGATGCCACCGGCACGGTATCCACGACCACCCCTTCCGCGTGCAGCAGGCGCGCCTGCTGCACGGCGTCGCCAATGTTCTCCTGGCCATCGCTCAAGAGGACGACGCGACGCCGCGCATCGTCGGGCAGCATCGCCGCCGCCAGGCTGAGACTCCCGGCCAGGTTGGTCCAGTTGCCGTCGGCGATCGACTGGAACGCGGTGAACCGCGGGTCCGCGCTTACCGCGAGCTCGGCCAGCGGGTCGCGGCCGGTGACCACGATGCCGGCCAGGTCGCCCGGTCGCCGGGCGGCGAGCGACTGTTGAATCCAGGCCGCTTCTGTCGGAATCTGGTCCTTGACGCTCGCCGACAAGTCCGCATCGAAGACCACCGCCTCGCGCTGAATCGCGGTGTCGAAGCGCGGCCCGGCCAGCGCCAGCGCGACGAGGGCGACGACGAGGAGTCGAATCGCGAGCGCGAGCGTCGCCCGGCGACCGCGACGCGGGCGGAGACTGAGCGCCTGCTCTTTCGCCCTCTGGGAGGGGGGACGGGGCGCTCGCGTGCTAATTGGCGCTGCCCTTCGCCCGAGGGGTTGGGAAGAACGGGGACGGAGACGATCCCGTGCCGTTGAAAGTTGGGCGGCGCCGAGCGTCAATCCCCACATTCCGTCGATCGCCAGCACCGCCAGCAGCGCGATGGGGACCGCGAGCAGAAGGATTGGTCGATCGAATTCGATCCCGATCATCACGACGACCGCCGATAGGCCCACCATTCGAGCAGCAGGACCACCAGAACGCCCCCGGCCAGCCACGGCCAGAGATCGTCCGGCACCGTCGTCGATACCGCCGACGAGGTCGACCTACCTTGAATCAGCGGTAGTGCGACGGGTGGAGTCAGGTCCGATTCCTGCGCGGAGAACAGATTCACCGCGAACTGACTGACGCGATCCGGCTGTCCCGGCGCCGATTGAACGATCCGGTAGACGCCGAGCTGATCGGTATCGACGATTGGTCGCGCCGGAAACGGTGGGGCGAGCGTGTCGCTGGAACCGTCTGGCCGAACCAGGACGATCCTGGTCGCCGCGGGCCAGGCGACGACGTCCACCGGCGCTCCCGGAGCGATCGACTGGCCGGCGGCGGAGGAACCGGGGGTCAACCAGCCGATCAGGTTGCTGATCAGGACGGGGAACGATGGGTCCAGCGGAAGGTCCGACTGATGCAGGTCGAAGCCGATCACGCCGACGCGATCTCGAGCGGCCTGCCCCACGGCGACCAACGGTCCGGCTGGGTCGGCGATCACGGCGTCCGCGTCGGCAGGAAGAGTCATCTGACGGGTGGTCCGCACGTGGACCTGGCTCAAATCGAGAAAGCGGTCGAGCGAGCTCGGCCCGAGCGTGCGGAGCAAGCCGACCGGACGGTCAGCGCCGATCGACCAGGGAAGCTTGCCGGCCGGTGGATGAATCAGCAGCACGTTTGCCGCCGGCAGCGCGGCCGGCGCGACGCCATCGTACACGACTACGTCTGCGCTCGCCGTGCCGCTGTCGTGATCCGCCACCGACAAGCGGACGCCGGGGGTGAGCTTCAACGCCTGCTCGAGGAACGGATTGCCCGTGGTCAGGAGCAGCACGCGGGTGGACGGGCCGCTTGAGACGACCGCGTCGGCGCGATCGTCGAGGGCCAGCGCATCCGGACCGCTCAAGCGCGCTTCCAGGGTCTGCGCACCGGCGGGCAATCCATCCCAGGTCTCCGCGACGCTGGCGCCGGCGGCGAGGGAATACGCGCGGAGATCGTAGAGCCGACCGTCGGTCCAGAGCCCGATCTGACCGCTCGCGGCGTGGGCACCGTCGTTGGCGACGCGCGCGAGGGCCACTGGCCCGTTGTCGCCGACCGTCACGGCGAACGCGGCGATGGCGACGTTGTCGGCTGGCCCTCCCACGCGGACCCAGGTCACCGCGAAGGGAAGCTGCCCGAGCCGCGTGGCGTCGTCCGTTCCGCCATCGCTGTACACCAGGACGCGAGCGCGTGGATCGTCGACGAGCAGCGGCGCGATCAGGCTGAGTGCCGCCGCCAGGTTGGCGTTGCCATTGGTCGGCCGAGCGGCGTCGAGGGCAGCGTGCAGCGCTCCTTTGTCACCGCTGCGCGCCACGACCAGGCGCGGCTCGTCGGCCATGAGAACGATCGTCATCTGCGCGCCGGGCGGGATCCGGTCGATCGCTTGCCCAATCTGCTGCTTGGCTGCCGAGAAGCGACTGGGCTTGACGTCGGTGGCCTGCATGCTCGCCGAGGCGTCGAGCAAGACGAACGTCTGACCGGACAGGTCGCTTGCCATCAGCCGAAACGGCCGAGCGAGTGACAGCGCGAAGAGGGCGATCGCGGCAAGCTGAAGCGCGAGCAAGACGTGCCAGCGCAGGCGCTGCCAGGGGTGGCTCGCCTGCACGTTGTCCAGGGCCTGACGCCAGAGCAGTGTGCTGCCGATCACCCGCCGACGCCGTCGCGGCCGCAGGACCCACAGCGCCAGAATCGGCAGCGCGAGCAGTCCGGCCAACAATCCGGCGGGATCCAGGAGGCCCACCGATTACTCCAGCAGGCGCGTGCGCCGCAGGAGACGGAGCACGACGTCCTCGATCGACACGTCACTCGACACGCACAAAAACTGTGCGCCGTGTCGATGGCAGAAGGCGGTCGCCTCGTCGGTGAACGAGGCCCGGCGCCGACGGTACTCCTCTCGAACGGCGGCGCTCACGCTGACGGAGACCACTGCCCCGCCCTCGGAGTCGACGAGCTCCCAGTCGCCCACCGCGTCGGGATCGATCTCTTCCGGAGCGAGAATCTGGACGACGTACAACTGGGCATCGGTCGCCAGCACCCGCTTCAGACCGACCTGGTAGCCAGCGGGCGCGAGCAGGTCGCTGAGCACCACGACCATTCCGCGTCCGGGCGTCCGCAGCGCAAACTGCTCCAGGGAACGATTGAGATCGGTCGCGCCGTCTGGACTCACGCGACCGAGAAAATCCCAGACCTTCCAGACAGAGGAGCGTCCACCCACCGCCGGGAGATAGGCGTCGAGACGCTGTCGACTGAACGCGACGGCGACCCGGTCCGTCGATCCCAGCGCGATGTAGGCGAGCGCGGCCGCGATCTGGCAGGCCAGCTGAAGCTTCGTCGGCGCGCCGGCGCCCATCGACGACGAACAGTCGAGAAAGAGCGACAGCGTCAGGCTCTCTTCGGCGTGGAAAAGCCGCAGAAACAGCCGCTCCAGCCGAGCGTAGACGTTCCAGTCGATGCGTCGATAGTCGTCGCCGGGCGAATAGGTGCGGTAGTCGCTGAACTCCAGCGACGCTCCGTTGGCGACGGCGCGCCGCGCGCCGCCGACGGGGCCGGCGACGAGCTTGCGCGCCAGGAGATCGAGCGCGTCGAGCCTGCGGAGGAAGGTGGGACTGAGCAGTGAGTCCACTACGTTCGTCCAATCGCGGCCGTTTGCCTCACGATCTCGCCGACGATCTCGTCCGGGCTGATGCCTTCGGCCTGGCCCTCGAAGTTCAGGATCAGGCGATGGCGCAGCGCCGAGGCGGCGATCGCCTCGAGATCCTCGCCCGCGACGTTGTAGCGCCCGTCGAGCAGCGCGCGGACCTGAGAGCCGATCAGCAGCGCCTGCAGGCCGCGCGGGCTGGCGCCGTACCTGACGAACTGCCGGACCGGCTCGGTCGCCAGCTCCGACTCTGGGTGCGTTGCCAGAACGATCGCGACGGCGCGTTCCTCGAGGTGGCTGGCGATCGGCACGGCGCGCGCCACTCGCTGCAGGCGCAGCAGCTCGTCTCCGGTGACGACGGGGTTGACCGTGGGCGCGTCGGGACGAATGGTCTGTCGGCCGATCCGTCGCAAGACGTCCGCGGGCGGGAATGGCACGAGTACCTTGAAGAAAAACCGGTCCAACTGCGCTTCCGGAAGTGGATAGGTCCCCTCCATCTCCAACGGATTCTGGGTTGCCAGCACGAAGAACGGTGCGGGCAAAGGGCGGGTCGCGTCGCCCACGCTGACGGTGCGTTCCTGCATCGCCTCCAGCAGCGCACTCTGCGTCTTTGGCGTCGCACGGTTGATCTCATCCGCGAGGACGACGTTGGCGAAGATCGGTCCCGCCTGGAATCGCAGCGAGCGCTGACCGGTCTCGTCCTCGACGACGACGTTGGTGCCGATCACGTCGGCAGGCATGAGATCGGGCGTGAACTGGATGCGCGCGAAGCGCAGATTGACTGCCCCGGCCAGCGTGCGCACGAGGAGCGTCTTCCCCAGGCCGGGGACTCCTTCCAGCAGCACGTGGCCGCCGCCGAGCAGGGCGACGAGCACGTCACGGATGACCTCTCGTTGCCCGACGATCACCTTGGCAATCTCCGTCTCCAGCGCGGTCGCTCGCGCGACAAACTCCCGCACCGCCGACTCGCCGACGTCCATCGCCGAATCTAACATCACTGGCCACTTCCCTCCTCCAGGCCGACGAAATACTTGCGCACGAGGTCGCGCACTTCCGGCGGCAGCGAGCCGCGGTCGACGTGCTCGCGGGCGCTCTGCGCGTATTGGCCGATCACCTGCTGATACGGTACTTCCGACCCCAGCGCGGGGCCAGCCGGCCCCGTCTGTTGGAGCGACGGACCGGCGCCGGCCTGGCCCGGCACGAAGACCTGGTCGCCCGGGGTCGTCTTTCCGGGCTCGGCCGCGCGCGTCCCACCGGACGCGGCTCGCCCGCCGGTCCCGCCGGCCCGGGTCCCGGTGCCGTCACCGGCTCCCGCGCCCTGGCCCGGTCCGGCTCCCTGCCCGCTTCCGGTGCCCTGGCCGGTATCGCCTGCCGCGCCACCACTCTGGCCGGCGCCAGACCCGGTCTGATCCGCACCCGAACCGTTCGGGCCGGCGCCGAGTCCAGTTTGACTCGCCGCGGTGCCCGCCTGCCCCGCGCTCGCCTGGCCCGGCTGACTGCCCTGACCCGCACCGGTTTGACTTCCTGGCACCGATGCCACCCCACTGACCGTCCCCCGCGCTTGCTCCAGCCCGGCGATGGTTTGTTGCGCGGAAGCTGTTACCTGGGTAGCGGCTAGCTGCTGACTCAGGTTGGACTGGGCCGCGCCAAGCTGCGCCCCCGCTTCTCCGAGGTCGCCCTGCTGGACCGCCTGCGCGGCGGCACGCAGCGATGCAGACGTCGCGGCCGCATCGGGGCTGGACGACGCGCTCGTCCCGGCGTCGGCCGCGTTCTGAAGCGCACGGCCAACCGCCGCGCGCTCCGCCGGTGTGAGCTTGGCGAGCGCCGCTTGCAACGCCGCGCTCGCCTTCGCCAGGCTCGCCGAGTCCCTGGTGGCCAGCGCGTTGCCGAGCGGGCGCGTCGCGGCGTTCTGCTGCAGCGCGGCGGCTTCGGCGCCGAGCGCCGCCGCTGCCTGATCGCCGCCTGATGGAATCTGCGCGCGCACGCTCTGTTCGGTCTTCGAGATTGCCGCGAGAGCGCTCGGGGCGTCTTTGGCCTGGCCGAGCTGCTGGGCCAGCTCTCTCACCGCCTGATCGAGCTGGGCCTGATCGAGAGCCGGTTGATTGTCCTCGGCCGGCTTCGGAACGGTCAACGCCTGGACCTGCTGTTGTGCTGTCCGAATTCTAGCTTGTTCGGCCTGTTGCTGACGTAAGATCTCGGTCATGGGATTCGGAGCCAGCAGAGCGATGGCGCACATGACGGCGACGACGGCGAGCGCGATCACCTCTCGCCGGGCCGGCCGTGGCTGGAGCGAGGCCGGTCCGGCGAGCCGCAGCCGCGCGAGCGCATCGGCGCGCTGGAGCCGAGCGAACGACTCGTCTCGGTCGCGCAGCTCCCAGGCGGTCACGACGCGGTCGGCGAGGCCGGCGACGCGATCCGCGCTCGAGGCCGCGCGGCGAGCTGAGACGGGCACGGCCAGTCCAATCAGTGCCGCGCCAACGACGCAGACACCCAGAAGCCTCGCGGCGACCGCGCTGGCATCCGCCCACGGTGTCAGCCGCCCGACGACCAGCGCGAGGACCGCGGCCGTCAGGCCGACGATCACGCCACGGAGCGACCAGCGGAGACACCGTGCGAGCCGCAATTGTCGCCGCCACGGCGCCAGAGTGTGGACGATTGTCGCGGCGGTTGCCGTGGTTGCGATCATGGGCGACGCCGGCGGAGCTGCCGCGTGGGTTGAATCAGGTAGGACGCTAGCCCGAGCGCGACGCACGCGATCAGCACGTCGATCAGGATATGAACCTCCCAGAGGGCCAGGTGGAGCTGGCTCAGTCGCGGGACGGTCCGCGCAAAATACAGCGGTAGCGGCAAGACCGGGAATCCGACATAAGGAGAGTTGCCGGCGCTGAGCAACGACGCCAACGCGGTGATCGGGCTGACGAAGGCGGCGAGCGGTGCCGGGCCGCTCGCGCCGCCCTGGAAAACGGGCGCGAAGCGAGCGAAGACGAACAGGCCGACCGTCTGGAAAAACACCACGCCGTAGGCGACGGCGGTCACGATCTGGACGCGGTGGAAGATCGCAGAGAGGAGCACTGTCACCGCGGAAATCGCGAGGGACGTCGCGAAACAGAGCAGCATCACCAGCGCGATGGAGAGTGGAGCGACGCCGCCGAAGAGCAGCACCAGGCTGAAGACCGGCAGCGACGCCCAGAGCAGGAGCAGGACGAAGGCCATCGTCGCGAGGTACTTGCCCAGAACGATCGCGGGCGCCGAGAGGCCGGTGCAGAGCAGGAGATCGAACGTCTGATGCTCGCGCTCGCCGGCGAGCGCCCCCGACGAAAGGGCGGGTGTGAGGAAAATCAGCAAGGCGAGCTGGAAGCCGGCGAGGGTGCTGAAGATCTGCATCCCCTCGGCGGCGGGGTTGTTGTTGCCATACGAATACGCGGCGAGCGTCGCCATCTGCTGCGCTTGTCCGTAGGCGGCGTTAGCCAACAGGCCGACGTAGAGCGTGAGGATCACCGGCGTCCGCCAGCCGCGCATCCGCGACTTGAACTCCTTCAGGACGATTGCCAGCACCTTACGCTCCTTCCTGCTCGCCAGTCACCTCGAGGAAGAGCTCCTCGAGACCGCGAGACCGCTTGCGGAACTCGACCACCGGCAACCCGGCTTCGACCAGCGAGCGCAACAGTGCCGCGACGTCGCCGTCGTCGCCGGTCAGGTCGGCGACGACGCCCTCTGACCCAACCTCCACGCGGCTCACCCCCGGCCGCTGGCGCAGATGATCGGCGACTGCCTCGGCCCGTTCCAGAACGCGGATGACGACCGACTGGCCGACCTCCGCCTGGGCGAGAACGTCGGCGACCGGGCCGTGAACGAGCATCTGCCCATGGTTGACGATGCCAAGGTGTGTACACAGATCGGCCAGCTCGGGTAGGATATGCGAGCTGACCAGGATCGTTTTGCCCATCTTTTGGAGCTCGCGCAGAATCTCGCGCATCTCGACGCGAGCGCGTGGGTCCAAACCCGAGGCCGGCTCGTCGAGGAGCAGCACCTCCGGATCGTGGACGAGGCACCGGGCGAGCCCCAGGCGCTGCTTCATGCCGCGGGAGAGTGTGTTGACGAACGCTTGTCGCTTGTCGACCAGATCGACGAGCTCGATCAGGTCGTCGATCACGCGCTGTCGATGGCTGCGCGCCACGCCGTGACTGTGCGCGTAGAAGTCGAGGTACTCGACAACCGTAAGGTCGCCGTACACGCCGAAGAAGTCGGGCATGTAGCCCACCTTCTGACGCACCGCGCGGGGACGCTGGATGACCGATTCGCCGCCGACCCAGGCCTCGCCGGACGTCGGTGCGAGCAACCCGGCAAGAATCCGCAGCGTCGTCGTCTTGCCCGCGCCGTTTGGCCCCACGAACCCAAAGATTCCGCCCGATGGCACCTCGAACGTGACGTCTCGGACCGCTGGAAAGCTCCCGTAGCGCTTGTTGAGCTGGTGAACCTTGACGCTCACGGCGTTCCCGTCGCGATCAAGCTGACCGAGCTGATGGGGACCGAGCCGTCCGGCGACGAGAGGCGAAGTCGGACCGCGCCCGTCGGGCTGACGTAGCGCGTTCCCGGCAGGTCGCCGAGAGAGATGTCGTATTCACCGCCAGCGGAAACGGCCACGGCCCGCGCGACTGACACCTGGGAACCGCCCACGGCCGGCATGAACGGCGGCGGGACCGGTACGGCGATTGGGCCACCCTGCACCGGCCGGCTGGGCGGGATGCTGGTCGGAGTGCTGTGTTTGATCGACGAGGGCGTCACCGGTTGCCACGTGCCCGTCGACCAATCGAACACCGCGGCAGCGAACGGCACGCTGCCCTGGATCGTATTGTTGAACGTCGCGACATGAAAACCGAGCGACTGCAGGCGATCAGGCGGTGGCGCGGAGAACTCCAGCGCGACGGCGTCGCGATCGAGGTTCAACCCGGTCGGTCCGGTGAAGACCGGCGACGCGCCGCTGACGTCCAGGATGCGACCCGGAATCAGCCCGGGCCCGACGTCGAACGCGCCGGTCAGGTCGAGGCTCAGCGGCTGGGTGATGAGGTCGAGGGCGGGACCAGGAACTGGCTGGCTCTCCCGACTGGTCGGGACCAGACGCTGATCGCTCCAGCCGGCGAAGTAGATCGGCGGCGAACCGCGGCCGCCGATGCTCGCCGGGGCCTGCGCCCAGGCGACGAAGACCGGCTGCTTCCGCGCGGCGTTCGGGTCACGCGCTGCACCCGCGCCCTGGTTCGTCGACTGAAAGTTGTAGACCTGAAAGATGCCCTTGGGCCCGTTGAGGTTTGGTGCTCCGTTGACGCTCAGATCGAGATCCACCTTCGCCGAGCTGCCGACGGGCAGCACGCCGAGATGCACCACGCTGTCGCCGGCCAGTACGATACAGTCGGCGAGCGCAAAACGCGTGTGGTTCGTGACGGTCCCGCGCAGGTGCTGACCTTCCGGACGAAGGACCGCGTCGATCTGTCCGGCGTTGTCGACCGCGTGGCGCAGCCAGACACCGCGCAGGGCCCACGGCGCCGCCGACGAGAGGGCGATCGACTGCTGGTGGTCGCCTTCCTGGATGGTCATGCCGAGCGGATCGGCTTGAGGGCCGGCCGACCCGCCACCCATTCCGCCAGAATAGGGAGACGGGAGGGTCAAGGGAAGCGACGGCGAGTCGATCGTCAGTTGATCGTCGGCGTTGCCGGGCGCGAACGTGCCAATGGCGCTGACGGCGGAGGCAGGCCCGCCCGGCACGAGGCGTACGAGTGACACGGTGCTCGCGATCAGGTCACTGCCGCGGGCACGCTGTGCGATTCCGTACGTGCCGACGGTGAAGGCGATCGCGATCACGGGGACCGTGATCCAGCCCAGGTCACGGCGTCGAAGTCGCCCCAGCGCGACGTAGCTGACCACGCCGATCAGGAGGATGTAGCCGATCAGCAGCCACGCCAGGGTGTCGAGGGACGGGGGATCGAGGGACGGAAAGTTGGACAGCGCGTTCGAGAGCTGCGACAGGAACGGCAGACGCGGATCGCCCTGCTGGTTGGGCTGCCCAGTCAGCGCTCCGCCGGCGGGCAGCGCTTCGGCGAACACCGCCTGCCAGAGCTGACCGACCTCGCTCCACGACGCGAGCGGGTCCGCCATGAGGTCGGCGGCGACGTAGGCGACGCGTCCGAGGCCGCGGTCTGCCACGACGACCAGGGGCAGCGAGCCGCTGGCCGCGAGGGCCTGGCCATCGCGAAGAGTGGCCTGGCTGAGGTCGAGCGGGCCGGTCGGGCCGGCGGTGAGCGACGCGAACCGCGCCAGAGCTTCGGACGCGTCGCTCGGACCGTCGGCGGTGAGCGCAACCGGCAGCAATCCATTCGGCAGCGGCGACAGCGTGCGCCGCCAGTCCCCACCGCCGACTGCCACGAGCGTTCCGCCCTGGGCCACCCACTCCGCGATCGTCTGCCGCTGCGCATCGCTCAGATCGGCGGTTGGAAAGTCGTCGACGATGAGCAGGTCCAGGCTGCCGAGCATTTCCGGACGGCCGGGAAACGAATCGGCGTCGAGCCAGACCGGCACGACCGCTCGCCGACGGCCGGTCGCCAGGGAGCCCAGGCCGCGGGCGGCCGTCCGTGGCTGGGCTGAGAGGATGCCGACGAGGAGCTGATTGGTTTCGAGGAGCGTGGGCGCCACCGTCTGTTGCGCCAGGGTGTCCTTCTTGTCGACGAGTTTTACGGTCACGTTCTGCGACCGGCTGTCGAACGGAACGCTGAGCTGGACCAGCTTGTGGGAGTGCCGGGGCAGACTCGCCGACGCGACGTACTCGGTGCGGTACGACGATGGACCCTTGCCGTAGAGACTGGCGCCGGTGCCGGCATCGACGACGATCTGGGCGTCCAGATCCGCGCCGTCGTTGGTCAGGTCCACGTTCAGCGGCAGCCAGTCGCCCGGGCGAGTCCAGCCGTCCAGGCCGGGCGTTACCTTCATCGTGACCGGCGACGCGGCGGTCGCGGCAGGCGCCAGCGCCGTCGCCAGTCCGATGGCGCACCCCAGCGTCCAAATCAGCCGTAAGATGCGCCAAAACGGGCTGTGGCCGCGCGCGCGTCTCATGCTGCCCCCCACGTGCCCGGTCCGCCTGGTGGATTATCAGGGGAGGTATCGGGGTAAAGCTGTTGGAAAGTTTGCCCGTCGGGCAAACTTTCCAACAGCTTTACCCCGATACCTCCCCTGAACCTGCAATAGTGCTCTGTCAGGGAGGGGATGATGGACGAGGTG
>Ga0307374_10007107_pt1 | contig 17212 bp, 17 predicted proteins | sample OX3MG_FD_202532 | JGI IMG/M metagenome (GOLD analysis project Ga0307374, IMG submission 202532) | Soil microbial communities from Risofladan, Vaasa, Finland - OX-3 | ecosystem: Environmental > Terrestrial > Soil > Coastal area > Acid sulfate soil | place: Finland: Risofladan, Vaasa | collected... | reverse complement strand
GAGCGCCACGGCGAGGTTTCCGCCGTCGTCGCCGACGAGGTTGAGCTTGGCGATCAGGAAGAGGTCGCCGGCGCCGCTCGCCGTGGTGGTCACGCCCGCCGCTCTCGCAGTCACGCGCTCATAGGGGCTGATGGCGACCTCCAGATCGAGGGTGTCGGTGATGCCGAGCTTCAGGGTCGGATTGGTGAAGAGTTCGGTGGTGGTCGCGATCCCGCCGGCGTGCTGGAAGGTGACGTTGTAGATATCGCTCTCGATCTGCCAGTGACCGGCGTCGACGCTGCACGGACCGTTGCCCTTGGTGGGCCGGTCGGTGCACAGGCTGCGCAGCGCGCTCGCCGGCGTCGGGTTGAACAAACTATAGGCGCCTTTGTCCGGCGGCGGATCGGCGCGCGCCACGCCGGCGAATCCCGCGGCGGCGACCATGAGACCAACGAGCGCCCGATGCATCGTCCCCCCGGCGGCGTGATTCGGCCGGCGCTCAGTCTACGACGCTCCCGTGGCCGGCGCCCGGGCGGCAGGCGGCCTGGCCGGCGCGACCGAGCGGCGTCAGAAGATCACCCCGGCCTCGCCCAGCACCCGGGTCTGATTGGAGTCCAGCCCCGTCGGGCCGAACATGGCGAGCGCCGTTCCCGAGCCCACCGACACATAGGAAAGCTCGGCGCGGGCGAAGAAGACGCCCTTCTGATAGGTGGGCGTGACGGTGATCGACCAGGCGTTGCTGCCGGGGCCGTACATCAGGTTCGCCCGCCCGCTGGAGGCGATGTACTCGCCGCGCACGGCGACGTTGACGTTGGGAGTGAAGCTGTACTTCACCAGCAGCGCCCCGCCGAAGGTCGAGCCCGACGCCGTCCAGCCCGGCACGCTCGGCACGAGCGTGTACTGGAGATAGGGGCTGATCACCCACGGTCCCTGCGTGTGCGTGTAGATCAGGTTGTAGACCTGGCTGTTGGCCAGCGAGGCCGGCGCGACGAAGCTGCTCGCCCTGATCTTGCCGAAGTAGTTGCCCATCGCCACGGCCGACAGCGTGTCGGCGTTCTTGAAGGTATAGGTCAGAAGACCCGACGCCGAGGTGTAATGATCCGAATAGAAACCGTCGTTCCATGAAAGCGACGCTGCCCAGGGGCCCTTGGTGAAGTTCACCTGCACGCCCTTGGTGACCGCGTTCTCCTGGTTCCAGAGCAGGCCGCGCTCGATGTTCAGGTTCTCGAACGTAAAGGTGTACTCATCGCCGATCAGCGTCGGCAGCGCCCCCGCCTCGATGCTGAACGTCGAATTGGGCGCGAATTTGATGAAGCCCTGCTGGATGAAGCCGAAGGTGTTCGGATCGTTCCTGGACGCCTTCAGATAAGGGGTTCCCAGCGCCGGCAGCGAGTAGGCGCCCGCCTGGATGTAGAACTGCACCGGTCCCGTGGCCTTGTTGACGATCAGCGTGGCGTTGGTGACGTCACCGTAGCTGCTGGCGTTCTGGGCGCCGAAGCCGTCGACGGCGGGATGGCTCTGCCAGAAGCCTCCGCCGCTGAGCACGCCGTCCACGGTCAACCCGCCCAGAATGGGACCGGCGTCGAACACCGCGGGGTTGGGATTGGCCGAGAGGCTCGACGACATCGCCGGGTAGGGCATCGGCGCAGGCGCCGGAGCGGCCGGCGCGGCGGCCGGACTCGCTGGCGGATCGGCTACGGCGGCGCCGCCCCAGGTCAGGCAGGCCGCGGCGGCGGCGGCGCACAGAGCGTGCTGGCTTCGTGACATTCGGATATCCCCATCGTTCGTGGCCCGGCATTGCGTGCGCCGGATGTGCAGACCGCGCCGCCACCTTGCGAGGCGCGCGCATCGATGCGTTAGTGGCGGGCGGGCCGACGGCGCGATCGGCGCGCGAACGCTCAAGTTTTAGGCGTCGGCGCGCGCCGGGCGCCCAGCGATCGGGCGTCAGCCGCGGCCCACGAACGGCATCTTCGTGGCCATAACCGTCATGAAGAGCACGTTGGCCGAGAGCGGCAGGCCGGCCATGTAGACGACGGCGCGGGCGACCTCGGTCACGTCCATCACCGGCTCGGCGGCGATGCGCCCATCGGCCTGCGCCACCCCGCCCGACATGCGCGCGGTGAGCGCCGTCTCGGCGTTGCCGATGTCGATCTGGCCGCAGCCGATGTCGAAGGCCCGCCCGTCGAGCGCCAGCGAGCGCGTCAGTCCGGTCAGGGCGTGCTTGGTCGCGGTATAGGGGGCGGAGTTCGGCCTGGGCGCATGCGCCGAGATCGAGCCGTTGTTGATGATGCGCCCGCCCCGCGGGCTCTGCCGCTTCATCAGCCGCAGCGCGCCCTGAGCGCAGAGGAAGGCGCCGGTGAGATTGGTGTCCACCACGCGCCGCCAGGCGTCGAGGCTCAGGTCCTCGAGCGGCGTCGGCGGCGCGCCGGTCCCGGCGTTGTTGAAGAGCAGATCGAGCCGCGAGAAGCGCGCCTCCACCGCCTCGAAGAGCCGCGCCACCGCCTCGGGATCGCCGACGTCCGCCCGGACCGCGAGGGCGTCGGCGCCGTGGGCGCGCACGCGATCGGCCACCGCCTCGAGGCGCTCGAGCCGCCGGCCGCACAGCGCTAGCGACCAGCCGGCCTCGGCCAGGGCGAGCGCGCTCGCCGCGCCAATGCCGCTGCCCGCGCCGGTGATGAGCGCCACCTTGGCCATGCCCAGGCCATAGCGCTCGCCTCGCCTCGCGGGCAAGCGGCCGCGGAGCGAGCCTGCGCTCGGCGTCGGACCATCGGCGCTTGCGCCGCCGCGGTCGGCTGCGCAAGGTGCGCCCCTGGAGGCCCCGATGAGCCGCACCACCGCCGAGAAGCGCCGCGAATTTGGCCGCCTGCACGAGGGCGGCTGCTTCGTCCTGCCCAATCCCTGGGACGTCGGCTCGGCGGTGCTCCTCGCCCACCTGGGCTTCAAGGCGCTCGCCTCCACAAGCGCCGGCATGGCCTGGTCGCTCGGGCGTCTCGATGGCGGCGCGGCGCTGGACGAGGTCCTCGTCCACCTCGACAGCCTCGCCCGCGCCACCGACCTGCCGCTCAACGCCGACTTCGAAAATGGCTTCGCCGATGATCCGGCCGGCGTCGCCGCCAACGTCGCGCTGGCGCTCGACACCGGGATCGCCGGACTTTCGGTGGAGGATTGCGCCGGCCCCGCGGCGGGCCTCTATGACTTCACCCTGGCGGTCGAGCGGGTCACCGCCGCGCGCGAGGCGATCGATGCGGCGGCTCCGGGCGCGGTGCTCACCGCCCGCAGCGAAGGCTTCATCCGCGGCCGTCCCGACCTCGACGAGACCATCCGGCGCCTGCAGGCCTTCGCCGCGGCCGGCGCCGACTGCCTCTACGCCCCCGGCCTTCGCCAGGAGGAGCAGATCCGCGCCGTCGTCGCCGCCGTCGCGCCAAAGCCGGTGAACGTGCTCAGCCCCGGCCTGCCGGTCGCGAGCCTCGCCGCCCTGGGCGTGCGCCGCATCAGCGTCGGCGGCGCGCTCGCCGCCGCGGCTTACGGCGAGGCCCTGCACGCCGCCCGCGAGATGGCCGACCAAGGAACCTTCTCGACCCTCGCCCGCGCCGCATCGGGGCGCGAACTGAGCCCGGTCTTCGCCCAGAGCCGGTCAGGCGCCGGATGAGCGGCGCCGCCTGGCGCGCCTAGCCCGCCTTGCGCGCCGGCGCGGCGTTCATCGGCGGCAGGGCGCCTTGCACGATGTCGGCGTGCTCCAGCTTGCGCACGCGCTCGGAAATGTTGAGCCGGGTGTAGACCTCGCTGGCCTGGAAGCGCTCGGCCGCCTCGCTCCAGCGCGTGCGGGCGTCCTTCAGGAGGTTCTGCACCTCGCCGGCGTAGAGCATCTCGAAGCGCTCGCCGGTGTGGCGCGCATAGAGGAAGTTGCCGCCCATGGGCGAGAGCGGACGCCCGTCCTTCAGGCGCATGAACCGGTAGATCCCGCCCGAAGCCCCTCGGATATCGATGTAGTCGTTCACGGCCAGCCTCCCGAACCGACTCGGCTAGCTTCATGGTGGACCGGCAAGCCGGGCGACGCCGTGGCGGGTTTTCGGCGCAACCATGGCAATTGCGGTCGGGAACCCAGCACGCGCTGACGCATTGCCGGGCGGACGCACCGCGCGGGCGAGGCCAACATGGCGGGCAAGGGCTGGAAGGACGTCCTCTGGCGCACCCGGCGCGCCTTCGGCGAGGATCAGACGCCGCTCGTCGCCGCGGGCGTGACCTTCTACACGCTGCTGGCGCTGTTTCCGGCGCTGGCGGCGCTGGTGTCGCTCTATGGCCTCGTCGCCAATCCCGGCGACATCCAGCGCCAGCTCCACGCGGCCTCGCCCCTGGTGCCGGATTCGGCGCTGGGTTTCGTCGGCGCCGATCTGAAGCGCCTGGCGGCGGCGCATCGCAACGGCCTGTCGCTCACCCTCGGGATCGGTCTCGTCACGTCGCTCTGGAGCGCGAGCGGCTCGGTGAAGGCGCTGATGACCGGCCTCAACGTCGCCTACGAGGAGCGCGAGCGCCGCGGCTTCTTCCACAAGAACCTGGTCGCCCTGGCGCTCACCCTGGGCCTGATCGTCTTTGGCCTCCTCGCCGTCGCGGTGATGGCGGCGGGACCGGCGGCGCTGAGCCTGTTCGGGAACGGCCTGGCCGTCGCCGGCGAGGTGGTTGGCTACGCCGTGCTGCTGGGACTGATGACGATCGGCCTGGCCGTGCTCTACCGCTATGGCCCCAGCCGCCGGCCGGGGCCGATCCGCTGGATCGGCTGGGGCAGCGCCGCCGCCATCGCCGCCTGGCTCATGCTCTCGGTGCTGTTCTCGTTCTACGTCCGCGAATTCGCGCACTACAATCGCGTCTATGGTTCCTTCGGCGCGGTGGTCGCGTTCATGATGTGGCTCTACCTCTCCAACCTGGCGGTGCTGCTGGGCGCCGAACTCGACGCCGAACTCAAGCGGCCGCCCCCGGCGAGCGGCGCCGACGGCCGGGCGCGCTCGATGGGCGCGCGGGGCGCCGACGGTCACGGCGCCATGTGAGGCCGCCATTTCTGCGATCGGCGTCACAGTACGCCGCCAACCTCGACGGTCGGCGGGACACCCTGAGGGACGTTCAGGCGATAACGAGTGGCCTTGTGCTCGCCGGTGCGCAGCAGAGCGCCCAATGCGACGAGGGAAGTAAGATCGCGGGTGGTCGTTGCCGGGGGGGGGCGGTGATGCGCATGTAGTTGGCTGCGCTCGAGCCACCGACGAAACCATCCGGCCCCGCGGCGAACATACGCAAGAGCGCCTTCTCCTGCCGCGCATTGAGCCGGCCACGAAGGCGTTCGACCAGGCGTGATTTTTCGAGGATGAATTCGACTTGCCGGATGGTGCGGCGCTGGGCTTCCAGCGCCTTGGCCGCAAACCACAGCAGCCAGTCGGTGATTTCAATATTGGCATGGACGCGTTCGAGGGAATAATAGGTCTTGCGATGTTGAAGCAGAGTGCTGGCCATGCCGGTGATGGCCGGCGTCGGCAGGCCTTGGGCGAGGATCTTCCCACTGATGGCGCGACCGATACGGCCGTTGCCATCCTCGTAAGGATGGATGCTTTCGAACCAAAGATGGGCGATGCCGGCGCGGGTGACCGGCGAGATGGGCGCGACGCCGTTCGGATCGCTGGTCGCGAGCCACTCCCAGAACCTCGCCATTTCGGATTGCACCTGGGCGGAAGGCGGCGCTTCAAAGTGCACCTTTGGCGCATGGAGCGGGCCGGAGACGATCTGCATGGGCTCGCCGTCGATTCGGTAGCGCCCGATATCCTTCAGGTCCGTGCGCCCGTTCGTGATAAATCGATGCCAGCGATGTAGCGTGGCTTCGGTGAGCGGCGCGGCGACCTGCTTGTAGAGATCGACCATCATCTCGGCGATGCCGGCTTCGGCAGGTCTGACGCGCCGATGATCGCCGCCCAAGCCTAGATGGTTGCGGATCGATGATGAACGCTGTCGCGATCGAGCGCCTCGCCTTCGATGGCGGAGGTGTCCACCGCCTCTTGGCTCATCAGCTCGACGGAAAGGCCCTCTCGTTCGTCGTCGCTCAGATGTTTGGAGGCGCCGATAGAAACGCCGGCGCCTTGGGCGAAGAGCGCTTCCGCCCGCCGAAGCTTGCGTTCATTCCATGTGAGGTGAGGCCATTTGGCTTGCCGCCAATTCCAATCCATGATCGATATGTTGCCAATATGTCGATCAAAAAACAAATTCAATATGATCGACAAACGCGGGCGTTATCGATCAGCGTTCATCACTCCGAAATCGCGCGTTGGGCCTGAAAACCAGACTCTTCGCCGCCTCGACCGCAAGCTCGACGTCACTGCGGGCAAGCCGATCGGTCAGTACCTGAAGGACGCCAGTGGTGGACGAGGCCGCCGCGAACGACATCGCGGATCCGAAGCGCCATCTCCAGCGCTTCGAGGGCCAGCTCGGCGCGCAGATGATCGGCCATGGCCCAGCCGGTGACCGTCGGTCTGGCCGTGCTCTACCGCCATGGCCCCAGCCGCCCGCCGGGGCCGATCCGCTGGGTCGGCTGGGGCAGCGCCGCCGCCATCGCCGCGTGGCTCGTGGTCTCGGTGCTGTTCTCGTTCTACGTCGGCGCGTTCGCCCACTACAACCGCGTCTATGGTTCGTTCGGAGCGGTGGTCGCCTTCGTGATGTGTCTCTACTTCTTCTCCAACCTGGCGGTTTCTCCAACCTGGCGGTGCTGCTGGGCGCCGAACTCGAGCGTCCGACGCGGCCATGATCGACGTGCCGGCAGCCGGGCTCGAACTTCGCAAACGCCGGCAGCCGCCAAATCGATTGTGGTGATCGCGCCAGGTCCCCTCACGACCTCGCGAACTCGACGAGCGGCTCGATCACCTGACCATCGGCCGCCCGCAACGCGGCGACATATCGGCTTCGGAGGTCCGCGAGGGCGACGAGATTGCCGCTGCCCCAGGTGAAGCGCTCGCAGCCGAGTTGGATCGCCAGCAGGTCGGCGGCAAGCCGCGACAGGCGACCGGTGAAGCTGGCACAAATGGACTTCGCTGAGGATGTCACGCTGGCGCGTGAATGCCCATTCCATGGCGCCGTCGATGCCGACCTGCTTGGCCTCGTTCAATTCGAGCCTTCAATTCGATCTTGTCGAAGGCACCAACTCCCGCTACGGTGGCGTTAGTTTATGTCACGTGGGGGTGGGTGATGACGCGTGTGTTGGCGCTGGGAGGCGCCGTGGCCGTGCTCCTGGCTCTTGGGGCATGCGATACGACCTCGCCCGCGGTGGGCTATATGCCTTCGACGCAGAATGTCATTGCCATCCAAGGCGCCATGAAAGGCGGGAAGGTCGCAGTGAGCGACTTCGCAACGGGTCCTGGACTGAACACCAGACCTCTCTGCCGCCTCGATGGCCCGCTCGATGTCACTGCGGGCAAGCCGATGGGTCAATACCTGAAGGACGCCATGGAGTCGGAACTCTTTCAGGCGCAGGCGCTCGACACGAAATCTCCAGTCGTTATTAGCGCCGTCTTGAACGAGATGAAGGTTGGCACTCTGGGTACCGGATCGTGGACCCTCGGCCTTCAGGTCAGTTCCAACAAGGACCCGCAGGGCTATTACGTGCGCGTCGATCGGCCATTTTCTTCCAGCTATACGGCTGTCGGAGCGTGTCGAAACGCCGTTAACGCCTTTGCGCCAACCGTGCAGCAGCTGCTTGGCGAGGTGGTGAACAACCCGGATTTCGGAAAGCTCAGCGGGGTGAATTGAGGCTCGCCCTCACCGCGCGCGGCTCGGTGTCGCCGGGTCGTAGAAGACGCAGGCGTGGTCGGGGACAATGAAGGACCCAACATCCTTCTCGTGCGGGCGGCCGGGCTCGAACCGGCATGGGGTCGTCCCCTACGGATTTTAAGTCCGTTGCGTCTACCAATTCCGCCACGCCCGCATGCGACGGGTCATAGCCGCGAAAGGCCCTGCGCTTAAGCCCCGTCAGGCCTCGACGCGCGCGACCGACCTGGCGCCGATGCCTTGCAGGGCGGCCAGCAGTTCCTCGACCGTGCGCTCGACCTCCGCGCCGTCGCGGCCGCGCACCACCAGATTGGAGCCGTAGCCCTCGGGGCCGAAGAACGGATAGCTGCCGAGCGAGAGGTCCGGATGGGCCCTGGCGAGCGCGCCCAGCGGCTCGGCGATGGCGCCTTCGCCGGCGCCCTCGACGCGCACGGTCCTGGCGATCACTACCGCGCCGGTGCGCATGCGCGGGACCACGTCGTCCATCATGCCGCGCATGATCACCGGCACGCCGGCGAGCACGAAGACGTTGCCGATCATGAAGCCGGGCGGCCCCTGCACCGGGTTCTTCACCAGCTCGCCGCCTTCGGGCACGCGGGCCATGCGCCGGCGCGCCGCATTGAGTTCGCCGGTCCAGCGGCTCTGCATCAGGGCGATGATGTCGGGGTGCTCGTGGAGTTCGACGCCGAAGGCCTGGGCGACGCAGTCGGCGGTGATGTCGTCGTGGGTGGGGCCGATGCCGCCGGTGGTGATCACGTAGTCGTAGCGGGCGCGCAGCGCGTTCAGGGCCGCGACGATCTCGGCGGCGATGTCGCCGACGATGCGCGCCTCGGCCAGATCGACGCCGTAGGTGGCGAGGTAGCGGGCGATGAAGTTGAGATTGGTGTCCTGGGTGCGGCCGGAGAGGATCTCGTCGCCGATGATCAGCACCGCCGCGGTGACGCGCTCCGCCATGCCTTGCTTTCCCTGGACCTTGGTGGCGGCGAACGGCATAGGCCGGCGATGCTGCTGCCGCAACCGATGGCGCATGGACGCCTGGTCCGGCGCTACAAGCGCTTCTTCGCCGACGTGGTGCTCGACGCCGGCGAGGCGGTGACCGCCCATTGCCCCAACCCTGGGGCCATGCTCGGCCTGAACGCGCCGGGAATGGGCGTGTGGCTCTCCAAGTCGGACAAGCCGACGCGCAAGCTCGCCTGGACCTTGGAGCTGGCCGAGGCCGACGGCGCGCTTGTCGGCGTCAACACCATGCATCCGAACCGGCTCGTCGCCGAGGCCCTCGCCGAAGACGCGCTGCCGGAACTCATCGGCTATGCCGAGCACCGGCGCGAGGTGCGCTTCGGCGCGGCCAGCCGGGTCGATTTCCGGCTCGGCCATCCGGGACGCCCGGATTGCTATCTGGAGGTGAAGAACTGTCACCTGCGGCGCACCGGCGCCCTGGCGGAATTTCCCGACTGCGTCGCCGCGCGGTCGGCCAGGCACCTGCGCGAACTCGCCGCGCGGGTGCGCGAGGGCGCCCGGGCGGTGCAGCTCTTCGTGATCCAGCGCACCGACTGCGACCGCTTCGCCGCCTGCGCCGAACACGATCCCGCCTACGCCGCCGGCCTGCTCGCCGCGGCGGCGGCCGGCGTTGAAGTTCTGTGCTATGCTTGCGACATGAGCCCGAAGCAGATCCGCATCGCCCGGCGCGTGCCCTGGGCCGATGCGCCGCAGCCGGTGGAGTAGGACATGGCCCTGGTCGACGACGTGGTGGAAGCCGAGACGCGCACCGGCGCGATCAAGCTGCACGGCAGCGAGGATTTCGAGGGCATGCGCCGCGCCGGGCGGCTGGCGGCCGAGTGCCTCGACATGCTGGTCCCGCACGTCGGCCCCGGCGTCTCGACCGGCGAACTCGACCGGCTGGCGCGCGAGTTCATCCTCGACGCCGGCGCCCTGCCCGCCTGCCTCTTCTACAAGGGCTATTCCCACAGCCTGTGCATTTCGCTCAACCACGTGGTCTGCCACGGCATTCCCGGCGAGCGCGCCCTGCGCGACGGCGACATCGCCAACATCGACGTCACCGTGATCCTGGACGGCTGGCACGGCGACACCTCGCGCATGTACGGCGTCGGCGACGTGCCGGCGCGCGCCAGGCGCCTGGTGGACGTGACCTATGAGAGCCTGGCGCGCGGGCTGGCGCAGGCGAGGCCGGGCGCGCGGCTGGGCGACATCGGCCATGCGATCCAGGCCTACGTCGAATCGATGCGCTGCAGCGTGGTGCGCGACTTCTGCGGCCATGGCGTCGGCCGGGTCTTCCACGACGCCCCGAACGTGCTGCACTACGGCGCCCCGGGCTCGGGCCCGGTGCTCGAGCCGGGCATGTTCTTCACCATCGAGCCGATGGTGAATCTCGGCCGCCATCAGGTGAAGCTGCTCGCCGACGGCTGGACGGCGGTGACGCGCGACAAGTCGCTCTCGGCGCAGTGCGAGCACTCGGTGGGGATCACCGAGACCGGAGTCGAGGTGTTCACCGCCTCTTCCGCCGGCCTGTTCCGGCCGCCGATTCACGGAGGGCCATAGCCATGCTGGTATCGACCACCAACGACGTTCCCGGCCACCGCGTGGTCCGCCACCTGGGCCTGGTGCGCGGCATCACGGTGCGCTCGCGCAGCGTGCTCGGCAACATCGCCGGCGGTTTCCAGTCGATCTTCGGGGGCAAGCTTTCCGCCTTCGTCAGCCTTGCCGAAACCGCGCGCCAGGAAGCCTATGACCACCTGTGCGAGCACGCCGCCCAGGCCGGCGCCAATGCCGTGATCGGCATGCGCTACGACGCCAACGAGATCATGGAAGGCATCACCGAAGTGCTGGCCTACGGCACCGCGGTCGTGGTCGAGCCCGAAGCTTGAGGGCGGCGCTCGTGCCCGCTCAGGTCGAGCTGAGAGGCGTGGAGGCGGCCGACCGCGAGCCCATTCTCGCCTGGCGCAACTCGCCGGACGTGCGCGCCTACATGTACACCGACCACCCGATCTCGCCCGACGAGCACGCGCGCTGGTTCGCCGCCCTGGAGGGCGATCCGGCGCGCCGCTACTGGATCGTCGAACTCGACGGCAAGCCGGTGGGCCTCGCCAACCTCTACGATATCGACCAGGTCAACCGGCGCTGCGCCTGGGCCTACTATCTCGCCGATCCGGCGACCCGGGGGCGCGGGGTGGGCTCCTTCGTGGAATACTGGGTGCTGGAGTACGTCTTCGAGGCGCTGAAGCTGGAGAAGCTGTGGTGCGAGGTGCTGGCGTCCAACGAGCCGGTCTGGCGCCTGCACGAAAGCTTCGGCTTCCTCGTCGAAGCGCGCCTGCGCGGCCACGTCGTCAAGGACGGCGGCCGCCTCGACGTGCTCGGCCTCGGCATGCTCGCGCCCGACTGGCGCGCCCGGCGCCCGGCGATGGCCGAGCGTCTGATCAGGCGCGGCTACGAGCCGCCCAGGCTGGTCTGAAGCGCCAGCACCGCCTCGGCGACCCGGCCGGCGCCATGGCCGTCGCACAGCTCCGACGACCGTTCGGCCAGCCGCCAGCGCAGGGCCGCGTCCGACGCGAGCCGGCCCCACGCCGCCGCCAGCCGCCGGTCGAGGTCCGCAGCGCCGGCGTCGATCGCCACCGTCATTCCCGCCTCGGCCATGCTGGCGATCATCGGCGCCTGGTTGGGCGCCAGCGCCAGCGTCAGCGACGGCAGCCCGACCACGCAACGCTCCCAGACGCTCGAGCCGCCCGCGCCGACGGCGAGGTCCGCGTCGGCCATCTGCGACCCCATCTCGGCGCTGTCGATCCACAGGTGCAGGCGCCGGTCGGCGAGCACCGCCGCCTCGACCGCGCCAAGGCTGGGCGCCTCCGAGCCGAGCACGATGTCCAGGCGCGCATCGCCCAGCAGCGGTCGCAGCGTCTCGACGACCCGCCCCGTCGCGCCGCCGATATCGGTGAGGCCGAGCGAAACCAGGGCGCGGCGCACTGGTCCGTGCTTGGCGCGCCGGCTGAGCGCCCTTGGCCGCGCATCGGCGAACTCCGGGCGCACCAGGGCGTAGGACGGCCCGGTGAGCCGCGCCGCCGCCTCGGGAACGAGGCCCTGGTAGGCTTCCGGCCGACGGCCGAAGCCCGGATCGACCAGCAGGTCGCAGGCATGCACGCGATCGGCCAGGTCGTCGATCACCGCCAGGCCCCGGCCGGCGGCGCGCAGCGACGCTTCCTCGGCCGCGCCGACGCCATAGTGGTCGACCACGACCACGTCCGGATCGAAGCGCTGGGCGAAGTCCCGCGCGTGGGCCACCAGGGCGCCGAGATCCTCGGTCGCCACCATCGCCAGCAGCGTCTGCGCCGGCCAGCCGAAGCGGCGCAGGATCGGCGCGGCGGCGCGCGACTCGACGAAAGCGCACTCGGCCCCGCGCCCGGTCAGCTCGCGCGCCAGGGTGAGGCAGCGCATCACGTGGCCGCCGCCGACCTCGGGGCCGGCGTCGGCGAAGAAGAGGATGCGCGGCGCGCCTGATCGGTCCACGAGATCGATTTACCGGGAATCGGCGCTACATAATAAGATCATGTCGCATCTCCCGCCTCGCCAGACCCGCTGCCTGATCGTCGGATCGGGACCGGCGGGCTACACCGCCGCCGTCTACGCGGCCCGTGCGCTGCTGCAGCCGGTGCTGATCGCCGGCCTCGCGCCCGGCGGCCAGCTCACCATCACCACCGATGTCGAGAACTATCCCGGCTTCGCCGAGGTGATCCAGGGACCGTGGCTGATGGAGCAGATGCAAAAGCAGGCCGAGCACGTCGGCGCCGAGATCGTCAGCGACATCGTGGTCGCGGCGGACCTTTCGTCGCGCCCGTTCCGCGTCACCTGCGATTCCGGAGCGGTCTGGCTCGCCGAGACCCTGATCGTGGCGACCGGCGCCGAGGCCAAGTGGCTGGGGCTGGCCTCCGAGCAGAAGTTCCGCGGCTTCGGCGTCTCGGCCTGCGCCACCTGCGACGGCTTCTTCTACCGCGGCAAGCCGGTGGTGGTGGTGGGCGGCGGCAACACCGCCGTCGAGGAGGCGCTCTTCCTCACCAGCTTCGCCTCGAAGGTGACGCTGGTGCATCGCCGCGACGAACTCAGGGCCGAGCGCATCCTGGCCGAGCGCCTCTTCGCCCACCCGAAGATCGAGGTGGTCTGGAACCACTCGGTGGACGAGGTGCTGGGCCGCGAGGATCCCCTGGGCGTCACCGGCGTGCGGCTGAAGCACGTGGCCAGCGGCCAGCCGCGCGAGATCGCCTGCGAGGGCATCTTCGTCGCCATCGGCCATGCACCGGCCTCCGAACTCTTCGCCGGCCAGCTCGCCGTGGACGCCTCGGGCTACCTCGAGGTGACGCCGGGAAGCGCGTCCACGGCCATCCCGGGCGTCTATGCGGCCGGCGATGTCACCGACGACGTCTACCGTCAGGCCGTCACCGCCGCTGGAATGGGCTGCATGGCGGCGCTGGAGGCGGTGCGGTTCCTGGCCGAGAGAGACCACGAGGCGGCGCACCGGCCGCTCTCCCACGCCGAGGCCGAGAAGATCGGCGTATGGTGAGGCCCGCCGTTCCAGCCGACCATGGCGCCATCCGCGCGGTGGTCGCCGCGGCGTTCGCCAGCGCGGACGAACCGGCGATCGTCGAGGCGGTGCGGGGCGCGGACTATGGCGCCCCGGGGCGTTGCGCCGCGCCGGCGCCCGCCTCGCCAGGCGAGGCGACCGCCGATGCCGGCGGCGCAGACGGCTGGGCCGCAGCGACCGCCGGCCCCGCCGTCGCCGCGGCGAGCGCCGCGAGGCGCGCGTTGATCTGGGCGATTTCTTCGCGGCTGGCGACGCGGCGGCCGAAGACGATCTGGCCGGCGGCGCGCGGCGAGCTGCGCTGCTGCGCAGTGGCGGAGTAGTCGACGTTGCGGAGCCTTCCCATCGGCGCGGGCGCCGGTCCGGCCATCGAGACCCGCAGTTCGCCGCCGCGATAATGGCCGGTGAGCGCTTCGACGCGGCCGAGCGCTCCGGGAAAGCGATAGAAGATCTGGCTGCCGAACTGGCCGATCTTCACCATCTGGGACTGCCAGCGCGGGCTCACGTAGTCGGCGTGATAGTAGGTGGCCGAACCCACCGCCTTCAGAACGAAGCCGTCGAGCGCCGCCTCGGCCACGGCGCGGGCGCGGCCCCAGTAGGGCTGGATGGGCGGCCGATCGCGCGAGCCGTCGCAGGTGAAGGAGAACTGGCAGCCGGTCGGCTGCGAAGCGCCCTGGTAGACGACGCCGCAGACCGATTTGGGGAAATCCGGGTGCCGCAGGCGATTGAGCACCGTCTGGGCCACGGCCTGCTGGCCGGCCAGAGGCTCCAGCGCCGCCTCGTAATAGACCGCCTGCGAAAGACACAGCACCGCGCGCGCCCGCTCGGCGCCGAGAGTCCTGAGATAGAACGGCCGCGCCGGCGTCAGCCGCTCCAGCGCCGGGGTCATCGCCTTCAGAGCCGCTTCGGCGCCCCGGACGTCGGCCAAGGCGGGCGCCGGCGCGGCGGAGCTGGCGGCGGGCCGCGGCTGGCGTGATGGCGCTGCGGACAGGACCCGCGTCGTGGGCGCGCCGACGCCGCGCTCGGTGCGCATCGCGAAACCGGTGAGCGCCATGAGCGCGCACGCCGCCAAGCCGCCTCGAAGGATGATTCCGATCGACAAGGGCGCGCCTCTAGCACATCGCGCGGCCGGCGCGCCCTGGCGCGCATTGACGCGTCTGGCGCGCGGCCGACGCTTCAGAACGCCCGGGTCATGCCGATTTCCACCAGATTGCGCTGGAATGCGTAAAGCTTGATGGAACTGTCGTTGCGCGTATAGGTATAGATGAGCCGGGGCGTAAAGCCGTCCCAGTCAATCCTGCGATTGAGCAGCGTTGCCTGAACAGAAACCTGATGGTCGATCCGGGTAGCGTTGAAAGCAGCCAGCGGCGCCTGATAGGCGATGAGCGTATAGGTGGGCGACAGACCGATCGTGATCCCGCCTTTGAATTCGCGCGTATAGCTCAGCCCGAATTGCTGCACATGGCTGGCGAAGGCCGGCGTGCGCGCATCCTGGGCTCCGAACAGGGCCGAACCTCTGACGATGCTCGCCGGGCTCGGGGTGTAGAAGAAGTTGACGCTGACGTTCTTGCCCCATCCGTCCTGCAGCTTGTTCTGCGGATAGCTGAAGTAGTTGCTGCTCAGACCGGCTCCGAGACCCAGGCGTGGCGTGATGAAATAGGTGGCGTTTGCGGTGGTGGCCGCCATGTTCAAGTAACCGCGGTCGCCGTACCAGCGCTTCGCGACGTTGCCCAGCAGGTTGAAATCCCACCTCTTCAGCGTCAGGTGCGGCCCGGTATAGGCCACGAGCGTCATGTCGTCGAAGGTGGTCTGCCAATACTGGGCGCGATGCAGCAGCGTCCCGAAGCGCCACTTGAGCGGAAGCTTCACCACCGGCGCCCATTCCAGGCCGGCGTCGAGCGCGAGGCCGACGCCGCTGTGCGCCTTCGCTGACCGGGACAGTTGAAACGGCACGCCGTAGAGCGAAACCGTATCGGTTCCCGGGCCGGCGTTCATGTTCGAGTCCGAGGCGGCCGAGAACGCCAGGCTGTAGGTGAAGGTCCGCAGCGAGCGGATGGCGACGAGGTAGCGGTCGACGTTGGCCAGAACGTTCGGCGGCAACCGGCCGGCGCGCGCGAACAGGAACTCCCTCTCGGCGTTTTCGTATTCGCGATTCAGGAAGTAGGCGCGTCCCAGTTCCAGACGGACCCGCACGGCGGTGGGATCATCCACGAGGATGCGGTGAAAGCGAACTATCGCGTCGTCGTAGTCCTCGTCGCCAATATCGATCAGTCCGAGCAGGAACTGGATCTCCCGAGCCTGGCTCCTGCTCGCAGTTCGCCGGCCCTCGAGCGATATCAGGATGGCTTTCGACGTCCCGCTCCGGCCGGCGGCCAACAGCCGCTCCGCCAGAGCGAGGGCGGCGGCGACGCTCTGCGTGTCGGCCGCGGCGGCTTCGGCGGCGACCGGCGGCGCTGCAACCACGACCGCCGCCGCGATGGGCGCAATCAGTGCGACCAATGCCCGCTATGCCCTGTCGCTACTCGAAGGCCTGCCTGCGGGGCGCACCCGCCGTCCCTTTCCCCTCAGTGGACGGTGGCGCGGTACAGCGCTATGGCGGCTTCGCCTTCCGCAACCATCGCCGCCATGTCGTCGGGAACGTAGCCGAGCCTGGCGTAATCGACCCGCATGAGGCCGTCGGCGTCGATCAGCGCGGCGGCGGCGAAGCGATGGTCGGCCAGGACGTCCTGCGCCATGACCCCGGTGTGGCGGCGACTGCCGCCGAGATAGCGCCAGCTGTAGAGCTTCAGCCCGTTGGGGAGCACGCCGACGGTTTCGACATCCGTCTTCAGCCGGCGGTCCGAAGCCGGGGGCTGCTTGGCGCCGAACGCGCCCATGACCGAGACGCCATTGGTCCCGCCGGTCAAATAGAACACGCCGGCCGTCTCGGCGGCGCTTGGGCCGTAGAAGGCGCCCTTCAGCGAACCGGTGGCGCCGGAGATATCGAACGCGGCGCCGGCGCTGCCGCTGGCGCTCGCGGTCCCCGTATATTGCGCGCCGCTGATGTTGGCGCTGAGGCTGATGTCGTTGACCGAGCCGATGGCGTTCCCGCCCACGCCGTTGTTTTGCACGGAATAGGCCTGAATGCCGGAGATCGATCCCGTGACGCCGCCGGAGGCGAAATTCGCGGTCAGGCTGGCGTTGCCGAAGAAGCCGCCCGCGGTCCCGGTGCTGTTGCTGCTGTTGGGCTGGACGATGTAGCCGGTCGCGCCGCCCGAGTAGGTGGCCGAGCCCGTGGTCGGCATCGACGCGGTCTGCGGCACGCCCGGCTGTCCACCCGCCAGGACGCCGACGTAGACGGAGTTGCCCGAGGAGTTTGGAGCCAGGTCCCAGGTTCCGTATTCACTGTATTGCAGCGCCGTGACGCTGGAATACGTCTGATAATCGGTTGTCCCTCCGTTGGGGATGGCGGGGTCGGTGCTGGAAGTCACCGTCCCCTGGTTTTCCGTGACGTTGGCCTGACCGTTCCGTGTCCCCGTGCTGGTCTGGGTGAGGTCGAATGATGCCGTAACGGAGCCGCCCGGCGTCGTGGTGGTGGCGGTGCCGGTCGTGCCGTTCACCGAGTAGGCAATCGGCGATCCGTGCAGGCTCGTATCGATGTTCAGGGTGAAATTGGGCGAAGTCCCCCCGACCGTCCCGACCTCCGAGTAGTAGGACGTCGTCAGGGTCGTCGGCGTCGGAGTCGGAGTGGGCGTCGGAGTGGGCGTCGGCGTCGGAGTGGGCGTCGGCGTCGGCGTCGGAGTCGGAGTCGGAGTCGGAGTCGGCGTGGGAGTTGGAGTAGGCGTGGGCGTGGGCGTTGGAGTAGGCGTCGGCGTCGGA
>Ga0307374_10007106_pt1 | contig 17214 bp, 10 predicted proteins | sample OX3MG_FD_202532 | JGI IMG/M metagenome (GOLD analysis project Ga0307374, IMG submission 202532) | Soil microbial communities from Risofladan, Vaasa, Finland - OX-3 | ecosystem: Environmental > Terrestrial > Soil > Coastal area > Acid sulfate soil | place: Finland: Risofladan, Vaasa | collected... | reverse complement strand
CCGCTGGCAATACAACCTTGCGTATTTTCAAATGCTCGAGAAGGACACGAACAGCGAGCTGAATACGTTTGACCGGCGCCACCAGCAGGTGGCTGTAGCGAATCTGTACATGCAGGATTTTATCTGGAAGGGCTACACGACGGAGTTCAGCGTCGCGTACAACAAAGATGACCCGACGATTCATTTCGATGCGAATGGATTTCTGGTGCGTCCCGCGCCGATTGGGAATGTGGCGAATCAAGGCACGGGGATCGAGACGCATGGAATTCGCGTGGCGTATCTGGGATGGGCGAGCGACGGGCACATTGGGCGGTTGAACGTGAGCCACGCGTTTTATCAGGCGCTGGGATATGACACGTTCAATCCCATTGCCGGACGCAAAGTGACGATCAACGCGCAAATGGCGGCGCTCGAACTTTCCGAAGATAAGGACTGGGCGCGATTTCGCGGCTCTTTCTTTTACGCCTCGGGAGATGCGAATCCCCGCGACGGCCGCGCGCGCGGATTTGACGCGATCGTAGATAATCCGGCATTCGCGGGAGGTGATTTCAGTTTCTGGAACCGCGAAGGGATAAAACTTACGGGATCGGGCGTGTTCCTTACGCCGCAAGATAGCCTGCTGCCGAGCCTGCGGTCGAATAAAACGGAGGGCCAGGCGAATTTCGTGAATCCGGGACTATGGCTCTATAACGCAGGAGCGGATTTTGATTTGACGCCGAAGCTAACGGCTGTGACCAATTTTAATTTCATGCGCTTCGACCGGACCGAGCCGCTCGAACTTGTGCTGTTTCAATCGCCGATTCACCACAATATCGGGGAGGAATTCGATCTCGGAGCGAAGTACCGTCCGCTACTGACGGAAAATATCGTGCTTACGTTCGGCGGCTCCGTGTTTCAGCCGGGACGGGGATTCCAGGATATTTATACCAACCGGACGTTGTTTTCAGCGTTCGCCGATTTGAGATTCCAATTCTAGGAGTTGCACCGGGAGTGGGACACCATTGAGAGGCCTGCTGACACTTTGCGCTACCCGAGGACGGCGCGGACGCGCGGCGGCGATTTGCTTTAGCGCGGCCACTTTGATGCTGATGCTGGTGCTCTTTGGCGGACGGCGGAGCGCGCGTGCGCAGGACGCCCAAAATCACTCATCGCTCGCCAGCAATCTGCTGATCCGACAGACGCAGGCGAACGCGGATCGAAAAAGCGTGGGTTGCATTTCGTGCCACGTCGGCGTGGATGAACCGACGATGCACACGACGGGGACCGTGCGGCTTGGATGCGTCGACTGCCACACGGGAAACGCGACGGTGGTCGTTCCCGCGGGAGCGAAACCCGGTTCGGCGGAATACGAAAACGCAAAGGCGAAAGCGCATCCCGTGCCAAAGTTGCCGTGGCTATGGAAATCCTCCGCGAATCCAGTGCGCGCGAATACGGATTGGCTGCGCGAAAATGCGGACTACATTCAATTCGTGAATCCGGGGGATTTGCGCGTCGCCGCCAAAACGTGCGGACAAAACGGATGTCACGCGCAGGAAACGTATGCACTGCGCACGAGCATGATGACAACCGGCGGAATTCTGTGGGGCGCGGCGCTTTACAACAACGGCTCATACCCGCTGAAGGACGAACATTTCGGCGAGAGCTATGCAACCAATGGAACGCCGCAGCGCGTAAACACGTATCCCTCGCCAACGGCAGAAGAAACAGCCTCGAAAGGCATACTGCCGTTTGTTGAGCCTCTCGAACGATGGGAGAATTCGCAGCCGGGGAACGTGCTGCGCGTATTCGAGCGCGGCGGCGAGGAAAAAAGCGGGATCGGAAATCCCGATCGGCTCGAAGACCCGGGAAAACCCGATGAGAAACTGAGCTTCCGCGGATTCGGGACGCAGTTGCGAACGGACCCGGTATTCTTGGGATTACAGAAGACGCGGCTGCTTGATCCCACGCTGAATATGCCGGGAACAAACGATCAGCCGGGGGATTATCGCGCGAGCGGATGTTCGGCGTGTCACGTGGTCTACGCCAACGACCGCTCACCAGCGCATTCGGCGCAGTACGCGAAATACGGGAATATGGGCGAGAGCGCTGAAGGCGATCCAACGATTCCGCGTGGCGAGCCGGGTCATCCGATCAAGCATGAATTTACGCTGTCGATGCCGTCGAGCCAGTGCATGGTGTGCCATGTGCATCCGGGCACGAACATGCTGACGACGTTTTACGGTGATACGTGGTGGGACAACGAAGTCGACGCGAAGGTCATGTATCCGAAAAAACAGCGCAATCCCACGGCGGAGGAGCGCTACAAAGTCGGATTACGAAACCCTGAGGGAGCGGCGCCGCGCGGTTTGTGGGCGAGCGTCAAATTTCTGGCGCAAACGGGAACGGCGAAATTCAACAAACAACTCCAAAATACGCAATTCGATGATTTTCACGGGCACGGATGGATTTTCCGGTGGGTCGAGAAGCACGACCGCCAAGGGAATCTGCTGGATGCCAACGATCACATTGTGCCATTCAACGACCCGGACAAATTTGGAAAGGCGGTGCACCTCGAAGATCTGCATCTTCAAAAAGGGATGCAGTGCGTCGATTGCCATTTCGCGCAGGACGCCCACGGCACAGGGAAACTTTACAATGAACCGCGCGCGGCGATTGCGATTCACTGCACGGATTGCCACGGCACGATTCGGCACAAAGCGACTCTTTTGACAAGCGGGCCCGCGTCGCCAGCAGGGGGCATCGATTTGGCGGCGTTGCGTACGCCGTGGGGCGAGCGCGAATTTTACTGGCAGGACGGGAAACTGTTTCAACGCTCGATGGTGCAACGACAGTTGCAATGGGAAGTGACGCAGGTGCTCGACACAATCACGCCGGGAAATCCGCACTACAACGAAAAGTCGCGTTTGGCGAAAACGATTCGCACCGACGGCCTAACATGGGGCAACGTGCCGGCAAGTGATGCGGACCTGGCACATCCGCGGACCGCGATGACGTGCTTCGCGTGCCATTCGTCATGGACGCCGACCTGCTTCGGCTGCCATCTGCAGATGACCGCGAATAATCGGCGTCGAATGCTGCACAACGAAGGAACGCTGTCGCGCAATTGGACCAGCTACAATTTTCAAGTGCTGCGCGATGACGCGTATATGCTGGCGATCGATGGCACGGTCACGGGGCACCGCGTCGCGCCCGCGCGGTCCAGCTGCGCCATTCTCGTGAGTTCGCAGAACGTGAATCGCGATTGGCTTTACTACACGCAGCAGACGGTTTCGGCGCCGGGATTCAGCGGCCAAGCGTTCAGCACGTACGTGCCGCATACGGTGCGCGCGAAGGAGACGAAGCAGTGCACCGATTGCCACGTCTCGCGAGCGGAAGACAACAACGCGTGGATGGCGCAAGTGCTGCTGCTGGGCACGAATTTTCTGAATTACGAGGGGCGGTACATTTACGTTGCCGAGGGCAACAAAGGATTTTCAGCGGTGGCCGTGGCGGAGCATGACGACCCGGACACGATTTACGGTAGCGATTTTCAGAGCATTGCCTATCCCGACGATTACAAGAAATTCGTCGCGGGCGGCCGCCGGCTCGGCGTAGCGTATTACCACGAAGGAAAAACGGTTCTCGACGTGCAAATGCGCGGCGAATACGTCTATGCGGCGATGGGCAAAGGAGGCTTCCGCGTTTACGACATTGCGAACGTCGATAACAAGGAATTTTCGGAGCGCATGGTTACCGCGCCCGTCTCGCCTCTCGGGCAGAAATTATACGTGAAGACAAAATACGCGACCGACGTGGCGACTCCTACGACACTGGCGGTGGATCCAACGCGCACGCAGTTCGCGCAAAACCAGGAGCAGCCGATCCATTTGATGTACGGGTTTCTCTACGTCACGGACAAGTACGAGGGGCTGATCGTCATCGGCAATCCGAATTTGAAGAGCAAAGCGCCGGGCGTATCCGCGCTGCTCAACGGAAATCCCGAAGATAATTTTTTGAAGCGCGCCGTCACGTTCAATCCCGGCGGAATCTTAAACGGCGCGCGGCGAATCGCGATCGCGGGCACTTACGCCTATATCTTGTGCGATAAGGGACTCGTCGTGGTCGATTTGAATAATCCGCTTGCGCCGCGCGTGGTGGCGCAAATCGGCACGCCGGAATTGAACGAGCCGCGCGGAATCGCGGTTCAGTTTCGATACGCGTTTGTCGTGGACCGAGACGGGCTGAAAGTTCTCGACGTTACGCAACTGGATAAGCCGCGTGTCGTGCCGGGCGCCGTCGTCCCGCTTGCCGATGCGCGGAATGTATATGTCGCGCGAACGTACGCGTATGTGTCGGCGGGCAAGCAAGGACTGGCGATTGTAAACGTGGAACGGCCGGAGCATCCCGTGATGGATCAGCTGTTCAACGCAGGCGGCGCGATGAATGATGTGAACGATGTGAAGCTGGGCGCGACAGCGGCGAGTATTTTCGCATACGTCGCGGACGGCAAAAACGGAGTTCGCGTGGTGCAATTGATCGCTCCGGAGAACAATCCGCGTTTTGAAGGCTTCAGTCCGCGTCCGAAGCCGAAGCTTGTCGCGACATATCGCACCGCCGGGCCGGCGCTGGCCATTTCGAAAGGAATTGACCGTGATCGCGCTGTGGACGAGAGTGGGAACCAAATCGCCGTCTTCGGAAGACGCGGCGCGCGGCCGTTCAACTTGGAGGAAATGCAACGCATGTATTTGCGCGACGGGAAATTGTATACGGTGACGGACGCGCCGCCCGGACCTCCGCAAATCGAGCAGACAGGTGCTATTCGAAGCGCGGAAAAATGGATCGGCACCTGGCTGGGAAAGAAAAGCGACAAGTAGTTAATGGTCTGTTCGCCGCCGAATGTCACCGATCGAGTATCAGCGGTTGATGATCGCGGCCACTGGCGGGCGCGCCGCGAAATTGCGCGAGCTCTTCAGCAAATCCGGAAGTGAGAATTTCCCCGGATAGACCTTTTCGCGCGACCAATCGTGATACGTATGGCACTCGAAGCAGCCCGCCGGCGCCGCGGAAGCGCGCGCGGCATGGCATTCCTGGCAAACGCGGACGTTCGGGAGATTCACATCAGCAGTGAGCTGACTCGACGCGATGGTCGCGTGGCAACTGACGCACGTAACCATGCGATGCGCGTCGTGGCTGAAGTTCGCATGCGGCAGCCAGCGCTTCGTGATGCGCGAGGGGGCAATCGTGGGCAGCGAATTCCCGGCTGAGAAAGTCAGCGTGTGACATTCCGCACATGTTTTACGCCACAGCAAATCCTCGGAGGCGCTCACCTGCTCCGCGACCCATTCATCGCGCCCGAGAACGCGCGCCTGTCGCGGGACAGCCATGCCGGGCAGACGCGGAAGCGCGGCCTGCTGTCGCGCAGCCTCAGGATGCGCGGCGACGTAAGCCTGAAATTGTTTCACGAGGAACGCGTGAACGATTGCCGGCTGGTCGTGCGGAACAGAAGCCGCGAAGCGCGCATCGAACTGGAGCGGGTGGCACGAAAAACAAGTGTTCGCGTAGGTCGACGGAGCCATGTAGGCAAGCTCAACGCGCTGTTGCGCCGCAGCGGAAGAGTGGAAACTGCTCGAAATCGCCGCCGACACCGGCGCGTATTGGCCGCCTCCTGAAAAGGTGACTGCTTCCACGCCGGGTTGGCCGTAGCGCCACGATCCGCGAGGCGCGCCGGGACGATGGCAATCGTCGCATGCAAGCTTGACCCGCTGACCGCCCGGACCAATCAGATTTGGCGCAAGATGCGCGGCATGATTGAATTTTATTGTTCCTGGATTTTTGAAATTCGCACGCAACGGTGCGAACTCCGGATGCCGAGCAAAGGAGAGCACGCTGCGAACAAAGTGCGGGGCACCCGCGCGTGTGGTCAGGTCCGCGTGACATTGCGTGCAGGAAGAGGCGCGCACGGCGATCAGCCGAATGCGCCCTTGATGCTCGACATGGCACGAAGAACACGAGGGAGTAAAAACCTGATCCGCATGATGAATCGGCCCGTCGTGGCACGCGAGGCAAGTTTGATCCGTTACCGGATGGCGAAAGGAGACGGTATCCGCAACATGGCACGCGGAGCATTTCTGCCCGAAAAGAGCGTGCGGGGCAGAGACCGGACCCATGCTGTAGGGCGAGCGGTTTTTTGAAACGCCTGCGACGGCCAGCCAGGCGATTGCCAGCGCCGGAAAAGTTGCGGATAAAATAAAGCGCCAGCGGCGCAGCGGGTGCGCGCGCTTGAAGTACGACAGCTCGATGCGCTGAGCTAGCTTTTTTGCAGTTCGCGGACGGCGCGGCAAATCTTCGCTCCCGATTCCCTTCGCATTAGAAACGCAACGCCATCACCGCGTGAACCGCGGCCAGGGCGAGCAACGCATATGACAGCGGAACGTGAACTAGCAGCCATGCGTGCAGGACACGATGCAAACGCGCCTGACGCGTGAGCTGGCGCTCTTCGTCGCAGATGCTCTCGAAATCTTTCAGCGTGTCGTGCAATTCGCGCGGCAACCGGAGACGCAGTTCTTCGAAAATCCCCGATGCTTGCGGCGGATCACCGAGCGGCGAATGGCTGCGCGCGGGATCTTCGACAAACGCGCGCATGCGGCAAAGATAAAACTCGCGCAAAAGATCGCGGGCGTCTTCTCTGACTTCGACGCCGACTTCTACAGCGGACGCGGATGTGTCGCCGCCGGGCGCTGTGTCAACGTCAGACTTACCGTCGAGCGAACCGCAGGCGGCTGTGGCTAACTGATCGGCCTCGTCGCGAAGTTGCGAGCGAATGTGGTCGATCTGCTCGTAAATCGTTTCCATGAGAACTTCAATCGTAATCTTGCGGGGAATATAAATTTGGAGCGCTGCGCCAAACACGCCGCTGGCAATCACGGTGAAAAACAAAATCATCAGCACCAACGTGAGCGTGCCGCGCATGTGGAAGCCCGCGTGAAACAGAATAATGGGCAGGCTCACAAGGCCCAGCCAGAGATGGCCGCGCATCCACGTCTGTGCACGGCCGACGCGCCAGACGGGGAATTTCTTACGCGCGCCCAGCAGTCCCGCGAAGATCATCAGCGCGAAGCCGACAATGCCGAAGGCGAGGCCGATGGCGCTGCCTCCGCGAGGGCCTTGCGGAGAATTCAGCGCGTACGGAATGTAGATGGCCGTAGCGATCACCAAGAGAATCGCTGCTGCAATCATCCAATTGCGTTGTGTACGGTCGAGTAGCACTCTGACTCTCAATCCCGCTTCGACTGCGCCAGAAGCGCGCCAAAGAATTTGCGCGGGTCCACGCGATGCGCGGCATCATGCGGGCACGCGTAGACGCAGCTCGGTTCCGCGTGCTCCGTGCACAGATCGCACGAAGTGGCTTTCTGTTTCACGATCGCGCGCGTGCGCCCCGGCGAATCCGGATCGGCAATCTGAACGGGAAACGGATGCATGTTGATATTGCCGTAGGGGCAATTCTTCGCACACAGGCCGCAACCGATGCACCAATCTTCAATGATCACTTCCAGGGAATTGCGCCGGCGAATCGATCCCACCGGACAGCCCACCATGCACAACGGATCGCGGCATTGGCGGCACGAAGTAGCGACCAGGTATTTGTCGAAGCGCAGGCCTTCGCGAATCAGGCGCGTGACGCCATCGTGCGCGTCGGCGCACGCGCGCACGCAAGCATCGCAGCGCGTGCAACGCTCGAGATCGAGAATCAGCAGGCTCTGCGCTTCCATCAACCCTTGCGCCAGAAAATCCTGGAGCGGCGTGGATTCGACGAAGGCGAGGCGTTCGCGGTTTTCGCGCTGGCGATCCGTGGCCACAGTTTCGAGGCTGCGGCGAATCTCTGGAAATTGCTCGAGCATCAGGCGAAACTCTTCCGCGCCGATGCGAACCACTTCCACGTGGTCGAGCGCAGTGCACGACGCGGTGCGCAGTCCCCCGCCGAGCAGGCCGATTTCGCCGAAATACCCGCCACGACCCAGATACGCGAAAATCATTTCCCCGCCCGGATGCGCTTGCCAGACTTTCACGAATCCGATGCGAACCAGATAAAAACTGTCGGCAGGTTCGCCCTGGCGGCAAATAAGTTGCCCCGGCGAATAGCGAACGAGATCCACTTTGTCGCGCAGGTGATCGATGAAGCTGGTCGTGAGGCCGGCGAAAACCGGAACGCTCCGCAGATGGGAATCAAGCGCGCGGCGGCGATAGTTTTCTTCGATTTGACCGCGGAAATTCTTATTGCGCTGGAGAATGTCGAGCACGTTGCGAAGCATTTCAAGCGCCGTGACATCTGTTACCGCGCGTACCGTAGCGGAGCGCGGATAAAAGCTCATGCACGTCATTTCGCCGAAGAGGTCGCCCGGGCCGAGTTCGGCTACAGGTTTTTCGAGCGGCAAATCTGCTGGTCCATCGATGGGAATCGTGCGGCGCACGGATTCTTCGTCGCGATGATCTTCGGCGCCACGAGCGAGCCGGCTCGAAAGCTTACTGAAGAAGCCGCGAGCGCCGCCCTCGGTCTTCACGTGTCCGATTTGCGTGTTGATGGAAACTTGCGCGCGGCCTTCGAGCATGTAGAACGCAGTCGAGCCGTATTCGCCTTCGCGGCAAATGATCTCGCCGGGTCGAAAATGGCGGACGACGATGGCGCCGCGATTCAATTCGAGGAACGTGCCCGAGACTCCGGCGAAGACAGGCAACTGGTGGAGCGTTTCGGGCGACGCGGGTTCGCCCGTGCGCAGAGAAGTGCCCACGTGAAATTTGTTCGTCAGCGCGCCCGTGGGGCACGAAATCATGCATTCGCCGCACGACACGCATGAGGAGTTGCCCATCGGCAAATTTTGGTCAAAGGCGATTCCCGTGCGGTAGCCTTTGCCCATACGGCCCAGAACATCGTTGTGGCGAATGTCGTCACAGCCGCGAATGCAGCGATCGCAAAGAATGCACGCATCGTGATCCACGGCAATGGCGACCGACGAATCATCGCGGCCGCGGGAAGTTGCGCGGCGGGCGAAGCGTGGTTTCTCGGCGCCTTCGGCAAGCGCCATCACTTCGAGCTCGCAGTCCCCGGATTGTTGTTGCCGCGCGCAGGGCGACGGATGATCGGACATCATCAGCTCGACCAGAGTGCGGCGCGCGTTGCGAACCTTGTCCGAGGCGGTCGAGACGACCATGCCATTTTCCGCGGGACGAACACACGAAGCAGTCAGTACTCGGCCACCCACATCCACGACGCAAACCCGGCAGACGCCGACTGGCGTTTCATTTTGCTGATGGCACAGCGTGGGAATCCGGACGCCGTTCAAGCGCGCCGCATCGAATACCGTCGTACCCGCGGGCACGGACACTTTATTGCCATCAATGGTCAGCTCGACAATGGCGGCGCTCATGACGCCCTCGCGCGGCTCACGGGACAAACGCCCGCGGCGCAGCGGCGCTCTTTGCAGTGCGCGGTGACTTCGTCGGGAAAATACTTCAGCACGGACGCGAGGGGAACAGGAACCACCTGGCCTAAGCCGCAAATCGAAGTGAGCGTCAGGGCTTGCGCAAGTTCTTCGACAAGTCCGAGATCGGACGCACTACCTTCGCCGCGCGTCCAATTCGTCAGAATGTCCACGAGCTTTTGCGAACCGATGCGGCACGGCACGCATTTGCCGCACGATTCATTACGAAAAAACTTCGTCGAGTTGAGCGCCATATCGAGCATGCACGCGGAATCGTCGCAAACGACCAGCGCGCCCGAGCCGAGCATCGAGCCAGCTTCCGCCAGCGATTTGAAATCCATGTGAACATCGGCCATCGAGGCAGGCAAATAACCGGAAGAAGGGCCTGATGGCGCGAAAGATTTCAACTGGCGGCCATCGGGCGGCCCGCCAGCGCAGCGGAAAATCAAATCGGACGCTGGCACCCCCATCGGCACTTCATAAACGCCGGGACGTTTCACCGCGCCGCTGACACCGATGAATTTCAGGCCCGTGGCTCCGCCCTGTCCTTGCGATTTGTACCAATCGACGCCGCGAACCAGGATGAGCGGAACGTTCAAAAACGTTTCGACGTTGTTGATCACTGTTGGTTTTTGCCACAGGCCTTGCACGCCGGGAAACGGCGGTTTATTGCGAGGCTCCGCGCGCTTCCCCTCGATGGCTTCGAGCAAGGCGCTTTCTTCGCCGCAAATGTAGCCGCCCGGACTGGTGAAAATCTCTAGGTCAAACGCGAGGTCCGATCCAAGAATATTCTGCCCAAGAATGCCGCTGCAATAGCAGGATTGAATTTCTGCCGCGACGATTTTTTTCGGCAGTTCATATTCGTGGCGAATGTAGAGGATGCCCTTGCGCGCGCCGGTGAAAAGGCCGGCGAGGATCATGCCTTCGACGACTAGATGGGGGAGATTCTCAAGGATGAAGCGATCCTTAAAGGTTCCGGGCTCGCTTTCGTCCGCATTACAAACGATAAATTTCTCCTCGCCCGGCGCCCCTTTGACGATTTCCCATTTTGTGCCCGTTGGGAAACCCGCGCCGCCCAGGCCGCGAAGGCCGCTGGATTTCAACTGCGCGATAAAGCCGGGCCAATCGCGCGATAAAACGTAACTCCGAAGGGCGCCGTAGCGCTCGGAGCCACGGTAAGGATCCGAAAAAATTTCTTTTTGCGCAGCCTCATGCTCAATCTCCGGCATTGGCTCGCCAATGACTGCGTTACGAATCAGCTGATCCGCTCCAGCCGAGTCGATCCGCGCGAAAATGTGACCGTTCACCGCGATTGCCGGAGCGCCGTCGCACTGCCCAAGGCAGGAAACTTCTCGAAGGAAAAAATCTTCAGGGGCGGCGCCTTGATACCGGCGCTCAATGCGTGCGCGAAGGTCGTCGGCGCCGCGGAGATGGCAAGCCATATCGCAGCAAACGCGAACGTCAGCCTTCGGCGGCGGCGCCAAACGAAAATGCGGATAAAAACTGGCGACGCCGTGCAGCCGGTAAAGCGGGATGCTCGAACGCAACGACAACGCCGCCAGTTCGTCGGCGGGAAGATAGCCGAATTGACCTTGGATGGCCTGCAGCTCGTCGTAGACTAAAGGAATCGAGGACAATCCACCGAGCCTCAGTTGAAAGTTTGCAATCTGCCGGGCCGCTCCAGTGAACAAAGTTGCGACAATTCAGGCCGGCGGCTTCGGGAGTATATAGCAGACCAACCTTGCCCTGTCCACGACGACGGAGAGTCTGCCGGTAATTGTTTGGAAAACTTTCCAGACGCGAAACGGAGTGAGCGTTGACTTGGCGCGCTGGCGCGGGGTATAAGCAGCGCGGCCTATGATTATGGCGCACGGAGGAAACTTCGGAGTTCTGCGCGCGGCTGGGTGCGCCTTCGCGATACTGTGCGCGTGGAGCGCACAAACGGGCGCGCAGCAAAACCGCACCCCCAAGACACCGGGGCAGGCCGCAGCCCCTTTTCAATACGTCGGCGCGGGAGGCTGCAGCGCGCCCGCGTGCCACGGCAGCGTGCGGCCCATGACGCAAACACGTGTCTGGCAGAACGAATACAGCATCTGGGTGACGCAGGATAAGCACTCGCGCGCATACAGCGTCTTGAGCGGGCCTGTCGCCGTGCGAATGGCGAAAATCCTCGGATTGCCGGCGGCGAATAGCGCTCCAAAATGCCTGGCGTGTCACGCGATTGACGCGCCCGCATCCGAGCGCGCGCGAACCTTTGACATCAGCGATGGCGTAAGCTGCGAAAGCTGCCACGGCCCCGCGTCCGCGTGGCTCGGCCCGCACACAACCGTCGGCTGGACGCACGAGCAGTCGGTGAAACTCGGCATGTACGACACGCGGAACCTTGTCGCGCGAACGCAGCGCTGCCTGGAATGCCACCTCGGAACAAAAAATAAATATGTCGATCACGAGATGCTCGCCGCCGGTCATCCGGATTTGTATTTTGAGCTCGATTCGTTCGAGGCGACGATGCCCCGGCACTGGAAGCAGCCTCTCAGCCACGACGCGTGGCGCGATGTGCGCGATTGGGGCACCGGACAGGCTGTTCAGTTGAGCGCGGAGATGAAATATCTGCAGGATTTGACGCAGCGCGAGCAGTGGCCGGAATACACGCAGCTCGATTGCTTCGCGTGCCATCACAGTTTGGTGAAGACGGAAAATAGTTGGCGGCAGCAGCGCGGCTATACCGGACGCGTGCCCGGCAGTCCGCCGTGGAATGCCTCGCGCTACATCGTGTTTCGCGAAATGGCGCAATCCGTTGATCCGGCGTTAGCGTCCAGACTTGATGTATCGCTCGAAAACGTGCAGGCGGAAATGAGCCAGGTCGCTCCGGACCGCACGAAAGTAGCGGCATCCGCGGCTGAAACCGCAGGTGTGCTCGACGGTCTCGCGCAAAGAATCGCGACCATGCCGTACGATCAGGCCATGACGCTGAAATTAATGCGCGACATTTCCGGCGACGCCGACGGAATATCCATGGCCGGCGAACGAAGCGCCGAACAGGCGGCGATGGCCCTTAATTCTCTGTTTCTGGCCTACTCGCGAAACGTGAAAATAGTCAATGAAGCGAGCATACGCGCTGCGATCGGCTCGCTTTATCAGCAGTTGCAAGATCCGTCGGCGTATGACGGATTCCAATTCGCCGCGCAGTTACATAAAGTGAATGTCCTCCTGCGGTGACACGCCGGTTTGGCCTGTTCTGCCGCGGCCGCTAGGCGCATAGACAGCGAGAATGGTTACGCACATCGAAACGCCCGCCACGCAAAATAAATTCCCTGCCAAATGGCAATCCGGGTTCTGGGCGCTCATCGCAACACAATTTCAAGGCGCTTTCAGCGATAACTTTCTGAAATGGGTGACGATTTTTCTCGTCCTTGAGATGGGAATGCCGCAGGAGCGCCGCGACCGCCTCGTCGTTCTTGTCATCCCGCTGCTCTTCGCTCTGCCCTTCCTGTTGTTTTCACTCACCGGCGGATATTTCGCCGACCGGTACAGCAAACGCAGCGTGACCATCGCCACCAAGGCCATGGAAATCGCCGTCGTCATTTTCGCGGCGGCAGGCCTGCTGGTGCACAGCATCGCCATGGAAGTCGAGGCCGTCTTTTTGATCGGCTGCCAAGCCGCGCTTTTTGGTCCGTCGAAATATGGCTTGCTGCCTGAATTACTGCTCGAGGAAAAGCTTTCCTGGGGAAATGGCATTTTCGAACTGGGAACATTCCTCGCAATTTTGATCGGCACAATTGCTGGCGGCTTGCTCGCGCAATTATTTCATGCGCGTGAGTTCTGGAATGGTTTGCTGCTCGTGGCGCTGGCCATCGCGGGCCTGGCGTGCAGCCACGGAATTTCGCGCGTGCCCGCGGCGAATCCCGCACGAAAGTATCGCTGGAATCCAGCGGCGGAATTGTGGGACGAGATTGTTCTGATCCGCCGCGACCGTTTGCTGTGGGCCGCAATCCTTGGCAATATTTATTTCTGGTTTCTGGGCTCGCTGGTGCTCATCAATATCGTGCTTTACGGCGCGGACGTTCTGCACGTGGGAGACGCGAAAACAAGCTTGCTGATGGCGTCGACAACTCTGGGAATCGGAGTGGGCAGCGTCGCCGCGGGATATTTATCGCGAGGGAAAATCGAGTACGGTCTGATCGGCGCCGGAACTCTCGGCATAACTGCAATGGCGGCGCTGCTCGGAATTCCGCATCTTGGTTACGCAACCGTGGCAGCGCTGCTAGGCGCGCTCGGATTCTTTGCCGGATTTTTTGCCGTACCGATTAACGCCACCATTCAGTACCGTCCCGAACCGGATCGCAAGGGGGGCGTGATCGCCACGGCGAACTTGCTTTCGTTTGTGGGAATCGCGTTACAGCCCATCGCGCAGTACGCGCTGCTCGGAATCGCGCACCCCAATCCATCGACAATGTTTCTGATTATCGCGGCGCTGACGCTCGGCGCGACGATTTTTCTAGCCATAATGATGCCGGACTCGCTGCGGCGCGTCGTCGCGTGGGCGAAGCCGTAATCGCCTTCCGGCCCGGAAACTGCACCCGCCGGTTCGGCAGAATGACGATGCGTACAAAATGCGAATCGCGGCCAAGCGCAGCGTAAGTGCCGGCGATTGCAGTCGAGCGATTTTCTAAGCGCGCTGGTTAGAAAATCGATAGCTTCACGTGTAGAAACTTTTTCGGGTCGCGACGGAAATCGCCAATCATCAGGCGCATGTCGCCCGTAAGTCCCGTCATGTTGTTGTAAAGCTGCGGATCGGTGAAAAACTTGCCGAAAGTGCCCTGGCCGTTGTTGAGCTTTGCCGTGACGTCACGGACATTTGCCGATGCATCGCGAAGATTCGTGAACACTGTGTCGTCCGTAACCAGTTTTCCGAGTGTGCCCTGACCGCTGCGCACGCCGGCAAGCAGCGCGTTGGAATTCGTCAGAAATTGCTTGGTTTGGTCATACACCGCCGAGTCGTAGACCAACTTGCCCAGCGTCCCCTTCTGCGCGTGGATATCGTCAAAAATCGCTTCCGCGTCCCCAGCCGTTGCGTCCACTTTGTTATATAGATCGTCGGACGCGACCAACTTGCCGATCGAGCCGTGGCCCGATTGAACCGAGGCTATGAGCGACTGCGCTTTTGCGGCCGCGGTATTCAGGTGGTTATACATGGACGGATCGTAGATGAACTTGCCGATCGTACCCTGCCCTTTGCGGACCGCGCCGATGATGTCGCCGACTTGTTGCGTTAGTTGGCCGAGATTCGCCTCCAGCTCAACACCGCGTTCCACAATCGCTTGCATGTCGTTTCCGGCCTCTCCGGGAATGGTGCCCTTGTTCTGGACAACCTGCCCCGCCGACCCGCGCGAGATGTTAACGTAACGATTTCCGAGAAGGCCTTCGGTTACCAGACTGGCATGGGAATCCGTGCGAATGAGGTCCTGGTAGCTCTTATCGATACGCATATCGATTTCAATATTCTGCATGCGATCCGCCGGATGCGGATTGATTTTCAGTTTTTCGACGTTGCCGACGGTGACGCCATCCAAACTGACGGGTGCGCCCTTCTGGAGATCCGAGACTTCCGGCAGATAGGTCGTGAGCGAGTATTTCGCTCCCCAGTTCACGCCGGTGACGTAAAAAACCGCAACCGCCAGAAGCAGCAATCCGGCAAGAACGAACAGTCCCACGCGAAGTTCCGTCCAGGTAATTTGCTTGCGCTGCGCCATCGCTTCCCTCCTGTGATCTAAATCGAATTTCGAAAAATCTGCTCGACCCGCTCAACAAACGATATCAAGATAAAAACTCACGCAGATACGGATCGCCGGACTTCAGTAATTCCTGCGTCTCGCCCTGAAAATAGATTTGAGCGTAGCGAAGGACCAGAAAGTTCGTCGGAGAAAAATCGCGACCCTCCTTATCTTCCCAAACGGGAACCACGCGGCTGGACTTCGAATCGAAAACAAAATTTGCCAGACCGAAAGCGTCCTGAAGACGATGCGTGGCCAGCAGCGACGTCACGCCGTTCAAATCCCGCAACCGCAAAATCAAGGTGATGATCGTCTGGCTCGTCACCGGATCCAGGCCGCCGGTGGGCGAATCGTAGTAAACAATCGGCGGCTGATCAATCAGCGCGCGCGCAATCGACACACGACGGCGCATTCCTCCAGAAAGCTCATCGGGAAACTTGTCGTAGGCATCCTCCATTTCAACGAAACGAAGGGCTTCGCGCACGCGCGGCTCCGTTTCTTCCACCGGCACGGATTCTTCCTTCAGCCGAAACGAAACATTATCGGCCACGTTGAGCGAATCGAAGAGCGCGCCTTCCTGAAAAACGAAGCCGATGCGCCTCCGGAAGTCGAGCAACTCGACTTCGCTCATTTCGGTGAGGTCGTGACCCATTACGACAACGCGACCGGATTGAGGACGCAACAGCCCTGCGGCAAGTTTTAGAAGGACGGTTTTGCCCGAGCCGCTTTCGCCGAGAATAACCTTTGTTTCGCCCGCTGCGACCTCGAAGGAGATTCCGCGAAGCACGTCTCCTTCATCGAAGGCGATGCTGACATCTTCGAAGCGGACGAGCGGCTCGCCCGGCGCGATTTCATTTGTGGGCTGTGTCACCATCAAACTCAATTCGAGTGCCCCAATCGATTATAGATGGAAATATGCATTCCAGCCGGAGGAAAAAACCGCGGCGGCGAAACTTCAGGATACGAACCAGTAGAGCAGTAGCTTGCCCAGGAAAAAGTCACTGATCAGAATCGCCACGGAAGCCACAACCACAGCCGTTGTCGTGGCGCGGCCCACTCCTCGCGTGCCCCCGCGCGTTCGCAAGCCGTAAAAGCACGCCACAGTCGCGATGATGAGGGCGAACATGATGGGTTTCGCCAGGCCCATGACAAGGTCGCCGAAATCCAACGCCTGGACGGCGCGATTCCAAAATTCCACCGAGCTTAAGCCTAATGTAAAGTGCGCGACGATGAAGCCTCCGATCAAACCCACCAGATCAGCGACCGCCGTCAGCAGCGGCAGCACCAGGACCGTGGCAATCAGTCGCGGGACCACCAGCTTGCGAACAGGATCGGTGCCCAGCGCCCGCATCGCGTCCACTTGCTCGGTAACCACCATGGAGCCCAACTCTGACGCAATTCCGGAACCATTGCGGCCCGTTACCAGCAGTCCCGCAATCGTTGGACCCAGTTCGCGCACCAGCGCAATCGCAACGGTATCCCCGGTCAGCGCCGTTTCCCCAAATCGCTGAAATTGCGCGGCCGTATTCAAAACCATCACGCCGCCAATGAAAAACCCGGTGAGCAGAATAATTGGCAGCGAGCCGATGCCAATCGCATCCATCTGCTCGATAACGTCCTGGGGGTAGTGCGGCGCCGTGAAAATTTTCCCCACGGCATCGCCGACCAGATAGGAATAGCTTTGGAGCGCCAGGATCTTGCCCTTGAGCGCGTTGCTCAATCCAGCGACTGGCGAAGGTGTCGTGGACTCAGGCGTGTTGGAAGTAAGCGTCGCCATCGCGCAAGAAAGAGAGCTTCGACAGCGTAACGTTGAGCATCAAGGACGTCAAGGCATCTCGCTCCGAATTTTTCGGTACCTGATTGCTTTACGGGCGCGGGAGCGTCCGGTAGAATCGTGCGTCTCTCGACCGCCTTTGCACACGATAAGGAAATGCTGCGATTTTTCACTGCGGGCGAATCTCACGGCCACGCGCTTATCGCGTGGC
>Ga0307374_10007105_pt1 | contig 17215 bp, 13 predicted proteins | sample OX3MG_FD_202532 | JGI IMG/M metagenome (GOLD analysis project Ga0307374, IMG submission 202532) | Soil microbial communities from Risofladan, Vaasa, Finland - OX-3 | ecosystem: Environmental > Terrestrial > Soil > Coastal area > Acid sulfate soil | place: Finland: Risofladan, Vaasa | collected... | reverse complement strand
AGAGAAACTTTATCCTTCGGTGACGAATGTGGGCACGCGGCCCACGTTTAACGGGAAAGGCGTGACGGTCGAGAGCCATCTTTTCGGGTTCAACGCAATGGTGAAGAGCGGACCGATGCAGGTCCGGTTTCACGCGCGGCTTCGCGATGAACAGAAATTTTCCGGGCCCGGCGCGCTGCGCGCGCAGATCGCCCGGGATATTGCCGCCGCGCAGGAATATTTCGCGCGGCAGACGGTGAGCGAACAATCCGAGGGCGGGTGAAGGGGATTTTCTGGGGCCGCGGGCAGGGCGAATGCCTGGTTGCTGCAATACTTGCCGCGCGGATCGGTGGTTGGACTGCTGAAAAGACACAGGCTGAAGCCTGTGCTACCGGGTGGCTTCTAAACGGGGGCGGTCGATGCTTCAGGCAGAAAGTTTTTTTCGGCACTTTTCGCAGTAGCCGCCGACTTCGGTGCGCGTCAGCGTGATTTCGATGCCGCAGTCTTTCTCAATCTGCTTTTTTAATTTTTCGTAAAGTTCGGATTCAAACTCCCGCACGGTACCGCACTTCAGGCACGCGACGTGGATGTGGTCGCGCGGGCCGTGACTTTCGTAGAAGTGCTGGCCGCCGCGCAGGTGGAGCAGGTCGAGTTCGTCGATCAGACCGCTGCGCTTGAGCAGGTCGAGAGTCCGATACACGGTGACGCGATGCACGCGCGGATCGATCTTCTGCGCCCGATCGAGAATCTCTTCGGCGTCCAGATGGCTTTCGGCGCTGTCCATCACATCGAGCAGAATTTTTCGCTGCCGCGTGAGGCGCACGCCGCGCTTTTGCAGGGCCGCCAGCAGGCGTCCCGGACGCTCATGCGCGTTGATCCGTTCTCCAGAGGAAACTCGATGTGCTGTGGTCGGCATACATTCAGTACGGAAATCGGAGTCGTTCACAATCCGGGCAAGCTACCCGCTGCGCGCGCCGTCTGCAGCGCGGAAACCACGCCGCAAATCAGGCTGCCATCCATTCCCTGGCGCGCTAGCGGTGCGGAATCAGCCGCAAAACGTCATTGTACATAACGATGGCAAAAACCAGCAACAGGAACACCATGCTGACGGTGATGAAACGCTCCTTCACGCGCACGCTCAAGTCGCGCCGCATGGTTCCTTCGATAAATAGAAGCAGGATGTGTCCCCCATCGAGCGGAGGAATGGGAAGCAGATTCAAAATCGCGAGATTGACGCCGATCATGGCCATCAGGGACAGCAATTCGGCCGGGCCCTCGCGCGCCGCGCGTCCCGATTCGCGCGCGATTCCCACCGGACCTTCCAGCTGCTTCAGGGAAATGCCGCCGCGGAACAACTCGTAGACAACATAGACAACCTGCCGCGCCATCATGGCATTCATGCCCGCTGATTCCACAATCGCCGGCACCAAGGAAAGCCGGCGCTCCACCAGTTCCCCGGTGCGCATCACGCCGATCTGCCATTGCGTTGTTCCGTTCGGCCCGCTTACTTTCGCGGGAGTCACCTCGATGTGCAGCGTCTGACTGCCTCTGCGCACTTCCAAATCCAGGGGCGTGCCCTTTGCTTTATCGGCGATGGGCGGAAATTCCGCACCGTTTGCTAAAGCCGTACCGTTGACCTTCAAAATCACGTCGCCCGCTTTTAATCCGCTGCGGTCCGCCGGAGTTCCCGGACTGACGGCTTCAATCACGAAACTATCTTTCGGGTAACCAAAATCGCTTTCCATCGAACTGCCGGCGGGAACCGACAATGGAATCCGCTGGCCGTCGCGGTCAACAACAACGGAAAGCGAATGTCCCGGCAGGGTTGACATGAGCTCGAGTTGCGCCCTGTCCCAGGTGGGGTCAGCCACGCCATTGATTTCGACGATCTTGTCTCCCGCGGCCAGGCCGGCCTTCTGCGCCGGCGAATCCTGCAGCACGCCAACCACATCCATGGGGCGATCCAAAAACGCAGGCTGCTTGCTGCCGCTCATGTAGATCCCCGCAATCAGGATCACCGATAGCACCATGTTCATTGTCGGACCGGCCAGCGCAATCAGTACCCGCTGCCACCGGGGCTTGGACAGGAACTCATCGGGATCGCCTTTGCGTTCTTCCAGGGGATTGTCCCCGGCCATTTTCACGTAGCCGCCAAGCGGCAAGGCGCTGATGCGGTAATCGGTGTCGCCCCGCTTGGTGCCCCAGAGGCGGGTTCCGAAACCGATGGAAAAGACTTCCACGCGCACGCCAAAGGCCTTGGCCACGACAAAGTGTCCCCACTCGTGCACCAGCACCATGACCCCGAGCACCACGCTCACGGCAAGAATTGTTATGACGATGTTCGGCATGTTGATCTCTCCCGGCGCGTCCTTGGCTCGCGCGCCGCCCCGCGCGACTGCACGGCAATGCAAATCTTAATGCGAACTGGATCTCCGACCGTTCAAGCCGCGATGAAAGTCGCGCCCCTCAAAAAATTGACGGCTAAGCAACCGCGGTCCGCGCCGGCAAACTTTCGATTTCCTCGCGGGCGATTCGCCGCGCATCGCCATCCGCCACGAGCACGTCGCCGATGGAAGACATTTTGATGCGAGGCGTGCGCGCCAGGACGCGCTCAATGACCTCGGCAATCGCCGCAAAGGGAATTCTCCGTTCCAGAAATGCTTCGACGGCCACTTCATCCGCCGCATTGAAAACACACGGGTAGGCGCCTTTTTTCCGCAACGCTTCACGGGCAAGGCGCAGGCACGGGAAACGCCGCGTGGAAACTTTTGCAAAGTCGAGGCGGCGCAGCTTACCCCAGTCAAGAGCTACCTGATTGGATGCGGCCCGCTCCGGGTAGGTTAACGCGTATTGGATGGGCATGCGCATATCCGCCGGACCCAGTTGCGCCAGTATGGACCCGTCCACATATTCCACCATGGAATGAATCGTCGATTGCGGATGAATCACCACATCGATCTGGTCGGGGCGCACGCCAAACAGCCAATGCGCCTCGATCACTTCGAATCCTTTGTTCACCAGCGTTGCAGAATCGATCGTAATTCTGCGCCCCATGCGCCAGTTCGGATGCGCCAGCGCCTGCTCCGGCGTGGCCGAAGCCATTTCGGCAAGCGGCGTTTTGCGGAACGGCCCGCCCGACGCGGTCAGGATCAGGCGCTTCACTTCGCCGGGACGCCCGGCGCGCAAGCACTGGTGAATGGCGTTGTGCTCGCTATCGACGGGCAGCAATTCGACATTCGCCTCGCGCGCCGCCGCCATCACCAGTGCTCCGGCTGCGACCAATACTTCCTTGTTCGAAAGCGCAACCTGCTTCCCTGCCTTCACGGCTGCGTAGGTGGCCTCCAGCCCAACCACTCCCACGGCCGCGGAAACCAAAATTTCCGCTTCCGGATGCGTGCCCACTGCCAGCAGGCCCGACGCCCCATGCTGAATTTCCGGCAATCGGGCAAGCCCGGCCGCTCGCAATCGCGCAGTCAGGTCGGATGCCAGTGCGGCGTTACCTACCGATACCAGTTCCGGGTGATGCAGCAGAATCTGCCGCGCCAGCTCTTCCACGTTATTTCCGGCGGCCAGCGCCACAACACCAAAGCGGCCGGGCATGGCTTCCACGACGGCCAAGGTTTGCCTGCCGATAGATCCAGTCGAACCAAGAATCGCAATTTGCTTCAAAGAAACTGCTCCGTCGTTTATGTTAGTCGTCAAATCCGGATTCTCGCCGGTTAATACCGTCTCATGACGACCCACTGGAAATAGTACCAGACTGTGGGAGCGGCCAGTATCAAAGCATCGATCCGGTCCAGCATCCCGCCATGCCCCGGCAGAATCGCTCCTGAATCCTTCACGCCGGCGCTGCGCTTGAAAGCCGATTCGAACAAGTCTCCCATCTGTCCCGCGATGCTGCCGAGCCCCGCCATAGCCAGCATGTGCACGGGCTGAATTCCGGTCCAATAGGCGAACAGCATGCCCACCACCAGGGCCCCCACAAAATTCGCGATGGCCCCTTCCCACGTCTTGTTCGGGCTGACCTGCGGCGACAATTTCCATCGTCCGAAGGAGCGGCCAACAAAATATGCGGCCGTATCTCCGATCCAGACCAGCACGAGCGTAAAAAGAAGGAGTTTTGACCCAATCTCCGCCACGCCGCGCAGGCGCACCACCGCGCTGAACGGGAGCACGATCATGACCAGCCCGGCGGCGCTGACCGAAATCGAAGAAAATACTTCCGAGAGCGGACGGTCGCTACCCAGTGCGATGATCGCGGTTCCGATGACGAACATGAACAGCACCCATTCGATCGTCACCTGGGGAGAGCGCGCGACATAAATCACGTTGCCAAAAGTCGAAGAGGTTGCCGCCTGGGACGCGTACCACTGCTGCGCAAAAATTCCGACCGCCGCCAGGCACGTCCAAAAACTATAAGCCTTTGATCCAATGCGCTCGCCCATGGTGAAAAATTCGAGCATGGCAACGATCGCCACGGCAGCCGCCAGCCCGGCCACCAGCCATGTGGGACCCCACCAGATTGCGGCGACCACCAGGGGGATCAGGATCGCCGCCGTCAGCACGCGCATTTGTGTCCCCGAACGCATCGCATTTCTTTTACCTGGCAATTGGCACCCTTCCCTTGAACTTGAAAAAGCCGCAGCTCGCGCGCGGCACGCGCCGGATATCTTGCGGGCGGCAACATGAACCACACAGCCGTCCTCGGTTCAAATCACTTTCTCGCAATAGGGCCGTGATTTCTTCCAGAATAAATCAGGGTGTGCCGCGTCAGGAAACTTTACAGGCAGGAAAACGCGCGGCACGCTCAAGCGGTGACGCGGCGCCGGGACTCGCTCAGGCCGCCATAGCGCCGTTCGCGCTTTTGAAAATCGAGCAAGGCCTCATACAGTTGCGCGCGCGTAAAATCGGGCCACAGCGTCTCGGTCACATAAATCTCGGCATACGCAATCTGCCAGAGTAGAAAATTACTGACGCGCATTTCTCCACTAGTGCGAATCAGCAGGTCCGGATCGGGCAAACCCGCCGTGTACAGGTGCTGCGCGATCATCTCTTCGTCCACGCGGGCATTGGCGAGGCCGTTGTGCCGCACCCCGTCCAGAATTCGATTGAAGGCGTCCACCAGTTCGGCGCGCCCTCCATAATTCAGGGCCACCGCCAGCTTCATGCCGGAATTCCCCGCCGTCTGCACCATGGCCCGCTCGACATCGGCGCGAACCGCCTCCGGCAGCTGGTCGGTGCGTCCGATGACCAGCAGGCGAATATTATTCCGCTGAATCACGGGAAGCTCTTTGCGCAGATATTCGCGAAGCAGGCGCATCAGAAAATCGATTTCCGCCTTCGGGCGGCGCCAGTTTTCCATGGAAAACGCGTACAGCGTCAGAGCGGGTATTTTCAGGCGCGCGCAGGTCTCGATCACGGTTCGCGCGGACTGCACTCCCGCCCGATGCCCCGCCACTCTCGGCAAGTGCCGCTTTTGCGCCCAGCGGCCATTGCCGTCCATGATGACGGCGATGTGTTGCGGCAGGCGTGTGACGTCCAGGTCGGCAAGCAGACGCGCCTCCTGGCGGCCCGAGGGATGTAGTGGTTCGGCTATTTTCACGCGCATTTTCCCGCGTTTTTCCTGCGGCGAATTGTTGGTGATCGTCTCTCCACAATCTTGAAAAGCTAACATACGGCATCACAGGGCGCAACACGCTCGGGATAATGGCATGGATAATTGCGGCATTAACGACGGAGGAGAGCAGCGGGGACAACGAGCGGGTATATCCCCCGCAATTTCTTCTCAAACGCACCGAATGTGACCCGCGGCACGGCCACTAAATAACCGGCATGTTTACGGGCAACGAAACGATCTGGACGGAACTTCAGGGGCTAAAGCCCAGGTTTTTGTGCTTATAAATGTCGCGGCTGAAGCCGCGACCCACAAAGAGCATTGATGCAACCTTAATGAGACTGCTGTTGGCTCTGTTGATGTCCTCTTCTCTGCATGCATTTCGGCTTCTACGGCGGAGCCGAAGTTGTAGCTCCCCTCTTTCGATGCGATGGTTTTTCGCACAAGCCGACGGAAAAATTCCCGCGCCTAAAGGTGCGGGCTACATCTCAATCCGCAACGGTAACGAAGATTGTTAATGGGGCAGACTGCTTCTAGTCAGATTTGGGTCGCGAACCGTATGGTCGACCATCTAGGGGGAAAGGCCGGGAACGCTTCCGGAATGGAACAGCGTCACATAGACCAGAACGAAGGTCAGCGCGATCACGCCAATGACGGTGATCCATGCAATGAGGTTAAATGTGCTGGTATTCACCTGGTCCCCCATCAGGTCGCGGCGATTCACCAGAAGCAGCATGAAAACCAGCACCACGGGGAGCCAGATGCCGTTGCCAACCTGAGAGAAGACCAAAATTTTCTGCAGCGGCGCGTTTGGGATCAAAATCACGGCAGCTCCCACGAGGATCATGCCCGTATAGAGGCTGTAAAAAATGGGCGCATCGTTGAACTTGTGATCCATACCCGCCTCGAAACCCATGCCCTCGCAAATCACATGCGCGGTGGATAGGGGCAGGATGGATGCGGCAAACAGCGAGGCGTTGAGCAGCCCGAAGGCGAACAACGATCCCGCCCACTTCCCCGCCAGAGGCACCAGGGACTGCGCGGCCTCGCTGGCGTCGTTGATGACGAGGTGGCCGGACACATGCAGCGTTGCGGCCGTGCAAACGATGATGAAGAAAACGATGGCCATGCAGCTGATGCTGCCCACCATGACATCGGCGCGCGCCTGCTTGTATTGGCGGCGCGCCACGCGCTTTTCCACGAAACCCGCCTGCAGGTAGAAGAATTGCCAGGGCGCGATGGTCGTGCCGATCAGGGCGGTCAGCATCAGCAGGTAACCGCCGTTGAACTGCATCGACGGGATGACGGTACTTTTTGCCGCAAGCAGCCAGTCGGGCTTTGCCAGGATTGCCGACGCCACGTAAGACAAATAGAGCACGCAGGCGGCCAGAAAAATCTTCTCCACCACGCGCGAAGTGCCGCCCATGACCAGAAACCAGACCGCCAGCGCGGCAATGGGCACGGAGATGTACTTCGAAATACCAAAAATCTGCATAGAAGCCGCAACGCCCGCGAACTCGGCCGCGACGTTCCCCATGTCCACGACAAGTCCGGCCAGGATGATGAAGAACGTCGGGCGAAACCCGAATTCCTCGCGAATCAGGTCCGAGAGCCCCTTGCCGGTCACCACCCCCATCCGGGCGCACATCTCCTCGGTCACATATAGCGCGATGGTCATGGGAATCAGCGACCACAGCAAGGCGTAGCCGTACATTGCGCCCGCCTGCGAATACACGGAAATTCCGCCGGCGTCGTTGTCCACATTGGAAGTGATCACGCCGGGCCCCACGACGGCGAGGAAAAGAAGCAGCCGGCGGCGCCAGATGCGCGTGCGCTTGTTCCATTCCGAAAGGCGCGCGCGCCACGGTTCGACCCATTCCGGAACGAGCTTCCACCGCGTTACAGCGGCCAAATTCTCCGCTGCCCGTTTTGCTTTCCCGTGTTTGCCGAGCATGGCCACGTTTTTTTACTTCCCCGATTCCTTTACCTGTTGCGCAGTCGTGTTACGACGTCATCGACTTCGATGGCGCCCATGGGATGGCCCGCTTCATTCACCACAGCCAGGCTGTGTAGATTGTACTTATCGAAAATCTCAAACACTTCCTTCTGGTCCGCATCCGGCAGAACCGAAAGCAGCGGCTCCGTTTTCAGGCTCTCCATCCGCTCGCCGGCCGGGGCGAACAGCAAGCGCCCCACCGGGACCGCTCCGGAATAAATCGCATCCTCATCGATCAGGAACACGGTATCGAGCTGCTCGAGGTTTACGTCTTTTTCTCGAATCCACGCGACCACTTCATCGCGCGTGGACTTCTCCCCCACATAAATAAAATCCGTATTCATCATGCCGCCGGCGGAATTTTCGTCGAACTTCAGCAGCTCGCGCACCTCGCGCGCATCTTCCCCGGGCATTTCCCTGAGCACTTCCCGCGAACTTTCCGGTGTCAACCCGGCAAGCACGTCGGCGGCCTGGTCGGGGTCCATTTCTTCTAGGATGTCGGCCGCCCTTTCCGGGTCCATGGTCTCGACAATCTGCGTTGTCAGGCGCTTGTCGAGTTCCGCAAGGGCTTCGGCGGCGGTCTCTTCGTCGACCGAGGCGACGATGGATTGCCGCTCCACCGGCGAAAGTTTCTCCATGATGTCCGCGAGGTCGGCCGGGTGCATGCGCTCCAGTTTCTGGGGCGTGATGCGCAGCTTCACGCGGCGCAGAGGGTCCGGCTCGATCAGGTTGACGAATTCCCAGAGAATCACGCGTGTCGGAAGCTTTCTGGCTAGGCTGCGCACCAATTCCGGGGAAGCCACGCCATGCAGGAGGCGCCGCGCCGCCCCGGTCAACCCCACATCCACCTGCGTGACGCGCAGTTCGACGGTGCCGTTGGTCCGGTTTTCCGAGAGGTCAATGTCATTCACCCGCACGACCTTGCGCCCATTCGTATCGATAATTTGCTGGTCGAGCAGATCCTTTCGCATGGCCAGCCAGCCCTCATTCGGTTGGTAATGCTCAAGCTGCTTCTCCTCGACGTTCAGCCGCAAAACGCCCGGGGCGACAAAGGCGAAATTGTCATAACGGGCCACTAGCGGAAGGTACTTGCCGCGTCCGAGCAGGGCCCGCGCCACGCGATTGGGCTGGTCCGCCGGCTCGATGAAAAGTTCCGTGATATGGCCAACGAAATGGCCGTCACGGTCATAGGCTTCCCCGCCCAGAAGATCCGTTGCATGCAGCATTTCGCCTCCTTCCTTTAAGCCGGGTGACGCTGGCAAAGCCAGCCGCGCGGGCTCGATGAAACTTACTGACCTTTTCGATGCTATTCCCGATGCTCTTGTTCCGGCGGGCTCCACGCGTGACGCATAAAGGCAGAGTCCACACCTGCTCCTGGCAGGCTCCCCCTCGCGATTCAGAGTAAACAAGTAGAGCCTGCATCCAAAAATCAAGGACAGAATGCTAGTTCCCCGGGTGCGTGCGCACCGAAACATTCGAATGGCTTGCCATTGCGGGATCTATAAGGCTTGGAACCCGCAACCAGGGTGTGGCCCGGCCGCGGGTGGAGGAAAAATCCTGATCTACCCGAGGCCCCTGCCAATCCCCATCAAAACGCGGCGGATGTATAATCCGGCACAGATCAGCCATGCATCTTGGTAATGCCGCGCCGCCAGTCGTTTCCTTCTAGGGAAGGGTTCTTGCACTTCTGATTCGCTCATAGCCACCAAAAAATCTCCAGTTCACTAGGTAAACGGAGATCAAATCTTTGTCAAGGAAAGAGTGCAGGTCAGCGCATTTTTTTTGTTGGCGGAAAGAGCATATTGGAGGGTTGCGCGCCACGGCGGCGGCAATCTGCAATATAAAGCGCGCCATAGGTCTGCGTAATATATTCGGACCGGCCGTACCCGAGAAGTCTCGCGGCCCGGTCGATGGCGGCCGTATGGCCCTCGAGTTCAAGAAACGAACCCACGGGCGTCTCATCCAACTCCACCTTCAGATTTCGAACGCCGGGGAGCACGTAGGTGGTGCGGAACTTTTCATAGCGGAAAACCGGACGCAGGCCCAGGGCGCGAAGAATTTCGGCCATTTTCCCGCCATCATCAAGCGAAATCTCAATTTCTTCCCGCACTTTAAAATACGGGCGCACCTTCGAGCCTCTGCCCGTTGTTTTTGAAATAGGAGACTTCCGGACCTGTCCTTTGAAAGTGAGGATTGCCGTCGTGTCCCTGGTCGGGCGGCGCTTTGCGCCGCGCACAGCCGGGTGTTCGATCCGGATGCGAATGAGTTCACCTCGGCGGTTCAGGGCTTTTCCGCCAGTGTCGTACAGCGCGTTGGATTCATGAGTGCGGGGTACGATCACGCGGGCGCGCAGGCGCTTCAGCAGGCGCCGCAGGGCCGGAACATCCGCAACGCGAAGCTTGGTCTCGATTTCCCGGCCTGGGGCAGCGTGCCGCATGGGCAACGTAGTTTTCGATCTCACCTGGATCGATCAGGCGTCCTTGCCGGAAGTCAAAGCGCGATCGACCGAGCACGCCCCGGCACCCGCAATCATGATCGCGAGGGCCATGCCAATCATCAGAAATTGATATTCCATTCCCTCGCCCTTCTGCCTGCCGCTCCAGTTGATGAACATCCCAAATTTGCTGGTGGTGGTGATGGCCGCTACGGTCATGTCCACCGCAATACTGAAGGCCGCGATGCGGGTGAGAAAGCCGAGGATCATGCCCAATGAGCCGGCAAATTCCGCCAGGATGACCAGAACCACAAGAAACGCCGGATATCCCCGCATGCCGAATCCGTGTATGGTGCCCATGAAACCGCCCCCGCCGAACCAGCCGAACATTTTTTGCATTCCGTGGGGAAGCATCACGCCACCGGCAACCACGCGAATTAACGTCAGCGTCCAATCGTTCTTCGTCTGGAGCAGTTTTTTGAACACGAACCCTCCTTGAAACAAGTTTGGAATCTCGTTACCACTCAAAATGACGCGTGAAGTCCTGCGGGAGCGCTATCCGTTCACCAGCACTTTATCGGCGTCAAATGCGCCCTGCACCGCCTGATGTCCGCCGTTGGTGGCCAAGGCTTCCTCGCGATACTTCCCCAGAGCCACCAGAATCGGGGTGTCCTGAACGGAGAACAGGATTGCCGGCTCGCTCTTCGAGTCGTTGATGTGCTCGTGGTAGGTCCAGCTGGGAATCACGAACATATCGCCCTTTTCCCATTCGAAGCGGATGCCTCCAATCACGGTGGCGCCGCGCCCTTCGAACGCGTAGTAAACCGAGCTGTTCACCTGACGATGCGCCCGGGTATGAATTCCGGGCCGAATCATTTGGATCCAGGCCGTCATGGTCTTCATCACCGGCCGGCCGGTATGCGGATTGGTGTATTCCAGTGCAACATCATCGAACGGGCTGGCGTCGACCTTGGCCAAATTGTTGAGCGCCCGCTCGGTGGCTTCCCACTTATAGGTAGACAGCGGAGGGTATTCCAGGGAGGGTTCCTCCCAGGCCGGCCGCAGCTGGCCAATTCCATATTTCATCACCGATCCATCGAGAGCCGCCGTGACTTCCTGCACGTCACTGGCGCCTTCATCGAAGAATGCGGCATCCAGATAATTGGTGATGGGAACGTCCAGGGCATCCATCCACATGGATGGGCGGTCGCTTTCACTGCCATGATCGTGCCAATACCAGGGGGGATTGAGCACGAAGTCGCCGCGTTCCAGATAAACCTTATCGCCCTGCACGGTGCTGTATGTTTTCTGGCCGTCAATGATGAAGCGAACCGCTTCCGAGGAGTGCCGGTGCGCGGGCGCCACTTCCCCGCCGTTGAGCCACTGGATCGCCGCCCACAGTGTAGGCGTGGCATAGGGGACGCCCCCCAACCCCGGATTGCTCAGGCCCATTGCGCGGCGATCACCGCCATGTTCAGGAGTGACCAGCTCTCCCGCGCGCCGCGCGAAGTCGTATAGCCTGGACCCTTTCCATAGCCAGGGAACCGCCTTGGAGTGTGGTTCCAGCGGCGAAACCGATCGATGCGCGGTCCAAAGCGGCATCAGATAGTTGCTTTTCATTTCGCTGTACAATTTGTCGAACCTGGCATCGGACATGGACAATCTCCTTCTAATTCAAAATCCTGATCCTGATTCCGCGTCACGCCTGTGCGGCGCGCAATTCCTCTGCTTTGAGCGGGGATCGGAACAGCCCAATAATCTTCGATTAAGTAGCATAGTTCAATAACATTATTATCGCCCAATATAAATATTCGAATTAAGATGTCTTGCGCCTGGCCGTCAATCCCGTCCGGCTGGTTAGCAAATCAATGGAAATAAATAGTCCAGTTCGAACGCTACATCTGGCAGGAACACTACATCCGAATTGATAAGGGGCTCTCATGATCGTTTGCCGCTTTAATGATAACCGGCTTGGGCTGGTCGAAAATGGCCTGGTCCGCGATATCACGCCGGTGCTCGACGCGCTGCCGGCTCATCGATACCCATTCCCCAGCAACGATATCTTCATCGAGGCATTGCCGGCCCTGCGCGAGCGCATGGCCAACGCCGCCGCACTGGCGCAACCGGTTCCGGTGTCCGAAGTAAATTTCCTGAGTCCGGTGGCGAATCCCGGGAAAATCGTAGGGGCACCGGTGAATTATAAAAAACATCTGGAAGAGGTGGCTGCCGATCCCGAACTGCACCACCAGAACAAAGCCCACACGCAGGAAATTCATAAAATGGGATTGTTCCTGAAAGCGACCAGTTCGGTGATCGGGCCTTCGCAGCAGGTCTTGATCGCACATTTGGACCGCCGGACCGACCACGAAGTCGAGTTGGCCGTGGTCATCGGCAAGCAGGCCAAGTCGGTATCGCGGAAAGATGCGCTCGATTTTGTCGCCGGATATTGCATCGGCCTTGACATCACGATTCGAGGGTCCGAGGAGCGCAGCCTGCGCAAGTCCCTGGACACTTACACAGTGCTGGGCCCATGGATGGTCACCCCCGACCAGTTGCCGGACCCCTCCAGCCTCGATCTCTCCATCACCGTGAATGGCGAGCCCCGGCAAAAAGCCAATACGCGCGACCTGATCCTCGGCGTCCCCGAACTGATCGAGTTCGCCACAGCGTTTTACACACTGCATCCCGGAGACGTGATCATGACCGGGACGCCGGAAGGCGTGGCGCCGATTCATCCCGGAGACGTGATGCACGCGCGCATCGCGGGCATCGGCGAAATGTCGGTTCGCACCGGAGCGGCTTAGTCGCTCGACAGAAGCAAAGACAAAAGGGTATAAACTTGCTGTATCCGGCCGGCGAAATCACTTCCGGTGGACCCCTATCGTATTTCAGGGTTAACAAGTACAGTCGGCATCCGTTTCCGGAGCTCCACAATTACATGATTGAACCAGCCACCCCGCTCATGCGGCAATACCAGGGCATTAAGACGCGTTACCCGCACGCGCTGGTTCTATTTCGCCTGGGCGACTTCTACGAATTGTTTTACGAAGACGCGATTGCCGCGTCGCGAGAACTACAGATCACGCTGACTTCCCGGAACCGCGAGCGGGGCGAACCGGTGCCCATGTGCGGAGTTCCCTACCACGCCGCCGAGGGATATATCGCGCGGCTGCTGCGCGCGGGCTACAAAATCGCCGTGTGCGACCAGATGGAGCCGCCGAGTCCCGGGAAAAAACTGGTCCGCCGCGAAGTGGTGCGCGTGATCACGCCGGGCACGGCAACCAGCGCCAACGTCCTGGAACCCAAGGAAAACAATTATCTGGCCGCGTTATCCCGCGGCGCATCGGGAACGCCGGTGGGCCTGGCCTACGCGGACGTCACCACCGGTGAATTCCTGGTCACCGAATTTTCCGGCGCCGACACCGACGAAAAACTGCGCGATGAATTGCACCGCCTGAAGCCGCGCGAAATCCTGATTCCCCGGCAGGCCGGGCTGTTTTCGGCGCCGCCCGCCGACACCGATGGCGGCGGCTCCCTGGCGGGGGCGCGCAACGAATTGCGCGACGGCGTGGAAACGAGAATCGACGAATGGGTGTTTCGCGCCGATCATGCCGAGCGCATGCTGCGCGAACAGTTCGGCGTGGCCACGCTGGACGGGTTCGGCCTGGCCGGACATCCGCAGGCCGTCGCGGCCGCCGGCGCCCTGGTGCATTACCTGCGCGAGACATCAGCAAAGGCCCCGGAAAACGGCGATCACCTGGAAGCGGCGCTCGGGCACATGGACCGTGTGCGATTTTACGAACAGGCGGATGCCCTGGTGCTCGATACGGTGACGATTCGCAACCTGGAACTGGTTTCGCCGATCTTTGCCGAGGATGCCGGGCGGGGCGCATCGCCCACGCTACTCACGGCCCTGGATGAAACCGCCACGGGCATGGGGGCGCGCCTGCTGCGGCAATGGATCCTGCGTCCGCAGGTGAATCGCGAAGAAATCGACGCGCGCCTGCAAGCTGTTGAGGAATTAAAGACGCACACGGTGCTGCGCGAGGAGATTCGTCACAACCTGACCGGCGTGCAGGACCTGGAACGGCTGGCCGGGCGCGTGACTCTGGGCGTAGCCTCGCCGCGCGACCTGCTCGGATTGCGGCAGTCGCTCACGCGCGTGCCTCTACTCCGCAAGTACCTGGCCAATTGCGCCTCCGCGCGCCTGTCCGCGCTGCACACGCAGATGGACGAACTCTCCGACGTCCGCGAAAAGATTGAATCCGCCGTGGCCGACGATCCTCCGGCGCTCGCGTCCGACCCGGGAGTGATTCGCCGGGGATACGACGCGGAACTGGACGGGCTGCGCGATCTTTCGCAGCACAGCAAGCAGATCATCGCCACGATGGAAGAGCGCGAACGCAAACGCACCGGGATCGGATCGCTGAAAATCCGGTTTAACCAGGTATTCGGCTACTACATCGAGATCACCAAGCCCAACCTGCATCTTGTCCCCGATGATTTTGAGCGCAAGCAGACGCTGGTGAATGCGGAGCGCTTCACGACGCCGGAACTCAAGGACTACGAACGGAAAGTTCTGGATGCCGACGAACGCATCGCGGAGATCGAGCGGCGATTATTCGTCGAGCTGCGATTGTGGATCGGGGAGCAGGCCGCGCGCCTGCGCCGCACCGCGTCGGGCGTCGCGCAGCTGGACGTGCTGGGAAATTTCGCGCGCCTGGCCGCTTCCCGGAAATACGTGCGGCCCGAATTCGGAGACGACAGCCAGATCATGATCGTCGCGGGACGCCACCCCGTGATCGAACAGCTACTCGAACAGCGCGGCGAACGCTTCGTGCCCAACGATTTATACCTGGACGATGCGGGGCAACAGATCCTGCTGATTACCGGGCCCAACATGGGCGGCAAATCGACCTACCTCCGGCAGGCCGCGCTGATCGTGCTGATGGCGCAGATGGGATCGTTCGTGCCGGCCAGCCAGGCGCGCCTGCCGGTCACCGACCGGATTTTCACGCGCATCGGAGCGGCCGACAACCTGGCGCGGGGACGCTCCACGTTTCTGGTGGAAATGACGGAAGTCGCGGCGATTTTGAATACGGCAACGCCGTCCAGCCTGGTGCTGCTCGATGAAGTGGGTCGGGGAACGGCGACGTTTGACGGGCTTTCGATTGCCTGGGCCGTGGTGGAGCATCTTTCCAGCGAGACGAAATCGCGCACGCTGTTCGCAACCCATTATCACGAATTGACCGAACTGGCCGACCTGCTGCCCGGCATCAAGAACGTGCACGTTTCCGCGCGCGAAACTTCCACCGGAATCGTCTTTCTGAAGCGCGTGGAAACTGGAAGCGCGGACAAAAGTTACGGCATCGAAGTCGCCCGGATGGCGGGGCTGCCGGCGACGGTCATCGCGCGCGCCCGGGAAATCCTTGACCGCCACGAACAGGCCGAGCACGAATTGAGCGAGACGCTTTCCCCCGGAACGGTACCGTTTGGGGAGCCCGCGCCGGAGCAGCAGGCCCTGTTTACTCCGCTCGACCGGCGCGTGCTGGACGCATTGCGAGAGGCGGACCTCGACAACTTGAAACCGATCGACGCGCTTAATTTGCTGGCGGACCTGAAAAAACAGATTTTATGAAACGCATTGGCAGAAAAGGAATTCTGGCGCTGGGCATGATGTCCGGAACGTCTGCGGACGGCATCGACGTGGCCCTGGTGCGAATCTCGGGCCGCAGCGCATCCCTGGAAAACTTCGTCGCGTTTCCCTTCGCTCCTCGCGTGCGGGAAGCAATCCTGAAGCTGGGCGAGGGACGCCCCGTAACGGCCGGGGAAATCAGCCAGCTCAATTTCCTGCTGGGCGAGGTTTTCGCCGACGCCGCGCTCTCCGCATGCAGGCAATTTCGCGTGGCGCCGGCAAAAATCGCTTTCATCGGCTCGCATGGCCAGACCATCTTCCATCAGGGCGTGGCGGAGCGATTCTGCGGCCGGCAGGTCGCATCGACATTGCAGATTGGCGAGCCGTCGGTGATCGCGGCGCGCACGCGCATCACGACTGTCGGCGATTTTCGCCCGGCGGATATAGCGGCGGGGGGCCAGGGCGCTCCGCTGGTGCCCTTCGTCGATTTCCTGCTCTATCGCCACGCACAAATCGGACGCGTGGCGCTCAATATCGGCGGAATCGCCAACGTCACGGTGATTCCCGCAGGCGCGGAGATGGAAGACGTCTTTGCGTTCGACACCGGGCCAGGAAACATGGTCATCGATGCCCTGGTGCGGCACTTCACGCAAGGGCGAAAAACGTTCGATAAAAACGGCGAGTCGGCCGCGAGGGGCACGCTGCTGCCCGGCCTGCTTGCCAGACTGCTGCATGACGATTATTTTTCCAAACTTCCTCCAAAAACGGCGGGGCGCGAGCAATATGGCGAAAAGTACGTGCGTTCCCTGCTGTCGCTGCAGGAAGCGCGGCGCGCAAAACCCGAAAATATTATCCGCACCGCGACGATTTTGACATCCCTGGTGATTCTGGACGCCCTGCATCATTTTGTTACGCCGCAAACTAAAATCGGCGAATTGATCGTCTCCGGAGGCGGCGCGCACAATCCCGTTCTGATGGCACAGATCGAATCCGGCTTGGACCGCGTTCGCCTTCGCACCGCCGACGAACTCGGCGTGCCGGGTGACGCCAAGGAAGCATTTGCCTTCGCCGTGCTCGCCGGCCAGACGATGCGCAAACGTCCGGCCAACGTGCCGGGAGCGACGGGCGCGACAAAACCGGCCGTGCTGGGCAAGGTGTGTTATGCGGGGTAGGAGAGGAAGAACAGGATCGGACCTCCCGGCAGAACCTGATTTCTGGCGGGAACGTTTTTCCCGCGCATCTTTTATTTCTTCCAGCTTGTTGCTCCGCTTCCCCTCCCTTCTTCTGGCAATTCTGCTCATCCTATCCCCGCTGGTTCTTTCCGGCTGCTCGCGCAGTGTTCAGACTCAACCGGGGGTGGTCAATTTCTTAATCGAAAGCATGCCGACAAATTTGGATCCGCGAATCGGGATCGACGGGCAATCCGAGAGGATCGACGGGCTGATATTCAGCGGGCTGGTTTCGCTGGACGCGCGGCGCAACGTGCAGCCCGATCTGGCGGAGAAATGGGAAACCCCGGACCCGTTGACCTACATATTCCATTTGCGCAGCGGCGTG
>Ga0307374_10007103_pt1 | contig 17223 bp, 18 predicted proteins | sample OX3MG_FD_202532 | JGI IMG/M metagenome (GOLD analysis project Ga0307374, IMG submission 202532) | Soil microbial communities from Risofladan, Vaasa, Finland - OX-3 | ecosystem: Environmental > Terrestrial > Soil > Coastal area > Acid sulfate soil | place: Finland: Risofladan, Vaasa | collected... | reverse complement strand
GTGGTGCCGTCACCGGCGATGTCGTTGGTCTTGATGGCCACTTCCTTGAGCAGCTGCGCTCCCATGTTCTCGAAGTGATCCTCGAGCTCGAGCTCGCGCGCAATCGTCACGCCGTCATTGCTGATCAGCGGTGGGCCGAACTTCTTGTCCAGCACGACCGTGCGGCCGCGCGGACCGAGTGTCACCGCGACGGTGTCGGCGACCAGTGCCGCACCGCGCGCCAGCGCGGCGCGTGCGGGCGCCTCGAAACGGAGCTGCTTGGCGGCCATGGTCCTGCCTAGCTCTTGGTGCCGTTCTTCTCGACGACGGCGAGGATGTCCTTCTCGCCAAGGATCAGGTAATCGACGTCGTCGATCTTGACCTCGCTGCCCGCGTACTTCGCGTACATCACGCGATCGCCGACCTTGACGTCGAGTGCGACGCGAACACCGGTCTGCTCGTTGTAGCGGCCGTTGCCGACTGCCTCGATGATGCCTTCCTGGGGCTTCTCCTTGATGGTGTCAGGGAGAACGATGCCGCTCTTGGTCATCTCGTCGCGCTCGACGGGTTTGACGACGACGCGATCGGCGAGGGGGCGAAGGTTGAGGGACACGGACGGACCTCCTGGTTTTCTTAGCACTCTTAGTGGGTGACTGCTAACACTCTAGCGAACCGAGTGCCAATCGCGCAAGCCGGAACCCACTGGGCTCCCCTCGACGTCAGACGGCGGCGGCCGATGCGGGCGGCCCGGGTGCTCGGCGCCGCTGCGGGCGAAGAAACAGGGCGAGCCCAACCCCGAGGAAGGCGGCCCAGATGACTGCCTGGAGCGCGGTCGGTGCCGCGCTGTAGCCGATCAGGCCGTGGAGCACGTCGCCGATGCCGGTGTTATCGGGAAGGCTTCCGCTCACGTTGAACAGGGTCATCGATCCCCCCGGAAGAACGCCGAGTCCCTGGAGGTTCTGGACGCCGTCGGCGAGCAGGCCGGCGGCGACCACCATGAGCAGGCTGCCGACGACGGCGAAGAATCGACCGAGATTGATCCGCAGTCCAAGGCGATACATGGAGTAGCTGACCCCGAGCGCGATCGCCAGCCCGATGACGGCGCCGATCACCAGTTGGAGCGGCGAGCTCTGGTAGGCGATCGCGAGCAGAAAGATCACGGTCTCGACGGCTTCGCGGCCGACGGTGACGAATGCGATGACACCGAGTGCGATCCCTGAGCCGCCGCTCACGGCACCGGAAACCTTCCCGCGCAGGTCGCGGCCGATGTTCCTGCTGTTTCGCCGCATCCAGAACGTCATGTAGGTGAGCACCGCGACCGCGACCGCGAAGACACCGGTCTCGAACCATGTCTGGGCGTTCGACCCGATGAAGGCGTCGCGGGTCACAGCCCAGAGCACAACGCCTGCGGCGGTGGCCAGAACGACCGCCAGCGCCGCCCCGCCGAACACGTAGCGAAAGAGGTCGCGCCTGCCGGCGGACGTCAGGCAGGTCAGCAGGATCGAGCAGATCAACGTGCCCTCGAGCCCTTCGCGGGCGAAGATCAGCAGGCTCCCGACCATGTCATCTCCGTCGAACGTGATTGGCTTCTGGGCGTCGGTTAGCTTAGCCTAAACTAACGGCGTGGGCGCCTCGACCCAGACGGCCCGCGCGGTGCCCGGGTCGACGGTCATTGCATCGTTCGCCCCGGCACGAAGTGTCCACCCCGCTGACGCGCGCGCGACGACGCGAATCTCGATCCCGGGGACGATCCCACGTTGATCGAGGATCCGCAGCAGTTGGGGGGTCTCGTGCTCGGCCACTTCAGAGATGCGTGCAACCCTGGCGCTCTCGCCGTCGGCGAGGTCCACGAGCCGCATGAGGCTGCGACCCGCTGGGGGATTCCGGCCGGGGATGACATTGCCGTGCGGGCAGGTGCTCGGACGACCGAGTTGCTGGTCGAGGCGGTCGAGCACTGTCGCCGACATGCCGTGCGCCAGCGTCTGCGCTTCCATATCGGCGGCCGCCCAGTCCAGGCCGAGGACATCGGTCAACCATCGCTCCACGATGCGATGACGGCGCACGATCGTCGCGGCGGCCAGCGCACCCGCGTCGGTGAGCTCGACGGAGCGATCATCAGCGATGCGGACCAGGCCGTCTCGGGACAGGCGCTGCAATGACACGGTGACAGTCGGCGCGCTGACGCTGAGCCACTCGGCGAGGCGGCCGGGGCGCGGCACCTCACCCTCGTGCTCGATGTAGTAGATCGCCTCGAGGTAGCGTTCGGCCGCCTCGGAGCGGTGCCCGGGTTGGTCGTCGACCCTCACGTCGGCGGACACTACGCGCACTCCGCCAGGGACGGATCGACGTCAAACCCGGGGACGTCCGGTCCGTGGAGCGCAAGGCGATGCCAGCCGGCCGCGCCGATCATGGCCGCATTGTCGGTGCAGAGATCGAGTGGCGGCACGACGACGCGGAGGCCGCGGAAGCGATCAGTGACCGCCTCGCGGAGAGCTCGATTGGCGGCGACCCCGCCCACCACCGCGACGGTGCTCGCGCCACATCGGTCCGCGGCCGCCTCGAGACCCGAGACCAGCTGATCGATCGCCGCAGCCTGAAAGCTCGCGGCGAGATCGGCGACGACCTGAGGATCCCTGGGCACGCCGGTCTCGGTCAGCGCATCGACGCCGAGGTCGCGGACCAGGTAACGAACCGCCGTCTTCAGTCCACTGAACGAGAACGCGCCGGGTAGTCGCGTCCGCGGCAGTGGGAACCGCATCGCATCCCCTGAGGCGCCGACGCGCTGTATCGCCGGACCGCCCGGGTACTCAAGTCCGATCAGCCTCGCCACCTTGTCGAACGCCTCACCGGCGGCGTCGTCGCGGGTGGCGGAAAGACGCTCCGCAACACCGTGCTCGCGGAGCACGACGCACTCGGTGTGCCCGCCGCTGACGAGCAGCGCAAGGTACGGGGGCTCGAGGTCGGGATCGGCGAGCCAGGCGCTGTAAACGTGGCCGGCGAGGTGCGACACCCCGACGATCGGCAGGCCGCGAGCGATGGCGGCGGAGGTGGCATACATGGTGCCGACGATCAGACAGCCGGCGAGGCCGGGCCCACGCGTCACCGCGACGGCATCGATGGCGTCCCAGCCGCCGGGGACGGGCGCCAGAGCGGCGTCGACAACCGTTGCAAGCCCTTCGAGGTGCGCGCGCGCCGCGAGCTCGGGCACGACACCGCCATGAGACGCATGGAGTGCGATCTGCGACGACACCACCGACGAGCGCACCTCGCGTCCGTCGGTGAGCACCGCAGCGGCGGTCTCATCACAGGAGGTCTCGATCGCGAGGAGATTCAGGCCGACGGGTACTCCATCGACGGAGCGCCGCCGACACCTGCGACATCGATGCCACTGAGGATCATGTTGAAGCCGCGCTTGAAACCCGGTGCGTGGATGCTGTCGCTCCACATGATCACCGCGTCCTCGCCGTTGTCCGTGTAGTACCCGCGACGGCGTCCGATCGCCTTGAACCCAAAGCGTTCGTACAGCCGGATGGCGTGGTCGTTGCTGTCGCGCACCTCCAGCGTGATCCAGCGCGCACCGAGTGCATACGCACGCTGCACCAGCGCTGCGAACAGGACGGTCCCGTAACCCTTGGAGTGGTCCCCGGCGCGGACGCCGATGGTTGTGATGTGCGCCTCGAGCGCAACTCGCCACAGTCCCGCATAGCCCACCACATCGCCGTCCTGGCGCAGCACGATGTACGACGCCTGGCGGTTCTGCGACAGCTCGCTCGCGTACGCGTTCTTCGGCCAGGGGGACGCGAAGACCTGACGCTCGATGGCTTGCACGGCAGCAATGTCCTCGTAGCGCATCGGTTCGACGGAGAGCCGAGGGACGACCTGCATGAAAACCCTGAAAACGCGGCGCTGGTGGTCTTCGCATCATAACCGCGCCCTCGCGACCGGGCGGCCGTCCCATGACGGATGTCATGCCAGGTACCTGACGGCGGGCACTACCCGGTTCGGACGGTCCGGGCCAGGCTGAGCGCATGACACAACAGATCTCCGTGCAGCCCCGGAATGCATCCGCCGACCACGCAACGACAGGCGACGCCGTCCGTGTCGAAGGCGTCTCTCGCTCATACGGGGCCGTTCGCGCGGTCGACGACGTCAGCCTGAGTGTCGGCCGCGGCCAGACCGTCGCCCTGCTCGGACCGAACGGTGCGGGCAAGACAACCACGATCACCATGATCCTCGGGCTCGCGCGGCCTGATCAGGGAACCGTCGCAGTGCTCGGCACGTCCCCGGAGGACGCCGTGGCGCGCGGACTCATCGGTGCGATGCTCCAGGACGGCGGGATGATGCCCGGGGTCCAGGTCGGCGAGCTGCTCGCGATGGTGCGGAACCTCTTTCCCGCGCCACTCTCCCTCCGGGAGACGATGGTCGTGGCGCAACTCGAGGGGCTCGAGAAGCGTCGGGTGGACCGTCTTTCCGGAGGGCAGTCACAGCGCCTCCGCCTCGCGATGGCGCTCGTGGGCGACCCCGAGCTGCTCATCCTCGACGAGCCCACCGCGGCGATGGATGTCGAGGCGCGACGCAACTTCTGGCACGAGATGCGCGGGTTCACCGACCGCGGGCGGACCATCCTTTTCTCGACACACTACCTGGAGGAGGCGGACATCACCGCCGATCGCATCATCCTCATGGCGCGCGGCCGCGTGGTCGCCGACGGCACGCCGTCAGCGATCAAGAACTCAGTCGGCCTGCGCGTCATCCGCTTCACCGTCGTGCGCGCTGAGACGTCGGGGTTCGACTCGCTGCCGGGTGTCGTCGCCGCGTCGGCGCACGGCAATCGTGTTGAGCTGCGCTGTCGCGACACCGACCTTGCGCTGCGCGCGCTGCTCAACACACGCCCTGATGCGCACGACATCGAGGTCTCGGGGATCGCCCTCGAGGACGCGTTCCTCTCCATCACCGACGGCGTCGCGGCCTGATACAGGAGTCCAATCAGATGCGCTCGTACCTCGCTCTCGAGCTTCGCCGCTCCCTCCGTGACCGTCGCTACCTGCTGCTCGTGGTGGGCTGGCCGGTCGGCGCGTACCTGCTCTTCTCGACCGTCTTCGGCGCGGCGTCCGACAGGTCGGAGGGTCTCGCGCCGACCATCGAGATCATGATCGCCATGGCCGCCTTCGGTGCCATGGGCGGCGTGCTCATGGCATCCGGTCCACGGCTCGCCATCGACCGCCAGGTCGGATGGCTCCGTCAGCTGAGCCTCACCCCGCTCTCCCCGTTCCGAGTCCTCGCGGTGCGGCTCATCACCGCGATGACCCTGAGCCTTCCCGCCATCTGCCTGATCTTCCTCACCGCGGCGGTCGTCAAGGACGTGACGCTCCCGCTCTGGGAGTGGCCGGTGCTCGTGCTGTGCATTGCGGCCGGCTGCCTCCCGTTCGCGGCCATGGGGATCGTCATCGGCAGCATCGCCGACGGCGACGGCGCGCAGGGACTCACGATGGTGCTGTACCTCGTGCTCGCCGCTCTCGGTGGCCTCTGGGTGCCGGAGCAGATCCTTCCCGCTCCACTCCAGACCGTGGCCAATGCGCTGCCCTCGTACCACCTCGCCCAGCTCGGCTGGTCCGTCGCCCGAGGCCTCGCTCCGGCGATCGGTGACGGCCTCGTGCTGCTCGGGTGGTTCGGGGTTGCCGCGCTCCTCGCGGTCGCAGTCTCACGCCGCTTGACGCTGCGCACCGTCTGAACGGGCATAGCATCGCAAGCGTGGACACCCAGATCGAGACCGCCGGGCTGGCCGGCGCACCCGACAACCAGCTGTGGCCGATCCCGACGGTCGCCCGGCTTGCCTGGGCGGCGATCTGGCTCGTCTTCCTCGGCTATCCGATCAGCGACATCCTCGGCACCGGATACTCGCCGGCAAAGGCGGTCATCGCCTGGGTCTGCCTCGTGGCGTTCGCCGGCACGTACCTGCTCGCGATGTGGCTCTGTCTGTCGCTGGTGCCACGCATCGTGGCGGGCATCCAGCTCCTCCCCCTCGCGGCTGTGTTCGTCATGGGCATCACGATGGCGCTGGTCTTCCGTGGACAGTGGACGGGATTGCTCGTGTACTGCGGTGTCTCGGCCGGCTGGAGCCTGCGCTGGCGCTTTCTCGTCCCCGTCCTGTTCGCACTCGGCGTGTTCATGGTCGTCTCCGGCGCGCTCCTCGGCTACGCATGGGCCGACCTCGGGTTCATCACCTTCCTCACTGTTGCGCTCGGCTTCACGATGCTGGCATTTCGCGGGCTGGTCGCCACAGTCATCGAGCTGCGCACCGCGCGCGCCGAGGTTGCGCGGCTGGCCGTCGCTGATGAGCGGCTCCGGATCTCGCGCGATGTTCATGACATCCTTGGCCATAGCCTGTCGGTGATCGCCCTCAAGGCCCAGGTCGCCCGCCGGCTGATGACGAACGAGCCGGGGGCCGCGGCCGAAGCGATGGGTGACGTCGAGACCGTCGCTCGCGAATCGCTTGCCGAGGTGCGCGCGATGGTCACCGCGTACCGGCAGCGTTCGCTCGCTGACGAGCTGCAGGGTGCCCGCGACGTGCTCGACGCTGCCGGGATCAGCTTCGCGGTGACGCGTGACACCGTCATGCCACCGGCCCCGGTTGACAGTCTGCTGGCTTGGACAGTGCGCGAAGGCGTCACGAACGTGCTGCGACACAGCCGTGCCCACCACTGCGAGATATCGCTCGAGGCGAGCAACGGCGGCTTCTCCGTTGCGATCGTCGACGACGGAGTGGGTGGCGTCGCGAACGCCGGCGGCAGCGGGTTGCACGGGCTCCGCGAGCGGGTGGGCGCCGCCGGCGGCAGCCTCGAGGCCGGCCCACGACAGCAGGGCGGGTTCCGCCTGCACGCCTACATCCCTCAGGCCGCGGCGTGATCCGCGTCCTCATCGCGGAGGACCAGGGAATGGTGCGCGGTGCGCTCGCGACGTTGCTCGCGCTCGAAGGGGATATCGACGTGGTTGCGCAATGCGCTCGCGGCGACGAGGTGGTGACTGCCGCACTGGCCGAGTGCCCGGACGTTGCGCTCCTCGACATCGAGATGCCCGGCATGGACGGGCTCGAGGCTGCGGCGCAGCTCCATCGTGCCCAGCCCGCATGCGTGATCATCATCCTCACGACGTTCGGCCGGCCCGGATATCTGCGTCGCGCCATGGAGGCCGGAGCCACAGGTTTCGTCGTCAAGGACGGTCCCGCCGATCAGCTCGCCGTCTCGATCCGCAGAGCGGTGGCGGGTGAGCGCGTGATCGACACAGCGCTCGCCGCGGCGGCCCTCAGCGACGGCTCGAATCCGCTGACACCACGCGAACGCGATGTGCTGCACGCCGCATCTGCCGGCGCCACGATCGCGAGCATCGCGAAATCGCTGTTCCTCTCGCAGGGAACGGTGCGCAACTACCTCTCGTCCGCAATTCAGAAGACGGGCGCGCGCAACCGCATCGAGGCTGTTCGCGCCGCCGAGCAGCACGGCTGGCTGTAGCCGGCTGCCTCAGTCGACGTAGAGCGCGGTGAGGCCGTCGGGATCGAGCGGCGGACGTGAAAGCGCGAGCGGGACGGCAGCGCTCAGTGCTGCTGCGGGATCGATGACGACGAGCGGTTGGAGCGTCAGCGTGTCGGTGCTGAACACCACGGCGCCGCCACTGTCGAACTCGCCGAGCAGCACACGGCGCGGCGTTGCGGCGGCCGGCGTCCTCGCAACGTACAGGGCTCCGCGGCCGGCGTCCGCGGCGACCCACGACGCGCCGTACGAGCTCGTGAGCGGCGCGCACGCAACGACCTCGAGCGAGCCGATGCCGTGGAGCGGCAACCCGCGCGCCTGGGCAACGCCGAGCGCGCCGGCCATACCCGCCCGCACACCGGTGTACGTCCCCGGACCGACGACAACGACAACCGCCTCGACGTCCTCGCTCAGCATCCGCTGCAGCAATCCGGGCAGCGACGTCCCGACCGATGCCCCGCGCATCACCTCCGCGCGCAGCACCGTCCCATCGCGCCCGGCACGCACCACGACGATGCGCGACCGCGACGCGGTGTCGATCGCGAGCACGGCTGTCATTCGTGGCTCCGCGCGGCGGTGAGATGCTCGGGCGCGCCCGCGCCCGGGGTGATCACTCGCGTCCCGTCGCCCTCGATCGCGAAAGCCAGCCGAAGGTGCGCGCGGCCGAGCAGCTCCGAATGCTCCCCCCACTCGACGACCACCACACCACCCGACTCGAGCATCTCGTCCACGTCGAGCAGGCGGATGTCGGCGCCGGGACCGAGCCGGTACAGGTCGATGTGATGGAGCAGGCGCGGCCCAGCGCGGTAGACGTGATGGAGTACGAACGTCGGGCTGCGCACCAGCGCCGGGTCGACGCCCATCCCGGTTGCGATCCCCCGCACGAGGACGGTCTTGCCGGCGCCGAGCTCGCCGCTGAGCAGGATGAGGTCGCCCGGATGAGCGTGTGTGCCGATGCGCTCCCCGAACGCGAGCGTGTCCGTCTCCGTCGCGCAGCGCACGGCCTCGCCCGCCACGTCCATCTCGTCAACCTCGTCCACCTCGGTCACGTGAAGTGGCGTGAGGTCGTCCGCGGGGTTGCCACGCCGTCTCCTCCCTCGCGGTCGAGAACGGCGACGCCGGAGCCGTCGCGGAGACGCCCGACAACGCGCAGCGGCGCAAGGTCGGCCGGCCACGACTCCGTCAGCGCCGCTACTACCGTGGGCGGCACTGTCACGACGAGCTCGAAATCCTCACCGCCTCCGAGCGCGAGGTCCGGCCACGCCGCGCCGAAGTCGCTCACCAGCGCTCCCTCCACCGGCACCCTGTTGAGCCAGATCTCGGCCCCGCAGGCGGACAGTTCGGTGATCCGCTGGAGCTCAACGATGAGCCCATCGCTGATGTCGCCACCGCAGCGAACGCCGGATACGACGAGGCGGAGACCCTCGGCAAGGCGCGCGCTCGGCGCCAGCTGGGCGGCCACCCAGGAGCGTTCCTGGTCGGACAGCTCTTCGCCGCCGTCGAGGAGCAGGCGCAGTCCGGCGGCAGCTCGACCGAGCATCCCCGTGACCACGATCAGGTCCCCGGCGACGCCTGCATCGCGTCGCAGGGCTCTGCCGGGGGCAAGGGTGCCGCCGACCGAGACATCGATGACGAGCGGCCCGTCGATGGCGCTGACATCGCCACCCGCGACGACGCTTCCGGCTCTGGCGGCGGCGGCGCAGAGACCACGCTGAATCTCCATCACGTCCTCCGCGCACGTGCTCGAGGGCGCGCAGAGGGTGGCAGCGCACCAGGCCGGGCGGGCGCCCATGCCGGCGAGATCCGAGAGCGCGACGGCCATTGCTCGTGCCCCGAGCTGGCGCGGCGTGATCCACGAGCGGCGAAAATCGACCCCTTCCACGAGGGCGTCCTGGCTGATGGCGATGTGCTGTCCAGGCTCCGGGATCCAGACGGCCGCGTCGTCCCCCGCACCGAGCGCCAGGCTTGGGGAACCGGCTCGGGCGATCTCGGCCAGGGCTCTCAGAAGCTCCGTCTCGCCCACCTGGAGCAGGGTCGGGCCACCCGCGTCGAAACCTCGTTCGGGCATCTCGGCATCCAACGTCACACGATCGCAATATACGTGGACTGCACGTCCGGTACGGTTGCCGCGACCGCGCGAGTTGCACTCGGTCGGTCCGGGCCGCTAAGGTGCGGCTTGGGGAACGCGTCGACGGATGCCCATCGCGGGTATCTGCGCGAGGCAGAAAGGCACGGAGGACACTGGATTTTGACGTTTAGCCGGAAGTTGACCCTGACCGTGACAGGGGTCATCACCCTTCTGGCCACCGGACTCGGAGCCATCCCGAACACTCAGGCAAACAGCGCGCAGGTGCCGAACTCTGCGATCGCAGCGCTGCAGCAGCGGCGCGCGCAACTCATCGCAGAGCTCGCCGCGATGCAGCCCAACCTGAGGGCGGCGGGTGGTTCAGTGGGTTCGGCGGAGGCGCTGTTCAACGCCCAGCAGACCAAGGTGCTGAACGAGCGCAAGCAACTCGACGGCTTGAACGCGTCCCTGCTGTCGTTGAGCAGTCAGCTCACCAGCAATGACGCCACCGTCGCCCAGAACAAGGCGCAGCTCGCTGCGATCACGCGCGCGACATACGAGACGAGCGGCGGCGACCAGATGCTTGCGGCCGTGTTGAGCGCACCGTCGTTCAACCAGGCGATGGATGAGCTGAAGTCCGCGAACCAGGTGTCGCAGCAGGTGCTTGCGCTGGTGGAGCGTCTCGCAAGCGCGGATCGCGCCATCACAGCTGAGCAGACGAGCATTCGCCGCGAGGCTGCCCAGGCATCGACGATGGAAGGGCAGCTCGCCGCGCAGAGCAATCAACTGCTGGTTGTGCTCGAAAACCGGAACACGGTGTTCTCGGGTCTCAGCGGACCGGCGAAACGGATCGCGGCGGAGATCGCCAACATCGATAACCAGATCGCGTTTCTCGAGGCCGGGCCGCACGTCGGTGCGGGACCGTGCGGTAACCACTTCGCATATGGGTTCTGCACGTACTACGTCGCGACGCGTCGTTGCGTGCCGTGGCTCGGCAATGCCGGTTCCTGGTTCATCGCCGCAGCACAGATGGGATACAAGGAAGGCTCGCTCCCGGTCGCGGGCGCGATCGTCGTCTTCAGGCCGGGCGTCGATGGCGTCAGCTCCGAGGGCCATGTCGCCTACGTCGAGGCGGTCGGCCCGGCAGCGGGAATACCGGCGGGAGCCTTCAAGCTCTCCGAGATGAACTTTGCGGGTTGGAACCGAGTCGACTACCGCGTCATCAGTAACGCGAGCGCCGACGTCGAAGGCTTCATCTACGGAAACTAGCGAGAGCTAGCGGACTCGATCGCCTGGCGGAGCAACTCCTGCGCCGCGGGCAGCGTCTCGATCACATCTGAGGCAAGCGCTCCGGCCCTGCCACGCCGCGCCTGCACCATCAATCCTGCCTGCGCGTGGATGGTGACTCCGGCAACCGCCGCTTCACGTGGCGCAAGACCCTGCGCGAGCATCGATCCGATGAGCCCCGCAAGGACATCTCCGGTGCCGCCGGTCGCGAGTGCGACGACACGGTGCGCATCCACATGGACGGGATGCGCAGCCGCCGCAACGACCGTCTCGGCTCCTTTCAGCACCACGACAACGCCGCGCTCCTCGGCGAAGCGCTGCGCGAGACCGATGCGATCAGCCTGCACGGCATCGGTCGATATGCCCGCGAGACGGCTCATCTCCGTGGGGTGCGGGGTCAGGATGACGGGCTGCCCACACCGGTGCCAGTCGAACCCCGCCTCGGCTGCGATGTTGAGCGCGTCGGCGTCGATGACGGCCGGGCACGGAAGGTCGGTGAGAATCTCGAGGAGGGCCGGGACCGTGTCCGGCGAGCGACCGAGACCGGGACCGATCACCAGCGCGTCCGCACCGCGAAGCCGTTCCCGAAGCGCCGCAACGCCTTCGGCTCGCAACATTCCGGTGCCGGCGTCGGCGAGCGCAGTCGGCATCACCTCGAGACAACCCGCGGCGACGATCGAGTGGATGGCATCGGGAACGCAGACTTCGACCAGGCCCGCTCCGCCGCGCGCCGCGCCCATCGCGCAGAGGCGCGGCGCCCCGGTGAACCCGCGCGAGCCGGCCACCACGACGACACGCCCGAAGGTTCCCTTGTGCCCGTCGTCGGGCCGCGCAGAGAGCAGGAGATCGGAAGGCGCGTCCGGCAACGCCGCATGCCGCCGCGGCGTCCGGTCCACGGCGACAGCGATCGCGAGACCGCCGTCGTGGGTGAGCGAGAGCGCAATCGACGTCGGTTCACCGCGCACGTGCACGCGCGGTGGCCCACCGCGACTGCGCACCACCTCGATATCGCGATACGCGGGCATCGGCTCGCCCCGCGACGAGTAGAGCTTCTTCACCGCTTCCTTGGCAGCCCATCGGCTCGCCCATCGCTGCGGCTTGCCCGCGCTGATGCGACGCTCTGCAGGCGTGAAGATGCGCTCCGCGAAGCGTGGATGCCGCTCGAGCACCGCTGCGATGCGCTCCACCACCGTGACGTCGACGCCGACGACCAGCGACATCCGCCGGCTATTCCACCGTCACTGACTTGGCGAGATTGCGCGGCTGGTCAACGTCGCACCCGCGCTGCACGGCGACGTGATACGCGAACAACTGCAACGGGATGACGTTGATCAGCGGGGAGAGCACCTCGGAACACCCGGGGACAGGGATGACGCTCGCGAAACCGGCGTCAAACGGATCCTCACCCGCGGTGACGATCGCGATCACCGGAGCGTCGCGCGAATGGACCTCCTGCACGTTGCTCACCATCTTCGGCAGCGTTGCCGAGCGTGTCGCAATCGCGACCACCGGGACCTCCGGTTCGAGGAGCGCGATCGGCCCGTGCTTGAGCTCTCCGGCGGCATAGCCCTCGGCATGCACGTACGACACCTCTTTGAGCTTGAGCGCACCCTCCATCGCGATCGGGAAGTTGATGCCGCGACCGATGTACAGCGCGCTGCGCGCATGTGCAAACCGCTGGCCGAGGTCGACGAGCAACGGCTCGAGCTCGAGCGTCTTTGTGAGCAGCTCGGGGAGACGCTGCAGCTCCGCAACGAGGCTCTGATGCTCGGCGACGTCCAGCGTGCCACGCGCATCGCCGAGCCGGAGCGCCAGCAGCAGACCGCAGACCATCTGCGTCATGAACGTCTTTGTGCCGGCGACGGAGATCTCTGGACCGGCCTGCATATAGAGCGCCCCGTCGGCTTCGAGCGACAGCGCGCTGCCCACAACGTTGGTGATGGCGATCACCTGGGCGCCCGCGCGACGCGCCTGCCGAACAGCGGCGAGCGTGTCCGCCGTCTCGCCTGACTGCGACACCGCAATGACGAGTGAGTGCTTGTCGACGAGCGCCTCGCCGTAGCGGAACTCGCTTGCGGCTTCGACCTTGCAGCGCAGCTTGGCCAGGTGCTCGATCGCGTACCCCGCCACCATGGCGGCATACCACGCGGTGCCGCAGGCGACCAGAACCACCTCGTGGACGTCCTCGAGCCGTCCGCCGTCGATACCGAGCTCCGGGAGCACGACCATGCCGAGGTCGTCGATCCGGCCGCGAAGCGCGTTGCGAACTGCCTCGGGCTGCTCGTGAATCTCCTTGAGCAGGAAGTGCGGATAACCGTTCTTCTGCGCTTGCTCCGCTTCCCAGTCGATGGTCACCACCCGCGCCTCGACAGCGGTGCCGTCGAGCTGCTGCACACTGATCCCGCCGGGTGTCGCGGTCACGATCTCGCCCTCACCGAGCAGCGCGATGCGCTTGGTGTACGGGATCAATGCGGTGATGTCGCTGCTGACGAACACCTCACCGCGGCCCAGGCCGACGACGAGCGGGGCATTGACGCGAGCGCCGACGACACGATCCGGTTGGTCGGCGGAGATGACAACCAGGGCGCATGCGCCCTCCATGCGGTTGAGCGCGCTGCGCACCGCTGCGGCGAGGTCGCCGTGGTACTGATCCTCGATGAGGTGCGGCACGACCTCGGTGTCGGTCTCGCTGAGGAACTCGTGGCCGCGAGCCATGAGCTCGGCACGAAGCTCCCGGTAGTTCTCGACGATGCCGTTGTGGATCACGTGGATGCGCCCGGTGCAGTCCTGATGCGGGTGCGCGTTCTCCACCGACGGACGGCCGTGCGTCGCCCAGCGCGTGTGCCCGATGCCGATGTTCCCGGACGGCAGCCCCTCGGCGTCGACCTGGCGGGCGAGCTCGGCGACCTTGTGCGTGTTCTTGACGGTGGTGACGTCACCGGACGCGTCGATGATCGCGATTCCGGCCGAGTCGTAGCCGCGATACTCGAGGCGCCGAAGGCTGTCGAGCAGAATCGGGGCTGCGGGTCGGGGGCCGGCGTAGCCGATGATGCCGCACATAGGACCTCTCTGGAACGCTCGCGGGCGCCTCGAGTTACGGGGACGGGGTCGGCGTCGGGGACGGTGTCGGGGTCGGCGGCGCGGGGACGGTGTCGATGGTGATGGTCACGGTGACCTTCCCCGGCGCCGCCGTGACCCCGGGCGGGAGGACGAGGCTCACCGGCTGGGTATACGTCCCGAAGATGCCGTTGAGGAACACGGGCGATGTCTGGACGGAGTCGAGACCGTTGAGCAGGTCCTGGGGACCGGTGACCTCGATCGTGATTGGGGAGGCCGTGATCGCTGCCAGGTAATGGCCGGGGGATGCGGTGCCCTCGGTGCGCGGGATGATGGCAACGAGGCGTTCGGTCACATCCGCGCTGATGGCGATGCTGACGCTGACGTTGGAGCGGTTGATCCCGACGTCGTTCAGGCGGGTGCCCTTTGCGTCGTATGCGAACACGCGAAGATCCGCCTGGAAGTTCGCCTTCTGCGCCGCCAGGTCGACGGTGACCCGCGCCTGGACGCCGGCCAGCTCACGCGCAGGGCCTTCGATCACCACGGACGAGGGCGTCACCTGCTCGGCGCCGCTCTGATAGCCCACCGGCGGCGGATTGGTCTGCAGGATGGTCACGGGCACCGACTTCGACTCGAAGGCATCCACGTCGACCGTCACCGCCGTCGGAGGGTCGATCAGCTCGATCGCGGGATCGTTGTTGATGACGGTCATCGGGATGGCATAGGTGCCTGTATGCGTCACCCTCGACCAGGCAACGGTGACGCTGAGTGCCGTGGCGGGATTGAGCGATGCGAGCGTGTTCTCGTCGCCGCCGACGCGGACCGCGACGTCCTGCACCGGGTGCACGAGCACGAACTGGGAGGGAATGGCGCTCTGCGGCACCGGAACGGTGATCAGTCTCGTCTCGGGGGGGTTGCCCGCGTAGACGACACCGACCCAGGTGACACTGGCGATGAAGAAGCACACGACTTTGAGCTTCCAGTTGCGGCTGATGAAGCCCGGGATGCTCACGGATGCGACCGGCGCCCGAGCGTGCGGAGTGTCCCCACTCGCGACAGCGGGCGAAGCCTGCCGAGCCGTCCCGGCACGCCTTCCTTCTCGAGCAATGTCACGAGCATCTCGTGCAACTTGGCCTGGTCGAGACCGCGATACAGCTTGCCGTCATTGGCGATGCTGATCAAGCCGGTCTCCTCACTGACGATCAGCACCACTGCGTCGCTCTGCATCGTGAGCCCGAGCGCGGCGCGGTGGCGCGTGCCCATGCGCCCCACCCCGGGCAGCGTCTCGGCGAGCGGCAGCACGCACCCGGCCGCGACGAGACGGTTCTCGTGGACGATCACCGCGCCGTCATGCAACGGCGAGCCCGGGATGAAGATGGTGGCGAGCATCTCCGCGGTCACCTCACCGTTGATATGCACGCCCGTTGCCGACAGGTTCTCGAGGCCGGTCTCGCGTTCGAAGACGATGAGCGCACCGACCTTGCGTTCCGCGAGGGAGCCGGCGGCACGAAGGACCTCGTCCACGGCCTGCGAGAACGCAAGCTCGTTGTGCCGCCCGAGGACGCTGCGGACGGTCCCGAGCCTGCCGACCTGGTCGAGCGCACGGCGCAACTCCGGCTGGAACAGCACGATCGCGGCGATGACGATCGCCTGCGTGCCGTTGCTGAAGATGAACTCGAGGAGCCGGAGGTGCAGCAGTTGCGCGGCCCAGCCCACGACGAAGATGACGCCGAGTCCGAGGAGGAGCTGCACCGCCTGCGTCCCGCGGATCAGCTTCAGCAGCTGATAGAGCAGGAACGCGACAACGAGGATGTCGATCGCATCGCGCCAGCTCAGACTTTGCAGAAAGAAATGCGCGTTGCGCAGCAGGTCGCTCATGCGGCGACCTCACCATCGTGCTCGTAGATGAGCGCGAGCAGCGCCTGCTGCACCCACAGGCGGTTCTCTGCCTGAGCGAACACGATCGAGTGCGGGCCGTCGATGACGGCGTCGGTGATCTCTTCACCGCGATGCGCCGGGAGACAGTGCATCACCTTGACGCCGGGAGGCGCGAGCGCCACGAGCGCGTCGTTCACCTGCAGGCTCGCGAAGTCCTCGCGGCGTTGCTGCTGCTCGGTTTCCTGACCCATGCTCGTCCAGACGTCGGTGTAGATGACGTCGGCATCGGCGAGCGCCGGAGCCGCCTCGTGCGTGATCTCGAAGACGGTCGCGGCGTCACGGAAACCCGCGGCTGTCCGCAGCACCGTGGCCGGCGGCTCGTATCCCGGTGGGCAGATGACGCGCAGATGCACCCCGAGGCGCGCGGCGGCGTAGATCCAGGACGTGCAGACGTTGTTGCCATCTCCGATGTACGCGACGGTCGCGCCCAGAAGACGGCCGGTCACCTCGCGCACCGTCATGCAGTCCGCGAGCACCTGGCAGGGATGCTCGGAGTCGGTGAGCGCGTTGATCACAGGAGATGTCGCGGCCGCGGCGATGGTGACGAGGTCGCGGTGGGAGACCAACCGGGCGACGATGCCGTCGGCGTACCCGTCGAGGATGCGGCTGATGTCGGCTGCCGACTCGCGCTCCCCGAGCTGGACCTCGGGATTGAAGAGCGCGATGGGATGGCCGCCGAGGCGGTTGATGGCGACCTCGAAGGACACCCGTGTGCGGTTGCTAGGACGCTGGAAGATGAGCGCCAGCGAGCGGCCCGCGAGCGGGCGGCCGAGATCGCGTCCCGCTTTGGCCGCGTCGGCCAGGTCGAGGGTCGTGATGATCTCGTCGGGGCTGAGGTCCGCGATGCTCAGGAGATCGCGGCCGGCGAGCGAATGGTGCATCCGCCTCATATGGTTGCACTGGAGCGGCGATAGCGCGCCCCGCGACCAAACCGGCGCAGAGACCCGCGCGCGCTATACCGTGCGCCGCGTGGATATTGCGGTCGTCGTCAACGGCGGCGTGGCCGAGACGCTCCAGTCGACACCACTCCTGCGAACGCTGCGCGCCGGGCTTCCGACGGCGCGCATCGTGCTGATCTGTCCTTCCACCGCCGCGGACATCGCCGACGGCATCCCGCCCGTCGATCGGGTCGTCCCGCTGGCTCAGCTTCGCGGCACCCGGACCGGAGGCGTCCGTCTCTGGCTGACACTGCGCGGCCTGCGCCTCGACGCGGTCTTCCTCTGCACCTCGGGTGTCGCTCCCGCCGTCTCCGCGTACCTCGCCGGAGTGCCGGAGCGGAGTGGCGTCGGCGGCGGTGTTCGCAGCCTCCTGCTCACGGGCAGGGTCAGGGCGGGTCGCTCGGAGAATCGCGCCCAGACGTGGCTCCGGCTC
>Ga0307374_10007102_pt1 | contig 17223 bp, 18 predicted proteins | sample OX3MG_FD_202532 | JGI IMG/M metagenome (GOLD analysis project Ga0307374, IMG submission 202532) | Soil microbial communities from Risofladan, Vaasa, Finland - OX-3 | ecosystem: Environmental > Terrestrial > Soil > Coastal area > Acid sulfate soil | place: Finland: Risofladan, Vaasa | collected... | reverse complement strand
TCCCCATCACCAGTTCCTTCTTCGTCCTCCTCGGCTGGGGCGTGGTGGCCCACAACAGCGGTGCCGGCTGGGTCCAGGCCCTCGGAGACGTCTTGGCCGGGACCCTTCTTCTCGGCATCGCGGGACCCGGTGTCATCCTGGCCCGAGTCCGGCTCGAGGTCACCGCCGTTCCCTCCGACGCCACCGTCGGTCTTCCCGTCGATTTGCGCGTCGTCAGCTCGTCGAGAGTACGCCTGACTCCGATCGACCCGTCGGGACCGGCAACCTTCGTCGGACCCGCCCGTGGTTCCTCCGCCGGGTCGGACGTTGTGACGCTCGTTCCCGTCCGCCGCGGCGTGGTGGCCGGCCTCACCGTGAACCTCGCTTCGGCGGCGCCGTTCGGGCTCTTGTGGTGGACCCGGCGGGCCCATCTGGACCTTCCCTCAGAACTGCACATCGGTCCGAAGCTCGGCCAATCGGTGGCACTGCCCCGTCAGGACGACGACCACGCCGGCGACAGTGCGCAGCGGTCATCCCGGGACATCGGCGAACCCCGTGGGGTGCGACCGTATCGACCGGGAGACAGCCGGCGTGGGGTCCACTGGCCGGCCACCGCCCATAGCGGCGAACTCATGGTCCGCGAAATGGAAGGACCGACGGCCGAACCGGTCGTCGTCGTGGTGACCCTGCCCGCCGAGGTGGACAAGGCCGAGTCCGTCGCCGAGCGGGCCTTCGGCACGCTGGTGGCGCTCTTCGATCGCGGGATGGCGGTTGTCCTCACCACCACGGAGCAGAGTGGTCGGCGCACGGGAGCCGTCGCCGACCGCCGCTCCGCAGGCCGGCGCCTGGCCCGTGCCGTCGGGTCGGGTCATCCGGGTGACCGAGACGGGAACATCGGTCCACCACCGTCGGGCTCCGGCCCCCGGCCGTCGCCCGAGGGTGACGCCGCCACCACCGGGGTCACGGTCACGATGGGCCAACGCCGGCGCGGCGACCAACCATGACGCTGATCGAGATGGTCAAACGGGCCAACCGGCCCGGACCGCCCGAAAACTCGGCGGCTCTGCGACTCGCCTGTGCCGGCACGGTGATCACCGGCATCGCCGCCTGCCGGGCCGAGGGCGAGTTGTCCTGGCCGGTGGCGCTCGTCTCGATCGCGCTGGTGAGTACCGGTATGTACCTCTCGTACCGCACCCGCTCGCGCCCGCTCGGTTGGCTGAAGCCGATCCTGGCCCTGGCCGCCCTGGCCGCCTTCGTCTGGTTCTTCCGCCAGCTCACCGGCCAGGCGTTCTACGACGTCAGCACCGTCGAGGACCCGCTCGCCCTGCTCTTCGTCTGGATCCAGGTGGCGCACGCCTTCGATGTCCCGGCCCGACGCGACCTCTCGTTCTCTCTAGCGGGCTCGGCCAGCCTCATGGCGGTGGCCGGGGCCCAGGCCGTGGATCTCGGCTTCGGGCTCTACGCCGTGGCCTGGATCGGCTTCGGCCTGTGGGGACTGGTGGGCATGTGGGGATCGGCCAGCGACGGCGGGCGCATCCGGGGCCGAGGACTCGTGGGGACGGTTGTGGCCGTCTCGGTCCTGGCGGCCGCCGTCCTCGCCGTTCTCCCCGCTCCCCACGTGGCGGGGCGAATCGACTTCCCGGCCAACTCGGCCGGTGGGGTGGGACTCCCGGGCGCCGGCGGGCTCGCCGGTGATGCCGGACGGGCGACGGAACCGGCCCGGGCGGGGAGCCCGGCCGGCCGGACGCGCGTGGGAGGATTCCTCGGCTTCGCCACCCACCTGGACACGGCTCTGCGCGGATCGCTCGGCACGGCGGTGGTCATGCGCGTACGCGCCCAACGCCCCTCCTACTGGATCGGCGAGACATTCAACACCTGGGACGGCGAGAGTTGGAAGGTGCCCACGAAGAACGTTCCGGTGGCGCTGTTCGCCGGCTCACCCTTCGCCATTCCGCCCGGTGTCGACGCTCCCGTGGTGAGCAATCCCGTGGCCGGCACGAGCGATCTGCAGACCTTCTACATGGCGCAGTCGAGCCCCAATCTGATCTTCCATGCTGACAACGTCATCGATGTCTGGTTTCCCGCCCGCAATATCTACCTCTCGGGCAACGACACCATGGTCTCGCCCATCGCCCTGGGCCCGGGGGCCATCTACACGGTGCGATCACAGGTGAACACGGCCACCCCGGCTCAGCTCAGGTCCATCGCCGGACCCCCGTCGGCATCGGAATCACCCACACAGGCACGCCAATTGCGCGTGGATCTGCAATTGCCAAGCCCCTACACCCGGGCGAAGGCTCTGGCCGAGAAGATCACGGCCAAGAAGGCGACGACCGAGGCCAAGGTCCAGGCCCTCATTGCCTGGATCGGATCGCACACCCGCTACTCGACCGACATCCCACCGTTGCCGCCGGGACAGGACACGGTCGACGAGTTCCTGTTCGGCAACCGGATGGGATTCTGCGAACAGATCTCCACGGCCATGGCCGTCATGCTGCGATCGATCGGGATCCCGGCCCGCGAAGCCGTGGGGTACGTGCCCGGTTCCTACAACCCCATCACCGACCTGTACGAGGTGCAGAACAAGGACGCCCACGCCTGGGTCCAGGTGTGGTTCCCCCACTACGGTTGGCAGAGTTTCGATCCCACCGCCGTCGTTCCCCTGGCCAATCCCTCTCCCGGCGCCACCCTCTTCCACGACGCCGGCCGGGCCCTGAAGGCGCTCCCTCTCGTACCGCTCGGCGTGCTTCTCGTTCTGGCCGCCGCCGCGGCGATCATCGTCCGATGGTGGCGCCGGCGTCCGGCCACGTGGGCCCTGGCCGTGGCCCGCCGCATGGAGCGCACGGGAAGACGGGCGGGCCGGCCGAGGCAACCGGACGAGACGCTCAACGAATACGCGTCGGTCCTCGACGCCATGTCCGGTGACGCATCAGGGACCTGGCGGGCACTGGCCTGGTTGATCGAGGCCAGCGCCTACGGCCACCACGAGCCGACGCCCGACGAGCGTCACGACGCCGAGCGCCTCAGTCGTCGGCGGCTCAAGCGGGCCCGACCGGCGCCGACCGACGCCGTCAGGCCTGGAGGTGTGCTCGTGCCTCGTCGAGACTCGCACGGACTTCCACCAACGGGCGGAAGCCCATCAGCTGGCGGGGCCGGCTGAACCCGACGGCGGCGCTGAGCCTTCCCCGGCGTCCGTAGAGAGCGACGAAACGGCGCTCCTCGAGCGACCCGTCGACCACGATGACCTCGTCGTCGGGCCGGGGATACCCGATGACCTGGATCTTGGTGTCGTACTGATCGGACCAGAAATAGGGCACGGGAGAAAAGGCCGGGGTCACGCCGCGACCCGCCACCAGACTCCGGGCGGCGGCCACCCCCTGCTCGGCGGCGTTGGTCCAGTGCTCGATCCGGATCTCGGCCCCGAGTCCCTCGTCGAACCAACGGGTCAGGTCGCCCGCCACCACCACGTCGTCCGCCGCGTGCAACGTGGCGTCGGCCCGGACACCGTCGTCGACGTCGAGACCTGATCCGGCCAACCAGTCCGTCGTGGGTGTGACCCCGATACCGACGACCACGACATCTGCGGGGATGACCGATCCGTCGACCAGGGCGACACCCGTCACCCGCTCGCCGTCGACCGACTCCTCGGTCACCAACCTCGACACACCGATCCCGGCTCGGACATCGACGCCGTGGGCGGTGTGCAGCGCGGCGCACGCCGCCCCCAGCTGATCTCCGAGAACGCGCGCCAAAGGGACAGGAAGGGCCTCCACCACCGTGACATGCGCTCCGAGGCCACGGCAGGTGGCGGCCACCTCTGACCCGATGAATCCCGCCCCCACGACGACCAGCTTCGTCTCCTCACCCCCGATGGCCGCTCCCAGGCTGAGGCAGTCCTCGAGCGTCCGCAGAGTGTGGACACCGCTGATGTGAGCCGTGCCCGGCAACCTGCGAGGGTGGGCGCCGGTGGCCACCACGGCACCGTCGAAGGCGATCCTGTCCCCGTCATCGATCTCCAGACGGTGTCCTTCCACGTCGAGGGCGACGGCCGTGTGCCCGAGCCTGAGGTCGAGGCCGAGCGCGTCGATCTTGTCGGGATCCCGCAGACGGACGCGATCCAGTCCCCATGTTCCGGCCAGGAGTTGCTTCGACAGCGGCGGCCGGTCGTACGGCTGGTGGGATTCAGCCCCGATCAGGACGATCCGGCCGTCGTAGCCGTCGGCGCGCAAAGTCTCCGCGGCGCGCAACCCGGCCAGGGACGCGCCCACCACCACGATCGTCGAATGCATGTCGAAGACCACGGGACCAGCGGGAGACTCTCTAGGAGCCGAACATCGTCATCCACTGCTCCGGGGTCCGCAGTCGGAAGACGTAGTTGTTCTGCCGGATCTCCCCGAGTCCGGCCGACGGCTCCGGCGAGTACAGGTGTCCGGGGTACAACACGGTCTCGTCACCGAACCGGGCCAGCCGGTTGGTGAGCGACTCGTACATCTGCTCGGGGTCGCCCCCGGGGAGGTCGGTCCGGCCGCAACCATCGAGGAACAACGTGTCGCCCGAGACGAGCCGTCCTCTGACCGAGAAGCACTGGCTTCCGGGCGTGTGGCCCGGCGTGTGGACGAGCTCGATGTCGACACCGCCCACCGTCACCACATCGGCGCTGTCGTGTTCGACGAGATCGTTCTCCCCGATTCCGGTGGTACGCATGACCCACGGGCTCTCGGCCCGCTGGACGTGGACCGGGACCTGCACCCGCTCGAGAAGCGTCGTGATGCCCTCGATGGGGTAACCCATCAGATCGCCTCCCACATGGTCGGGGTGGAAGTGACTGGCCAGCACGCCGACGCAGCGCATGGAGTCGGCGGCCAGGAGATCGAGGAGACCACCAATGTCATAGGCGGGATCCACCATCACCGCCTCGCCGGTGGACCGGTCGCCGATGAGGTAGGAGAAATTCACCATCTGGCCGGCCACCGGATCGCCGACGGCGAAGTCGCGGCCAGACAGCAGCTGGCGGAAATAGAGACGATCATCTTCGGACATGGATCTGATGGTAGATCCCCTACCGGTAGGTCTTGCGCGGGAACACGGCGTGGGCCCCGACCACGCGGTCGAGGAAGACCAGGCCATCGAGGTGATCGATCTCGTGGAGCACGGCCCGGGCCTCGAAGGCGTCCACATGGAGGGTACGCCGCTCGCCATCGACGTCCATGCCCGACACCGTCACCCGGGTCGCCCGGGAGACGTCACCGGTCAGGTCGGGCACGCTCATGCAGCCTTCCCGGGCCGGTTCCGGTGCCTCGGCCGACACGATCACGGGATCGAAGAGAACGAAAGTCCCGTGACACGACACCGCCTTGCGGTGGCCGCTCACGTCGACGACGAATGCCCGTCGTGACACTCCGATCTGGGGCGCGGCGATGCCGACGCAGGCCGGCGAGGCACGCATGGTGTCGATGAGGTCCTGGGCCAAAAGGCGGGCGTCGTCGTCGATGGACCCGACGGGGGCCGCCGTGGTCATCAGAACGGGATGCGGCAGCGTCAGAACGGCCCGGACGCTCATGGTCCCTTCCGCGCCGTCCGCGCCGGTAGGCGGCGGTGGCGTGACGTCAGAGGAGATCGACCTCGTCCCGGTGGACTGTGCAGTGCACGTCCAGCGCGGCGGCGGCCCGCCGTATGCGATCGGCGGCATCTTCGCCTGCTTCACCAGCGGGCAGAGTGACCCAGAGGGTCATCACGTAGACGGGTGCGTCGGCTCCGCCCACCAGGTGGGTCGATAGATCGATGACGTTTCCCCCGGCACCGGCCAGTGCGCTCGTCACGTCACGGACGATGCCCAGCCGGTCGGCGCCGTGCACGGCGATGGTCCAAGGCTCGGTGGGTGGCTCCGTCGGTCCGCCGGACGCGGGCACGTCCCCGAGGGGCCGGACGGCGACCATCAATTGGAATCGGCCGGCCACGTCACCGAGGGCCTTCTCGAGATCCTCGGCCGTGACCCGGTCGGGTGCGGCCACCACCAGGAGGACGGCGAAATGGCCCTGGAGATTCGTCATCGTCGAGTCCTCGAGATTGCATCCCACGTCGACGAGGACGCCGCTCAGGGCGGCGACGATGCCGGGCCGGTCGGCGCCGAGCGCGCTGAGCGACAAGCGTCCCATGGACGAACGTTACGTCACCACGCCGCGCCGGGGAGTGAGGGTGTCCGGGCACGGGCCACTACATTCGGCATGGTGAGCGCCTCGGTACCCGTCCAGCAGGGTCTCTTCACCGACACCGATCCCCCCCACCTGCTCGGCGGCCGGTGCACCGTCTGCGGGCACCCTCACTTCCCACGCCACGACATCTGCCCCTACTGCTCATCGGGGGCCACCGAGGCGGCCCTCCTCTCCTCCGCCGGTCACCTGTGGGCGTGGACGGCCGTCACCCATCCTCCCCCCGGCTACCAAGGGCCGGTGCCATACGGCTTCGGTGTTGTCGAACTTCCCGAAGGGCTCCGGGTGATCACCCGGCTGACCGAAGCCGACCCCGACACACTGCGCGCCGGCCAACCCATGCACATGGTCCTCGAGCCTCTCCATACGGACGAGGAGGGCCGCAGCGTCGTCGGCTACGCCTTCGCTCCCGACGAGGCCCCATGACCGCGGTCGAGATCGCCGGTATCGGGATGCACCCCTTCGGGCGCTTCGAGGGTGTCAGCGTCACCGATCTGGGCGTCAGTGCCGTGCAGACCGCGCTGGCCGAGGCCTCGGTGGGCAAAGGGGGATTCGAAGCGGCTTTCTGCGGGACGGCCTACGGGGGCGTGGCCACCGGCCACAAGGTGCTCGGTGCGCTCGGGATGACGGGTATGCCCATCGTCGACGTCGAGGCCGGCTGCGCCAGCGGCGCCGCCGCCCTGATGCTCGGCAGCGCCGCGATCCAGGGTGGACAGTACGACACCGTGCTCGTCTTCGGGGTGGAGAAGATGCCCCGGGGCATCATCCGGTCCTCGTTCTTCGACCCCTGGCAGGAGGAGGCGGGACTGGCGGCCACGCCGGCATACTTCGCGCTCCGGGCCCAACGCTTCATGCGGTCATCGGCTGTGACCAAGGACCACCTGGCCGCCGTGGTGGTGAAGAACCGACGCCATGGCGCCCACAATCCGTACGCCATGTACCGCTCCGACGTGGAGGCGGCCGACGTCCTTCGTTCTCGTGTGGTCTGCGAACCGCTCCATCTGTGGATGCTGTGTTCGCCCAACGAAGGAGCCGCCGCCATCGTCCTGCGACGGGCCGGTCGCGTCGCTGGTGCCTCGACCGGCGAGAGCGTCCAGTTGGCGGCCGCCGTCTTGCGCTCTCATCTGCCGGGAGCCGTCCTGAGCGAATCGACACCGATGGCCGGACTGACCGATGACACGCTGCCCACCCCCACCACACTGGCCGCCACCGCCGCCTATGAGGAGGCCGGTCTCGGACCACGCGACCTCGACCTGGTGGAATGCCAGGACACCGATGCCGCCCGGGAGCTCATGTCCTACGAGGAGCTCGGCTTGTGCCCGCCGGCCGGGGCGGCGGAGATGTTGGAGGCCGGAGTGACAGCGGTCGGGGGACGCCTCCCCGTCAATGCCAGTGGGGGCCTTCTATCCAAGGGGGAGCCCCTCGGAGCATCGGCACTGGGCCAGGTGGTGGAGCTCGTCCACCAGCTACGTGGTGAAGCCGGCGCCCGCCAGGTCCACGGCGCCAGAGTGGGACTGGCCCACACCGTGGGCCGGGGGGCCAACGCCGGCGTGGTGATCGTCCGGCGCTGACCCCCGTCCGATCGGACTCGGGATCGCCCGACCGCGCCGACACGGTGGACGCCGGATCTACAGTTGCCCAGGTGCTACGGGGTGTCGCACCGAAGGGGGATCCGAATGAACAAGTTCACGGCGGCGGGCATGTTCCGGGCCAACGTCGCCGAGCGCAGTGAGCGGCCCATGTTCCGATTCGGCGGGACCACCGTGACCTGGGGTGAGCACTACCGGCGCGCCTGTTCGGTGGCCCAAGCCCTCCTGGCCGAGGGCGTGACCACCGGCCACCGGGTGGCGTTCCTCGACCGCAACGGTCTCGCCTACTTCGAGGTCCTCTTCGGCGGCGCCCTGGCCGGAGCCGTGAACGTGGCCGTCAACTGGCGCCTGGCTCCGCCGGAGATGGCCGCTGTGATCGACGACTCACGGGCCACCGTCCTCGTGATCCATCCCGAGTTCCTCCCGTGCCTGGCCGCCATGGACAGCGGCCTACCCGACGTCACACGGGTGGTCGTGCTCGGTGACGCCAAGGCCGAGGCTGACCGGGGCGGGGCTTCGGATCTCGCCCGGCGGGTCGGCTACGAGGACTGGCTGGCGGCGTGCGAACCCGTCGACCCCGGTTACGTGGGCGAGCCGGACGACATCTCGATGCAGCTCTACACCTCGGGCACGACAGGTCTGCCGAAGGGGGTGATGCTGGCCAACCGCAACATCGCCACCATGATCGAACTGGCCGGCGCCGACGCCTTCGGCATCGACGACAGCACGGTCAGCCTGGTGGCCATGCCCTTGTTCCACATCGGCGGCTCGGGATGGGCGCTCACCGCCATGTCCCGTGGGGGGACCTCGGTCATCCTGCGCGACATGGATCCGGCCGAACTGCTCCGCCTGGTGGAAAGAGAGCGCATCACCCATGCATTCGTGGTCCCGGCCGTCCTGATGTTGCTGCTGGCCACCCCGGGGATCGAGAAGGCCGACCTGTCGAGCCTCGACACCATCTTCTACGGGGCGTCACCTATCGGGGAAGACGTCCTCGTCCGCTGCTTGAGCGTCATCGGTTGCCACTTCGCCCAGGTCTACGGCATGACCGAGACATCGGGCGCCATCGTCCGGCTCGAACACGAGGACCACGACCCCGACGGTCCCCGTCGCCACCTGTTACGCGCCGCCGGGAAACCGCTGCCCGAAGTGGCCATCCGGATCGTCGACCCCGACACATCGACCGACGCCCCCGTCAACACCGTGGGCGAGATCTGGACGCGCTCGCCGTACAACATGGTGGGCTACTGGCAGAAGCCCGAGGAGACAGCCGGCACCATCATCGAAGGAGGCTGGCTACGGACAGGAGACGCCGGCTACCTCGACGACGAGGGGTACCTGTTCCTGCACGATCGCATCAAGGACATGGTCGTCTCCGGGGGAGAGAACATCTACCCGGCCGAAGTGGAGAACGTACTCCTCGGCGTGCCCGGCGTGGCCGACGCCGCCGTGATCGGAGTTCCCGACGACACCTGGGGCGAAACGGTGAAGGCCGTGGTGGTCCGGGCCCCGGATGCCACGGTCACCGCCGACACCGTCATCGCCTTCTGTCGCGACCGGCTGGCTCACTACAAGTGCCCGACCTCCGTCGATTTCGTCGACGTCCTTCCTCGCAACCCGTCCGGAAAGGTCTTGAAGCGCGAGCTACGCGAGCCGTACTGGGTAGGTCGCGAGCGTCGCGTTCACTGAGCCACGTTCAAACACCGTTACCGGCACCGTGCTCGACCGTCCGGGCCAGGATCCCCAGGGTGGCCCGGAGCGCTCCTTCGGCAAGGACCGGGAATATCCCCGTCTGCTTCAACTCCTCGCTGATGGCCGACCAGTCGTAATAGGAGGTGACGAGTGTGCCCTCGGGAACCGTGTCGAGCCGGTAGCCGTAGACGTGTCCCACCGAAGGCCGGGTGGCGCCGGCCACCGTCCAGGCGATCTCGCTGTCCGGCACCAAGTGCCGCTATGGTGACGACCACGTCGTATCGGCCCATCGGTCGATCGTTCAGCGCCTCACGATCCATGTGTACGACGAATTGATCGCCCACGGCGGTCACGGGATCGCCGGTGGCATCTATCAGCATCCCGGAGCCATCGATGGCCACGTGACCATGAGGGTCGCACAGCAACCGAAAGATCGTCGCTCGATCGGCCCTTACCGTCCGCTGAACCTCGAATCGCTCGGTCGTCATCTCCTCGTCACCTCGACCCACGGTCAGAACAGCGCCTGCTCGTCGCCTTCCTCCGCCACCTCGGACAGATCTCCGATCATCTCGGATCCGTCGACGTCTTCAGGCTCGTCGGCGTCGGCTTCGTCGCTCGCGCCCTCATCGTGTTCCTCCTCGTCGGTGACGACAAGCTGGTCACGGTTGACGGCCTCCAGTCGCGGGACGAGCTCTTCGACCTGAGCCCGGGTCTTGCGCACACGTCGGTCGAGCTCGTCGACGATGGCCGCCGCCCGCTCGAGACGCACCACCAGCTGGTCGACGTCGACTTCCCGTTGTTCGAAGAAGCCGACGATGACGTCCAGTTCCCGGCTGGCTTCGGTGTAGGTCAGCTCGGTGACCGGTACAGAATCGTCGTCGGACACCGGTGTCGTCATGAACGCTCCTCTCCCGCCGGCTTCTGGCTGGCGCCGGCTTCAGGTCGGCCCGGTGCCACGATGACCTCGCGGACACCGGACACGGCCGTACCGTCAGCAAACCGGGTGACGATCAGGGATCCGGTTTCCAGGACCGCCGCTGATCGGATGACCCGTCCGTCCTCGCCCAGCGTCAGGGTGTAGCCCCGTTCGAGCTGCCGCTCCACGTCGTAGGCGGCAAGCAGGCGACGCCACGATTGCAGGCGCTCATCGTGGTGGGCGACGGCCCGGTGAGCACAGGGCCCGATACGCGCCGATCGGTGGTCGATGGCGAGGGCTGCGACATCGAGCTGCCGTCGGGCCTGTGACGCGATGCGTCGGGCATGTCCGTCGAGCCGCTCGGAGTGGCGATGCAGCTGTTGGCGGGTGGCTTGACCCAACCGGCGGCGCGCCACGGTGTCACGCACTTCGGCTCCGTCGAGAGTCTCGGTCGCCCGACGCGCCACCCAGCTGGCTGCAGCCAAGACCCCGTTCCACCACTCCCCCGCTCGCTGGACCAATTCCTGACCGCATTCCGTCGGCGTCACGAAGGCGCGCCCGGCCACGACGTCCGCCACCGACTGGTCGCCGGTGTGACCGATCCCCGTCCAAACGGGCACCGGGCAAAGGGCGATGGCCCGGGCCACAGGCTCGGTGTCGAAAGCGGCCAGATCGGCCTTCGATCCGCCACCGCGTACGAGGACCACCAGATCGCACGCCGCCGCCGCCAGGGCGGCGATGCCCCGGGCGAGGGCAGCCGGTGCGGCTGTTCCCTGGACCTGGGCACGCACCACCACCACGGTGAAGGCGAGGCCCGAGCCTTCAAGTTGGCCCAGGAAGTCATTGAAGCCCTCGGTGCCGGGACTGGCCACCAGTCCCACACGCAAGGCCAGATCGGGGACGGACAGGGTGGCGTTGCGACGGAGCAGGCCCTCGGACTCGAGCGCTTTCAACAGAGCCGCCCGGCGGGCCGCCAACCGGCCGAGGAGAGCATCCACGTCTACGTCGACGGCGATGAAATTGACCTGGGCCCGGGGAGCGTAGAACTCGACCCGTCCCCGCAGCGTCACCACCGTGCCCACCTCCAGGACGATGCCCTGCCGGTCGAGTGCGGCCTTCATCGGAGCCCACGTACGTGCCCAGCAGTTGACCTTCAGTACCTTCGTGTCACGGCCACGGGGTGCATCGGGATCGACCAGGTCGATGTAGCAGTGGCCGGTCCGGTCGGTGATGCTCTGCACCTCGCCGCGCACCCAGACCAGCTGCCCGCGTGGGAAGGCCCTGGTGATGGCCGCCTGCACCTGATCGAGGAGGGTGGCGATCGACAACACGTCCGGCCGTTGCTCAGGCAGGAGCTGAGCGGTCCCTGGCTCCATGGTCGGACACCCTATCGAGCGGCTGGTCGCCGACCGCACCCGGAAGTCGATCACGGCCCATACCGGACCTGCCACACTGGGAGGCGACGGTGAGCCGGCCGGGTGACCGCGGCCCGGGTCTGCGTGAGCAGGAATCGGGTCGAGGAAGGTCGGGGCTCCATAGGGCAGGGTGCTGGCTAACGGCCAGTCGGGGCGACCCGAAGGACAGTGCAACAGAGAGAAGACTGCCGATGGCGGGCTCCGGCCCGCACAGGCGAGGGTGAAACGGTGCGGTAAGAGCGCACCAGCGCCCGGGGTGACCCGGGCGGCTAGGTAAACCCCACCCGGAGCAAGGCCAAACGTGGGACTCGGGCGGCCCGCCCGCCCTTGCAAAAGGGCAGTCCCCAGGTAGGCCGCTGAGATGGATGGTCACCACGCCCCTCGGGGCGGACAGAACCCCGCCTACAGGCCGGCTCACCGTCACGAGGCCTCTGACGAGGCTGCGGGCCTGGTCAAAGGCGGACGTGTGACGAGGTCCTTTACCGGGTCGAGCCGGTGTCCACCGCCTCCTTGTATGGAGGGTCAATGTACAATGCACATATGACTCGAGTCATGACGGCAAAGGTTTCTGATCGTGGACAGACGAGCCTTCCTGCTGAGTTGCGGCACCGTTGGGGCATTTCGGAAGGTGGCACCGTCGCGTTCGTTGACTTGGGGGATGCCGCACTGATCCTGCCGGGTGGCGTGGAAACGGCCAAGGCCGAGGTTCGACGACTACTTGCGGCCGGCGCCTATGCGGAAGGTCTTGCGGCCATCGACGACCCCGACCTTGCCGTCTAGGCCCCTCCTCCTCGACGATCGAGTCCTTGTTGCGCTCTTGGTCGGCGAGAGACTCCCGATCGCCAGGGGCGCTACCTGTTTCACGACGACTTACTTCTATTTCCGGGCGTGTCGAGCCGTGGTGGCAGGGACCGGGAGGCGTCTGTCGGGACCGTTCGAGCGTCTGGATCTGGATCGACGAGCCTTGGCGCTTGACAACATGATGGCCCTTCCCGACGATGTTGGTTTGCCTGACCCGAGGCAGATCGTGCCGGTGATGGTCGATTTGCAGCGTCGCCATCCCAACCTGAACGTCCTTAACACCGAAGCCGCTGCTGCAGCCCTGTTGTTGCGAGCAAAGTTGGTGCTCTGTCCAGTAACCGCCGGCGGACAGCTTGAAACCGTGCTTCGGGCCGAGAACATCCCGTTCCAGACGGTTGACCTCCGGTAGACCGATGCTTTCCTCCAATGGCACAGCGGACATGCTGAACGTTCGAAGTATCAATTCAACACTTGCAACAACCACCGAAGGACGGACGGGAACCTGCATCACCCGATCCAGGGTGGACGGATACGCATGTCCTATCGTCCAACGACTGTCCGGTTGACGGACGCTCCCCCGAAGCAAACCCACGCACAAACGCAGGAAAGAGCGATACAGTGCGGACCACAATCCTATCGGGATCGTGTGCCTGACGCCCTTAAGCGTCGTTCCAATGGATCGACACACCACTTGGATCACCCACATCAACGAATACAGTTATGCCCCATCGGACTCCCGATGAGTCGCTAGGGCATCGTGGCACCCCCGATGGTCCTCAAAATCGAGGGTGCAATCGGGGGGTGACGGTCATCTCGGCGTCAAGAGGCGCCGAGGGTCGCGTCCATCGACGTACCCGATAAAGGGCTGATGGATGCCATAGCCGAGCAGCGCTCCAACCAGCGGCGAGAAGGCCGACGCCACCGGCGGGGGTACGGCGAGGGGCATGTTCTCGATCTGGCGGATCCAGGGCTGGCAGTACTGGGGCGTGATTCCAAGGCGCGTGCCCTCGCTTCGATTCGCCCCGCCGCGGTGCAGCAGGGTCCCCATGAACACGACCGCCGACCCGGCCGGCATCGTGATCTGCCGTACCCGCTCGTCGCTTTGGTCGGGCTCCAAATCGCCCCACGTGTGGCTACCTGGGATCACTTCGGTGGCCCCATTGTCGTCAGTGAAGTCATCAATCGCCCATATGGCTGAAAGGCCCATCGGCTGTCGCGGGCGCGGGATACGGCAGTACCCGTCGTCGGAGTGCAGCATCTGAGCGGTCTCGCCAGGATGAACGTTGATGGCCAGGTTGGCCGACAGGAGGTAACCGGGATCCAAGACGGCGTCAACCAGCTCGAGGACCGCGGGGTGCTCGACGAGAGCGGCAACCGACGGCGCCTTCGCGAGCAGGGCATACACGCGTTCTGAGCGGAAGCCCTCGAAATCGTTGCGACCAAAGAGGCGTCCTGTGAGAAAGGGCGCGAGGTCCCGCCGGATGCCCGCCAGCTGGTCAGGGCTTGCCAGCTTGGGAAGCACGACGTACCCGTCCCGCAGTAGCTCGTTGAGCGCACCCATAGCCCACAAATCTACTGCGGGCCAAGACGATAGGGCGAAGACGTCGGAGGTCGCCTTCGCACCTGGTTCGCACCGGGCCGTCACCGATACGTCGCGATGGGACCCATAGCGGTCACCCTGGTCCGGGCTCCTGAAATCCCGAATCGGCACCGGTCGCCTGGCCGGATCGAACAAATGATGAGACCGGTAGCCCCGAATCCAGGATGCCCAAGGCCCGGTCGATTCCTGGCCAAGACCCCGCTGGTTACCGGCACGTTACGCACACCCTCGTCCCCGGCCAGCGCCTGCGAGATTCCGTGGTGCTTGCAGTCGCGAGCGTCCCCTAACGGCACATGGGGGATACGGTGAACGCCGTGGATCTCCCAGAGCTACTAGTCGGGGACGCCGGCGAATGGCGAAGATGGTTGAGCAACCATCACGCCGATTCACAGGGTGTCTGGCTGGTACTGGCCAAAAGGGGAACGGTCGATCCGACAACCGTCTCGTACGACGAGGCGCTTGACGAGGCGATCTGCTTCGGCTGGATTGATGGTCAATTAGGGCGTCGTGACGCCGCTACGTTCCGACGACGTTTCACGCCTCGACAAGCTCGAAGCCCGTGGTCTCAACGGAACGCTGCCATCGCTGAAACGCTGATCGCCACCGGCCGAATGCATCGATCCGGTGAAGGCGAGGTGCGGCAGGCGAAGGAGGACGGTCGATGGGAGGCCGCCTACGCTGGGCAAGCCAGCATTGAGGTGCCGGAGGATCTCGTCACTGCCCTGAGTGCCAATCCTCGCGCAAATGCGATGTTTGAGATGCTCACAAGTGCGAATCGGTACGCCATCCTCTACAGGATCGGAAACGCCAAGAAACCCGAAACCCGCTCCAGGCGCATCGGCCAGTTTGTCGAGATGTTGGCCCGAGGTGAGACCATCCATCCTCAGGCTCCATGATCACCCGAGTAGAAGATTCACTGCTCCCAGAATGTCCCACATCGCCGGTTGCGAAGACGCGGGTTGTCTCGGCACCGTATGGGTCATTGGTCCCGGCTCGTGACGAGAAGCCCTTATCGTGCTCGCATGGCGATTGAGATGCGTCAGGCCCGCATTGAGGATGAGCGGGCCTTCCTTGGGCTCTTTGATGAGGCCGTCCTCTGGCTAACTGAAAGGGGTCTTGGTGGTCAGTGGGGTAGCCAACCTTGGTCGGAGCGGCCTGAGAAGAAGAAGCGAGTAGCCGACTTGGCCCGCAGCCCCGGAACGACCGTCGCTCAGATCGGGAAGGACGTAGTGGGCGTGCTCGAGGTCAACGAGCAATCACCTTGGTATGCCCCCGTGACGGATGAACCCAGCTTGTACGTGGATCTTCTCTTGACCTCGCGACGGTTCATCGGGCAGGGGATCGGAACAGCCCTCCTGGAGAGCGCCCGTGCGGACTGCCTTAACAGGGGTCTGAGTCTTCTTTGGGTTGATTGCTGGGCTGGAGGCGATCACCGGTTGGTGCGGTACTACGAATCGGCCGGATTCACTGCTACAGAGGTGTTCGATCGTGACGGTTGGCCTGGGCAGCTCCTCGTCCAGCGCCTTGTTGGCTGAATCCGGCGATAGCGTCCCTGATCGCCGGTTCGGTGTTCATCACCCACTTCGGATGAACTGTCGGTGCTACCTCCTACAAGCGATGCCGAACCCGGATGACCCACATAATGCCGGGTCCAGGGTGGCCTCGCCCCCCGGTCCCTTGGGCCGCCACCCCAGGCGCTATCACCCTGAGTTGGATGGCTTCACGCTCTCTCTGCCATGCCGAGTCAGCCCGAAAGTGACGGAGTCGCCTGCGATCTGACCCACGCGCTATTGCTCAGCGGCGGTGATTCCGAGCGGGTTCCCTGAGGTCCGAAACTCCCGATTCCGGCTCGACCCGTCTGACACAGACGGATAACCGGATACTCGGGAACCCCGATTATCGGTCGCCCTTTCGCCCTTGCCGTTCTCGCCCTGCCCACGGTCGACAATCGGACATAGGCAGCTTCGACTTCGGCCTAGTGAGACTTGCGCCCTACAACTGCAACGAGGCCCGCTAGCATCCCCTCGTGTCCAAACGACCCGGACACGGACGCCTCGACCCCGTGAAGTGCGAGCAACTCTGGAACTTTGGAGGTGTCGATCAGAACGTTGTCGTGGCGTTCGTCATCTCGTCGCCATGTCCCGTCTTCCTGTCGGACGAAGGTGGTCATGTTCCGCACGAAGCGGTTCGGTTCGGGCACCGAGACCTCCGTCATCAGTGCCCAGTCTTCGGTCCGCCAGACTTTCGGCGGTTGGTTGACTCGGAGGGCTCCCCACTCCAGATCACATAGGTCAATGGCCATGATGCCGCCCGGCCGGAGGGCCGTGGCCATGGCGACAATGGCCTGTTCGACCTGCGCTTCGTCGTCCAGATAGTTCAAGGCGTGGCCGACACCGACGATGGCGTCGGCGGGGGGGACGGGATCGTCCGGTAGGGTCACACGTCGGATCCCAACCGTTCCGGGAACATGGGTTCGGGCGAGGTTGAGCATCGAATCCGAGGCGTCAGTTGCAACCACCCGGAGTCCGGCATCAACGAGATAGGTGGTGAGCAGCCCGCTCCCACAGCCAATCTCGACAACCAGTCCATTACGTTGTCGCACGGGCTCGAGGAGCCTGAGGATCCCCGGTGCGCACGCGTCAGCGTGGAATCCAAAGCCCCGATGGTGGACGAGCGCGAGGTCGTCTCGGTAATAGGGTGCGTCTCTTTGCGGGTTTGATTCCATATCCCTCAGTATCGCCGCCCCGTGCGATACTGAGGGATATCCAGGTCGGCCTCGCCGCCCAGTCCCTTGGGCTGCCACCCCAGGCGGGATCACCCGCTCCGGGACGCCAACCTGAAGGTGGCGCCGGGAAGGACGACGTCGGGTCCGACACGATCAACCCGTCCGAGATCGTAACCAGTCAGGTGTTCGTCACGGTTGCGAGCTGAGCTGCAGACAGGCGTAGATCGGCATCCTTGAAGCGGCCGATGGGATGTTCGAGGCGGACGATCCATTTGTCCCCGTCCTGGGCGACGACCC
>Ga0307374_10007100_pt1 | contig 17226 bp, 11 predicted proteins | sample OX3MG_FD_202532 | JGI IMG/M metagenome (GOLD analysis project Ga0307374, IMG submission 202532) | Soil microbial communities from Risofladan, Vaasa, Finland - OX-3 | ecosystem: Environmental > Terrestrial > Soil > Coastal area > Acid sulfate soil | place: Finland: Risofladan, Vaasa | collected... | reverse complement strand
CTCTTCCAATTTGCGGCCGAGAGTGTTGCGATGAATGCCCAGGGTGCGCGCGGCGCGGGACTGGTTGCCTTCCTCGCTGTCCATTACATGCTTGATGAAACGCCGCTCGAATTCCGCGACCGCCTCCCCGAGCAGGATGCCGCGGTCCGCCAATTGCCCGATGAGAGCTTCCAATTGATCCTTCACAATTGCATCCTCCGAAACGCTAATTCGAGGACTGGGCTGCGGGCCTGAAACACAAGGAGTTCTAGTCGAGTGGATGTCCGGTCAATCGCTCGTACGCTTCGCGATATTTGGCGCGCGTTCCGTTGACAACATCGAGCGGCAGCGCCGGAGCGGGCGGCTGCTTCGACCAGCCGATACGTTCGAGATAGTCGCGCACAAACTGCTTGTCAAAAGATGGCTGGGCTTTTCCGGGCTGGTAAGAATCCGCGGGCCAGAAGCGCGAAGAATCGGGAGTCAAAGCTTCGTCGATCCAGACGAGTTCGTCTCCAATGAGGCCGAATTCAAGTTTCGTGTCGGCGATGATAATGCCACGGGCGGCGGCGTACTCCGAGGCGCGACGATAAACTTCGAGAGTGATATCGCGCAAGCGTTCGGCAAGAGGGCGGCCGATTTGCGCGTCGGCCTCGTCAAAAGAAATATTTTCGTCGTGGCCGGAAGTGGCTTTTGTCGCGGGCGTGAAAATCGGTTCAGGCAGCTTGTCCGATTCCCTCAGCCCGGCAGGAAGAGGAATGCCGCAGACCTTTCCTGTTGCGCGATAGTCCTTCCAGCCAGAGCCGGAAATGTAGCCACGCGCGACGCATTCGATGGGAATCGGATTAGTGCGGCGGACAATCATGGCGCGTCCGTTCAGCGCATCCTGATAGGGCGCGAGCGGCCCGGAGAAATTGGTAGCGCTGATGACGTGATGCGGGACTACACTCGCGAGCTTGTCGAACCAGAAAAGGGAAAGCTGGGTGAGGACGCGGCCTTTATCGGGAATCGGCGTGGGCAGAATGACGTCGAACGCCGAAAGGCGATCGGTGGCGACGATCAGGAGACGATCGCCGAGCTCGTAAATGTCGCGAACCTTGCCACGCGCGAGAAGTTTTAATCCCGGAAAATCCGTTTGTGAAATTGTTGGATAAGCCACAGGGGTCGCCAAGGTTTTCCATCCTAGTAAAGAGGACGTAATTCTAGCGCAGAGAAATGAGATGTCAATCGGGTAAGAAGACGAGCTGAGGAAATCTTTTTCGCAATCCAGCGCAAATTGCAAGGAAAAAAAATTATGCCGCGGTGGATTGCGCGTGTTCGTCCCAGCGAACCGAAACGAGTTTTGAAACGCCGGGTTCCTGCATAGTGACGCCGTAGAGCACCGAACCCATTTCCATTGTCTTGCGATTGTGCGTGACGATGATGAATTGGGTTTGCTCGCCCATGTCGAGGAGCATGCGGTTGAAACGGCCAACATTGGCTTCGTCGAGAGGGGCGTCGACTTCGTCGAGAATGCAGAACGGGCTGGGCTGGAAACGGAACACAGCGATCAGGAGCGCGAGCGCGGTCATGGCCTTTTCGCCTCCTGAGAGCAGCAAAATATTTTGCAGACGCTTGCCCGGAGGCTGCGCGACGATGTCGATGCCGCAATCGCCGGAACTATCCGGCTCGGTGAGGCGCATTTCGCCGCTGCCGCCGCCGAAGAGAGTACGGAAAGCCTCGCCAAAATTGCGATTGATGACGGTGAATGCCTCTTCGAATTTCTGCCGCGAGACCGTATCGAGCTCGGTGATGGCCTGCTGAGTATTTTGAATGGACTGGACGAGGTCGTCGCGTTCGCGCGTGAGGAAGGTGTTGCGCTGGTCGCAGTCCTGATACTCTTCGAGAGCCATCATGTTGACAGGGCCCATGGATTCGAGGCGTTCCTTCATTCCCGTGTAGCTGGCTTCGGTGGTGACCAATTCGTCGCCGGTGAGAAGCTGCTCTTGTTGCGCGATCAATTCTTCGGGCTGAGCGCTGGCTTCGGAAATGCAGGTTTGGCGAAGATGTTCGCGGTCGGAATCGTTGCGGGCTTTTTCGATTTCGTGGTGGGTGCGATTGGCGCGCACTTCGTCGAGTGAAACGCGTCGCGCGCGGAGGTTCTCATCAAGAGCCGCGGCGCGTTCGCGTTGGGAATTCCACTGTTGTTCGCGCTCGACCTGACGCTGCTCGAACTGCGATTTCTCGCTGCGATAGTGTTCGACCTGCTGTTGGAGAAGGGAATTGCTCGACTCGCGTTCGGTTTTCTCGCGCGCGAGGGCATCGCGCTGGCCGATTAGCACAGTGAGGCGTTCGCGCGCCTGATTCCATTCCTCCGCAAGACGCGACTCGAGCGTTTCAGCATTCGCAAGGCGTTCGGCCATGGCGGCCAATTCCTCGCGGCGGGACGCGAGTTCGGTTTGCTGCGTGAGAACATTTTCGCGCAGCACGGCGAGACGCTCCGTGGCCGCGGTGGCCTCCTGCTCGGCCGTGGCGCGAGAGACAAGGGTCTGTTCGCTTAGGATGCGAGCTTCCGCAGCGCGGGCGCGGGCCTGTTCGGCTTCAGCCTCAAGACGAGCGACTTCGCGAAGCGCTTCAGCGACCTGCTGTTCGACGCGCGCAAGATCTTCGCGGGCCTGCTCGAATTGATGGAAGGCGCCGACGCGGGCTTTCTCGGCTTCGACGTGCGCGGCGAGTTTTTGTTCCAGTTCGCTTTCGATGCGACGCTGGTCTTCTTGTGTGCGAGCCAGTTCGGCCTGCGTTTCGGAAGCGAGGCGTTCAAGGCGAATGACTTCGGCTTCGTGCATGCGCAGTTCCCGTTTCAGAGCGAGCGGGCCGGTTTCGCCGGGGCGGCCACCGGTGACCATGCGGCCGTGGTAGCACGTGCCGTCGAGCGTGACGAAGTACTGTTGTGGATTTTCGCGAGCGAGTTTTTCAGCTTCGGTGGCGGTTTCAATCAAATAAGCGCCCTCGAGTTTGGACAAAAATTGTTTTGCGGCGGGGCCGAGAGGATCGCGAAATTCGACGAGGCGATCGAGGCGAGAGACGATGCCGGCGGAGGAAAGAGATGCCGAGTCGGGCCGGGGCTCGTATTTTATTTGGCGCAGGGAATCGACGAAGAAAGTGGCGCGACCGCCCATCTCTTCGCGCAAAAGGGTGATGCCGGCGCGGGCGTGATCGAATGTTTCGACGACGACGTATTCGAGTTCGTCGCGGAGGAATTGCTCGATTGCGCCTTCGTACTGTTCCTCGACTTCCGCGTAATCGGCGAGGACTCCGACGGCGCGGAAGCCGCGCGAATCAGCTTCGCCATTCACGGCGAAAAGTTTTTGCACTGCTTCGGCAGTGTACGCGCGGTCGTTGAGAATTTGTTCGAGCGAACTGCGGCGGGCACGCTCGGCGGAAAGATCATCGCGCAATTTTTCGTTGTGCTCGGCGATTTCCTGATGCGCGCGGCGCGTTGCGGCAAGGGACTCCTGAGCGTTGCGAACCTGCCCGGCGAGTTCGAGAGCGTTCGCCTCGGCTTCGCTATGGCGGGCTTCAGCTGCCTGAACTTTTTCGGCTTGAGCTGCACGCTCGGCTTCGAGGCGAGATAAGTTTTCCTGGCGCTGCGCCTGCTCGATGGCGATACGTGCGGCCCGATCTTCGGCCTGCAGAGATTCGACCTGCGCGCGCACGGAATCTTCGCCGCTGCGCGATGCTGCGTCGCGAAGAGTGGCAATGTGCTGCTCGATGGCGACCTGCTCGGCAATGCCAGATTCGATTTGGCGCGCGAAATTCTGGAGGTGCGAGTCGAGTTGCGCGGATTCGGCGCGCAATGAAGTGACACCGTCGCGATGGGCGGCGAGGCGCGTTTCGACTTGCACGGCTTGCGCTTCGGATTGCGCGATTTCCGCGGCGAGCTGATGGACGCGCGAATCGATCTGCGCGGCTTGCTCGCGATTAAAGGAAATGCGGTTTTCGGCGCGGTCGAGTTCGAGCGCGGATTGATTGAGAAGATTTTGAAGCTGGCGCAACTCGTTTTCGAGTTCGTAATTGCGGGCGTTGAGGCGCTCTTGCTCGGACTCGAGTTCGCGGATTTGTGTGCTCTCGGAATTTTCCGAGGCAATCATTTCGTTGAGGATTGCTTCCAGGCGCTCGGCTTCCGATTCGAGGTGGCGCGCCTTGCTGGCGAGGACGGTGCGCATGAGGCCGCGCATTTCTTCGCGCAATTCGGCGTAACGGCGGGCTTTGGAGGCCTGGCGTTTGAGCGAAGCGAGTTGTTTTTCGACTTCGACGAGAATGTCGTTGACGCGCGAGAGATTTACTTTTGAGGCTTCGAGTTTCGCTTCGGCAAGGCGGCGCTTGGTTTTGTAAACGGTGATGCCGGCGGCTTCCTCGATGAGCGCGCGGCGGTCCATGGGACGCGAATTGAGGATTTGTCCGATGCGGCCTTGCTCGATGATGGCGTAGGAATCTGGGCCGAGGCCCATGCCCATGAAAAGTTCCTGAACGTCGCGCAAACGGGCGACGCGGCCGTTGATGAGGTATTCACTTTGTCCGGAGCGATAGAGGCGGCGGCCCACGACGACTTCGCCGGGCTTGTCGTTGACAGCGGGCTTATCCTGCGAGCGCTTTTTCCAGTGCTTGTCGGGTTTCGGCGCGGCGTCCGGGGCGGCGAGCTCAGCAGATTCGGCAACGGATCCTTCCAGTTCGGCTGAAGCAAGTCCGGCGGCGGAATTTTCAGGGCTCTTTTCTGCGGCGGCACCCAAGACTTTAGCGACGGCGTCGGCAAGCTCTGGGTCGACGAGCGTCAGGGATACTTCGGAGATGCCCATCGGAGGGCGCTTGACCGTGCCGTTGAAAATGCAATCGGACATGCGCTCGGCGCGAAGCATTTTGTGGCTTTGCTCGCCGAGAACCCAGGAGATGGCGTCGACGACATTTGATTTGCCGCAGCCGTTGGGGCCGATGATGCATGTGACGCCGCTGCCGCTGAAGACGATTTGCGTCTTCTCGCAGAAAGACTTGAAGCCCAACAATTCGACTTTACGCAGTTTAAGCACGCTGCTCCTCAGAAATAGCCTGGCTCTTCCCTTTGATGCATGGAAGCAGCCTGAATTTTGTAACTTTCAGCAGAGGATTTTGAGACAAAAATCGTGGCGGGTCGCAGTATGCGGGCCCAGCCGTCTGGCGCATCAGATCGGCGGTGATGCGGATGAAGATAGCATGGGGCCCAAGGCGTGTAAAGCATTTGCCCAGGGAATGTGCCCGAATGTTGCCCTGTTGAATGGCCGTTAAATCGAGTTGAGTTTATTTCAAATACTCCTGGTACCACGCGAGGATACGGTTGAGACGGTCGAGTTGGTGCTTTTCTTCATGGAAGCCGTGATTTTCGCGCGGATACTCGACGAGTTCGGCCGGCGCGCCGTAAAATTTGAGCCCGCGATAAAGGCCGGTGCTTTGGCCGAGAGGGTCGGTGGTATCGGCTTGGCCCTGAAGAATCAAGATGGGCGTGTGGGCGTTCTTCAGATAGAGATAAGGCGAGTGTTTGAGCATGTCTTCCGGGTGGTTATAGGGAAGCCCCCAGAACCATTTGTCGTACGAGGGGCCATTTTCCGTTTCGAACTCGGCGACGAGATCGACCATGCCGGCGCCCGAAACGGCAGCCTTGAAGCGATTGGTCTGGGTGATGGCCCATTCGGCCATGTAGCCGCCGTAAGACCAGCCGCCGATGCCCACGCGATTTGGATCGGCGATGCCTTGCTTGACGAGGTAATCGACGCCGGCCATGACGTCCTTGAAATCGGCGCCGCCCCAATCGGCGCGATTCATTTCGACAAATTTTTCGCCGTAGCCCGTGGAACCGCGAATGTTGAAATAGGCGACGGCGAAGCCATGCGCGGCGAGGAGTTGGCCCCAACTATCGACGGAATCGGACCACGCACCTGTGGGGCCGCCGTGAACGAGCACGACAAGGGGTGTGGCGCCAGCGCCGGAATAATCGAGAGGCTTCAGGAGTTCCCCTTCGATTTCGAGGCCGTCGAAGCTGCGGTAGTGGAAGAAGCTGGGCTTTGAAAGGATTACGGAATCCCAACTGGAATTGAGATGCGTGACGCGTTCCGGCGAGCCGTTGGCGGATGCGAGATAAATTTCGGGCAGTGCGGTGGCTGTGCCGCCGACGAATGCGATTGTTCCCGAAGGAGCGACGGCGAAGGCACGCGGATTAGGGCTGATGCCGCTGACGATTCTTGCGGAGCCATCCGCGCCGACGGAATAGAGCGTTGTCTTGAATCCAGTTTCGGCTACGGCCATCAAGCGGCCATCGGGCCGCCATTCGGTGCCGTTCATGGGGCGATCCAGACTGGTGCTCGTGAGGTTGTGGCTTGGCTGCGTGGGCGGTGCGTCGATCGAACGGATGTAAATATCGGTAGGCTCGGGGCCGTCGACACGCGAGGCGATGTAGGCGAATTGCTTGCCGTCAGGAGAAACTCGAATGTCGCCGAAGGGACCCTTGGGCGCGAAGAGCAAGGACATTTTGCCGTCGGCGACATTGACGGAGAAAATGCGGTTCGTGTCATCTTCGGATTCGGGATGATCGGTGGCGGAGACGATGAGGCGGTCGCCTTGCGGTGTCCATTGCGCTTCTCTGACCTGCCATTTTTCGTCCGTGAGAGAGAGCGCTTTTTTCGTTGCGACGTCGAGGATCCAGATGCGTGCGTGCTTGTTGTCATGATCAACGACGATGGCGTCATCTTTGTCTTTCTTCTTTTTCTCTTCGGCGGCTGTAGGTGCGTCGGGGGCAATGAAGGCGATTTGCTTGCCGTCCGGCGACCATTCGAAGGAGCCGATGTTGCGTTTGCCTTCGGTGATGGCGTAGGCGTCGCCGCCATTGGAGGGCATCAGGTAAATCTGCCGGAACTCATCGCGATTGGAGAGGAAGGCGAGGAATTTTCCGTCGGGCGACCAGCGCGGCGAGTTGTCGGTTTTCTCGGAGAAGGTGTACTGGCGGACTTGCCGCGTCGCGACGTCCATGATCCAAATGTGCTGCGGATTATTTGTGCCTTTTGGAGGCTCGGCAACCGTGAAAGCCAGGCGCGTGCCGTCAGGCGAGAAGCGCAGGTCGGAGATGCGGTGCAAGTTCAGCGCTTGTTCGGGAGTCAATCGCTGGCCAGCAGGCGAATCGGCTGCGTTTCGCGGTTTCGCGAGGGCAAGCGGGCTGGCGAGCAATAGAATCGCGAATGCGCGGGCAAGAAAGCGAGTTTTCATGATGGCTCCAGGCTGACCGGACAATGTAGTGATGCGCAGCGCATTCGTCAATTAGCATTTAGGGTGGCATTTGGGACGCGAGTTGAGGCGGTGCGTTGACTTGCAGATACGCCGAACATAGGATGGCGAACGGGATGCGGCCATGTTCCGCTTAAGATTGACGGAGAGTGCGTGAATTCATTGCCAAGAGTTCCACGCGGCAGGAGTTTTGCAATCGCCATCGTGGCGTATGCATTGATCATTTGCCTGACGGCGATTCGTTCGGGGCCTCCGGCTGCGAAGGGCGCGGATGCTCCTGCGGATGAGTTTTCGAGTGCGCGGACGCGAATTGTTTTGCAAAGGCTCGTTGGCGACGGCGTGCCGCATCCTGTGGGAGGCGAGCAGAGCGCCGTGGTGCGCGCGCGCATCGTTTCTGAATTGACGCAACTCGGCTATCAGCCGCAAGTACGTGGCGGCTTTGCTTGCGACGCGTATGGGACATGCGCCGAAGTGAAGAATGTGGTTGCGCGTCTCGACGGGCAAGAAGCAGGGCCGGCGGTGATGGTGGCGGCGCATTACGATTCTGTTCCCGCGGGCCCGGGCGCTTCCGACGACGGAGTTGGCGCCGCGAGCGTTCTGGAAATTGCGCGCGCGCTGAAGATGTCCGCGCCTCCGCGGCATCCGGTGATTTTTCTGCTCGACGAAGGCGAAGAGGCCGGTCTGCTGGGCGCGGAGGCTTTTGTGGCCGGGGATCCGTGGGCGAAAGACGTGCGCGCGGCCGTGAACATGGATAATCGCGGCACTTCCGGACCGAGCGCGATGTTCGAGACGGGCAGCGCGAACGGCTGGTTGATGCGGATGTATGCCAAGACCGTGCATCATCCAGACGCGACGTCGATTTTTTACGCGGTTTACAAGCTGCTGCCGAACGACACGGATTTCACGGTGTTCAAGCGCGCGGGATATCAGGGATTCAATTTTGCGTTCATTGGCGACGTGGCGCACTACCACACGCCGCTCGACGATTTCGCAAACGCGAGCGCGAACAGCATTCAGCATGAGGGCGGCAGCGCACTGACGGCGTTGCGCGCGTTGGCGAATTCCGATCTCCAATTCGGCGGCGATTCCGAGGCGGTATTTTTCGACCTTTTTGGCTGGAAGACAATTTGGTGGCCGGCGCAGAAGACTATTTTCTTCGCGGCTGTGTCGTTGGCGTTGCTGATCCTCGAAATCGTGATTCTGGTGCGCCGCAAACAAATGCGAATGAAGAATTTCTTGTGGGGAGTTTTCATCTGGCCCGTGATGATCCTTGCGAGTGGAATCGCTGGAGGGATTCTTTATTTTTTGCTTCGAGCGGCGGGCGCGTTGCCGACGCCATGGGTTGCGCATCCCGCGCCAATGCTGATTGCATTCTGGGTGTTGGGATTTTTGGTTGCGGCGACTCTTGGTCTGACCTTCTGGCGATTCGCAGGCTTCTGGGGTTTGTGGAGCGGCGTGTGGCTTTGGTTGGTGATGGCCGCGGTTCTGTTGGGGCTGCTGGCTCCGGCGTACAGTTACATTTTCGTGGTGCCGGCACTGGCGGCGGGGATTTGCGGATTGGCAATACTTTTTGAGCGAGGCGATGGAGGCTTTGCGGGAGCGGTTGCCGCAATTGTTCCCGCGGTAGTTGCTGCCGCGATCGCGATTGAGGCGATATGGTTTCTGTACGACGCGCTGGGCGGGATCTCGCTGATTGTCATTACGATACTCGTCGCGCTGATTTCAACGCCAGTCGCGCCACTGACCGGGACTGTTTCGGCAGGCAAGCGATGGTTTGTTCCTGGCGCTTTGTTGACTGTGATCATCGGGGCGGGAGTCGCTCTATTTTCGCCTCTTTTCTCCGCGAACTCACCAGAGAGTCTGGATCTCGAATATTTTCAGAGTGCCGACAATAGTAAAACTTACTGGATGGCCAATCCTGCGTCGGGACGGTTGCCGCGCAGTCTAATCAACGCGGGCGATTTCTCGAATAAAAGACTGCCGGTTTATCCGTGGAGCTCGAAGGGCGCGTTCGCCGCGGATGCGCCGGCACTGAATTTGGCTGCGCCAGTGCTGACGATTCGGACCGCGTCGTCTTCGGGAGGGAAATGGCGCTATGACGTTCTGTTGCGGTCGCCGCGCGGCGCGCCAGTGATCTCGCTCGCGTTCCCGCCGGATGCGGGCGTCGAATCGGTTTCGATGGGCGGACAGGCGATTCCGGAATTGGCTCCGCGCTTGCTTCGTTACACGCGCGGCTGGCGGCCGTACACGTGCAGGAGTCTGCCGCCTGAGGGGATTGGGATGCAATTCACGCTGGCGAGCGCGAAGCCGGTGCAATTATTTTTGCTCGATGAGAGTTTTGGCCTGCCGCCGCAGGGCGCGTTTTTGCAGCAAGCGCGCCCGCGCACGGCTGTCCCCATTCAGGATGGTGACGCGACTTTGGTCACGCGGCACGTCACGCTCAAGCCTCAGTAGAGACGCGCTAGACATCGGCATTCCCGGTTGTGACTCAGATTGACGTAGTAGGTTCATTTCCGATTATCCGACTTATCGGGAGCTGGCTGCGGTCCTATTATACTGTATCAGCGCAAAATGAGATCGATTCGATACAGCCTCCACTTCCCGCTCTTGATTGTGGCGACGCTCGTGTTTTGGTTAGCGAAGGACATCAATTTTCCCGTTCGGATCTCTAATTTTGATTTTTTTCAATTCGGACTGATGGGCGTCCTTCACGCGACGGCCCTTGTTGTTTCGCTCCGAAACCGCAATGCAAACCATCCAATCATCGCCTTATGCTTCATCACGCTTGCTGCTGTATGGAGCGCGGTGACGCCAGTTTTGGGGTTGTGGGGTTCCATCGTGTGGACTCCCATTTTGTGGACTCCCCTCGCAGGGGTCTTTCGTGGAGGCCACTTCGGGCCCGTCCTTATCTTTCTCACCGGCTCAGCAATCGGTGCTGCAGGATACTGGCTGTTAGTGCGCCTGTTCTGGATGAAGTCTCTTCGCCGTGTGGACTGCCTTAGAACGGTTGCGCTTTGCGTTGCCGCAACATTGCTCTCCAGCGTTGTTCTGGAGGTATTACCTCAGAGCTTAGACAGGACCGTCAATGGAGATATCAGCTCCTTAGTTTTGACGGCAGTTTGGTGGTTTGCTTTTTCGATTTCGCTCTATTGGAGCGAGATGAGCAGGAACGCCAAAAAGTCTGCGGAGACGATGGTGGGCGCAGCAAGCCTCAACTCTTGATTAACGCAGTGACCGGAAACTGAGTCGCTACAACATTCCCGCCCCGTTTGCCAGTCGTTAGAGGCTCGGCTAGAATGACCAGTTCACAAGAACAGAGATTTTTAGCGAAGGGCGACGCAGAACCTGATGAGCGAATCACGCACTGTGCCGAAGACGGAGAAGAGCGCCGGGATGGGCGAAATCCTACTCGAAAACACGCTGAGCAACCGCAAAGAAGTTTTCGTGCCGCTGCATCCGGGCGAAGTCCGCATGTACACGTGCGGGCCGACCGTATACGACTATGCGCACATCGGAAATTACCGGACGTTCGTGTTTCAGGATATTTTGCGGCGATTTCTGCGCTCGCGCGGCTTCCGCATGAACCATGTGATGAATTTGACGGACGTGGATGACCGGATTATTCAGAACGCTGCGGAGAAGGGCATCAGTATTTTCGATTATACGGCGAAATACATTCAGGCGTTCACGGAAGACATGGCCGCGCTGAGTCTGGAAACGCCGGAGCATCTGATTCGCGCGACGGATCATATCGACGACATGGTCACGCTGATCGAGAAGCTCGATGCGAAAGGGATGACGTATCGAAGCGACGGGTCGATCTACTATCGCATTTCGAAATTCCCGAACTACGGCAAGCTCTCGAAAGTTGACATGAGCGGCATTCAAGCCGGGGCGCGCGTGGAGGTGGACCGCTACGAGAAAGCGGATGCGCGGGATTTCGCGTTGTGGAAATCGCCGAAGCCAGGCGAGCATTTCTGGGACACGCGCATCGGGCCGGGACGTCCCGGCTGGCACATTGAATGCTCGGCGATGGCGATGAAATATCTGGGCGAGACGCTGGACATCCACACGGGCGGAGTGGATTTGACTTTTCCGCATCATGAAAACGAGATTGCGCAGAGCGAAGGCGTGACCGGTCATCCGTTTGTCAAATATTGGCTGCACGCGGAGCATTTGATTATTGATGGCGAGAAGATGTCGAAGTCGCTCGGGAATTTCTACACGCTGCGCGATTTGCTGAAGAAGGGCCACAAACCGTCGACAATTCGCTACATGCTTGCTTCCGTGCCTTACCGGCGGCAGCTTAATTTTACGGGGGAGAGCATCCAGCAGGCGGCCAGCTCGGTGGAGCGGCTGCGAAATTTCGTGGCGCGAATTAAGGAAGGGAAGTTTCCAGCGGGCGCGGATCCGGGGATGGCTGCGAGAGCGCAAAAAGCCGAATCAGATTTTGAGGCGGGGCTCGCGGATGATTTGAACACGGCGGTGGCGTTGGCGGCGATATTTGATCTGGTGCGCGATGTGAACACAGCCATCGACCGCGGCGAATTCCACCAGCAGGATGCGCCGCATGTGCTGGCCACGATGAAGAAATTCGACGCGATTTTCGCCGTGATCGAGGATAATGACGCGGCGAAGGTTCGCGCGCTCGGATTTGAATCGGGCGCGCCGGAAATGGGCGCGGCAGAAATCGATGCTCTGGTTGCCGAAAGGCAACGGGCGCGCAAGGAGCGAAACTTCAAGCGCGCGGACGAGATCCGCCAGGAACTCGCGGAACGTGGTATTCTTCTGGAAGATACCCGCGAAGGCGGGATCCGTTGGAAAAAGAAATGAACCTGCAATTTCAAAATCCGATCTCCTGGCACAGCGTCCCCTCCCGCCAGAGGCCCAGCCTGTTTGGCGTTGACTAACAACCCTTCCTCCGTTTGCACGGCGTCGTCGATGAATTCCACGGGCGACGCAAAAAATCCAAATTCAGGAGGAAAAAATGAAGAAAGTTACGGGTTGGAAACTGCCTCGCTTGACGACGAAGCTTCCGGGACCGAAGGCCAGGAAGCTCGTTGGAAGAGATGCGAAATTCGTTTCGTCGTCGTATACGCGCAGCTATCCGCTGGTGGCAAAGCGGGGACGCGGAGCGGTGATCGAAGACGTGGACGGCAATCGTTTTCTGGACTTCGCCGCGGGAATCGCGGTGGTCGCGACGGGACATTGCCATCCGACTGTCGTCGCCGCGATTCAGAAGCAGGCTGCGCAACTGATTCACATGTCGGGCACGGATTTTTATTACGAGAATATGGTGGAGTTGGCGGAGAAGTTGGCGTCCATCGTGCCCGGGAAGGATGCCAAGCGCGTTTACTTCGGCAATTCCGGCACCGAAGCGATCGAGGCGGCGATGAAGTTGGCGCGCTATCACACCAAGCGTGACAAATTCATTGCGTTTTATGGATGCTTTCACGGGCGCACGATGGGCTCGCTGTCGCTAACCGCAAGCAAATCGGTTCAGCGCAAGGGATTCGGGCCGCTGCTGGGAGGCGTGGCGCATATTCCGTATCCGAATCCGTATCGCGATCCGGGCCAGAGCGAAGAGTCCTCCACCGAACAGTGTCTGGAATTCCTCGAGGATCAGGTTTTTCACCGGCTGACGGACCCCGCTGACGTGGCGGCGATTTTCGTGGAGCCGATTCAAGGCGAAGGCGGATACGTGTCGGCGCCGGCTGCGTTTCTGCGGGAGTTGCAGCGGATTTGCCGGAAGCACGGCATTTTGCTCGTTGCCGACGAAGTCCAGTGCGGGATGGGGCGCACCGGCAAGTGGTGGGCGTCGGATCATGCGGGAATTGATCCCGATATCATTTGCGTCGCTAAAGGAATCGCGTCGGGCATGCCGCTGTGCGCAACGATTGCTCGCGCGAGTATCATGAACTGGCCTCCGGGTGCGCATGCTTCCACGTTTGGAGGCAATCCGATTTGCGTGGCGGCGTCGCTTGCCACGATCGGTTTGATCGAGGGGAAATATATGGCCAACGCCGCGCGAATGGGTGAGTTCATCATGGGGCTACTGACCGATTGGCGCGAGCGGTATCCGATTGTCGGAGATGTTCGCGGCAAGGGCTTGATGATCGGCATCGAAATTGTGCGCGATCAACAAACGAAAGAAAGGGCGCCCGATTTGCGGAATAAAATCGTCGACCGGGCGTTTCACAAAGGGCTGTTGATTCTGGGCGCGGGAGAAAATTCCATACGCCTCGCACCGCCGCTTGTCATTGACGAGGAACAGGCGGAACATGCTGTTCGCACGCTCGGCGAGTGCATCGCCGAAGTACAAAGATCGCGTTAGCGCGCGATTTCTGATTGTGGAGGACGATTGCTTCGTATTCTGGACGTCGGTTGCGGGCAGCAAAAATATCCGGGCTCGATCGGCATCGACATGAACCCGGACACCGCCGCCGACGTGCTCTGCCATTTGGATCGCGGCTCGCTGCCGTTCCGCGACAACGCTTTTGACGAGGTTCGCGCGACGCATCTGATCGAGCACGTCGACAACATTATCCAAACGGTCGAGGAATTTCATCGCGTGACGCGGCCTGGCGGGATTATCGTGCTGATCACACCGCATTACACCGATTTCAGTTCGTTCTGCGATCCCACGCATAAGTGGCATCTGAATAGTTTTTCGTTCCGCTATTTTTATCCGGAGGGGATCCACGGCCACGACCACTGGTATTCACGAGTGCGGCTGCGGCAACGACGACTTCGCGTGCGATTGCTGCAGCTTTGGCGGTATCTTGGTTTTGAATTTCTCGTCAACCATTCGGTGCGTTTCCGGAGATTCTGGGAATTTTATTTGTGCTACGTGATTCGCGGGAAGGTGATGGAATTCGAGTTGGAGGTTATCAAGTAAAGTGCCGTTGCTTTCGCGAGCGATCTTCGGTTGCGTGCGCCTTGCCGCTCGCCGCGGACTGGCGGAATCACGCGATGGGGAATCATCGAAAGACGCGGCGCGCCGCACGGGAATTCACGGCGAGACATACGCGTATTGGTATTTGCGGCGGCACGGGTACGTTTTTGTGGCGCGCAATTACCGCATTCCAGAAGATAAGGGCGAGATTGATTTGGTGGGTTACGATGGGTCTGTGCTCGCTTTTGTCGAAGTGAAAACGCGAAGCGGGACGGAAGAGCGTCCGGGGCAACCGGAAGAGGCCGTAACCGCCGAAAAACGCAGGCATCTGGAACGAATGGCAAAACGTTTTATGGCCGAGCGGCGCGCGCGCGACGTTTCCTGGCGTTTCGATCTTGTGGCCATTGAGAGCCGTGCCGGGCGGGCGCCGGACGTTCGTCTGTACAAAAATGCTTTTGCAGCAAAGAATTGAAATTTCACTTGGTGAGAAGGAGTAAGCATTGCCCGATCTACGTAAGGATCCGATAACAGGCCGATGGGTGATTATTTCAAGCGATCGCGGGAAGAGGCCGTCAGACTTCGTCCGCGAGAGCGTGCAGATGAAGGGGAGTTCGTTCTGTCCGTTCTGTCCCGGCAATGAAACGAAAACGCCGCCAGAAATTCTGGCCTATGGGAGGAACGGCGACGGAAAAGACACGCCGGGGTGGACGGTGCGCGTGGTGCCGAATAAATTCCCGGCACTGGGGATCGAAGGGAACCTCGATAGGCAAGGTGAGGGATTGTTTGATCGCATGAACGGGATCGGCGCGCACGAAGTGATCATTGAGACACCGGACCATCAGAGCACGCTGGCGACGCTGCCGGAAAAAGCCCTCGAAGAAGTGCTGTGGGCGTATCGAGATCGCGTGCTCGATCTGAAAAATGACAAGCGCTTTCGATACATTCTCCTCTTCAAGAATCATGGAGAAGCGGCGGGAGCATCGCTCGAGCACACGCATTCGCAATTGATTGCCTTGCCGATCGTGCCGAAGCGCGTCCGCGAAGAAGTCGACAACTCGCGGCGGTATTACGAGGTGAAAGAACGCTGTATTTTTTGCGACATGATCCGGCAGGAAATCGAGACAGGCACACGCGTGATTCTTAGCAATGATCAGTTTATCGCTTTGGCCCCGTACGCGCCGCGATTTCCATTCGAGACGTGGATTCTGCCGTTGCAGCACCACTCGTCATTCGAAAATCAAGCGAGTCCGGTGTACACGAGTCTGGCGAAACTGTTTCACGAATTCCTGGCACGCCTGGACGCAGTGCTAAATCGTCCCGCGTATAATTACGTGATCCACACCTCGCCGATCGGCGAGGAAATTAACGATCACTATCACTGGCATGTGGAAATGATGCCGAAGCTGACGCGTGTGGCAGGGTTCGAGTGGGGAACGGGTTTTTATATCAATCCCACGCCACCCGAAGAGGCGGCGCGGTTCTTGCGCGAGGCGCAACTTTAAGAGCTAGACCGAAAGAGCTAGACCAATACTTCAGGTACTTCCATCCGGCCGCCGCGGAAGGCGGATTCGAAGGCGGCTACGCATTTGGGATCGAAATCGCTGCCAGCGCCCTTCAGGATGATGTCACGGGCTTCGAACACAGACATTGCTTTGCGGTAGGGCCGATCGCTGACGAGCGCGTCGTAAACATCGGCTACCGTAATGATGCGCGCTTCAATGGGAATGTCCTCGCCCTTGGTCGGATGATAGCCGGAGCCATCGAATTTATCGTGATGGGCGAGAATGATCGGGAGCACGCGACGCAACGTTCCGCCGACGGCCACGGGGCGAAGAGCTTCGACGCCTCTGGGTAAGTGAGCCTGCACTTCGACAATTTCGTCTTCCGAGAGACGCGCCGATTTATAAAGGATGTTGCGGCTGACTTCGAGCTTGCCGATATCGTGGAGAAGGGCAGCGGCACGCACGTCTTCAATTTGTTCGTCGGGCATGCCCATCTCAGCCGCCATGCGCGCGGCGTAAACCGAAACGCGGAACGAATGATTCTGGGTGTATTTGTCGTTGGAGATGACCTGGCAGAGGATTTGCAGCACGCCGAAATACGTTTCACGCAGTTCGGACATACCTGCTTCCTTCACTTCATAAAGAGTGCCCATGGCATAGGCAGTTACGATGAGGAAGCCGCCCCAGATGGCTACGTCGGACCAACCGATCAAATGGCGCATGGTGACGCCCAGGCCGGAGGCCAGCGCCACGGGGTTCATAATGTTAAGCCAGGAGACGATTAGTATGGACGCGACGGCGGTTTGAACGGCGCGCGTCCGGCCGAAGTAGTACGCCGCAAAAAGCGTGGGGAGGTTATAGAACGTCAGGACGAGGCGTTCTCCCGCCACGAAGAAATTGATCACCGCAGCGAAGGCGATAATCGAGAAGATCAACAGCAGCTCTTTGTTGAGCGCCATGAGGCGGGACATGAGTGGCTTGTTCAAGAGCTTATCCTCCGCGGACGAATCTTTTCGAGCGAGCCGACTATTGCTGCGACTGCTCTAAATGGTAGCAACGCGGCTCGGCTTGCGGTGCTGTTTGTCTGCTGTATTGCCCTATCCATACAACTGTACTAAGCGCGGAGGCACCTGTACCGAAGGACAGGTGCAGCGGATAGCATTTTCGTGGGGCTGATGGTACTTTGGCGGCAGGACTGAAGAAGAAGTGGCGCGAATAAGGAGAATGAAATGACGTGGGGCCAGAGACGAACGCTGGTGATCTTGCTGGTGATTGCGGCTGTGGTGGTGTTGTTCTGGATGGTGCCGCGCTGGACGTTTCCATCCGGCCAGATGATTTCGTCGAATTCCGTTCTTGTGCTCGATTTGAGTGGAACCACTAAGGAACGACGGCCAACGGATTTGTCGAGCGTATTCTTCGGCTCACAGACACTTGTGCTTCACGAAATCAACGATGCCATCGATGCCGCGCGCACGGATTCGCGAATCAAAGGGCTGGTTGTGCGGATCGGCCCGCTGGATTCAGGTTGGGCCAAGCTCGAAGAGATTCATTCTCATCTTCTCGCGTTCC